>Ga0214544_1001586_pt1 | contig 47653 bp, 14 predicted proteins | sample CNSS3metaG_FD_160074 | JGI IMG/M metagenome (GOLD analysis project Ga0214544, IMG submission 160074) | Root nodule microbial communities from cowpea collected in UCLA plant growth center, Los Angeles, California, USA - CNSS3 | ecosystem: Host-associated > Plants > Roots > Nodule | place: USA...
ATATATATATAACGTTTGGAAAATGTGACTGTGTTGATACAAAATGATATGTTATTAGAGTTTCTCTTTTATGAGTGTTGTGGTGATGATGTCTGGGAAGGTATCATGGCTTGTTAGGACTCTTATATTAAATACGAGACTTATTAAGAAATTAGGTTATCATAACTTTACATCGATAGTTTGATCATACAAATTAATACTATTATTAGGAGATGAGAAATAGAAAGATGTATTGCATTATACTATGATATAGTACGTGTAGTGTTCTAACTTGGAATAAAAAAGTTATGAATGTTTCTAAATAATAATCATTGTTAGAATATACTTTATATCAATTTTCCTTTCGGAAGCATCGAGTTTGAAAAAAATAAAACTTTATGATTGAATTATTGTGTATGGGGATTGAAATAAGTGTTATATATGTATATAAACCTGTTCCGATTTTGATCTAAGTTTGTTCGGTAGTCATCGTTAGGAACAACTACCGCGTTTCAGAGGTATTGTTCGCTTCGGATTGGATCATGTCACATTTTTGTTTTTAAAAGACGTCTCGAAGGGTGGAGGTAGAAGTATTTAAACTTCGGAGGGTGTACTGGAACAAGTCTCCAGTCAAGGGCAAGGGAAGTTGAATGGGAGTTGTCGGTCCCCACGGTGGGTGCCAATGTTCCGATCAATCGACCCAAGTTCATTCGACAACCATCATTAGAAACAATCACCGCGTTCCTAAGGTATTGTCCATTTTGAAGCGTTTGAGCTCCATTATGGTTTTTCCCTTAAAAAATGCCTTGAAAGATGAAGGGAAGTAAGAATATTTAAACTTCGTTTGATCTCAACCGTGTTTTGTAAATGTCGAATTAGTAATATTGGTTATTTTTTACATGTGTGTTGTGGGTGCAGATCCTACTTGTTGCCTTAGTAGATAATGATGCATGTATGTGTGACTAAGGAGTTAAAGCTTCTTGAATATTGAGTGAAAAAGATTGAATTATTAACATACATCTAAGTTTAGCAACTTTCCTTATAGTATCATATTTACAAAGAGGTTGAATTTTGTAAAACAAAAATATTTGTTTGTACATAAGTATACGACTATATCTTTAAATACCTTTTATTCACATAAATGTACAAAAAATAAAATTAATTTCATTTTTACACAAAAGTATTCTAATAATTTTCTAATTATATAAATTAAAAAAAACATTTTATCACTTCAATCAAATAATTTAACAAATATTTACTCAATTTTCTATAAATTTGTTTTCCTTAATCTAAATAACTTTCACTTCACACTTTTTTTTCTTTTTTACTCTTTTCACCGAATAAATGCTTATTCTTTTGAAATCAAACTAAACTATTCATTGAGCCAATATAAAGTTGAATCCATATAACTTTTTTATTTATCTCGTGGTTTCTTTTATTTATCTCTTGGCCGGCGGAATAGTATGTTTGACAATATATATATATACATATATATATATATACATATATATATATATATGTATATATATATATACATAAATATATGTATATATATATATATACATATATATATATATATATGTATGTATTATAAAAGGAAATCGGTTTTATCTGATAGATTGCACATTTGTATTTTTCTTAAAAAAAAGTCACAATTGATTAAAAAAGCAAAATCAATTCTAATACAGTGAAATGAAGCTCGCTAAAATTATAGAAATGTCTGGAGAAAAAATGGTCAAACAATTTGAAAATTGGTTGAGAGTAAGTGGGTAAAAATTATTAATAAGATGATATTTTGTTTCATTAAAATAAAAGAATAATACATGGTTTATATATATCAGGTTTAATCTTTTGTACAGGAGCTTATAATCTTTTATTAATAAAGCATTAATGTATTCTGGTATAGACAAAAGTTTATGAGAGAATATCTAACCGGCTCTGCCAGATTTATATTTTCATAAATTTTTAACCTGTATAAACTGAAAAATTTAATTGGTAAAATGGAGAGATAGATAGAAAAATATTAGTGGAGACAATGATTCTTTGTACATTATATAATTGGGACTGTGTTGGATATGGTTTGAATCGAAGCAGAGAAGCTTGAAGTAGTAAATGGAGTGTTGATAAGTTGGGCAAGAAGTGGACTTTAAAAAAAAAAAAAAAAAAAAAAAGTTAGCTTTGGAAATGAGTGGTTGGGCAAGAATTAAAATCGAAAAAATAGAGGAAAAACCAAAAGAAGGGATGGTCCATGTAAATGGAAACAGGAAGTTATGCACACCTTTCACTTCTGGCCAAAGAGAGGTGGAGAAAGAGAAAGAGAAGAGAATCTATGCCCAACATCTGTTTCTTCCTTTCTTTTCTTCCTTCAATTCATCAATTCATCAATGGCCAAAGACAAGGGTCCCACCCAACAAAACAATCCACTCCACCATAATATCACCACACAACCAACAACACTAAACTAAACAAAACTCTATCATCCTCTAAAACCTTCTTCTTCTTCTTCCTCTTCTTCTCACTCTGCATAATCCCCACAACTTCAAAACCTTCAAGCTTTCTACTTTTTTTTTTTTCATCTCTTTCTCTGCTAAAGTCCAAACCCAAACACTTGTTCCCAGATAAGGCTATACATTTTTTATTTTCTCTTGCTCTATTATAATATTATTAGTTGATTGATTAGTTAGTTAATAATATACCACACCCCATTTCTTTCTATTTATTATTGTTATAGTATATATGCTTGCCGGCGATGCCGACGCCGGTCAGCATAGCAAGGCAATGCTTGACGGACGAGGCGGCGCGTGCGCTAGATGAGGCGGTGGCCGTGGCGCGGCGCCGCTGCCACGCGCAGACGACGTCGCTCCACGCCGTCTCGGCTCTGCTCGCCATGCCAACCTCCGCCCTGCGCGAGGCCTGCGGCCGCGCGCGCTCGGGCGCGGGCGCCGCCAGGTTTTCCGGCGGGTACTCGCCGCGGCTGCAGTTCCGGGCGCTGGAGCTCTCCGTGGGGGTGTCGCTGGACCGGCTTCCGTCGTCCAAGGGGGGTGGCGGCGGCGGAGAGGAGGAGCCGCCGGTGTCGAACTCGCTCATGGCGGCCATCAAGCGGTCGCAGGCGAACCAGCGGCGGCAGCCGGAGAGCTTCCACGCGTTCCAGCAGAGCCAGCACGGGGGCACGGCGTCGTTTCTGAAAGTGGAGCTGAAGCACTTCGTTTTGTCAATCCTCGACGATCCAATCGTGAGTCGGGTTTTCGCGGAAGCAGGGTTTCGAAGCTGTGACATCAAACTCGCGCTGCTTCAACCGCCGCTTCCCCCGGTTCAGCACCGGTTCGCCCGGGCCCCTCCGGTTTTTCTCTGCAACCTGGAACCGGACCGTCCCGACGAAAATATTCGCAGGATCGCGGAGGTGCTGTCGAGAAAGAGCAAGCGAAACCCTTTATTGATGGGTGTTTATGCAAAGAGTGCTCTGAGAGGTTTTGTTGAGATGGTTCAAAAGGGTCGAGGGGGTTCGGTTTTGAGTTCGGAGTTGAGGGTGGTTTGTTTGGAGAGGGAGATTGGGGAATTTGTGAAAAGGGGTGGGAGTGGGGAGGAGGTGGTGGGCGTGAAGTTGAAGGACTTGGAGCAGCAATGCGAGGGCTGTTCTGGTTCTATGGTTGTTAGTTTCGGTGAGGTTGAGGTTTTTGTTGGGGAGGATGTAGATGTTGATGCTGTTAGGTTTGTTGTTTCGGGGCTAACGAGGTTGCTAAAGATTGGTGGCGAGAAGGTTTCTTTGCTGGGTGTGGCGGAAACCTCTCACGCTTATTCCAAGTTCTTGGCTTTGTTTCCAAATGTGGAAAACGAGTGGGATCTTCATTTGCTCACTGTCACTTCTGCCACTCCTTCTATGGAAGGACTCTACTCTAAGTCCAGGTTTGTTCTTTATCTTTTTTTTTTAAAAAAAAAAGGTTATGCTGTTTGTTTTTTGGTGTACAATAGCAGAAAAAAACTAGGTTTGAACTTTGGACTTCGTGCAAAGTATCCAAAATGGGTTACTGTCTTTTTAGTTCTTTTGCTTGCACCTGTCATGTTTTTGGTTGAAGGGGGAATTGGGGATCGTGTTATTGCACGCTGATTCACGTCAAAAATAATATAAGCATTTCTGAGTGTTGTGAGAAACAATGCACGTTTGTAACCGTGACACGGGGCATATAAATTGTGGGAATGCAAATAAGATTGTGGCTCGCATCTGCGTGTTGTGCTTTGTGAACCGAATTGTTTTATTTTTTATGTGTTTTTGGTTGTTCTGGGATTTGTGCTGTCTTCCTTGTTCCTCTTTTCTCTATTACATCATAAGGGATGTTGTTGTTTCAGTTGAACTTTTTGAAACATGTTGTGCATTCACCTACGGTTCGATTTGAGTTGTGTATTGTTGTGAATATGATGCCTTGAAATCTCTTTGATTGCACACACTTTAGCTTCTGACTGTTTTGTGCCTATTGGATCTCACAGTTCCCTGCTCATGATAAACTTACAGCTTGATGGGGTCCTTTGTTCCATTTGGTGGGTTCTTTTCTACACCTGAAATCAGAAGTCCCCTGAACTCCTCCACAAATGGATCCTTTACCCGTTGTGACAAATGCACTGAAAAATGTGAACAAGAAGTTGCTGATATTCTGAAGGTAGGTCCTTCGTCTAGTAACTCAACAAGCTCACCCTGGTTACAAAAGATTGTTAATGTGGACACGCATAGAGGGTTGGATGTGGCAAAGGTTTGTATGATTGCTAATTATTGCATTTCTCTTCTCCAATGTATACTGAGGGATCACATGCATATACAACGTACAAGCAACATGGTGGGGCAATTTCTGTACTACTTATACACAGTATAATAATTTAGAGGTATCCAGTATAATGCCAAACTGCTTATGCAGGAGTAAACAAAATACTGTTTCAATACCAAAAACAGGTAAATCATAGAAGCATTTATATGCAACAAACCAAATCAAAAACAATGTTTCTCTGTTTGTTCTCCCTCCTAGCTTACTTTTGCTGAGTCCATGGCTTTTGACTATGAAATGGAAAATTGTATTAATCATATCCCTTGAGATGATTGATTTACTGAACTCCACAAAGTTTATCATTTTCAGTGTACCATTCGTCTTACTGTATTCATCAGCTACTGGATGAAGAACTTGTTAACTATTAATACTGGCAAAGAAGGAAACATGTTTGTTATATAATTCATAACATTTGCAAAAGTTATTCTAGGAAATTTTATCAAAGAAATGATACTGTCAATTATATTAGTTATTACATCATGAGGAGTCGTAGGGTTTTCTTTTCTTGTGTTTATATACCCTACCTTGATTGAAATATTTCATTGGTTCAATTTATGGCTGCATATATTTAAGAATGGACTCCATTATCCAGTGCAGACCAGTGAAGAAAATACAAGTTTGAATGATAAGATCTTGGGATTTCAAAACAAATGGAGTGATCTTTGTCAGCGTCTTCATCACAAAAGCTCACTGCCTCACTTTGATATTTCTCAGACAAGGCCCCAAGCTCCAATACTTGAGACTTTACGGTTTGGTCCAGGTTTTAAAGAAAGCAGCAGTAAAGATCCACCACGCAGTGAATTCCAATATTCTACTGCTCAAATGTCTTACATGCTGCCCAAAGGGTTGCATAATACTGTAACTGGTAGTGATTCAAAGGTCTCAGAGACACTGCAAATTGATGCGAAGACTCCTAGGATTGTCCCTTCGAGTGTGCTTGACCACAACAGATCATCTTTATCCCATACACCTGTGACAACAGATTTAGGATTGGGAACGTTATATACATCAACTTCACAGTATCCAGATACCCCAAAACTACAAGATCAGAAAAAGCATCTTCAGCAATTGTCAGACTCTATTTCAACTGATTGTGATGCTGTTAATGAAACTACTTCACACCAAATTCCTAGATCTTCTTGGTCTGGTTCAAATTTTGATGGGAAATTTGATTTAGCAGATTTCAAGTCTCTTAATCGCGTTCTTACTGAAAGGGTTGGCTGGCAGGATGAAGCCATACGTGCTATCAGTCAAACTTTGTCTCTTGGTAAATTTGGTTCAGGAAAGAGTAGAGGTTCACAAGGTAGAGCAGACACATGGTTGGCTTTCCTTGGACCAGATAGACTCGGCAAAAGGAAAATTGCTTCAGTTCTTGCAGAGACTATCTATGGAAACGCTGAAAGCCTAATCTATGTGGATCTGGGCTTCCAGGACAGTTTTTCCCCATTGAACTCAGTTTTTGAATACCAAAAATCACGTTGTGATGTGCTTAGGAGGAAGACAATTGTGGACTATATTGCTGGAGAGTTGAGTAAAAAACCCCATTCCGTTGTCTTTCTTGAAAACATAGATAATGCTGATTTTCTGGTGCAGACTAGTTTGTTGCAGGCAGTAAAAGCAGGCAAATTTCCAGATTCACATGGAAGGGCAATTAGCATCAATAATACAATCTTTCTTGTAGCCTCAACTAAAGGTAGTAGTAGTTCTTTGGTCTCAGATGAGTCTAAGATGTTTTCGGAGGAAAGAATCCTTGAAGCCAAAAGATGTCAAATGCAACTACTACTAGGACATGCTTCCGAGGATGCCAAAACAATTGGTACCACAAATGTCAAGGTTGTACCAAGAAAAGGTTTTTCCAAATCATCATCTCTGAACAAAAGAAAGCAGACTGATACCAGTGACTCCAACAAGGGAACAACAAGAAAGATGCAGAAACAGGACAGTGAGTCATCTCGATCCTATCTGGATCTAAACATGCCTGTAGAGGAGAATGATGAAGGTGTCAATGACAATGACAATGACCAAGAAAGTGAATCCATAACAGAAAACACAAACAACTGGTGTCAACATCCAATTTCGCACGATACTTGGTTAAGTGACCTCTTTGATCAAATTGACGAGAAAGTGGTGTTTAAGCCATTCAACTTTGAGGAGCTTGCTGAGCAAGTGTTGAAAAGCATCGGCATACTATTTCAAAGGACATTCGGATCAGAGCTTGATCTGGAAATTGATTATGAGGTAATGACACACATACTTGCAGCTGCTTGGTTATCAGACAAAAAAAATGCAGTGGAGAATTGGGTTGAACATGTTCTTGGCAGATGTTTTGTGGAAGCACAGAAGAAATACCATCCTGTGTCTCAGTATGTTGTGAGACTGGTTAACTGTGAATCCATTTTTGTGGAAGAGCAAGCTCCCGGTTTATGCCTTCCAGCTAGAATTAACTTGGACTAAATTTTTGCTCACTCGTATTACTGTAATCGGTTGTAAAATGTAGCTGTTAGGATATATATATATATATATATATAGTATTTGGTAGGTGGTAGCCAGGGTTCAGCTAATTGATCTCACAATTTTTGTCTTCTCAATCATTGTGCTGTAATTTCTATGGTAAATGTATGTGTAATTTTCTATGGTGTACCTACTTATAGTCCAATAATATTAGTTTGCAAATTGTTTCACCCTTCACTTTTCAATAATTTGGATAGGATTTCATTAAGTTTGGCATCAATTTGATCCGACCAGAAGAATGAAAACTTCAAATCTCAGTTGGAATGTTATGACTTTTCTTCGCCATTCTTTATTCTTGATGGGATTTCTTCCACTGGATATAATTCCAATTGTTCTTATGCTATCAGAATATTCATCATCTTTGTTCTTTGCGCCAGCTCTAACATGTAAGTGTCATACCCTTCATAAACGAAACTCCTCACACTTAAAATCATCAATCAGAAATGATTAAAATCTATTTGTTTGATATCAAATATTATATGTTGAAAGTCAAAGAGTAACATCTTAATCAAGGTAATGCTTTCTTTAACTTAGAAACATTATATTAGCTTTTAAATGTTAAAAAAAACTTTTTTTCTTGTACTAAATGTTCTTTTAATGGGCTTTTGGCCCATTGTGCATGGAAATGGATGAATTATTCATTAGTTGCTAAGTTTAAAATATTTTCAAAATGTTTTTATGACACATTTGTAACTTGTTACGGTGTACTTTATACTGCTTATAACTGTTCTGTAACATTAAATCTCCATAGATTTGTTGGGTTAATTTTAAGTCAAACCTTTAAGACAACATTAAAATTTGTATTGTTTTGGGTCAAATTAAAAAATGGAATCCCTAAACTATTGTAGGATTATTGTGTAGTACACATTATTATAGGCTTACCTGTATCACTGTGTACATACGCATCATTAACATTAATTTCCTCAGTAAAACAACCATGATTGCAGTAAAACATTCACATAAATATGGTGTTTGTCTTCATTAGATAATGATGTGATCATTGAGAAAACAAATTACCCAAACATTAGTAAGAAAATTAGTGATTCACCCTTTTTCCTTTAAAAATGGAAATTTTCTTAATATCTCATATTCTGTTGCAAGTAAGAATTTATTTTAGGATAAATTGTACCTACCTCTTGTAGTGTGATGTTATGTCAAATGCGCTTACTCCTTTCTTAAATTTAATTTTTTTTTATTTTAAAATAGACATTAATCTTCGTTATATTTTAATAAATCTCTGATCTTAATTAGATACTCACTTTATTTATATTTTTAATAAATATCGTTTATTTCTTTTATGTTTTTTTAAATAAAAGTGGCGTTAACCTTTTTATTTTATCTAAAGATATTATATAAACTAAAACATAAATATAAGAATATAAAATAAAAAATAAAGGTTTGAAATATTAAAATTAATTTTATAGATAAAATAAAAGACGCTCCTATAACTTTATTATAAGTAAGGAAAATGAATGTCTATTTAAAAAGGGTTAAATATGTTTTTGGTCCATCAAGTTTCAGCGAATTTTGAAATTAGTCTCTCTTCGAAATTTTATACCAATTTAGTCCTTCATCTTTAGAAATGCGTGAAATTAGTCATTCTTACCAAATTTTGTTAAGTTTATTTGACATTTTAAACGCATTTTATGATAATATTTGAGTTAACATTGAAGCGAAAATGTATCAAACGGTGTAAACAATTCAAATACTTTCATGAAATACGCTTGAAACGTCAGATAAATTTAACAATATTTAGTAAAAAGGACTAAATTCACATATTTTTAAAGATGAATGACTAAATTGGTATAAAGTTTCGAAGAGGAACTAATTCTAAAATTCACTGAAATTTGAGGGACAAAAACATATTTAACCCATTTAAAAAAGATAAGTTTAGAGAGTGTTATTTTTTAAAAATGGAGATAAACATCTATTTTAAAGTAAGAGAGTTCTTTATATATATGATAATGCAATAAAATTCAACTTAGTTTAATCAAAACAAAGATTGAGTTGGGAGTGATTGAGTCTAATTCAAACTAATTTGATCTAATATCATATTTCATGTTTTGTTTATAGTTTATTTACAATATATTTATACGTATTAAAGTGAAATAATAAATTTATATGATAATTTTTAGGTATAAGTTTATAATTTGTTCTGAGAAGAAATTTAAATTATGAATATAACAATCTTTTCTGAAATTTTCTAATATAAATATAACTTATTATATAATTTATTATTTTTCAAATATATTCTAATTTGTTCTAATAGAAGAAAAATGAGATATTAGGAAATTTAATTTATTATTAATTTTATTTTTTTTACAAGTATTTCAAAAGTTAATTTTTTTAGTCATTTGACATTGTTAAATTTTTTTATTTATATTTATTTTATTATGTGTGCATAAAATTTATTTTACATTTTTATCCATTTGTTTTATTTTTAAACTGATTTGTCCTAAAAATAAAAATATATTTTTGTACTATTTTTTTCATTATTATTTTTAACCTTTTATAATAAATATAATAATAATAATAATAATTAAATAATTAACTTTATATGTTTCTTGAGTCTACCTTTATAACCTAATATTCAGTGTCACTAAATTAAAATCATGTTATACAAATGTTCTCTAATTACAATATTTTAAATTTCATCTCATCAATCACAAAAAATATGATTTGAGGATATAATAATAAAAATTTTCATTATTATTTTAAGTGCATTTAATCCAAAAAAACAGCTATAAATATGACCTACTAATCCTCGACAACCACAAACATTTTTATATTTGATTGTCGTGGTAAAGTGTACTCAAAATCTTAAAAAAGTACTTCATATCATATAGCATTCACCCCATGGTTTCTCATTTCAATTAACATTTTTTATTGACAATTTTAATTATGGTTTTGGTTCTACTTTCAAGTAATTTGTAGATTAATTTCATTTTTTGTATTTTAAGTCCCATGAAAGGAAATATTGTTGTTTTCATAATCTTCTTTCTTTTATGCATTCAAAAGATGACATTCCTGGTTTTGTATTTGTTTAATATTGAAAGGAAAAGAACAAATGAAATAAAATTATTATAACAATATGGTTTTCTTTTTTCAGGACTGATAGATGCAAAATTACTCCTTACAGAATCAATAAGAATGGAGAGTAATTTACTACCAAATTGTAATGGATTGAAATGCAGTTTAGGAACCGAGTTCTGTACAATATGTTGCAAAGAGCAAGGAACCTTTTTTGTTTGTCAATGTCAAAATTAGAGTTACAATATTGTATCAACTTTCATGAGAGAACTAAATAAAAGACATCCTTTAAATAACAATTTTATTATAATGACAAATAAGATATAGAAGTTGAAACAATAAATAATTATTAAGTAAATTGGAGAGTTTGAACAATAAATAATTATGAAGTAAATTGAACTTTAATTATGATCTACTAATTGTGTTTTTTAAGTTTCATCAATTTAATCCTTAAAAGATGGATTGAATAAAAATGTGAAATGTCCAAAGAGTGATATTTTGTAAGATTAGCCACTTCTTTCCTAGTCTTCTAGATGGATGGTACTAAATATCTCTTTAGTATGTTTGGAAATTTCAGCTTCTCATTTCTCCATTAATGATGATAATACCGTGCCAATAGAATTCTGAAATTTGATTTGAAGTTCTTATATAGTACTTTTTCATTTACGGGTCGAATTTTGTTTGAATTCTGAATTTACAGCTATTTTTCTTTTTTAATTTTATCTTTTTATAATTTATAATTAATTGATCATTTAATAAGAGAATATTATCTATTATCTGTCACCTATTATAATATAAGAAAAGAGAATTCTAGAAAATTTACTTTATTACCCATTATTTTAGCAGGTGCCCAAAAAGATAGTGTTTCAGTCATTTTACATTGTTATTTTCTTTTATATTTATATTTATTTTGCTGTCACATGTGCATAGAAGTTATAAGACAAGTTTGACAACATACATTGAACAAGTATGTCCATATAAAAATTATATGAGTCTATTAATACATATTAAACGAGTTTATCAATTCACTATTTAGAAGAGTATTGCAATACATATTAAACTAGTACACATATACATTGGTTAGACGACTTTATGCATACACTAATTAAACGAGTCTAGCAACAGACACTAGACGAGTATGTTTATACACTGAGTACACAAGTCTAGCAATATACTTTAGACAAGTTTATCCATACACATACTAGACAAGTCTATTAATACACATTAAACAAGTTTGTTTACTCACTAATTACACAAGTCTTGTAATACACATTAAACAAGTATTTCAATGCAATACTTAACCTGATATAACAAACACACACGAGTATGACAATACACATTAGACGATACTATTCATACTCTAATAAATGAGTATGACAAAAAAGATTAGACAAGTCATTTCATACGTTCATTAGATGAGTATAAAAAAAATTATTAGACAAATCTAGGAATACATTGATTAGATGATTAAAACAAAAAAAAACATTAAACGAGTCTATGAATGTACTAATTAGACGAGTCTAGAAATATGCATTAGACGAGTCATTTATATGTTGATTAGACGACTATAATAATATACATTAGACAAGTCTTTCCACATACAAATTAGACAAGTATATTAATACTGATTAAACAAGTTTGTTTATTCACTATTTATATGAATATTGTAATATACATTAGACGAGTGTGTTCAACACTAATTAGATGAGTATAACGAAAAATATTAGATGAGTCTAACAATACACATTAGACGAGTCTATCCATATACTGAATAGGCGAGTATAGCAGAAAACATTAAAGGAATCATTTCATACATTGATTAGATAAATCTAAGAATACACATCAGACGACTATGTTCATACACTAATTAGACAAGTCTTGTAACACATATTAGACGAGTTTGTTCATGCATTAATTAAATGAGTTTAGCAATGTCCGCTAGACAAGTATGTTCGGACACGTATTACATGAGTCTATTAATACACCTTAGACGACTCTATTTATTCTCTAATTAAACGAATCTTGCAATATACATTAAACATTAAACAAGTTTGTTCATATACTGATTATACGAGTCTAAAATTACACATTAGACAAGTGTATTCATCTATTGATTAGACAAGTTTAACAACACATATTAGATAAGTTTGTTAATGCACATATTAGATGAGTCTAATAATACACATTAGATTAGTTTGTTCATTTATTGATTTGAATTTCTTACAGCTACTCTAAATATTTCTACATATCCTTTCACATTTGTAGGGAATCTACTCTACTTTTTTCACATGAAAAATCCTTAGTATTTTTACAAAGTCCACTATTTATATTTTTATAGACATATTGACTTTCTAAACATATAAATCATTTTTAAAGTTCATTATATTCAAAACTTAATTATGAACTTAAAAATGTTTATTATATTCTTTCTCAATCTCTAAATATATTTTAATAAACATACAAATAAAAATCAACATGTGCGTAGTTTAAAACTAGTTTTTATTATAAAATTTTAATCATTTCTTTCTATTAAATAATGTTTTACCATTTTTTATAAAAAAGAAATATTTAATAATTTTGTAATAACTGAAATTGAAAAAATATGTGTGAACATAATAATAATAATAAAACACGAGTTTATATATCAAATCAAACTGAAACTTATCCTTGATTTAGGTAACTATTTAATAAATAACTTGCTGATATATATCTAATTTTGTCAAGAAAAAAAGTTAATTGCTTTTTTTAAGAATAAAAGTTGATGGAAGTTATAAAATAAATTAGTATTAATTGCTCTCTTCATTACTCTTTATTAGACTTGATTACCATATTTATTATTACATAAAACGTATGCGTTTTTTGTCTAAAATTATCAGTATCATTAATGTTCCTCTCTTATCATAATGTGTGGTATGTATATTACGTATTTTATCTTTAATTAAATGTTCAATAAGATCAATAATCTGACCATTAACTTTAACTAGTATAATCAACACAAAATATTTTGTACATATCATAAATTAATTTATTTTAGAAATTCTTAGTTCTTCTTTTTTATATTACTACTTTTTATATTTATACACTTTTTTTATTATCTTATAATTTGTTTAGCCATTATTGTTTATTTCAATTTTATGTAGACAGATATTTTTTTTTACTTAATATTTGTTAGATTATTGAAATATTTAAAAGTAGATATGAAAAATGAATCCGTCCAAGTGGGTATTATCCAAATTTGTTCTCATTTTAACGCTATATTAAATGGGAATGGGCAATAATATAAGTAATATCTGATTTTTTCAATTGACTTCAAGAAAGGGTGTGTATGTTCATATTCAACCCGTCCCATTTCCATGCTCGTGTAATTACATATCTCATCTTCATCCTTACTAGAGTAGTTATTAGGTAACCTAATATATATATATATATATATATATATATATATATATATATATATATATTAGGTATACATTATATTTAGTTTATATTTAGTTTGTGTGCAATTTTATTTAATGGTACTAGTGAAACACATGTGCTACAAGTATGTGTTCACTTTTTCTAATTTAAAAATAAATATAAATAGTTTTTTATTTATTTTGTAGGTTTTTTTTTATTAAAGATACTTTATTTAGTTTAAAAATAATTAATTTAAAATACTTAAATGAATGAAACAATTAAATACAAAGAAGTAGTTACTTAAAAGGTAAAAATAATAAAATAATGATTTTAATTTAAAAAATGGTTATTTAATGAAATGTAAAGTTATGAATAGAAATGTGGACACTAAAATTGAATATCCCTTTATATGTGTTTTGGCATAAACAAAAAATATGAAATGAAATATACAAAATATAAGTATATTAATAGGTGATGATAAATAAAGTGAGATGAAAGGACAAAAAAATAGGAAGTAATTGTTGATGGATAGAAAAAAGAGAGGAGAGAAGATAGACATTTTTATAAAAAACATGTAAACCCCATAAGCAACTGTTAATTCAAAATCTAATAAATAATTATATTATAAAAGGTAAAATTAGAATAATGAAATGTAGATACAAAAGAGGGAATCCTCTTTATATATAACTAGTGTAAACACAAGCGCTATCGCACCTGTGTGTATGCATTTTTTTTAATATGCATGATATTATATTAGTAGTTGATGATATTGTAATTTATTAAGTTAATAAATAAAATAAAATTATATTTATCAAAAATAAAGTAAAATGTATGGAGAAAATATGAAAAAATAATTGTTCATGAATAGGAGAAAAAAAGAAGAAAGAGATAAGTAAATAATTTTGTAAAAACTTGTAAAAGTAACCGTTAATTTTTAAAAATTTAACAAATAATTACATTATAAAGGATAAAGTTGGAATTATGAAAAATGGACACAAAAGAGAGAATCCTCTTTATACATAGTTATAAATTATAGATAATATCAAATTGTTTGATCATTTTTTAATATTTGTATTTGTTGATTATTTTTATTATGTAAAATATTGTTTTGATGATTTTTTGTATAATTATTTTTATTTTCTAATTTATTTTTATAAATGTACTTTTACCTCTGTATAAAGATATTTTATTTAATATAATATAATAATTTAATGTTATTGTTATAAATCTTGTTTCACCATCCAATATAGTTTAAAATTTAAAATATAAAAGATTTATGAGTAAATATAGATTATTGTTAGTTTAATATTTTTTTCTCTATGCAATTTTGTTTAATAGAATATTTATTGGTATATAAAAAAAGAGAGAAATATTTTTAAAATTGAATATTTCTTTTTTTATATAATTATTTAAAACTACTTTTTAACTTTGAAATATTTATGAATGTTTTGGTTGTTATAAAATTTTATTTATATGTAATTATGAAATATTTTATGTAATTGTTCACTTTTATCAATTGTTATTTAGTATTTTTTTATTTGAAATTTATACAATTTTGATAGGACCTATTAATTGTATTCATTCATGTGTTTTGTGGAAAGTTTTAGAATGTTTTTAGGTTTGGTATATTTTGTCTTTTATTGAGGATTATTGCATAGAAAAGTGAAGGATTGGAGAAGAAGTGAGACTGTACTGTCAAGACCGTGTCGCCCAGCAAACATTCCAGGTCGCCCAACGAGAGTGTCAGGTCGCCCAGCGAAATAGTCATCTTGCCCAGTGAGAAGACGATTTTCTGAAGTGGTTATAGTTTCAAAAGTTACACGAAACAAGTGTGTAAGTGTGTTAGTGTGTGAGAACACAACAGAGCCAGGAAAAACACGGGAAAGGTCATTCTAGGGCAAGAAGATCTCAAATTATTTCTTTCATTCCATCAATTTCATCCAACTTTTGTGCTCTAGATGATTAGGAGTGATTAAACTCCGCTTTCATTGGGGTTGGATGTAATGAACTTGAACTCTTTGTAATTTTTCTATGCAATATAATCTTTGTCTGTGTTCATATTTTTTATCTCAATTATTAATGTGCATGATGGAAAAATTTGCTATTTGGTTGTATCTAATCATTGGGAAATGAATTGGAACTTAACCTTAGATAGAACAACCATGAGATTGGGTTCTTATTATCTTCTCAAATTTTTACAAAATGAAGAGATAAATTTTGAGAACATACTTGCAAATCAACTCTCCCTTTTCTTTTCAAATCATGCAATAAGAACATAAAAAATTTTAAAATCGGTTTTCACGAATCCTCGTCTACAGTACAATGTATGCAAACGAACAGGCGCTTAGGGAATTAATGTTTTGGCAGGTTGACTTAGAACTTGGTTATAAGAAATTAGGGCTAGTATGCTTATGATGTGGATGTTTGAGCACAGTGGCGGACCACCGTTAGAGCAGGGAGGGGCCATGGCCCCGCCTAAAAGTTTTAATTTTTTTTTATATTTTATATAGTTTAATTTTTTTATATTATAGATATTCAAAAATATATTATAATTAAATTAAATATTTTATTTCTTTTATAAACATAATAATTAATGTTAATAAATAATAAAATATAAAATTAAATATAATAAAAAATAAAGAATAAAAAGATTTATCAAGATATTTTTTATTTTTTTATTTATTATGGTTTGAGTTTTTCACAAATTGTTCTCATCTTCCAATGTCACCTGTTTTTTCTTGTTTTTGAAGAGGAAAAGATCCATTATTTTTGCTCTTATTTCTCCTCTGTCCTCTTCCATTCATTCTCATGGGAGAGAAGAAGGTAATTCTTTGGTATCAATTGATAGTGAAATATTATTTTAATAATTTATTTAATGATCATCTTTTATATTAATTGTTTATTTCATGAATATAGAAGAAAAAACAGTGTACTGTGTCTTTTTTTATAACCGAATCTTAATTGTGGTTCCATTATATGTTTTGAGTTTCTTACAAATTGTTCTCATATCTCATTCTTAATTGTTTTCTTTTGTTTATGAAGAGAAAAAGATCTATCATTTTTGCTTTTATTTCTCTTTTGTTCTCTTCCATACTCAAGGGGAAAAAAAAGAAGGTAATTCTTTGGTCTCAATTGATAGTGAAATATTAGTTTAATAATTTATTTAATGAGTCTGTATTATATTAATTTTTTATTTTATGAACATAGGAGAAAAATATTATACTATGTGTTTTTTTTATAATCGAATTTTAATTGTAATTCCATTATATGTCTTGAGTTTCTCACAAATTGTTCTCACCTATCTTCTTTTGTTTCTGAAGAGAAAAAGATCTATTATTTTTGCTCTCATCTTTCAGCGGTTTTCTTCCATTCTTGAAGAAATAAAGAAGAAGGTAATTCTCTCTTGTCTCACTTGATAGTAAAATATTAGCTTAATCATTTATTTAATCAACCTCTTTTATATTAATTTCTTATTTTATGAAAATAGAAAAAAAATATTGTACTTTGTGTTTTTTATAACTGAATTTTAAGTGTGGTTAGATTATTATTGAATTTTCTTTTGACAATATTTTAGATATGTGTGATTTCTTTTTTAGTTATTGTTATACTAAATTATGTATTTATTTTTTATTTTATTAGTGACAATAATTAAATATATAAATTTTATATGTATTATTTTGGCTCCCCCAATAATTTTTGTCAAGATCCGCCACTGTTTGAGCAAGATAGAGAGATTGTGTATGCAATATTGCATTATTATGGTTCATGAAATCCAACCTTAGTGAAGTCTTTCCTAAATTATTTCATAACTTTAGTGTTTAGTAATTTTGCATGTTTATCTTATGAATTAAATCAACCTTTAATGTTGTCACCATTGCTAAAATTTGTAAATAATTATAATTAGACAAAAAAACACAAATCTTTAGGAAAAATGATACTTGGACTTCCATTTTACTACTTGTAACGAATTGGTACACTTGCCAAAGGGTTAACAACGCGTTACTTGATGGAGATGACGATGAGACAAAAATATTATACTCGTCAGGTATGGGGATGGGAATGTACTTTTACTTTAGGGATGGGTATGAGATAATGAACTTATCCCTACCTTGTCACGTTGTCATTCCTACATAGAAAATAGTCGAGAGTAGGAGTAATCTTTTATAAATGGAACTTTATCATTTTATTATTAAAAGACAAAACTTATAAAAAGAAAAAAGTTTAGTTAATTGAGTTTTATTTTATAAAAACTATTCTCTAAAACTATCATTTTTCTTCCCTCTAAGCTCTCTCTAAGATTTTGGCCAATCTACTCATTTGTTTGAAGATCAAAGTTCATTGTCATAAGAGTCTTGGCATAAAGTGTTAGGATCCTAGCCGATCAAAATTTTATTTTGAGTAAGTTCATGTGTACTCCATTTTAGTCAAATTTTAGAAGTTTTGTATACATGGGTTAGAGGGCATTTCTATGTGGCTAAAGGACTTTAAAATAAATTTCTATTTGACTAGGTTAGAATGTGTTCAAATCATTGATATAAGTTTTCTATGTATGGGTAGAGTATTTTGTCAAGGCTATAAAGTTCTTAGAACATAGTTAAGTCAAAGGACCAGTCCAAGTAAGGGAAGCTAGTTATTTTCTAGTAATGTTTTGATTGAATAATCTAATAGAAGAGATGATACAATCACTATTTTTGTTATGAGAAATGTAGCTTGTTGATTTGATTGATATAATTGAATTATGATTCAAATCTATTGAAAACTCTAATATTTGATATGCTGGCATGTCTATGTGAGTACTGATAAATTAAGATATATCTTTTTGTCATTTTTTTTCTATCTAAAGGCACTTTTGAACTAAATGACACTGATGGAAAAATTGGATTCTATGACGACTTATTATGCTAGTTGTAGTTTATCCATCATAATAAATGGTGTGATGGCATTCTCGTAATAATGTGGCTTTTTTCTATGTCAGTTGTAACTAAAACCATCATAGTAAGAGTTTTTAATTGATAATTTTTATTTACTATGCTGATTATAATTTGAATTCACATAATAAGAAAATTTTTGGAGTATCACTTCTTCCCTCTCTCTCTCTTGAGGTTTGTGTGTTCAATGAAGAAGTTGAGGTAGCTCTACTGAACCGAGTAGAACTAGGATTTAGCCATAATTTACTATTGGTATCTATGTGAGGTCGAGTATAGTTAGGGCATGTGTCATAATCTACTAAAAGTTGTTGATTTAATACGTGTTGCGTGTGTGTGAGTGAGTGAGAGAGAGGAAGATATTATGTGGTGAGAGCTGATGGAGGTTTCTATAATCTAGAGTGCGATGTGAAAAAGAACTATATCTATCTGGTGGTAAGAAAATTATCCTGTCATATGAGGATGACTTAGCTATTGGGATGTGACTTTGTGTATTCTCTTAGTCTAATTCAACATATAAGTCTTTCCGAAGAAGAGTTGATTGCCATAAATGATTTAATGAGTTTGATTACTAATTGATAATAATTAGATGTTGAATGTAATGTGAAATATATGATTATGTGTATTATTACTTTATAAATGTATCATACTTTTAACGAATATTAGCTTATCCAGTTTTGTGTGGTTTGTCTTAATTATGTTATAATCATGTTTTTACATGGGAGTAGATGATGCATCTAATAGAAGTACTCATCATTGATAATTTGAGGAACGCTAGTCTGAGTAGACATTAAACAACAAGTTTACTAATAGTTTTAATTTGATAAACTAATTTTTCAAAGCAAAATTTGTTAAAAATTTATTAATTAGAAGTTAATTTATTGATAAATATATATATAATATATATAATATATATATATATATATATATATATATATATATATATATATATATATATATTTTGACTTAAAATAACTCTTAGTCTGTGTTTGGTTCGAATGATATACTGTAGGCAATAAAGAAAGACTTTGTTAGATTTTTTAACTTATTTTAATGAAGATGAGAGTCTGAATTTGCAGGATTGAAAAGGAGTGCTCTCACTAAAGTGAGGAGAAAAGGAGCGAAAGTTAGCTCACCCCATAATAAATTACACATTTGACCTTCAATTTTTCACTCTACCTTTCAACATTTTTACACCAAGAATTGATTATACTCTCTCTATTCTTACTCATAATCAATTCTCCTCTATCTTTTTTCTCATAATAAATTATCTGCTTGTCCACATCTTTTGACGTGTCACACAATCATCTAGCTCTACCACCCGCCCTCTAGATGCGGTCTTATTTCTCACCACCTTGATCTTCTACGACATACACTTATCCTCTTCTTGACATACATTTTAGTATGACATAAAAATCTCTAACCCTCGAGTGTTCGCCTTTGAGTCCTCCAACCATCACAACTTCTCCTTTTATTTTAATTTAATTTTGCCAATTAAAACCTTTTTATTTTAAATAATAACTTCCATTTCAATTTAACATAATGTACACTAACAAAATTTTATTTAAATTACTTTATAGAATACAAAAACGATATTATAATATTATAATTTTGTTAATTAAAAAAAATTTTAATTATCAAATCGTGAGAAACTATCTTTTCATTTTCTTTCATTTCTCACTATTTTTTTTTCTTAATCAAATAACTTCATTTTCTTTTCTTTTTTTTCAAATCTACTAAAATTTTCAATTTCTCTTCTCATATCATCTTATAATCCAAATGACTCATTATACTTTTAACTATTTTTTTATAAGCATCTTTACTTAAACATAATTCTTTTCAAATATGTTAGATTTTAAAACAAAATTAATCATAAAGAAAATCGGAAGAAACTAAGTTTAACTCTTTGTTGATCAGTTTTGGCGGGTTTCTTTGTTATTTAATTTTAAAACTATTACAGTGTGCGTTTGATGATAAGTTGTTACAAATATATCTTTTAACATAAGTTTACTGATAATGTAATAAATTTAATATTTTGTACTTTTATTTTGACCAGTACAACTTGATGTTTTGGTCACAAGTTACATGTTATATTATTAATCTTAAAAAAATATAAAATCGCCAAGCCGTCAATTAAAATTTAATGTTACATGAGAACGTTCACAGAGGACAAAGATCTTCTAGAAAACACCAACATCCTCATCACACCAATTCGATAACATCAATATTTCCAAACTCAAAAATTCTTTTTTTATTGTTAGCATTATCCTCATTGAATTCCTCTTCCCAAAATAATAAAAAAGGAATAAATAAATAAATAATGAAACACAGATATTATTAGTCTTCACCCACCAAAGCAAGACGACAGACCAATGAAACATGTCCACATCGTCAGCGAAGGGAACTGTGAGCTTCCAAGACTCACAGTCGGTGAGACAAGTTAACGTTCCGAAAGCATAAAATCCAAAACGCGAAAGGCGTGAGCATAGGGAGTATGAGGTAGGGTCGCTTTAGTGCGGCCGTTCGTAGATTTAGACTGACACATGGACGACTATTATTGGAAGCAGCTTTGGATATTATGCGCCGCCGGGCCCACAGACCTCTGTTTTCTAACCTCTCTTTCTTCTGGTTTGGCTTGTGTTCAAATTTGGCTTCCATTTTTTTATTTTATTTCAAATAACAATTTCGAACAACAGTTAATAAAATTATATCTCAGTATCCAACTGTTTTTAGAGTCTGTTTTGAGAAATTACTTTATCTGTTGAGCAAAATATTTTAAAATAGTTTTTTTTTTTGACATATAAACTATTAACTAAATGAATTAGTTTGTAACATGAATTTTTTATTTTATTTTATTACCATCTTTTATAATTTAGGTTTAATTAGTATTTTAATATTAATATGTAATCATGTGTCATTGTTTTTACTTTTTTTCTTCTTCTTACATCGTTTCTCTATGATTTATCTCATTTGGCTTGGATCTTTTGATTCATCTATGTTGTGGATGAGAAAATAAAATAAAGGGCAAAATCTTGTACTTAATTTGACCTTATGATTTGTGATACTAAAAATTACCAAAATTCATGTAGCCGGGTTGTAATTAATGTTATTTGAGTAAGGTGTAGGTGTTGAGGGTAAATAAACCAAAAAGAGGGAGAAAGGGAAAAATGTAAAAGTAGAAGTGTTGTGGAAAAATAAAAGGGATAAAGGGAAAAAAAGGACGGTAGAAGGTGGATGGTGGAGGAAAGATAGAAAAAAAAAGGGAGAAAAAGGTGGTGGAAGAAAAAAAAACAGAAAAGAAAATCAGACAGTGCTCACCAATTTAATCTTAAAAACCACATTAAATCTTTTAAATAAAATGAAGAGTGAATTGAAAAAAAAAAATTATAGATCGCATTGAGTTTCTAATGAATATTGAGAAAAAAATACTAATTAAAATTATAATTTAAAATATTTTTTAATTTTTAATTTATTTATTATTATTATTATTATCTATTTTTAACTTTAAATTGAAGTTATATTATATATATACTTTAATTGTTTTACTATTTTTAATATTTATTGAACTTTTTTTTTAATTTTACACAAGTCAAATTTAAAAATTTTAACATTTTAAATTGAATCAACTAGTAATTTATTATATGATACAGTGTGAAAGTTATGCACAATAAAAACCGTAGAAAATAAATTCAATACAATAATAGTTTGTCTTAAAAAATAAAAAAATAAATTTAATTAATACTCATTGGATAAATTAATTTAGATAAAATTCCCTGTCCAAGTAAATCATGTATAATGTTTTAAAAATAAATAGAAGTATTGAAAAGTTTATTAAAAAAATAATTACTCTTTAAAAATCTAAAATTATAAGTATTTAAAAATTAATTATTTAACTTCACAACCAACAATTGACATGTAAAGATCAATCCATGGTTTGGAGAGAGTTTCCAAGAGTTGAAGAAGAGGATGACCAATGCTCCAATACTGATAATAACTAACACATGAAAACTTGTTGAGGTTTATTTAAGGTTGGGGTGTGTGTTGATACAAGAGAAAAGGTGGCGACTTATGTCTTTATAATGTTGAAGGGTTGTGAAAAGAATCATCATATTCATTCCTTGACCTTGTAGCTCTGGTATTCACCTTAAAACAATGGAGGCATTATCTTTATGGGGCTTAATTTAAGGTGTTCAATGACCATAAGAGTTGAAGCATATGTTTGATAAAAAATAGTTGAATAGGAGGGAGAAGGGGTGGATGGAGTTTCTTAAGGATTTTGACTTGGAGTACTATACCTCAAACATGAGCCTGAGCCTTTGGGTGAGCCAAGGCTTTGTTGAACGAGTATACCACTAAGGGTTTCTCGTTGAGCAAGGGAACAATTCGTGGAGTAAGTTTGAGTTTGAAGGAATAACATATCTCATAATAGTTGGATGAATTGTGTGGTTCTGGACAAGAAACCATGGGTTTGAGGAAAGGAATTGCTAAGCATTATGAATTGAGTGAGGTTGATTATAGTTAGGGTCATTTATGTCATAAATCTATTGGGTTTGAAACTATTTTCTTCTTATGTGTGGATATGTTGTATGAATATGGTCACTTTTAAGGGGATTTGCCACATTGTTTAGTGTTAGGGTATGTAATTGAGTCGAGATCCCAATGTGAAGTCATCCTAACTCTACTAAACTTACAGATTTGTAGAGAATGAAGTTTAGGTGATGAGAGTTAAAGGAGATTTCTAATTTACAAGATTGAAAGGAAATAGTGACGTGACCTAGAGGATTGATAAGAACTAACCTTGTCATGGTTAGGCCAAGTGGAGCCATGGTTATTATTATGATATAATCTATCGTGATATCATATGACAAGTGTAGGAATTTATGAGTATTTGACTCAATACATGTGCATTATGAATTTTGAGTCTAAAATATACTCATGTTTTAATAAATTTGATATTGAGGTTGAATTTTATGATTATATATGCTTAAATGCTTGTTTTGCTGAGTTGCTTAAGAATATGAATTTTTAAAATTTCACTAACTTACCCTTTTCTTTGTTAGTTGTGGTTTTTTCTCCTACTAATAATCGTATGATGTGCATGACCAGAGGATGGTACAGGTGGTAATGGCTCACAATAGTAGGAATATGAAAGGAAATAATTGATAACTCCTTATATGTATAGTGTCACACATATATATTGCAATGTATAGGTCCCCATGATGGAGTTTGAACTCTTTTTTTCTCTTTTGAATAATTAGTTATATCCAAGAGAAAGAGAGAGAAAGAGAGAGAGAGGGGATGGTGTTAATTATATATGTTTTTTCTCTTTTAACAATCCTAATTATCACAATCATACTATTAATTATATAATTACATAATAGATAATAAGCATAAACAAACATATAAGTACATAAGATATATTTACATACCTCCATTAGAAAACATACTTAAATCTTCAAAAAATATAATTGTCCATCAACTAGGAGGATATATACAATACAAAAATTATATACATGCAACACATACTCTTTAAACAAAATATCAATAATCTCATTGTTGCATTTATCTCCTACATGCATTAGTAGGTGGACAAACTATAACTAAACTAGAAGATAGAGTATGCTATTGAAATTATAATATACCACATACATTAAATCATCACATACAATATAATATACTTATCTCATCTCTTTACATATACAATTCTCATCATCAGAACTAGTCAATATCACACAATTAAAACCAAATGTCTAATGCCCACACTAGCATCAAACAAACAACACCCCAAACTGGCTCAGCCCATGAGGCTTTCATAACTTAGACATATACTTTTTGTAGACACGTGTCTTGTGTTCAGAGCTTTTGCATTTGTCACAGTGTTTCATAGATTCAGAGATTATGCATATGTCACACTATCTCCTGGTCCCTTAGAGCAATAAACTAGGGCCAATGTCCCCTTTAAGTATGACATACTATCTTCTGCTCTCTGGAAGCAATAAACTAGGACCAAGGTCCCCCTTAAGTAGGAGAGGGTAAATTCCATAAAATATGTGTGGTTCGATCATGTTTCTTATCGAAGCACTATATTATATGAACATCTTTTAACTCTCACAACTAGATATCTTCTTCTATGTGAGTTGGAGTCTAGGAGAGTCGGGATAATCTCATCAAATCACCATTCAATACACCTTACACTTAACTCAGTAAAGTAAAGTACTTCCTCCCTGAAAGTCATTATACCCTCACAATTCATACATCACATTTCTCATATCAAACAATCCACCATACACACACACACACACATGTGTGTGTGTGTATCTATATATAATCTAAAGTCTATTAGTTCACTTATAATTTATGAAAAGGAGTTACTCGCACTTAGCGTGTCCCTTTTCCTGCCTAATGAATGTAAAACAGAGGCTCCTTGAAACTTAAGTTCCAATTCACACCCAACAGCATGGCCTCTTTGCTCAACATCCCCTTTGAGCACTCAGTGACATCTAGTTGGTGCCTAATGCCTTAGACATTTGGAGCTATCTAATGGTGTACAGTAGTACTTAACTGACGCTCATCGCCTTTGACATCTAAAGCTCATTGGAATTTAATTTTTCTTTTGGCGCCTAGTAGTGTTGAGGTCTCACCTAGTGCCATTACAAACTTTTAGAATTTAATATACATACCAAATTGTTCTTTTTTTTGTCTAAATGAGTTAATTTTACTCTTCTCTAGCATCCAAATAGGTATAATTTAACTCAAAATGTTCATAGATAATATTAATTAACCAATTTAGATACATTATAACTTACATCCCCTAACTTACACAATTCAAAAAAATATATTCATCAAAACTCAGCAATTTAAAATGTCAACACATTAAATCAAGCATTACAACTAATCTCTTGTCATCTAGACAATAATCACAATTTATCATATAAAATACTATTATAATTTACTAGTCTCCCTTAATGGAATTGTGAACTATTAACACAAAAAGCTTTACTGCCTCTAAAAACCTTTACTCATGTAGGATCCAATATCTACACATAAAATCTTAGATAAAAGATCTTATCACACCCTTACAATCCTAAATGAACAAAGATTCATCTTGAGATCTACATGGAAGCCCAACAATCACCATATGTAGTAGATTCACCAAAAAGACTCAAAAGAAGGACAAAAGATGAACTTACTCTATTTAATATTATGATCATTTAGGATTGTAGTACTCTTTGACAGGACTGCTACGACGTACTCTGATCATCAAACAAATGAGCAAATTGGTTTGAAACTTAGAGAGAAGTTAGAGGAAGAAAAATAAAAAGTTTTAAAATGATCTTTATAAAATAAAACTCGATTAACTAACTTTTCTATTTATAAGCTTGACTTTTATTAATAAAATAATTAAGCTCCATTTTTAAAGACCATGTCTACTCTAAATAATCTTTTAGGTCCTTACATGTAACATTCCATTTAATAGTAAAACAACAATGTAAAGAAATCCATAATTAATAAAGCAAAATAGATAAAATTCACAAACCAATATAGTATACTTATACAATTATCCAAAAGGATTATAACTATACAAACATAAGAAGGTACTTAAGGTTTGAACCACTAATGTCAAAACTATACATAGATCCCAATCAACTATCCCAAGCCTCAAGCTGAAGGCTCTTCAACGTCCACTGATGCATCAATGCCTGCATCATCCTCTGCTCTCACCACATTGGTGATCATAGCAAAAGAAATGAAACACAACACAAGACAACCAAGAAAACAAACAGGGTAAGCTAACTGAAAAAATGATACAGATAAATTTTAAACATTTCACAAGTGTATAAGTTTCATGCCGAATATAAAACACAATCACTCAACATAATCATATTCCTAATCAAACTCTTATACACTTGACATTATTCAGATAAGTGCACTTAAGTCAAACTTTTAAAGCCAAACACTTATTGTGATATAAACTGTTCTACCGAGCTACCACACACAAGGTTAATCCATGTTACAGTTATAAGAATAATGAAACCATCCTTATGAAAAGACCTTCTGCTATTCTTACCATCTAACCATTTTCCTATACACGAGTATGAATAGCCAGTAGAGTTCAGGATAGCCTCACAAAAATGGAACAATCTTAACATTAAGGCACACCCTAGTGAAAACACATCATCAATGGGATTTTCTCTTCGGAAAATATCTTACAATAGCTCAAAACATACCTTTGTTTCATAATATAAACCAATCATTTACCTTACTTCACAATTACACAATGTTCAAAGAAAGAAAAATAATCAAACAATAGAAACAAGCAAAACAGGGCACCTAACACTCAACACGGCGCTCAACGCCATTTGCCTCACAAAAACTGGCACTCAGCGCCTTGGAGTCAAATCACTCAAAGACCTAGTTATCACTTGTGCTCAACGCCACCTGCATGCCACTCAACACTGATCAATTCACAAAAATGTGGCGCTAAGTGGTGAAACTTGTCGTTCAACGCCATATCAGATAACAACAAATGCATTTTGTGGTTTTTGGGTAATCTAGACCTGTTTCATTGTTCAAATTAGTACTCCTCTTTTAAAATATAGTAGTTGGTGCCCTCAATGACTCAAATTCATTTTCTCCCAATTACCACAAAATCAAAAAAAAAAAAATACAATAGTTGATCAAACAATCCAAAATACTAAAATCATCCATATCAGTAAGATTCATCAACATGCAAAACATTAGATTTATCAAACTAACGTACATAAAAAACCAATAGCTTTCCTTACCTGGTGAAATTGCTCGACCGACTCTAACAACAGCAAAACCATAGAAATACTACATAGATGATTAGATCATACCTTCATAATCATTGATCAACAGATGACCAAAAAGAAGACCTAAAGGACATATGCGACCTCAAAGAAAGATGCATGCAAAGAAGAACAAAAAAATTAATTGGCTAGACTTGGAGATCTTGCCACGAGGATCACACAGTTAGAATTTGTAGAGAGAAGGAAAAAGGTTCTAGAGAACTGATTTTTAGAAAGATAAAATGTTTTAAAGTAATGAATTTCGTTTATGAAATTTCTATTGATACTAAAATATTTATTAAAATAATCGAGTTCCATTATTTTAAACATAATAACAATTCTAAAATATCATTTTGTAGCCCTTTACGTTACACATTTCAAAATAATTTCGTTTAAGAAACTCGTTATTATTTTTTCATTTATATTTGTTATCATATTTATATTTTTAATTTACTTTCATGTTTACAAATTGTTGGAAACATGCAACGGAATTATTAACGCTTAGACAAAAACCAAGAGGAGGGTGAATTGGGTTCTTAATAAAAATTGTGCTTTTAAAATTTTTTCCTTTTAATATCAAAGTTCAATTAAAATTCTTTCATTTATTTTAATAAACACAATAAAATAAAGAGAGTAGAGAAGAGAAAATTGCACAAAGTATTTATACTGGTTCAGATCAAAAGATCCTACGTCCAATTGTTAATCTCTCAAAAACGAGATTAACTAAATCACTAAAATAAACCAAATAAATCAATGATAAGAAAGATTAGGTTTAGAAAACACCTCTCTTGAATCACACAAGAGATGAAGACACCACCCTTGAAATCCACAAGGGATTAAAACGCCTTCCTTGAATCACACAAGGAATGAACACCTCCTTTGAATCACACAAAGATGACTGACTTCTCCTAGCAACAACAGCAAGAACCAATCACTCAAGATCCCACTTGATGAAAGTTATCGCTCTACCCACACTAGGTTTTCAAAGCCTTCCCACAAAGAGTTCTCAAGTACTCTGACTTCTCTAACTTCTGTATTTTTCAAATGAAAGCCTACCACTTTATTTATAGAAGCCTATTTAGAAATTAGGTTAAGAATATGAAAAGTTAAGTCATAACTATCATAGATAATCGATTATCATAAGTGATAATCGATTAGCACAAGAACTTTTCTAAAACATTTTTCTCGTTGTGATAATCTATTATCAACCAAGATAATCTATTATCAGTAGGTGATAATCAATACTGATAATCGATTATCACAGAGGCTTTTCGTAAAAATCAGTTTTAACTAAGATAATTGATTATCACTAAGAATAATCGATTATTCCAATGAATTTTGCAAATAAATAAAATTATCTTGGTGTTATACTGCTTGGGTTTTGCCTTTTTGACTATTGACATACTAATTTAACTATTTTAAATAACATACACATATTACAAGACCTAAACAACTAAATCCCCAAGTTTTCAATGCATCTCTTGAATCGAAGCATTCTTTTAAGTATTCAAGAGTTTTTCATGTATCATTATTAAGTCTTTCGTACTTTTTCATAAGTCATCATCATGAAAACTCCTTGTTGAAAGAAGATGTTCATCTTTTTCTTTTTGTCAATACAAATAAATGATATCATATCATAATTAAAAGGTACAAAATAAATTTATTATTTTATTTTATGAATATAATTATAATGAACTATGCAATAATTAAACCATAAAAATATACTTTAAAAACTGTGTTTATGTATCTAACTAGGTGCTAATTAATTCAAAATACAGATTTATTATGTTAGTAAATTCTTAATTATTTAACCTTTTAACTTTTTTAATAAATTAAAGTTCTCAAATGTCATTAAGTTTATTTACATCATACATGTATGCCTATTCCTTAAATGAAGCCATTTTGATATTTGCTTGTGCTCTATCATGAGCTAGTAATAACTAAAGTTGCAAATATCAAATATAGATATGCTCAAAACATATACATATCATTATTTTAAGAATGGCTGTAAGGCTCTTTGTAAGTTTTAAATTAATATATTAATTTATTAAAATAATATAAATAATTTCTAATATAGTTTTAGTTATTTTTAAATAATAAATGTTTATCAAGCATTTTAGTGATTCTATTTAACTTTTAAAAGTTGTATTATTATTTTTACTAGTAGAAGTCATTTATTTAAACTAATTAATCTAATTAGTATTAATATAATTTTATTTTAATTATTTTTAGACAAATAATTTTTATTTAAACTAATTTTATATTGAGTTTTTTAAAAAAAGGTATAATTATAGATTTGGTACCCAACTTTTTCGTTAAGTTCAATTTAGTACCCAAACTTTTGGTTTGTTCAATTTAGTACCTTGGTCCTGTTATGTTGGAGTTAACACCGTGTCCGTACAGGACATGTGTCAAGCCATTAAATTTTAATTTTTTTAAATTCTTTTTTTAAAAAAAAAATTTCAAAAAAAAAATTATTATTTTTTTCAAAAAATTTAAAAACTGCCACGTGTTAGTTTATCATTGTGTCACGTGGCAGCTTACAATCATGACACGTGGCAGTGTAATAGTTGTTTTCAATTTAGTACCCAATTTTTTAAAATGATTCAATTTCGTCATCTCCCATATGAGACAAAATTAATAAATAAGCTTAATTACAACCTATATATACATGTTACACTAACTTTTACTAATATATACATCAAATCATTTCACCTAAATACTTAAATTATTTTATTTTTTACATTTTAACCTTTGTAATTTTTTACACATGAGAATATTTAGGTGTAGTGATTTGATGTATAAATTCAAAAAAATTATTTTAACATGTATATATAAGTTATAATTAAACTTAGTTACTAATTTGGTTTCAATTTGGAAAGGACGAAATTGGATCATTTTAAAAAATTGGGTACTAAATTGAACTAAAAATTTAAATTGGGGTACTAAATTAAAAACAATTTTTACCACTGTCATGTGTCATAATTATAAGTTGTCACGTGGCACGATAATAAACTGACACGTGACAGTTTTAAATTTTTTTGAAAAAAAAAATAATTTTTTTATAAAAAAAAATTAAAAAATAAAAATTTCATGGTTTGACACGTGTCCTGTACGTACACGGTGTTAACTTCAACCTAACGGAGAGGACCAAATTGAATCTCTTTAGAAAATTGGGATACTAAATTGAACAAACCAAAAATTTGGATACCAAATTGAACTTAACAAAAAAGTTGAGGTGCCAAATCAGTAATTATACCTAAAAAAAATTATTGCATGTATTTTTTCATAATGTAACATAATGAAACGTTTCTTACTTTAGCTTATAATATTAATTTTTTTTCTTTGAATTATAAAACAATTAATAAGTAAAATAGTTAAAATAAAAATTTAATATGTTGAAACTGCTCTCAACCATCTTGTTTATAAACACCCGTAATAACTTATTAAAATATGTTAACGATAACGAAAATATATATTAAATAATAAAAATTAATGAAAAATTAAATAAATTAGGAGCTAGTTAAAGTAATTTGTAATTATAAAATATATTTAAATCAAACTAGACTATAGATAAACTGGTTTTCAATTGACAACATACTGTTGATCAATTAATTCTTAATTTATAAACTATTAGGACATAAACTAACTTGTTAAAATGTGTTTGATATAACTGATCAATTAGTTACTAGACGTAAAATAATGTATTAAAGCATAATGTCATAAATTTTATTATATAAATAAAAATCATGTTTTTTATAGAAATAATTTTTTCTGTAATTATATTTTTAAATTTTTTAAATAATCAAATTAATATTGAGTTTTTAGATTTTTATTTTTCAAAGTTATATGATTTTATATTTAAATGTTTTTTAAAGTTAAATATATTTTTATCTCAAAAATATTATATTTTATTTTTAAATTAAATTATAGAGTATTTAATTTCTACATATTATAAATACTTTATAAATTAAATTATAAAATGTTTTATAATAATTTATATATATATATATATATATATATATATATATATAATCTATCAATTTAAACTAATGTTACAAGTTCACACCTCACCTAAGCATCATTAATGAAAAATTAATTTCTGATTTTGTAACTGTTACACCTGTTTAACTTAAACATTTAAAAACTAAAAATAACTCAATAAAATTAAAAAAATTACAATAATTAGTTTTCTTGAAATAAAGTTCAAAACGTGTAATAACGGATAAAAAAATTTAAGAATAATAAAAGATATTAAATATAAGTAATATTGGCTTCTTCTTTTTCATTATTTATCATCTATTATGTTTCAATATATTTTCTACACTTTTAACTTTTTTTGGCAATTGAGTTATGTTTTTAGATTTTAAACACTCGAATAGAAAGATAAAATTTCAATAAAAAATAATTTTAAGTCTTTATAAAGAATTATATCTAAAACTGTGTTTGATAAGATAAAGTTTGTAGTTAATAAACTCCGAATTTAGAAATTATAAGTTAATTTATTAGATTGAAGATGTTTATTAAACATATTAATATATTAATTGATAAATATAAACTGACATAAAATAAAATAGTATAATAGTATATATAAAATTTATGTTTTTAAAATAAAAACATATTATTACATAATTATGATTTCATTTTTTTTCAAATAATGATATTTTTATTAAAGTTTTTAAAATCTACACATTTTTTATTAGAATAAATAATTTTATTTAATGCGTTAATATTAATTACTATTGATTAAATTAAATTTTTATTTATTTTCAAAGACTTAAGTTTGTATTTTTCAATTTAAATAACTATTATATAACTTTTATATAATATCATGTAATTAGATATTGATTAAATTATTTTAAGGAGAAAGTTAATCCATGTCCTTAGGACACTAGTTAAGACTTAATTAATAAGTGTAAAGTTCATGGTTAAGTGTGTCATCAAATTAATTTTGATCTCAATAGTTATTAATGTAATTTTGCTTTATTTAAAGGATAAAAATATTCATAAGTGCTATAATAATTGATAAAAAAGTAATGTTAATGTAATTGTTTTGGTTTAAAGGAATATAGTACAATTACTATACATCTGATATATTGTCTGTTTTGGAATGTGTGCTATGTCACGATTTTGTCTCCAAACGGAGTGTGGAAGGAGAAAAAAATATTTAAACAATCTTAGACCTCGATTTCTAAGCGATGTGAAACTATTGAGTGTGGTAGGAACATAATTCTCTTGTCTAAGTTTAAGGAGAATGAGTGAATCATCCCCAATGAAGGACCTAAGGGACAAATAGTTCAGTTATTGACCCCACATGGGTGTCAATGTTCTGATCCCATGTCTGATGACAAAATCAATGTCAATTACCATATATTCGAGGTATTGTTCGTTTTGGATGTGTGATCCATCACGGTTTTGTCACTAAAAGACATTTCAAAGGGTGTAAGGAGAGAAGGGTATCTAAATCGCTTCAGGACTCTACTTCTAAGCGATACAATATTTTAAGAATGAAAATGACTAATGCAATATCATATTAAATAATATAAAAATTATTAAATAATATTGTTACATAATTAAAAATAAAATAAAAAGTTAAACTTTTTGATGATTATTATTTAATTATTTTAAGTACAACTAGCTTAAAATTATTTTATTATTTAATTATTTTTTAACTTTTTTTGTGTGCATAAAATAAATTATAAATGACAGTTGTATAATCCTTATGAGTATTTTTGTTCTCTAAATAAAATAAATCAATATTAATGATTATTTAAGTTAAGATATATTTGATGTCACAATTAATTATGAATTTTTGTAAGATTCAATTAATTATTCTTAATAATTGTCTGGTTAACAAGACTCTTATGACCCTCTTAATAAAAAATGTTAACCAATATCTTAAAAATACTTGGTTAAGATATAATTAATGATCATCAACATTATTTTTATATTGAAAATTGAAATAATTATTTTCATTGGTTAAAATAATATAAATTAACATAATATATTTCTTAGAGACAAAAATATCTTTTAAAATTTTTAAGCAACATATCTTCAATGAATGAAGTCCCACATTCATATTTAATTTTTTTTTTAACTTTTTAGATGTTTAACAATATTTTTTTATTAATTTAATTTTTTTACGTTTAATTATATTTTAATTTTTAACAACATTAAAATTAAGTTATTTAATTATCTTTTAACTTTTTATATGTGTATATTAAATAAAATATTAAATATAATTGTATAATATTTATGGATATTTTGTCTTTTAACTAGTAAAACTACATTAATAATTACTAGCGTAACACAGGTGCTATCGCGTCTGTGTATGCATTTTTTAAATATACGTGATATTATATTAGTAGGTGATAATATTATAATGTTATTAAGTTAATATATATATATATATATATATATATTAAAATTATATTTATTAAAAATAAAGTGAAATATATCAGAACAGATAAAAGAATAACCGTTGATAAATAAAGAAGAAGAGAAGAAACAGAGACATATGATTTTATAAAAAGTTTGTAAAAGTAACGGTCAATTTTTAAAAATTTAATAAATTGTTATATTTAAAGAATAAAATCGGTATTTTGAAAAGTGAATACAAAAAGGAGAATTCCTTTTATATATTATTATAGATTAAGTAAGAATTTATTTAATATCATAATTAATTATGAATTTTATAAAATTTAATGGTAAATGTACTTGTTAGCGCGATCCTATTTTAATTTGTATTGCTAACTTCTTTTTAGTTTAATTCAACAATTATTAAAAATAATACAATAACTAATTATCTTTATAAAATATAAGTAATAATAGTTAAAAGAAATAAAAAAATGATAAAAAGAATATTAAAATATAAACAATAATAATAAATTAAACAAATTACATCCTAGCTCAAATAAATCATAATATATATATATATATATATATATATATATTAAAAACTCACAAATAAATATTTATAAAATAAAATATTAATCAAACTATCTTATAAATTACATAAATAAATTAATAACATTTTAAATTAATTTATTCTTTATAAAAAAATATAATACAATGGACTTGGTCAGGTAGACACGTAGCGTTAAGACATAATAAATAGTTATAAATTTTGAGTTTGTCAGTTATTTTTTTTTTCATTAACTTCATATAAATACCCACTATTATTTAAAAATAAATTAAAACGAGGTTTTTCTTTTTTCTTTTTACCTTTGTTTCTCTCTCCTCATTCATTATTTATCTTTATCTTTTATTTGTATTAAATGTTATTAATAAATAACTTTAATTTTAGAAGAAATAGCATGACAGATGGTTTCCTGCTGAGTTTCTAGATTTCAAGAAAGCAGATTATTTTGAACAAATCTACCACTCAAGATATATTAGGTGACACTCATTTTCTTAAATTCAAGAAAAGTTTTTTTTTTCAAAAGTGTTTCTTTAAAACATAATTATTTTAGACATTATTCACTGAAACAAAAAAAATTATAAAAATATAATTTATTTATTTTAAAACAAAATTGAGCATGAATTTTTGTTAAAAAAAAATGACATTATGGAGTGACAAAACTGCTGCAAAAATAAAAGAAAATGGTTTAGAAAATTCTGGTATGAAATTTCTATTGAAAATGTTTCAGTTTTTTATTTATTTGAAAATTAATTTAAGAATGCATGAAAAAGTAATTTACGTTTTACATCTTTTTGAAAAGTAAAAGTTGCACAATTTTGTTTGATTTTTTAATGTTTAAAATAAATGTTGGCATAATTTGTTTTTCAAAGAAATATTCAAACCAACATCTTAAAATAAGTAAAAAATATTTTTTTCCTTTCAAATTGTTTAAATGTTTAAGCCAGCACACCAACAACATCTAAAAAGGTTTTTCTAGTAAATAAAAAGAAGTAATTTTTCAATAAAGAAAGAGAAGCCAAAACAAAACCATAAATGAAGTAGCAAAGCAAGAAGAGGAACTGGTGACTGGTACTAAGCCAGGTGGGGTCCACTTTTTTGACTCAAACATTTAAGAGAAATAAAAAAAATAAATAAATAAGAACAAGGGTAGAAGAAAAGTCTTCCACTCTCTAAAAAGCTTTGCAAGTATTAAAGAGCAGGCACAAAACCAGAGCCTGCCTTCCTTGTTTTGTGTGTTTCTGTCTCCAAGGTATGTTTTTTCTGTTCTTGTTCCTTCTCTTCTCTAGTTCATGCTGATGGGTCTTCCAGTTTCTGTTAAAAAATGAGTCCTTTACTACTTTTTGAGACTACTGTGATTTTCCCTTGCTTGCCAAGAAAAATTATGAAGATGGTGAGAGGTTTTTTGCCTGAGAGTGTTGATTGATGGTGGAAATTCATGTGAACCATGTTAAAAAATTGTGTTTTTTTGCTGTCTCTGACAAGGAAAAAAAAGGACAGGTTGTACATGCCATTCTGTTTCTGTTTGCGAGGATTTCTCATGTTTGTTACCTGGATTGCGCTAATTTTTATAGCTGTTCGTACCTAATTGTAAAGTACTATCAATCTTTATCAATTTGATGTATGCTTGTTGTAAATAGCTTTCAAAGTCGTTTCTTGTCTCACGAATTGGGAAGAATCTGCCTCTTAATTTGCATTCATCTGTTTTTATTTTGGTTATCTTAGATTGTGTTGTCCTGGCTTAATTCTGAATTTGTTTTCCGGTGCAAATAGCGTGTTAAGCCTGTTTTTGTGCTGTGATTTTTCAGATTCTGCTGAGGTTTTAGGAGAATATATTGCATAACTCCATGTGCGGTGTTTCCAAGGGGAAACCTTCTGAAATGGGTCTAGCGATGGAGGATGACTGTAGAAAAGAAGAGATGCATCATAGAATTTCTGCTTTGCTTGAGTTTTCTGCTGCGGATGATCTAATTGGCTTCAAAGACGCTGTTGAAAAGGAGGGTCATGATGTTGATGGGGTGGGGTTGTGGTACGGAAGGCGTGCTGGCTCAAAGAAAATACGTTATGAAGAGAGGACTGCTCTCATGGTTGCTGCTACTTTTGGAAGCGTTGATGTGTCTGCTTATATTATTGGAACTGGTCTTGTTGATGTTAACAGGGCCAGTAGGTCAGATGGGGCTACTGCTCTTCATTGTGCTGTTGCTGGCGGTTCTGCTGCTTCTGTTGAGGTTGTCAAGCTTTTGCTTGATGCATCTGCTGATGTTGGTGCTGTTGATGCTGATGGTAACAGGCCAATTGACTTGATTGTCTCTGTGGCTTATTCTATCTTCAGTCCCAGGGCCAGGGTGCTACAGGCCCTTCTGGATGGTACCTGTGATGCTGCTGCTGCTGCTGATCAAACATGTTTCTCACCTCCACAAGTGATGGACCAAATTGAGGAACAAAGGCAAGAAATGACCACACCTCGTGTGTCAAAAGATTATCCCATTGATCTGTCCCTTCCAGACATAAAGAATGGGATATATGGCACTGATGAGTTTAGGATGTATACATTCAAGGTGAAGCCTTGTTCCAGGGCCTATTCTCATGACTGGACCGAGTGCCCCTTTGTTCATCCAGGGGAGAACGCAAGGCGACGTGATCCAAGGAAATACCATTACAGCTGTGTCCCTTGTCCTGAGTTTAGGAAGGGATCTTGCAGCAAAGGGGATGCCTGTGAGTACGCTCATGGTATTTTTGAGTGCTGGCTTCACCCTGCCCAGTACCGGACAAGGCTCTGCAAGGATGAGAGTGGATGCACAAGGAGAGTTTGCTTCTTTGCACACAAGCCAGAGGAGCTTCGCCCCTTGTATGCTTCTACTGGTTCTGCTATTCCTTCTCCAAGGTCCTATTCTGCTGGTGCTTCTGCATTGGAGATGGGTGCAGTTAGCCCAATTGCACTTGGTTCTCCATCTGTCTTGATACCAACTTCCTCAACACCACCTATGACTCCATCTGGAGGATCTTCTCCGATTACTGGTTCCATCTGGTCTCAGTCTAATGTTTCAGTCCCCACCCTGCAGCTGCCCAAAAGCAGGTTGCAGACTGCTTCAACTGCAAGAGACATTGATTTGGACTTTGAACTGCTTGGACTTGAAGCTCATCGGCGTAGACAACAGCTGATGATGGATGACATGTCTGGTCTTTCCTCTCCTAACTGGAAAAATTCCATGCCTAATAGTCCATCTTTTCGTGTTTCTATGAGTGATCACATTGGGGAGTTAAATAGGCTTTCAGGGGTGAAGCCTTCTAACCTTGAGGATGCTTTTGGATCTCTTGAACCATCAATTTTGTCCAAATTCCATGGAATCTCACTTGATGCTGCAGGACCTCAGTTACAATCTCCAAGTGGAATCCAAATGCGTTCGAATATGAACCAGCAGCTGGGAGGGTATTCCTCGGGCCTTGCCACCTCAAACATGGTTGGATCAAGATCCTTCAGGGTTGATCCTTCTGCTGAAGGAGCCTCAGTGGCTTTGAATCCAAGAGCTGCTGCTTTTGCTAAGCGTAGCCACAGCTTTATCGAGCGAAGCATGGTGAACCATCATTCTGAGCTTCCTTCTCCAAAGGTCTCTACTTTCTCTAACTGGGGCTCACCTGATGGAAAACTGGATTGGGCTATAAATGGAGATGAGCTGAATAAGCTGAGGAAATCTGCTTCCTTTGGGTTTCGAAGCAGCAACAGTCCTCCTACAAAGGATTCAACCAAAATGCCTGCAAATGTTGATGATGAGCCAGACGTGTCTTGGGTTAACTCACTTGTTAAGGATGCTTCACCAGAATCTGGTGTTGAAGATCAGCCAAAGCAATGCCATAATGGAACAGAAGCAATTCCAGCGTGGTTGGAGCAAATGTACTTGGATCAGGAGCAAATGGTGGCATGATCGAAATTCTCTTTCCCGTAGTAGCAGCTCCTTATTGCAACTCAAAACTTTATTTATTTAATGATTTGTTTTTTGAATTTTATAGAATTTACTTAGACGATGACAATTTGCAAAAAGAACGGTGAAATGGTCTACCAAGGCTAGGATATAGAAAATGGGCAGGACGCAAGTTTTCTGCTTCAGTAACTACCCGTTACTGGGTTAATTGATTCCATTTTTTCCTGATCTTTTCTTCTTATATATGTTCTATTGAGCTGTAAGTTGTAACTTTCCATTGACTGAATCAAACAATGTAGTGGGGGGGATATAGTATTCAATATAATGAGACTGGAGATGTAATAATTTTATTAATGCCCATTCTAAATTTGCATATCATGTACTATTCATGGTTTATTCCTTCTATTATCTGCATAAGTTTCTTGGTGGATGTTTTGTTGTGTTTGTAAGTCATCATTCTTATCAGAGAAAAGTCAGCAACACTTTTTAATATACTTTTTAAAGTATATTATTCTTGGTTGATATTTTCCGAAAACCATTAAATAATCAAGGTTTTATTTATCATGTAGCGACTTTCATTTATGATTTTGTAGTTATAAATAACTTTCAATTATTGTGAAAAATGACTCGGTAAAAGTGTGTTGTTAACTCTTGTTTTCATACTGTTGCACCATTACAATATGTCAGTCAGCGTGTGCATGTTTTGACATTACCATGAGTTCTGATGCTAACAAATGGTGACTCTCATCAATGTCTCTGCGGGGTAAACGGGTGTTCAAGTCCTTGCAACGACAAATAGAAAAAGAATACATTATTCTCAGTCAATATTGGCGATTCTGATTTTTCCCATTAGCCATACACGAATGATTAAGTGGGTCCAATCTAGTTATATCTTAGGTGAGCTAAAGTAAACCTATTAAATGCTGCAAAACTGTGTGTGACACTTGTAGTGTGCAGATATAAGGATTTTGTTTTAGATTTTGGGATTGATGCATGATCCTCCTGAGTATTGTTCTAGCATCTATGTGAAATCTTGTCTATGCTGACTTGCTGATGCAGTTTTCATAGAGTGTAGTAGACAATAAGGATTTTGTTTGTACAATTGTACTTGGCAATTTAAGTTACCTTCTTTCTAAGAAATAAGATAGCTTTATTTTTGTTATATGGTCTCTAACAACTGATTGTTTGTGTTTTTCTAAATTCTTTTTTCCACATGCTCCACCCACTCCTTGGTGGATTCTTCCTGCTACTTTTTTTCAATCAAAGTTTGCATTTATTGGTTCTTTGTTATGAATGTGGAGGATTGTAAAGCACTAAGAAAAAGCATTCCCAAAAGCTAACGTATTGCACTTGGCTTTTATCAATCTTTTTTCCTTTGCTCCTTGAACAGTTTCGCTACTTCAGACCTCTAAAAATATTTTGGCTCATAGTTGTTAGACATGGAAACTTGTTTAATGACAGAGAAGCACTAGGGTGAGGAGTAGAAATAGGTTACGCAGCTTCTAAGCTGCTTTTATTTGACTCATTGATTCTTATAGATTATATTCAACCTAAACTGAAAACTTAAATATCAAAAGAATTGGTTTGTTGGATTCCAAGCTAAGGTAGTAAATATCATTACAAGTTAAATTTGAGCCAAGTTAGTAACTATTTGGAATACACATTATATCTATAATACTGATAATGATGTACAGACACGAAAGAAGTTATTGAACTATCTTTTAGTTTACTTAAATAGCCTTTTTACTAGATTTCTTTCAGATTAAGTAGTTGTATTTAGAGTCAACTCAAGTAAGTTCTTAAAAAAGATACAAGTAAAAAAATATTCAAGAATGATTACCAACACAATAAATATTAATTTTCTGTCTTTAATCATTTAAGCCAACATGAACATCCATGTAAAACTTTGGCTAACATTTACATGCTTAGATTTTTTCTTCATCCATGTATGTTTCTTTGGTCTTTCTCAAATAGCTTTTATATTTTAGTTGGTACAGCATTTGGCCTCTTGTGTACAAATGAAAGAGTGTTATTGTTTCATGAGAGACGAAAATGCAGGAATCTACATGATATACATAAAGAAGAAAGAGACCAAAATCACACATGAAGTTAAAATACAACTCAGCTGGTGACAAATAGAAAAAAAGTGATTTTGGTTTTCGTATTGATTGAAGGGTTGATTTTTGGTACTCAAAATCAATTGTAGCTTTAATTTAATATTTGGTGGACACTGCAACATTTGGACTCTTGTGTAGAAAAAACCCATCTGCACTACACTTGTAACTTCCTCATGGAAATGAAGTTGACTTGCTTGTGCTATGTGAAATGCATTTCAAGATGAACTTTGTTATTTCCACATCCATGCTTTTATAATTTCAATCTTCTCTCTATACTTTTTTCTTGTTAGGAATTTAAAGATAGGAAAAAGTGTCTTCAAGGTCGCTTTAACATAGTGGATACATCATTTTGGCTTATTGTGTAGGAAAAGGAGAAAAAAAAAACACAGAAAAATCTTCGTAGTTGCCTCTTGGAAATGAATTTGACTTGCTAGCTAGTGCCTTGTCCAGTGTGTATGTTAATCTAAGCTTTTATTCCCAAATCCAACATCAAAATGCTTTTTAATCATCTTTACAATTATTTAACTATTAGTAAGTTAAAGATGCACAAGAGTGATCAGGTGTGTTTCTGCACTTCTTTTCTTATATTAAAGGTATAAGAATGATGTAAATAAAATGATGGTTTTTAATTTGTGAGATAAAATATATAAAGCATTTTTAACTTTTCATTAATTATTATATTTTTATTTTTATTTATATGACATTTCAATAAGGCTAAGGTTGTGTGGTCTTGTCTCGTGCCATGTGTCATATTTAGATAAAGCTCGATTGAAACACATGGCAGCATTGAAACTAGCAAAAAGATGAACAATCTTCCTTCATGCAAGATGTGACAGACAGAATCAGAATTTAAAGAAAACGAGAGGGAGAATCAAAATCTTTATACACTTCATTGATTTTCTTCTTTTACAAATTTTGAAGTTGCAATGCTTTCAAGGGATTCCCAGCAAGTTGATCTATGAACTCGTGTAACAATTGGTCAAAAATTTCTGATTCAAAATCAGCACATAAGCATTCAAAATCACCTTGTTTCTTCAATCCTGTCTCTAACTTGTTTGATTCCAATTCACCTTCAACTAGGCTACAAATTTCTCCCCAAATATCTACACAGTCTTGGCTTTGCTTCTCTGTTCTCTTAGATCCTTCAACTTTGTTGTTCTCAATTGTATTAACCTTCATCTCTTCAATCATCATGTTACTATCACAATTCAGAACACAAACCTTGTCATTCTCAAGCTCTGGTGACAATTTTCTTCTCCAACTCGTATCAACACCAAAGGAATCCACATCTACAACCAGTTTATGTATGATAAGTTATCAAATTTAAAACTTGGGGATAAAAACTCCTACCTGACATGATGAATCTAAAGCTAAATACACAACTACTATGACCATACAAGGAAAGTTTCATCAAATTATATCTTCCTACTACTTAATAAAGTATTAACTGCATATTTAGAAACTCTTCAGAAAGTAAACATTTAGTCCAAAAACATGCAATCTGCTGCCATTAACTTCTCATTAAACCTGGAAAATCTAATCTGCAACATGCAATCAAAGAACCTCTAAATAAAAAAGTTACAATATTTAATGTATTGGAAAATTAAACACATTGGTTAGAGGATCTAGAATTATTCAAAATTGAACTCTACTTAAAGAAACAAACCTGTTCCAGGAGCTTCTCGCTCAAAATCAAAGATAGAAACCGGACTTGAATCTTCTGAACTACATTCAGTGTCCACCTTCTTTTCTGCATAACACGTTGTTCCCTTCTTTCTCCTCTTCACTTTCTCACCATTGGTTACTTCCTTGCGGTTCATGTTGTGTGAGAATGTCGCCGTTTCTGAATCAAGGTACTCCTTTTCAAAACAAGCCATGAACAGAGTAGAAGTGTTGGCAAATTGAATTTTGTGTTGATCGCCATCATTTCCAACATTGGCAGAAGACATGTCTGACAAGTTCCCCTTCTCATCATGCACCTTTTCTCTCTTGTTTCTCTTGAACTCGCCTCTATCTTTTAAACCCTTTTCTTTTTTTCTCTCTTTGGACCTGAATTCCCCATCATCACAGCCACGTTCGAAGCTGAGTACCAAGAAGTTCTCATTTTCAAGCAAAGTTGGGAACTCTCGGAATGATGAAGATTTAGCATGATTCTGAAGACCCTCCATTCGCTTGCATTCCCCCAAGTAGTCCACAGAGTTCATGGATTTGCTACGTGAAAGTGAAGAACTTGATTCAATGGGTCTCTCTCTCTCACCCATGGGTTCCAAACCCATTAATCTTTCCACTAACCCAGGAGTAATAGTAGTAGTGGTGGTAGATTCATTGTCTGGTTTAGTCTTCAATTCTTGAACTTTTCCACCCACCTTTGACATTGAATCAAGTTCTCTTAATTGGTCTGATGGGTGTGTTGGAAGGCCACCAGAGCAGAGAATCCTGCGCAGGATGGCAGTGAGACACCCTGCTGTGGCACTTTTGGAGTTGCACAAAGATGGATCCAAGCTGAGGGTGGATGAAGATGATGGGGTTGATGAATAAGATGGTGATATCAAGAGCTTCATGTTGAAGGATCTGGTAAACAAGCAAAAGAGCTAAAGAGAATAGAATGATGAAAAAAGTGGAATGATTTTCTTTTTGGATTTCGAACTCTCCAAAGAGAAAGGTGCAATATGGTTATGAAATGGGAGCAATCAAAAGTGAGATTTGAATTTCGCTATATCAGAGAGAAAGGTGGCGGGATCTGCATTTGAATGTCTGTGAGAGGTAGCAAGTTAGAGTGGGGTAACTACTTTGCTTTTGACCATTGACAAGTCAGTTCTTACTTCATGCCTATATTTGTCCTTTTATTTCCTTGCTTGGTGCAAACAAAAGCCTTCTCTTGGGGCACGTTGAGGTGCCACTTTTACTACCTTCATTCAGGTTGCAAAGGAAAAAAAGAACGAAAAACCAGTGCCCTTTACACATATGGTTTTAGCACACTGATTTTCTAACTATTAGGTGTTTGATTTCACAGACATAATGCTTAATTTTAGACGTTATTTTCAAAAACGATTCTTTTTCTAACTAGTTTCCAGATTGATAAATAATCTTAGTCTTGAAACAGACCATTAGAAATCCAACTTTTAGGTATGAAAATGTTATCTGTTGAGAGAGATACACCGAATTCAGCTAAAAATAGAGTATTGATTTTGATGATAGGTGGTGAGGGTGAGATTGTGTGGTTGGTGTAACTTCTAAGCATAGCAGTGACAGTATAGTTTGTAGTTTTGTGTGGAGGGTGAAACATTGGCAGAATGTGTTTGTTTTTTCATGTCAGAGTAGCTGGTAATGTCAGTGGCCTGGCCAAATTCTCTTGGGTTCTGCAGCCGAAGATACTGACTTTTGGTTGTGTTTGTTCCAACACAAACACTGTTTTGGCCTTTGGGGTGAAGGGTTGTAAGAAAGGAAGACTGATAACAACACTACAATGATGTGGTAAGAGTAACTAGTCCCCACAAGTTCTGCCAACTGTGTTTGCATCTAATTTGGTTTACAATACAAAGTAATGGATTTTCAGAAGCTCTTGCATTTTTGCATTTGTCTTAACAGATAATGTTTTTGCAGCAAAATGTTTATACATAGTGAGAGTTTTCAAGTTTTGAAAATGTTTCCAAAGACACAAAAAGACAAAAAGATAAAACCATAACTCACGTTTCTTTTTCCTTTTAGAATATGGCCATAACTCAAGTTTTTAAATTCTCAAGTTAGAACCTGAAAAAGGTAGGTTGAGAATTTGGATTTCAAACTAAATAAAGGAGTTAGTGACATGTTGCTTTTTAGTTCTAACAACATCGATCTCAGTTTAATTCAAAATTTATATCTTGTTAGCTAAATTTAGTTAAAATTAGGAGTGCTTCAACTTAAACATGTCCTAACTAAAATCGGTAAGGTTTTAAGTAGAACTTATCTTCATTAGTTGTAAACATTCTTAATCTAGCTAATTAAGGTTTGACATTCTCTTTCCAATGTTTTTCATTTATTAAATGCTATAAAAGTATTGCAAACTGGTATTTGGTTTTTAAGATTTTGCTTTTGAGATTATGTCAAGGTGGTTGTCATCAAAATATTGTAAACTAACAAAATTCTACAAGAAAGGTAAAATTTATTTTATAGACAGAGTTAGCATAATTGGTGTACTTTGACGTGAATCCAATAAAAATATGTTATATGTAATAGTTTTCAACAATATAGACAATGAATCTCTTGCCACCTCCATTTGCTGTTGCAGGTTCCAATGCTGGAGGATTTGTAGCGAGCTCACGTGCCTCTGGGTGTTTGTATTAGTGGATCTTGCTCAATATTTTTGGAGAGCTAATATAGTACACTCAAAATTTATATATTTAATTATTATGATTAATACAATAAAAGTGAATACATAATTTAGGATTGTTGTAATTATAAAACAAATTACATATATAAAGGATTACCCTTTTTTTATCAGATTCTTGAACTCATCAATAATTGAATTTGTATTAAAATTTTCAACTATTTTTTTTTCTTTAATGTAAATAATCATATTGTCGACAAGAAATTCATCTTCTATTTTATTCTGAATCTTGTTTTGATAATTTTAATTGCAAATGATGTTCTTTCTGTTGTGGCTGTACAAACCAGAAAAGTTAAAATAATACGAATTAAATTATCAATCAAGTAAGAAAGTACGAGTTAAACTAAGACGAATTAAAAGATCAAACAAGGACATGTCATTAACTTTTCTGTTTTTACCAAATATTATATTTTTTATTTTTGTCATCATGGGTAACTTTCCTTTTATCACTTTTAAATAATTAATATATTCTTTTATTTCTTCATCAATATACCTATGCTTAAAAAAATAAGACTAAAAGATAATTTATCATAATCTAATAAAAAATTGAGATACATAATTAATAAAAGAAAAATCTATGATAATCAAGCCACAATTTAAAAACCGGTTATGAAAAAACACTTAGTACATTACTTTTTCTTCTATATTCATAATAATGAATATACAAAATTCTCGTAAGATAAAAAATAATGTTAACTATATTGAATTAATATTTCACCATCAAGTGTGACGAAAAAGAATTACCCTTTTTTTTCAAGAATGGAAGAAAACATACCATGATGAATTTGTATTTTTTTCTTGTAAACAAAAGAAAACAAAACAAGTAAAAGTCTAAAAGTAGTACAATATGTGAGAAACTTAGAAGATAATGAGAGAGAAAATAAATTTGTTTATTTTTTTATTAAATTTGATTTTATGCTTTATTTATTAGCATTAAATGTTATGTTTTAGAAAATAAATAAAAAAGATACCTAATTTAATTTTCATCAATTCTCTGTATATACTCTTATAATTTAAAATAAAATTTCGTACATATAATTTAAAAAATTAAAATACGAATCAATTTTCATATAGCACATATCATTAAAAGAATTCAAAAAATTTGGGGGGCACGACTCCTTATCCTTTCAATGGTCTTGAGTGGGTATAACTTATAAGTGACAAACATTGATTTGAGTTGGAGTTCAAGGTTGAGCAATGATGGAGAAGAAGCCACCATAGGTGACACATGAGAGTGGCGAAGTGGATGAAGGTCCTTTCCGGACTAATTTAATTCTGAGAAATGTTGCAACTGAGAGTGTGAGGAACATGAATTAGTCATACAAGTAAAGGGCCGGGGCGTGGAAGGAGGTTAGTAATGATGGGTTTGATTTAATGGATTGGGCCCTTAATTGGGTCAATGAGTTAAGGAAAGCCTATTTCTTCTCCCACTTGCATGATTTCTTTATTCACCTCCACAGGGCGTTGGAGACATCAAGATTGTCCATGCTTTAGACTTTTTTTTTATCATGGAATTCCAAAACATGTTTCGAATTATACAAAGAAAAATAGATTTCAAATTTCTGAAACATTTATATAATTTGCAATCTAAAATACATTTTTGAATTTTTTGACTATATAATCTGAAACAGATTTTCATATTATATAATTCAAAATATTTCAGTTAAAGCTTCTTCCACCCCATCAAATTTCACCTTCCACACTATTAAAAAGCTTTTGAAAAATGTTTTTCTTGAAAGGAAGGTGTGATTGATTTCGAAAAAAAAATTATAAAATCATTTATTGTGTTCCAGAAAATAAATTTGGAAGTAATAAGAGAGGTGGTAGGGTGTAGGAAGAAAATAATAGAATTGACAAATATTTCTGACCCATAAACAGTTTAGACTTTTTGCAGGCCCATGAAAATGTAGAAAAAAAAGGTATAAATGTGCTAAAAGAAATTTGACTTTGATTAGCTTCGGCCAATACTAAATACTATGGGCCACAAATATGCATTGACTCAGTTTTAAAGTCACAAAATAAAACTAACGAGAAAACAAAACAAAAAATATAAAATAGTATTACTTGATTTTTTTTAATATTTATATAAACAATTGTATAATAAAGATGTCCTAAATTACTTAAATAATGTATATTATTGGACACAGAAGTTATAAAACAAGCGCATTCATTTAAACAGTCGTTGATTCGTTTAAGTTGACCTTTTATTAAGAAAGCAGGTTAATAAATATAACTTGTGCCGTTTATTTAGCATTGAATTTGCAGATTAACAAATCAAATTCTAAACAGATAAAGTTATTGTTGGATTTATGAAATAAATAATGGAAATGAAAAACTAAAATTATTTAAATGAAGAACTAATTAGGTATTTATAAGATACAAGATGTAGTAGCGGCATTCCTTATCTAAATGATCTATTTGAATTCTAATAAGGTAAGCTTAGTGCAAAGAATATGGAAAAATTCATTTAAACTTTTCTATAACAGCATATTCAATACAAGATGTTATAAGCAATTTTTGTGATATCTTTTGAAGTGAATCTCGTCATGTAATATTATTTTTAAGACTTTTTTATAAATTTATTTTAATTGTATACTCTTATAAAATTCCCACTTGTTGTGATTAGGGATGTTAAAAAAATTCGTACCCGTGGGTATCCACGGATAAAACCCGCAACAGATAGAAAATGGATATTAAAAATGGATACCCGCTACCCGTGGGTATGGGTATTTTTGATACCCCCATGTTAACGGGGCGGGTACGGATATCATAGTATCCGTACCCGTGGATACCCGTACCCGCTAAACTTTAATTCAGAAAAATTATTACCCCACAAATGAGTCAAAACATTATGAGTCTTCATTATATT
>Ga0214544_1001587_pt1 | contig 47631 bp, 21 predicted proteins | sample CNSS3metaG_FD_160074 | JGI IMG/M metagenome (GOLD analysis project Ga0214544, IMG submission 160074) | Root nodule microbial communities from cowpea collected in UCLA plant growth center, Los Angeles, California, USA - CNSS3 | ecosystem: Host-associated > Plants > Roots > Nodule | place: USA...
CTTCATTTTACTCCTCCTTCTCTTGCTTCTTAGTTATCGTCTTTTCTCACACAACAACTTCACTATCCCATGGATCCTTGCTTTCATATGCGAATCCTGGTTCACCTTCACTTGGATTATCATTCTCAGCACCAAGTGGACCCCTGCACTCACCATAACCCACCCAGATCGTCTCTTGCAAAGGTATCAACTTCATGTCTTCATCATAATAACTAAGTCATAGCAAAACTATAATATTAGATGCTTCTTCTTGTTTAATGCTTATTATTTAAGTATGCATGCATCTTTTCATTTCTTACACTTCATCCACAGGGTACCTGAACTTCCACGAATAGATTTGTTTGTGACAACAGCAGATCCTGTTCTTGAACCACCCATCATCACAGCCAACACTGTGTTATCTCTTCTAGCACTTGATTATCCCACCAACAAACTGGCTTGCTATGTTTCTGATGATGGTTGTTCCCCTCTTACCTACTATGGTCTTGTGGAAGCTTCCAAATTCGCTAAGTTTTGGGTACCTTTCTGTAAGAAGAACAATATCCAACTGAGAACACCCTTCAGCTACTTCTCCAGTGTTGCCACCACCAACAGTGAACACTCGCCAGAATTCAAGCAAGAATGGTCACGAATGAAGGTAACTATACAGTATTGTTATTCCTCTTCGATGAATGAATGATGTCACATCAGATCCATATCCTAGATAAGTTCTACTGTTCAAGTCTCTAGAACATGAGCCGCAAAGTACTGTAACTGCAGGATATGTATGACAATCTTAGCCGAAAAATTCAAGATGTGACAAGGAAACAAATTCCACTGGAACTTGATGGAGAATTCGCAGTTTTCTCTAATACAGAACGAAGAAACCATCCATCCATAATTAAGGTAACATATAACTAAACATATATTTATGCATCTAACGAGATAGAGATAGGATACATATGATGTAAAATTCTCGTGATAAAATATAAACATATAATTACAATTCTACAAATCCAAATAACTAAACATACTTGTTAGACTTTACCGAAAAAAAAAAACGATATAAATTATTTATAATAAAAATAGTATTTTTAATCTATACAGTCGTTTTCTGAAAATCACTCATATAAAGAGTTTTCAATTTTGAATGTAAAATTTGTACGTTTCTGTAGTATTATACATGTATGTGGGGTATATCATTCATATAAAGAAAACTTTTCAATTTTGAAAATAATGTTTGTAACTTTCTGTATTATACATGTATGTGGGGTATAGTTGTATTGGATTTTCACAAACCGTTAAATACAGTGACGCGCTCTTCATCTTTTCTTTATCAAATATCTCTCTTTCATGTCTTTTGTTTCCAAAACTACAAACAATCAAATTATTTACATATGTACTTTTATATGAACATGCTTATCTTTTTGCCACAGTTATACTGATGATAAAAGGAACAAGAAAACCACTAAAAAGACTTATTTAAAATGTGTATGCACAGGTTATATTGGAGAATAAGGATGGTGTTTCTGATGGACTGCCTCACTTAATATACGTATCTAGAGAGAAGAAGCCACATCAAACACATAATTACAAAGCTGGAGCCATGAATGTGTTGGTAATGTTTTTAACTAAGATTTTGTCCTGGAAGAAGTTAAAAGTAATGACCCAACTCAATTTATTTTGAATTAATGACTCACGTGGTCTCGTCATTCTTATTATGTGCAGACAAGAGTGTCCGGATTGATGACCAATGCCCCTTTTATGTTGAACGTAGACTGTGACATGTTTGTGAACAATCCCAAGATTGTTCTACATGCACTAAGCATTTTTATGGATTCACAAAAGGGGAAAGAGGTTGCTTTCATTCAATGTTTCCAACAATTCTACGATGGAATAAAAAACGACCCTTTTGGAAATCAGTGGGTGGCTGTATTTGAGGTGTTTTTCTCAGATTTAAATGAAGCTCTAAGCTTTCTCTTCTCAAGTAAATTTTATCAAAAAGCGATCTTCGTGAACCAACATTTTCTTGTTTAATTTCTAATGTAGTACATGATGCGGGGCATGACGGGACTTCAAGGACCCCACTATTCAGGAACTAACGCATTCCACAGAAGAAATGTTATTTACGGTCTTTACCCCGAAGAAATCGAAATTGGCAGAAAAGGTCTTTCCTTCTCGTAAATACACGAAATTGTCTCATTCATAGTATATTTTCATGATCCAAATTTTCAGACGTACCCCTATGTAAAAAAAGTTAATTTACATTGTGCTTATTAATAGTTGATTCTCATATATATGACTTTTTTTTATTCTTTAGCAGGAAAATTGGGTGAAAAGAAATTACTAACACAGCAATTTGGAAGTTCAAAGGAGTTTATAAAATCAGCAGATCATGCTTTGGATTGGAAAACAAACTTTCATAATGATAGCAGTCCTTCAGATTGTATTGAGGCAGCAATTAAAGTTGCTGGATGTGAGTATGAATGTGGTACTTGGTGGGGTGAAAAGGTACAAAGACTAAGCAAAATTACTTTCCAAACTTTTTTATCTTTGAAAAATTTAAATTTTTGTTAACAAGCTTTCTGGGGAACTTTTAGATTGGATGGCTTTATGGATCAATCGTAGAAGATGTACCAACAGGGTTGAGCATTCATAGAAGAGGTTGGAGATCAGAGTGTTGTACCCCAGATCCAATTGCCTTCACAGGGTGTGCTCCAAGAGGATTACTCTCTACAATGGTGCAACAAAAGAGATGGACCACAGGTCTCACTGAATGCTTCTTTGGAAAGCATTCTCCTATTATGGGAATGATCTTTGGTAAGACCCAATTCAGGGCAGGTTTATCTTATTCTTGGCTCACCAATTGGGGTTTGCGTAGTGTATTTGAAGTTTGTTATGCACTCCTACCACCATATTGTATAATCACCGATACCAGTATCTTTCCAAAGGTTAGTTCATACATAAAATTTCATCAGCAGGGTTATAGCATTCACTATATAGATGATTCAGAGTTACTTACTCATTGTTTTATTCCAGGGACCTGGTCTGTGGATTCCAATTGCTCTTTTGGTGATTTACAGCGTACACACTCTTTTAGAGTACCTTAAAATTGGGTTGTCCATCAGATATTGGTGGAATAATCAGAGAATGAGCATAATAACAACCACAACTGCATGGTTTATTGGGTTTTTGAGTGCCATGGTTAAGCTAGCAGGGATATCAGATAATGTGTTTGAAATAACAGAGAAGGAACTCTCAAGTTCTGATGCTGATGGAAACGATGGAGATGCTGGAAGGTTCACATTCGATGAGTCTCCAGTTTTTGTGGTAGGCACCACCATTTTGTTGGTGCAATTGGGAGCCATGCTGATAAGGTTTTTGAGGTTGCAACCAACTCATAGTGAAAATGGTTGTGGAATAGGGGAGTTCATATCTAGCACATATGTGGTTGTGTGTTACTTTCCGTACCTGAAAGGATTGTTTGGCAGTGGAAGACATGGGATTCCACTGTCCACCATGTGCAAGTCAGCAATCTTGGCTTTCGTCTTTGTAAATTTCTGTAGAAAGTAACTTTACATGAATCTTCAGTGGCCATTGTTTTTGTCTTTAGTTGTATTTAGGTGTTGTGTGTGATTGTTATTACCGATTGAAAGGTGACAAATAATTTGGAGAATACCATCACTTCTTCAGCTTCTACACCAACCATATTGTATGATGAATGTCAAATCTTCACCATTCATTATTCAAGATTATAAATTATCATTTATATTATAACTACAATTTTATTGTACCTAAATATAGTGATGTTACAGTATTATTAGTCAAATAAGACTTACTTATAATATGCTTTTAATTTAATTGACATAATTTATTATTATGATAATTTATTACTTATAACTGGTTAATGTTAAATTTAATATTTATTTTGTATGAAAGTTAGAAATTGAATTGGTATCCGCATAATAAAAGTTGGAAAAGGAACTGGTATCCAATTATATACTACTACTGTAATTATAATTTTGGATTTTACAATTCATAGATATTCCGGAGAACAATTTATCAACCGACAAAATCAAAAGAAAATGCTATTTTTGTGCCTACTGAAGTAATCTATTAAAGTTTTTCTTTCCATGATTTGAGTATCAAAAATTAACTTTTGTTAGAATATGTGTTTCTCATTCAATTTCTAATACCACACGTTACTTAAGCATTAATTATTAATTGTTTACTGCTTCAGTTTTGAAGACTCTTCATATGGTCTATTTACTAGTGCAGTTTATGAAGACTCTTCATATGGCCTATTAATTGGTTCAGTTTTGAAGCCTATAAATAACATCTCCATGACTTGAAAAAATATAGAAAAACATTTACAGAGACACACTTTGTAATATACACCTGAGTGTATTTTTGGTGAGGATTTTTGTTCCCATTCAAGAGCTTTGTACTCTTTTTCGTAGTGGAACTTTGTTTATTATCGTCCCGTGATTTTTCCTCTTACATTCAAAAGAGATTTTCCACGTAAATCCTTGTGTGTTATTTCTCTTGCTCTTTTATTTGCTTCTCTTTAATTTCCAATTGTCACGATCATGTGCTTCTGCCTGCATGCTATGATACCATAACAACTTTTGTTCTTTTAAATAATAATTCAACACTTACAAACTTTTTCGTAATATAAGAAAGAATAAAATAATAGTAATAAAAATTCTCTAGATTAAAATTAGCTTTTGTTCTAATACATAATATCTTAACACAAACTTTTCCGTAATTTTTTTTTATCGACAAAGAATTAAATTAAATTAATAATAGAGCACTTGAGGGGTGCTCTAACCCATTTACAAAAAGATGAGAGAAAGATGCACTGCATCTCCAAAACTATGCTTCTACAATATCTGGCAGAACAATTAAACTGGACTTTCAATGCTAGAGTTATGCCTTCCCAACGTCAAGCTGGGTAGGAATCATAAGATTAACCACCCATATCGCACCTTCCCCAACCAGTCTACAAGATTACACAGAAAGTGAATACAAAACCAAGTATGCATGGTTCGTTGCGCTCTCGAGACTATGTTCTCTTGGTTATTACGGAGTAACCAAAGAAGTGTGCAAAATCACTGATGAAGAGCTCATTGCTTTAGACATGGGAATCCTTTTCATGCTCACCTGACAACTTAAACACAGAAAGCATCATATCATAGAGATTTTAAACACACAATAGGAGCGAAGTACCAGTCATTATATGAAAACTTTACAAAAGGAATTTTATGTTTCAACCAAGCCCAAGCGTTAACTTGAGCAAGACTAAAAATCTCTTCAGTGTCAACTTTCTTTTGCTTAAAGATCACCTCATTCCTATGTCTCCAAATTTTCCCAACTATAGCCAGCCACATTCCTTTCCACATTGTGTTTTGCCTAGTGTTCAAGCTACTCATATGAAAGTGTTGAAAGTGTATCCTAGCTTGGTTGTGATGCACTGAGCTCACCCCTATCCAGCTATCAAATATTTTCCACACCTTTTGAGACATTGAACAAGAGAAAAATAGGTGTGATGCACTCTCTTCACAATCTAGGCAAAACTCACACAAAGAGTGTTGTAATTGGACTCCCTTCACCGATAATTTATCCTTTGTCGGTAACTTATCCAAGAGTAGCCTCCACCCAAATAATTGTGCCTTCGAAATCACTCTTATACTCCATAACTCTGTGAACACCTTGTCGCTTTCCCCTTCGGAGCTACCTATCAACTTCATATATGCAGACCTTACAGTGTATGCTCCTTCTGCGGTTTCCTTCCAACTCCAAGTATCCAGATTCCCTTTCCTAAATGTACGACTATTAATTAGCTGATAGAGTTGTGCTTCCATAGCTTGCTCCCAAACACGTCTTTGTCTCCTCCATACCAATTCCCAAACACATGTGTTGTCGACCTAATGTCCTACTCTAGTTATGGGACTTTGTTTACTTTCTGAGATTAGATATAACCTATGGAACCTTGAGCTAAGTAGTGCATCCCCCACCCAAAGATCTTCCCAAAATAGTACTTTGTCCCCTTCTCCTATCACCCAATCTTTACAGTTTTCAAACCATGCTCCTTGTGTTGAGCTTCCACAAACCTTATGGATGTCTTTCCACCACCTTGAAGCAGACTTCGGGATGACAATTTCATTAAGGTTCCCCCATGACCCATATTTTGATTCTAGCACCTCTCTCCACAGGCCTTTGTCCTCCATGCCTAATCTCCACTTCCATTTTGCTAGAAGTGCTATATTGAAGTTCCTAATTTCTCTTATTCTCAAACCTCCTTCCTCCTTTGGTTTGCATATGTTTTCCCATTGAACCTAGGCTATTTTCCTATCCTCAATGCTCCAACCACATAGAAAGTTCCTTTGGATTTTCTTTAACTCATCACACACGCATTTAGGTGCTTTAAAGAAGGATAGATAGTACAACGGTAGTGCTGATATTATTGATTTGATAAGGCAAACCCGACCAGTCATAGACAAGAGTTTACCTTTCCAACTTGATAGCCTACTTTTGACTTTGCTGACAATTGTTTGCCAAAACTGTTTCTTCCTTGGGTCCCCCCCAATTGGCAAACCTAGGTACAAGAATGGGATTTTCATATGCTTACAGTTCAGAATGCTGGAGAGGTTGTTTAAATGAATGGCGTCTAAACCTAGCCCCCCAATACTAGTTTTGCAGAAGTTAACCCTAAGACCAGACGCCAATTTGAAACATCTTAAAATGGCTTTTATTACATAAGCGCTACGAGTAGTTCCATCAAAAATGAATAACGTGTCATCAGCGAACTGTAATAACCCCACTTTAGTCCCTTGAGTACCTACTAGAACTCCACAATACAGACCTTTCTTGACAGCTTGTCTTACCAGCCCTACTAAGCCCTCTGCTACAATGAGAAATAGGAATGGTGCCATAGGGTCTCCTTGTCTAAGACCCCTAGTTGGGACAAACTCTTTGGTAGGGTTTCCATTCACCAGCACTGACACTGAGGATGATTCCATACATTCCTTGATCCATCGAATCCACTTTTGGCAAAACCCGAGTCTAGCCATCATGTTGTATAAGAAGTCCCAGCTTACCGAATCATAAGCTTTTTCATAATCAACCTTGACTATAGCTAGTCTCTTTTTTTGGGTCCTGTATTCTTCCATCGTTTCATTGGCTACCAGTATACTATCCATAAGACCTCTTCCTTTAAGAAACACAGATTGAGAGTAGTCAATGATCTTAGGTAGTACCCTCTTCAGTCTGTTTGCAAGAATCTTTGATATTATCTTGTACACACATCCCACCAACGATATTGGCCTATAGTCATCCACTCCTAAGGGGATTTGTTTCTTGGGTACCAAAGCTATAAAGGAGGCATTACAACCTTTTGGTATTCTACCAGTACTGTGGAACCATTTTATCGCTTGACACACATCATTCTTCAAGGTAGCCCAATTTTGTTTTATGAAACAAAAATTAAATCCATCCGGACCAGGGCTTTTGTTACTCCCACATTGATTTATTGCCTCCACTATCTCGTGTTCCTCTATTTCCATTATCAAAGACCTATTATCATCTTCAGAAATGGTTGGGAACTCAATATGGTGAAGGCTTAGGTGTATGCTGTTAGGAGCTGTGAAACGAATTTCAAAGGCCGACCTTACCTCCTCTCGAATTTTGTTTGGATCCTCACACCACATGCCATTCACATCCACCCCTTTGAGTTCATTCTTAATTCTCCTCCATCTAATTTTAGAGTGGAAATACTTTGAATTTATGTCCCCTTGTTGCATCCATTTAATTCTTGCATTTTGATTCATTAGTGAGCTTTCCTTTTGTAATAGCATTTTTAGTTCGCACAACAGGTTCATTCTTCTGAGCTTTTCCACATCCTCTAAGCTACTTTCATCGTCCTTCTTGTCAAGGTCCCTTATTTCCATTATAAGGTTTTGTTTCTTAGTGCCAATTAGCCCAAAAACCTCCTTGTTCCAGGATTTTAAGTCGTACTTGAGCTTTTTTAGCTTCTTTTTTATAGTTGTCAATGGGTTCCCTTTCCCAATATACGACTCCCAGGACCGCTTGACCGCCAGTTTGAACGACGGATCAGAATTCCACATGTTTAGCGTTTTGAAAGGCTTAGGTACCCAGTCAATTGAAACAGGTTTTAAAAGTATAGTGCAGTGATCAGATACTTGTCTGCCTAGAATGTATTGTTTACTATCCGGTCAATAGTTGAGCTACTCTATTGAGATCATTATTCTGTCGATTCTGCTTTTAGTTGTTCCATTGTCCCTATACCATGTATACTTTTCCACTATTAGAGGTACATCGATCAGTTCTGAGGTATCTATAAAATTATTGAACCCTTCCACTTCTCTTATCGTTGTATAGCCTCTTGAGTTTAAACCTTTTTTTTTCACTACTTTTTCTCACTGCATTAAAGTCACCCAATATACACCATGACTTACACACGTTCGCTGCTTTTATTAAGGTTAGATCCTTCCACAATTCTTCTTTCTCAGTAATGACACTAGAAGAATACACGTTGAACACAACCACAAGGATTGGGTTTTCTTTAGTGTTTCTAAAAAAATCACCAAACACTCCTACATACAAATTTCCAATGACTTGTCTTGTACATTTGAACCTCTCTTTATGCCAAATTGTTAGAATTCCTTCTGAATTACCCTCCGTTTGTTTATGCAACCAGTCTATATTATTATCACCCCACAAGTTATAACAACTAACCTTTTGCAAGTCTTGTAACTTAGTCTCTTGGATGCATAACATATCAATTGCGTTGCTATCTATAAGTCCTTTTAGATATTTCCATTTGTGCCCCCTCCTAATCCTCTAATGTTTAAGCTAATAATTTTCATAGTTAACTAAATTTCCCCCTACTTTCCCTTTCGCCTGATTCTTATCTCTAGATTCCATATTCTCTAATTCCTTAATAATTTGTTCTTCCTCTCCTGAAAATGTTGCGCCTAATTCCTTTGCTAATTCCCACAACTTTACAGACTCCGAACCACTCGAAGCTTGTTGGTTAGACCAAAACAATTTATTGCAGTTTGGTATATTTTCATCAAAGAGTGAATTACATATAGATTGGACCACTGACCTGATTAATTTTCGCTTGTAAGCCTGCCTACCCTCCTTCGTTAAGCTGCTCGATTTTTGTTGTGCTTTTCCACTTGATTCTCCTATCCAGAATTGCCTTCTGACCGAGAATTCCAAAGGATCCAATTTTTCCTCATTAATGAGAATCATATGGTTGGTTGAAGATGTATTATAGCGCTCCAGGACATACGCTTGGTGAGAGGTGTCAACCGGTGTGCTCGTGTTTGATAGAATGTGGTGTTCACCTTTTGTAGGTTCCACAATTGCCAAGCTTCCAGAGGCCAATAAAAATTCTCCTGTTGTATCATCTGCTACCTCATTGGACCGACAACGGAGTGCACATTCTTCATTTGAGCTGCTGCTATTTACGACTGAAAGTGGGCTTGTTACGTTAGTTTGGCCCATTACGTCTATTTGAGCTTCATTTTCGCGGCATGGTTTTGTTGGAGTTAGTACTAGGTCAACGTGTGGGCCACCACTAGATAACTTTTCCAAGTTGCCATAATGCCCACCATGCAAAAGTGTAGCAGTGTTGTCATCAAAATGGAAGTCTTTGTTTGGCACAGATGGAGATGCTTCTGGCATTGATGCATAGTTTCTGTTTTTTGTTAAAAGAGCACAACGGTCATAAACGATCACATTACCGTTACCACTTTGCATCGCCGACTGCTTTTGGGGTCTCCCGTTGTCGTCGGTTGTCGGAGAAAGAACTGTACGCTCATCCAACACCGCGCATCGCATATTATTCAACTGGGAGTCATTATCGCTCCACTCTGTATCTGAGCTATGTTTCCCTTCTCCCGCATTGAAGAAGTTGCTCACAGAGGAAGAGTCAGTGTCTTTTGCACAGCAGCATAGTGGGTGTGTGTCTCCATTAAATTCCTCCTCCAATGCTACGTTGTATTCTTGGCCATTGATGCTCATGTTAACTACCATCCACGCTCTGCACCAGATGGGGACCTTTATCGTCAATCTAGCAAACTCTATGCATTCCCAAGCGTGTGTGCTTTCATCGATGGATACCAGGGATCCTATTGGTGCTACGATCTTTTTAAAACATTCCTCAGACCATAGATTAAGGGGTAAACCCCTACATCTTACCCAAACCAACTTGTTATGCATGGCTTGTGTAGAATTCCAAGGTGTGATCAAGTCAAAGTTCGTTTCCCACCACTCCTTGTTCTCCTCTATAAGCTTCACAACCTCCTCTCCAGAACTACCTTGCAGCAACAGTGTGTTATCCCCAAGGTATTTTGCTTTTAATCGGCCTTGACTGCTTGATTCCACTTCCTCACTAATTAGATCAACTCTCGCACAGTTGCTGACTCTGCCAATATAACTACCCTCCAGCCATTTAACATCCACCTCCTTAGCCTCAAAGCTTATTCCTTTCACTTGTTTGTTCTTCTGTGTAACTTCGTTTCCAGAACCTTTTGTAGCTTGAGCGTATGTTAAGTGTTTTTTAACCTCCCTCCATTCTGATCTAATTTTCACTGCCTTGTTAGCCACTGAAGATTTGGTTTGCTGTAGCCGAAGATTCACATCTTTCCTAGCATATCTTGGTATATTTACATGCAGTTTGGTAGAGCCAATGTAGATGGAGTCAAGGTCGTGTTGTAGTTTTTGAATTTCCTTAACATCATAGAAGCGAACGAACCCGTACCTGTGCCCCCACTTATCAAGCCTTCTTGGTATAAAAACTTCTGATACCCTTCCCCACCTCTGAAATACCCTCCACGTATCATTCTTACCGTAATTGATTGGAAAATGTGAGAAGAAGTAAGTAGTTATTTCTTCCTTGTTCATGCTATTTCTTGGATAATTCTTTTCCAAAGAGTTTTATGAAACGATTCGAATTTGTTTATGTAGATGACGACAACTCATGATCGGTGGCAAGTTTTTCGAGGTGAATTTATACGAAAGAAAGAGTAATAATGAAAAGAAATCTCTAGATTAAAATTAGACTATCCTATTTTTTTTTAAAGTGTAAAATAATATCTACAAAATAACTTATACTCTTAAATAATTTTATTTCTCTTTTTTCTTCTTTTTAAAATTCTTACACAAATTATGTGAAACAACATTAAGAAAAAGAACAAAATCTTATATAAAATATATCTAGCATGTCTGAAACAATATTAAAGAAAATGTTTATTTGTCAAAATTTGTCAGAAAAGCTTTGTTAAAATATCATCTCTCTAATACTAATATGTTTGGAATATCCACCTGTTAACTCAATGATGATATTTGACATATGATAACACTAACTCTCGAGTTAAATATTCATAAATAATTTCTTTTTCTGTCATGGGTATTCTAAGTTTTTTATAGCAACAGTAACTAAACTACAAGATTTTGACACAACCTGTTTTGATGACCCATTGTCCAAACCATTAATGAGCAATGCAGCATCCTTCATTGTACATAAGTAGTTGAGGTAACAGCTGCTGAATAATAAATAGTAGCCGAAGACATCATAGTATTACTATATAAAACTGAGAGTCAATCCATGAGGAAACAATTTCCTTAATAAACTATTTCTAAGTAAAACATTCTATTTTATATATATATCTATATATATATATATATATATATATATATATATATATATTAATTAGTATTACGTAAGATTCTAGAAAATAACGTTTTAAAAGTGACAATAATTTAAGAATAGTAAAACTCAATTATTTTAATATTAAATAGTTTTAGTATAAATAGAATTATTATAAACGAGTTTTATTATTTTTAAAACACATTATCTCTCTAGAAACCACTTTTCTAGAGTTCTCTGACTTTTCTCTAGAGGTTTTGTTTCTTTGGTCGTCTGATCGGAGAACCAAGACCGTAGGATTGATCCTCTTGGTGAGCTCTTCAAATTGGACCGATCAGTTTCTCCATTCGCGTAAGTTGAGCTTCCACTATCCTTTTAGTCTTTTTTTGTTGCATGCGAGCCCTCTTTCGCTTGCATGCGACGTTTTAATCATCAGTATGAGTCTTTGTTGATCAGTGATCATAACGGTATGTCCTAATCATTCTTGTAATGTTTCTATGTGTAGATAGAGCATCCTGTGGAGTTAGAGGCGTTGACGTTTTTAAGGCGTTGACGTCTATAAAAAATGTTTAAGCAGGATAACAGGTAAAGAAAGCTAGAACTCAAAGACTTAAAAATGATTTGCTTGATTTTTGCTGGAAATTGAGTGTTGAAATGTATTGGATTGGCGTTTGTGTGTTGTGGAGTTGATTGCATGTTTGTTTGGTAATGTTTTCTAGCTTTGCATGAGTGAGTGTAGGTGGGGATCTGTTGTGCTCGCCTAAGCGAGTGGTTTTTCGCCCAAACGAGAAGCTCTCGCCTAAGCGAGAATAGCAGAAGCTCGTCCCTACTCTCTGTCGCGAGTTGTCGCCTGAGCGAAGGCCTTCCGCTTGAGCGAGAGTGATCTCGCCTAAGCGAGATGGTTTAGCTTAAGCGAGGACTCGTGGATGCTCCAGTGCTCTTTGTTTTCAATCTCGCTCAGGCGAGAGAGCTTTTAGCTTGAGCGAGAGGCTCCTGTCGTCTGAGCGAGAGCTCTGCAGCTTGAGTGAGATTGACAGCAAATTGATTTTAAATTACTTGGTTGCTTCAATGATTGATTGATTAATTTACTCCTTAAAGAAGTTTGATATCATGTATGTTTTATGTGATGTAATGAGACTGAAATCGACGAGTTTGGTATGAAATGTTGTGTGAGCATGCGAAGTTGTGATGTTTAAGGAATTTCAAGGAGAAGTTCTATGTAGTGGTGTTTTAGTGTATGCAATGACATAAGGACTTGGTATTGGTTGGTCTCCTGAAACTCCAATAATCATTCACGCTCAGATAGAGCATAATGGATTATGTTGTGAGGAGTAGTAGGAGGTCCTAGTCTCTGGACTGGATCAAGTCCTAGGCACGAAGGGGATTTATCTTGTGAGAGGTTGGGTGATAACCCTTGAGGCCAAATGTAACATCCCGACCGGATATTATGGATTTAAATAAATAAAATAAAGAAATAAACAATCAACTTCATTTAATGAAAATCTTTTCCCAAAAATGCAGGAATTTAAACATTTACTTCCTCATAATCTATGTCAAAATCCATACTTATAAAAATTCACATAAATATCCATAAACGATAAGGTCTACAATTTTTATTCCAAAATCATAAAACATAAAACTCTAAATAGAAACTCCCATGCTAGCCCTACTCCGGCTCTATGCATCACCAGATCCACCTGCAACATCATCTACTCACGTGTACCGCGTACACGATCATCGCCAAACACAAGTAGATAAGGTGAGCTAACAGAATAAAACATATGCATACAAATCATATAATTTCAATCACACCAAAGGAACCCATATCCTTTGATTTCACACACATGGCCACCACCATCTCAATTGTGGTCTACGTCTTCTGATGAGTACCTCAAGGTGTCTTGCTGCCACACCTACCAGCCACAACTGGTAGAGCACGTGCGGGAAACCTTGTTACGGATCACACACCATAACGCCAGGTGGAGTTCCTATTACGAATGACATTCGTAACGTCCCAAGACTACCAAACTCGTCAACTTAATACTGAGGAAGGCGATCTAACTGGACTCATCCGTACACGCCACAACGTGCACACTCACACTGGCAACACTCGCCAACCCGAGCCATAACTCAAGAGTTCCTCGTGTTCATCCGTCATCCCGAGCCACAACTCATGAGATGTCATTTCGAGCCACAACTCAAGGAATGCAACGTGCTTAACCCCTATCCCGAGTCACAACTCAAAGGATACGTTCCAAGCCACAACTCAAGGAACACCAACAAGCCGACCTTTAAAGTATCACCAACCAAAACCTTGTAGATCACGCACTACCAAAACAAACAAAGCACTTTGCCTCACAGTATCGCCTGGCGCAACACACGAGTCGCCAGGCACAATGCGCTTCCAGTCCGCTAGCGGAGGACGCGTACCGCCAAGCGCCAGGCACCTCTACACTCATTGTTCCTGTAATTATTGCCTAGCAGGAATATCTCTGCTTCCAGGCGCCTTGCTTCACACCAACCCCCTAGAACAATGCCTATCGCCTGGCGGTATGAACCATGCCGCTAGGCGCCACACCAATGCATCAACTGTTCTGGTTTTTCTGCACTTCGTTAAATTACTAACTTTCAGTCACGTACTTGCACACCTCCAGAGTATCTATTACCACTCTATTCAGTACTCAATGGTCTATATATTGTATTCCTTGGCATACACATACCTTCTTACCTTTATTCACTTATATTCCATTGATTCAAGTCTTAGGTTCAACATTGCTAAATAAAAAATAACACTATTAGCTTCATGCCCTTACCCTCTATTAATTATCCAATTGTTAATTAAGTCTCCACCAAATTTTGTATGGCATAACCACCATAGCCTACTCATGTGTACCTCATCCTTCCAACTTGACAAATCCAATTACTCTTACAATCCCATATTTACTCTAGCAACGTCTTATTATGACTAATATTACCATATGTTATTGAACACTTATGTCTCACTCGAACTGCAATTCTTATTGCACTACCATGATAGTTCTCTTCCATTCAATTCCTAGAAGTTACACTTTTAACTCCAACATATCATCATCCATGCTTCTATTCCATTACTGCTTCCAATTCCCCAAGTAGCATGAACTTGATTCACTAAAAGTTCAGAACCATCAATAACTCTCACGACCACGTCAAGACTCAGGCCACTATGATGGCGCCTGTCGGCAAGCTCCATGTCGTCAAGCGGTGCATGCAGTTCTGGGCAAACTCCCAGAATTTCTGCACCTGCACTGCCCTCCTACATTTTTTCCTCTACCTATCTTCACTATTTCGTACATGAGCATGGTAACCGAGACCCAAATATTCAAACTCAACTATACCCAGCACAGTTCCAATACTAATTCACAATAATTGTACTCGAATCATAAAAATCCCTAAATGTTCAACCCTAAATGGTTGTTCATAGCAATTTTCTCAAATTTAACCTCCAACCACACGTAATTCGACCATGTAACACGTCAAATCATTCATAAATACTTAGGACTTCCTTTTTCCCCTATCAGAACTACCCCGGAACGTACAGTACATCAAAATCGAGTCAATTCGACTTGTGTTGCCTGGAGGTTGTTCATCACCGCCAGGCAGTTCATCAAGAAAAACCCATAATTGGGTTGTAGGCTTGTGTCGCCTAGCGGTATAGGGCTTCACCATCAGGCGATTCCTCGTAGGAACCTAGCAAAACACAAAAAATGGTATGTGTCGCCTGGCGGGGAGTTCATAGCCTGCCAGGCAGTTTCTGGAAATTTCTAGAAACACAAAATTTAAAAAATGCATAAGGGTTCATGCATAATCACAATATATTTATCATACAATTCATGCTTAAACCTAAATTTAACACGTAAAACTCCCCTAACATGGTTTCTTTTAGCTTAACTTGGAGACTTTGAGAGATCCTCTTTGATCACTAGGCCGCCTAGCACTCCCCTTCAATTTAGCTCCCAATTACACTCAATTCTCACCACATCCTCTGAATTCGTGCTTTTCTTCCTATGCAACAATGACAATACAAAAAACCTTTCTTCTCACCTAAATTGGTCTTTTAATGGTGCCTTAATTATAGGTTAATGTTCTAAAACGAAAATTGGCATTTAACTTAGCTTAATGGTCATTCAATACTTGTCTTATGATGGTTTTCCAGCCCTCCCTTGGCTGCTAGGGTTTTATGACTTTTGATATTCATGCCAAAAATAATTCTAGCAAAAAGATAGTTTAGTGTGGGTCTACCAAGGTTCAAACTCATAACCATGCCCATGTCAAATCAATGCATAATCATCATGATCCAGCACATTATTAAAATAATTATAAATTAAATAGCACATAATTAGCATACATAGGACTTGGGCCCAAGTCTTATCACACAATAAAGTATTTTCAACCATTTGAAGTAGTACTTTTCCACATGGTACATGTCAGAATTAAATGTCATAAAGGCTTCCACTACCCTCATTTATTAATTAATTAATTAATTTTTCACAGGTCTTAAACCAAACTCTGCAGAGTTGGGAACCACACACAAGTGCAAGCCACCGAGAGATCCGATGTCATTGGCATGTATCCGAATAATTGAGTTTAATGTCAAATGTATCTCTGTTTATATGTATGCCTATATGTGTTATGTTGGTAAACTGAGTTAAGTTTTCATATGAAATTTTCTTGTTTACATTAGCTTACCCTTGCTTTCTGTGTTTCTGTCTTATGTTGTATGTTTTTCTTTTGCGATGATCACTTTTTCGGTGGGGTGGGAGCAGACGTGGTTACAGTGTCAGAGATACTTCTGGAGGATGACGAGCCATTGTTTTAGGTTGAGAAGGAGGCTTTTCAGTGAGAGCTTTAGTAGTGGTCAATTTAAGTATAGAGTTTATTAGTTTAGTTTAAGTGTATAAGTGATATATTTTTATAGTCATATCTTTTGTAAGACTGATTATTGTATTAATATATTGTGTACACTAAATTATCTATTTTGGAACTATGATAAAACTCTCTATTTTTATTAGTTTTAAGCTGCTAACAATGGGATGTTACACATTCTATGTTAGAAAATAAAATAAACAAATAAACATCGTAAGTTATTGATTACATGAATATTTATTAAGTAGATGTCTATCACTTCTCATAATAAATTTCTTATAGTCTCAACACTACAGGTTACACAACATTACTCTTCTGCATTTATTTGATCGTTGTCTCGGGAATCTCAAATCTCTAGGCGACAAGAAATAGTGCAATTGTTCTAGTTTCTTCAACTTTGCTCAGTGGCCAAACAAGAACATGATCTCCTTCTCTATGAAAAAGTTTGGCTCGAACGAACATCTCAAAGAGTGATAGATACCTTGATTTTGTTCCTCCTCCTCTTGCTTCTTAGTAACCGAGTTTTCTCATCCCACAACTTCAGTTTTCCATGGTTACTTGCTTTCATATGTGAATCCTAATTCACCTTCACTTGGATCGTCATTCTCAACACCAAGTGATACGAACATGTCTGAAGTGTTTATCTTTCCATAAATGTAATTTTACACTACCCATTTTACTTCTTTTCTATTTATTGCTTGCCAAATTTATAGACGGTCAAATTAGAAGATCAAAAAGTAATATTTCATTATACGAACAACATGTTTCCAATATCTGTTCAAACAGCAAAATCTTACATACATCTTTCCAATATCTGTTCCAATGGAAGTTTTGGTGCTTGCACGTCTAAAGAACAAGAAAGCAGTTATTTATATGCCATATGAACAGGTTATATTAGAAAAGAAGAAAGGTCTTTATGATGGGTTGCCACACTTAATCAATGTATCAAGAGAGAAGAGACCACACTACCATCACAATTACAAAGTCGGAGCTATGAATGTGTTGGTAAGTTTTGATTCTCATTTTTTTTAATTCAACCATAAGTTATTAATTTGAATTAATAACTTATATGTGCAGGCAAGAGTGTCTGGATCGATGAGCAATGCTCTTTATGTTGAACTAGACTGTGACATGTCGTGAACAATCCTAAATTTGTTCTACATGCTCTGAGCATTTTGATGGATTCACAAGAAGGGGTTGCTTTCGTTCAATGTTTCCAACAATTCTACGATGGAATAAAAGATGACCCTTTTGGAAATCAGTGGGTGGTTGCATTCCAGGTGCTTTTCAGCTTTAAATGAACTTCTAAGTTTACTCTTCACTTGTGAAATTTATGAACTAAGGAACTTTGTAATCTAACATTTTTTTGTTTTTGTCTTACGCCGTACATGATTCGGGGCATGACTGGACTTCAAGGACTTTCTATGAAGGAACTGATTCGGGGCATAACTGGACTTCAAGGACTTTCTATGGAGGAACAAACCGTTCATTTAGAAGAAACACTGTTTACGGTCTTTATCCTCCTGAAATCGAAACTGGGATAAAAGGTCTTATCCAAATTCACACAATTTCTTATTTTTAAATGGAAAATAATTTTTTGATAAAGTTTACAAAATTTTCACAAACAGAATTAAATAAATAATTTTTTTATTTTTTAATCAAAATAAAAAAATAAAATATTATTTTTTTTTTACCATATTAATACGTTTGTCAAAATTTGTCAATTTTTTTGTTTTGTTAAACTATCATATTTCGTAGGGGAATTCATTTGTACTGCATATATGATAGTGTGCTACTGGACATATATTTGAAAGGGTTGTTTAGCAGAGGAAAATACGGGATTCCCTTATCACCATTTTCATGTCATCATTTATCTTTGTGCATTTTTGTACAAGTAATATTACCAGTTGATGACAACTAGAACTTTGTCTTGGCATCACTGAATAAGTCTATCAAAGGTTGTCTACTTTCTACTAAGTGTGCATTATTTGATGGCGAATCTTGTACTTTGACTTATTATTTGGTACAAAAGTCATTTGGTGTTGATTGCTTAATGACAACCAGAAACCTTTATTCCCTTGTACAATGTTTATCTCCGTCATCCATATAACGACATGTCGTCAACTTAATTACTTAATTCAGATTTAAGTATCATCAAGTTGATATATATAATGCTAAGATTTTCTTTAATCATTAATTATTTAGGTCTTTTGGTCAACATTATGTCAGTCATGATTTTCTTTACACTAATTAAGATTATTTTCAGTTATTTTTCAACAACAGTAATTAAATTTTTGTCGAAGTTATTTTTACAGTCAAACTATTATTTGATTTTTAGATAATATAATTTAACATTTTTCATTATTCATTAATTTTATATAAAGGAGGATTGACTGTCATGATTATCTTTCACCACTATTGATAAAGTTATTTTTTAGTATATAACATCTTTCGATTTAAAGTATGCAATATATTTTTTTAACAAAATTTATAGACATTTTTTCACTAGACATCCCTAAGGTTATATGATAAAAAGTTTATAACTTAACACAAATTAAATTATATTTTAAATAAAATATTAAAAAACTCAATAATTTAAAATAAAAATAAATTTCACATATAATTGCATAGAAAATTTGTAAAACTTCCTAAGATCGATAAAAGATATTGAAGTAATTATTTCAATTTTTTATTTATAATTTTTTCACTAAAAATTCCAATCTTACAAACAGGTCTTTGAATAAAAAATTTTGATATTATATAACCTTTGTAAAATATTTCCTATTAATGTATAATTTTCTCCTAAAGTATAAAATATTTATCACTTTCCACATTTAAAGGCAAAAGGCGGAGAAGAAGAGGGCGCCGCCATGTGAAAAATTCTCTTATATTCCTAAAGAAACCCTAAACCATCGTACCTTTGAATTTCGAACCAAAATGAAATTTTCAGTGACGCCAAAACTCGAAATTTTCAGACACACCGATTCATTTTCGATTTCATTTTCGAACCTTCCTTGCATTGTCTACCCATTATACATAAACATGTCAACAATCTTTCTTCTTCACCCAAAACTCCAATCTCATCTTCTTCCATCTGTCTGTTCTCTCCCTCTCTTCCAAATTCACGCCTCAGAAGGAACAAGATGGAGACTCGTGCCGCTTCAAAGAGAAAGGCAAACAGTATAGTCTTGGTCCAAAAACAACACCCCAAAAGGCATAGGGTTTCCTTCGCTCAAAATCCTCCCAAAGAGAAATTGCAAGATGCCAAGAAGCCATCTCCCACAACCACCCACTCTTCTTCCCCCCATATAGGTGAATCTCTTGTTTCCGATGTCTACGAGTATCTTCATGAGATGGAGATGCAGAAAAAGAGAAGACCAATTGTTGACTACATTGAGAAAGTTCAGAAACTGTTTACGCCAACCATGAGAGGAATCTTGGTGGATTGGTTAGTAGAAGTGGGTGAGGAGTACAAGCTTCTCCCGGACACTCTTCATCTCTCTGTTTCATACATTGATAGGTTTTTGTCTGTTAATCCTGTCACTAAATCCAGACTTCAGTTGCTGGGTGTTTCCTCCATGCTCATTGCATCCAAGTACGAGGAAATCGATCCACCCTGTGTGGACGACTTTTGCAGTATCACCGATCACACATATGACAAGGAAGAGGTAGTTAAGATGGAAGCTGACATATTACAGTCACTCAAGTTTGAAATGGGAAATCCTACTGTGAACACCTTTCTCAGGCGGTTTGTTGATGTTGCTTCTGATCATGAGATGACTCCAAATTCACAGATTGAATTTTTGAGTCAGTATCTTGCTGAGTTAAGTTTGCTGGATTATGATTGTTTAAGATTTTTGCCTTCTGTTGTGGCAGCATCAGCTGTATTTCTTTCCAGATTTATTATCTCGCCTGAAGTACATCCATGGAGTCATTCTTTGAGTGAATGCTCAGGTTACAAACCAGCTGAATTGAAAGAATGTGTCAAAACCTTGCATGACCTGTACTTGTTACGAAAAGCAGCATCCTTCGAAGCTGTCCGGGATAAGTACAAGCAGCAAAAGTTCAAATGCGTTGCAAACCTGTCTTCCCCTCCTTATGTACCAAATTCTTACTTTGAAGACTTCTAAAGATGCATAGAACTCAATTAACTTATTAGATTGTACAGTTTCTTGTCATCATTGAGGCTTTGAAGGAAACACAGCACGCAATTTTGATGGTTACTGCTGAACAATTGTGATAGTCTTTCAATAGCATGTACTAGGAAAATTATGGTGTAGGATGAGGTCAAAATTGTATAATTCATTGCTTAGAAATTTATACGAACAAAGTTACCTTGTGAAAAATCGTCTTTGGCATCATTGATCCAAGTGATGGTTGCAATCTTGGGAGACTTTGTGCTTCAACCAATAAAGAATGGGGCTTTTACTTTGTTTTTAGACAGCAAACCAGGGGTGTTGATCTTGGGATCTAAGGATGTTGTCATCAATAAATTTTAATTTTTTTTATCATTTGTCAAGCTGTGGTCATGGCGGGAAGGAACTTTAGATGCAGAGAAAGTAGGGAATTAAACATTACAGTTTTTGTTCAGAATTGAAAATGTCCTATTCTGTAGGAATATTTATTTATCTTTGTTTTCATCATTCTCTTTTGTTACCATTAACATTTATTTTAAACCTAAAGAACTGCGATTTTATATAAAATGCAAAGTGTAAAGGTGGTTCTTGATAAAAATTATGGTTATAAGTTATAGTTTTTATGGTTCATAAATAGATTTATTTCATAAAAAAAAATCGCAAGAATATATATTACAAAATTTACAAAAAACTTATTTTCATATATTTACGAAAAAACGTTAATCTCTACTTGCTTCTATTAGTTTAGTGTAGAAATAAAAAGGAAGAAACAAATTTGAAAATAATGATACATAATTTTTTTTAATAAATATGAAAAAAAAAATATAACGTATAAACTTGTCACTCAAATATTACAAATATAAAAACTTCATGCGGAAAACTTATATTACATTATATTATATCAATCACTTAAATAATATCTTATTAACATTTTTATAAATAAACTAAAAATACTAATAATAAATAAAATATATGGTGAATCTACAAAGTCTCCAAAACTCTACAATTAAATTTTTCACTTTCAAATAATAATCTAACTCTTGCCAAAATATTATAAAAAATAAGGATATTTGCTTTCTAGTTTTCGTTAGGTTTTTTTAATTTGGTTATATTTTTAATTTTTTTAATTTAGTTTTAATATTCGTCAATTTTATTTAATTTGTCCTTTTCGCTAACACTGTTAAAATAGTTAACGGATAGTGAACAGTAATTATCACGTGTCATTTTGTGATTTTTTTTTTTTTTTTTTTTTTTTTTTTTTTTTTTTTTTTTTTTTTTTTTTTTTTTTTTTTTTTTTTTTTTTTTTTTTTTTGATTTTTTGAAATTCAGATTCAAATATTTGAATCATGATTTAAATCCAAATCCAATATTTGGATCAAGTTCAAAATCCAAAATCCATTTTTTATAACAGAAATTTAAATTGAATTTTCTAAGACTTGTGTCCTTAGGTTCGACACCATCAAATTTGAGAGATTTTTTGTCGGGGCTAACTCGATCGAATTTCAGCATGGAACAAACTCAACTAACTTTTGGTTGTGCCAGACTTAGCCAAATTTTGATCGGGACCGACCGAATTTTGGTTGAGGCCGACTTCAACCGAATTTTGGTTGGGGTCGACTCGGGCAAATTCAAACGAATTTTGGTCAGGGCCGACTCGGTCAAGTATGTACAAATTTCGGTTACGACCGACTCGGTAAAATTTAGCAGCATATGAAAAAATTTCGGCTGGAACAACATGGCCGAATATGACCAAATTTGGGTTAGGGTCGACACAACAAAATGTCTGTTAGGATCGACTTGACTAGATTCGGTCAAATTTCGGTCGACGTTGATTTTGCCTAATATGGCCACATTTGGGTAAGGACCTGCTCAGCCAAATTTCGGACGGTGTTGAATCGACTAAATTCTGCAAACTTTTGGTCAAAGATGACTCGATTGAATACTACCAAATTTTGGTTGCGGTTGGCTCCACCAAAATGACAAAATTTAGTCTGAGATCGACTCGGCTAAATATGACCAAAGTTGGACTAAGGCAAACTCGACGAAATTTCGGTCGAGATTGACTCGCCTGAATTTCGTTCAAGGCCAACTCGATTGAATTTGGCCGAATTTTGGTCGGGGCCAACTCGGTTGAATATGGCTAAATTTCGATCGCGACCAACTAGTCCGAATACAGCCAAATTTCGATAACGACCGACTATTCCGAATATGGCCAAATTTTGTCTGGGGTTGTCTCAGCCAAATACGACCAAATCTGGGCCAAGGCTGATTCGATCTAATTTCGACCAGGGCTGACTAAACTGAATTCGACCAAATTTTGACCAGAGCCGGCTAGGCTGAATACGACCAAATTTTGGTCGTGGTCGTCTCACCTTAATACGGCAAAATTTCGTCTGAGGCTGACTTAGCCCAATGCGGCAAATTTGGTCCAGGGCCGAGTGGACAAAATTTCGATCAGGGCCAACTTAACTGTATTCGGTTGAATACCGTCAAATTTTGTATAAGGTCACACTGGCTCAATAAAATTTGGACTAGTCCATCTTGACATCTAGCTTAACCCAACTAAAAGTTTAAATTGAATTTTTTGGATTTTCCATATTTGAAAATATAGATTTAGAGAATGAATATCTAATTCACAAAATATATAAAAGTATATCAGATTGAAATCCAGATCCAATAAAATAAATTTCAAATTGATTGAATTTTTATTGAAATAAATCTTAATTGGATCGAATCAGATAAAATAATTAAATTTTTTGTCCACCCGTAATAAAAAGGTACAAAACAGAAACAAAAATATACTTTTTATAGACTATAGTAAACCATTTCTTACGAGAGTGAAGTTTTGTTAATTAGGTTTGACAATTTTGGAAACTAGTTGGGGTGGTTGTATTGTAGGGATCAATGGCCGAATGTATAAAGTTGATTATATATATATATATATATATATATATATATATATATATATATATATATATATATATATATATATCCATTAACTTTAAGTGAATTTTGGAATCAGTGTATTTTGAAACTTTTAATCAATTTAATCTTTCATTTTACGAAATACATAGATTTAGTATTTTTAATCAAATTTTGTTAGGTTTATTTTATGTTTCGTACGCATTTCAGGATTGTATTTGAGTTGTTTATATTATTTGACACATTTTTGTTATAATGTTAAGTTAAATACTATTATGAAACACGTTTGAAATGTCAAATAAACATAACAAAATTTGATTAAAATGACTAAAAATTCACGTATTTCGAAATATGAATGACTAAATTGGTCAAAAATTTCGAAATAGACTAATTTCAAGATTTACTGAAAGTTAAGGAACCAAAAACATATTTAACTATATATATATATATATATATTAATAGTGCTAAGATTTATTTTAAGTCAATGTCGATTGTAGTTATTTTTTAGTTTTTTTAACGGCAGTTATTAATTTTTTGTCGAAGTTATTGTCAGGGAGGACTCAAGAGTTTTGGAGGTCTAAAGCAAACTTACAAAATGAGATCTTTTATTTTATTTTTTTTTTTGCAAAATTATTTATTAAATTGTCATAATTAATTTTATTTTAATTTTTTTTAAAGGATAATAGGATTAATTTTTTTAATATTTCTTGGGACATGGTTTATCTTAAATAAATTTTTATTATCTTTAACTTTGAGAAACTCCTTCCGGCTGAAGCAACTGATATTGAACTTGTTAACATTATCCTAATCACTAATTACTTCTCTTTCTCTATTGTTGTTTTCACCTATATCTATATTGTTATTATCTTGTTCATTCAAATAACACTCACATGTATTTTCTAATTCATTTTTTCTTATCTATTTTTATAAAGTTATTCATAGTTCCTTTTTGTTATGCAATTAATGCCTAAATTCTTATCCTTTTTTGGATCTTTGAATAGCCTGATTCAAATTTTTTAGTTGATATATCTATATATTTTTATATGAAATAATAATATATAAAATACTACTAAAGATATGTATATAAAATGATTGATTTAGAATAATAAAACCTGATTTTGGTTGTCAAGGAAGTAAAACTGATAGTAGACTTGCAGTATCTTAAAGTCTCAAACCTCTCACTCCCTCTCAACTATTTCACAAACCTCCAAAGTTTATTTTAAGATTAATCATTAATAAAAATAATTCAATTTTTTTTTGTTTTTCGATAACAAGTGGGCAAGATATACAAAAAAAAAAAACTCTTAAAACTCATAAATCGAAAAGTACCGAAAAACAAAATTGGGTAGAAGAAATGCATTTCTAATTCTAATACAAATAAAAAAAACTGCAACACAAATATAAAGAAAAAACATATTAACCAAAAATGAGGATGGAAATATTGGTACACACAGACAACATGATATTCAAGATGAGGAGATTCAAAGAATGTAATATACTAAAACCCTAAAAAATGACTCTTAATAGAAAAAAAAGTAAAAACAAATAAGAGAAGTCAGAGAGATAAAAGAAGAAAAAGAAAATATAATACACAGAGAATAAAGATATCGCTTCGTAAACAAAATTATAATTTACTAAAACAAGTTTCAACTCATTAATTATCATTTTTAATGCCAATAAAAATTATCAGATAATAATAATTTAATTATATTTTATTTTCAAACATAAAATTATAATTAATTTAATAAAGATATATTAGTATTAAAAAAAATTAGAAATCTTTTTTTCTTAAATATAATTTTATAATTAATTTAATACTTGTAAATATTAGTAATATTAATAGTAAAAAGTTCATTTTTGAGACCTTATTTTATTCAAAGCCTAAAACAAGTTACCCTTGAGCCGGGCCTGGTTATTTATTGTTCAACCAACACCGAAACAATTATTTTTTTATTAGTGTCAACTATTATTTGATTTTTAAATAATGTAATTTAAGATTTTTAATCATTCATCTACAAATATTAATGCGGATTGACTGTCATTATTATCTTTTTATTGATAAAATTAATTTTTAGTAGATTTGAGTAACTTCTTTCAGTTTAATATATTTTTCACAATAAAGTTTATAGAAATTTTTTGACTAGACATCCCTAATGTTATTTTATGATAGACTTCCTGTACTTTTATATATGATAAAAAAATACAAATTTAACAAATTTAAATTATACTTTAAAAAAAATTCAAAAAATTCAATAATTTAAAAAAAAATTTATATATAGTTGAATAGAAAATTTATAAAAATTCCTAAGATCAGCACAAGATATTGAAGTAATTATTTCAATTTTTGATTTACAATGTTGACACTGCAAATTTTCAATGTTACTAATAGTAAAAAGTATTGATATTATGTAATTCCTAGAATATTTTCTATTAATGTATAATTTTCTCTTAAAGTTTAATCTATTGGACAAAAAATTTATATATTAGCAGTATAAAATATTTAAAATATTTGTCACTTTCAACTTCATTTTACCATGGGAGGCGGAAAAGAAGGGCGCCCTCCCGCCATTTGAAAATTCTCTTCTATTCTAAAACAAACCTAAACCACACTATACCTTTGAATTTGGAACCAAAACAAAATCCCTAAATTTTCAGTGACGCCAAATCTCTGAAATTTTCAGACACACTGGTTTTCATGTTGTTTTCATTTTCGAACCCTCCTTCTCTTGTCTACCAGTTATACATAAACATGACAACAATCTCTATTCTCCACCCAAAACTCCAATCTCATCTTCTTCCATCTGTCTGTTCTCTCCCCCTCTCTCAGATTCACACCACAGAAGGAAGAAGATGGAGACTCGTGCCGCTTCAAAGAGAAAGGCAAACAGTATGGTCTTGGTCCAAAAACAACATCCCAAAAGGCATAGGGTTTCCTTCGCTCCAAATTCTCCCAAAGAGAAACTGCAAGATGCCAAGAAGCCATCTCCCACAACCACCCACTCTTCTTCCCCCCATATAGGTGAATCTCTTGTCTCCGATGTCTTCGATTATCTTCATGAAATGGAGATGCAGGAAAAGAGGAGACCAATGGTTGACTACATTGAGAAAGTTCAGAAACTGTTTACGCCAACCATGAGAGGAATCTTGGTGGATTGGTTAGTAGAAGTGGGTGAGGAGTACAAGCTTCTCCCGGACACTCTTCATCTCTCTGTTTCTTACATTGATAGGTTCTTGTCTGTTAATCCTGTCACTAAATCCAGACTTCAGTTGCTGGGTGTTTCCTCCATGCTCATTGCATCCAAATACGAGGAAATCGATCCACCCTGTGTGGACGACTTTTGCAGTATCACTGATCACACATATGACAAGGCAGAGGTAGTTAAGATGGAAGCTGATATACTACACTCACTAAAGTTTGAAATGGGAAATCCTACTGTGAACACCTTTCTCAGGAGGTTTGTTGATGTTGCTTCTGATCGCGAGATGACTCCAAATTCACAGATTGAATTTTTGAGTCAGTATCTTGCTGAGTTAAGTTTGCTGGATTATGATTGTTTAAGATTTTTGCCTTCTGTTGTGGCAGCATCAGCTGTATTTCTTTCCAGATTTATCATCTCGCCTGAGGTACATCCATGGAATTATTCTTTGAGTGAATGCTCAGGTTACAAACCAGCTGAATTGAAAGAATGTGTCGAAATCTTGCATGACCTGTATTTGTTACGAAAGGCAACATCGTTCGAAGCTGTCCGGGATAAGTACAAGCAGCAAAAGTTCAAATGCGTTGCAAACCTGTCTTCTCCTCCTTATATACCCAATTGTTACTTTGAAGATCTCTAAAGGTGCATAGGATTCAATTAACATCTTAGATTGTACAGCTTATTGTTCATCTTGAGGCTTGAAGGAAACACAGCACGCAATTTTGATGGTTACTGCTGAACAATTGTGATAGTCTTTCAATAGCATGTACTAGGAAAATTATGGTGTAGGATAAGGTCAAAATTGTATAATTCATTGCTTAGAATTTTATAGGAACAAAGTCACCATGTGAAAAATCGTCTTTGGCATCATTGATCCAAGTGATGGTTGCAATCTTGGGAGACTTTGTGCTTCAACCAATAAAGAATGGGACTTTTACTTTATTTCTGGACAGCAAACCAGGATTGTTGATCTTGGGATCTAAGGATGTTGTCATCAATAAATTTGAATTTTTTTTCATCATTTGTCAAGCTGTGGTCATGGCGGGAAGGAATTTTAGATGCAGAGGAAGTAGGGAATTAAACATTACAATTTTTGTTCAGAATTGAAAATGTCCTATTCTGTAGGGATATTTATTAATCTTTATTTTCATCATTCTTTTTTGTTACCATTAACATTTATTTTAACCCTAAAGAACTGCGATTTTATATAAAATGCAAAGTGTAAAGGTGGTTCTCCATAAAAATGATGGTTATAAGTTATAGTTTTTATGGTTTATAAATAGATTTATTTCATAAAAAAATCGCAATAATATATATTACAAAATTTACAAAAAACTTATTTTCACATATTTATGAAAAAACGTTAATCTCTACTTGCTTCTATTAGTTTAGTGTAGAAATAAAAAGAAAGAAACAAATTTAAAAATAATGATACATAATTCTTTTTAATAAATATGAAAAAAAAGTTCTAACATTAAACTTGTCACTCAAATATTACAAATATAAAAAACTTTATGCGGAAAACATATATTACGTTATATTATATCAATCATATAAATAATATCTTATTAACATTTTTATAAATAAACTAAAAATACAAATGATAAATAAAATATATGGTGAATCTACAAAGTCTCCAAAACTCTACACTTAAATTTTTCACTTTTAAATAATAATCTAACTCTTGCTAAAATATTACCAAAATAAGGATATAAATAATACTTTAATTTTATCAGAATCTCCTGGAAACAAGCTTGTCATTGAGATATTAGGAGCACAATAATAACGTATTCGTTTCATCAATTTTACAGAAGCAATTAAATTAATGTATTTTTACAAGTTGATTGAGAAGTTTAAAATAATTAAGTGATAATAAGACAACCTATTAAAACGGAAAATAAAAATATGAATTAAAGAAAAGAGTCTATTGAATCATAATTATTCGTGCACCGTCAGAAAACAATTTCTTAACTATAATAGTGACAAAAAGAAAGTTAAATGCTATTTTGTTGTGCCTACTGCAGTAAATCTATTAAAGATTCTCACTCCATGATTTGAATATCTATTAAAGTTTGCTCAATGGTCAAGCAAGGACATGATCTCTCTGTATAAAAGATGACCCTTTTGGAAATCAGTTGGTTGCATTTGAGGTGTTTTTCAGCTTTGAATGAATTTCTAAATTTACTCTTCTTAACTGGTGAAATTTATGAACCAATCAACTTTGTAACATTTTCTTGTTTTTGTCTCATGCAGTGTATAATACGAGGCATGGCTGGACTTCAAGGACCTTTCTATGGAGGAGCAAACGCCTTCCATGGAAGAAACACTATTTACGATCTTTATTCTCGTCGATTTAAATTGGATAAAAGATCCTTTTCTTATCCAAATGCATAAAATTTCTTAATTCAATATTATATGTCAGAGTTTATATTTAACTGACACTGGTACAAAATAGGTATATTAAATCACTTTTAGAGGACATATTACATAAGTTCTGTAATTGATTTAATATATATCTTAGTGAAAAGAAAAAACCATTTTCGAAAGTGACCATACGAAAGAACAAAGGAGAGAACAATGACTTATTAAAGACCATCAACAAACTACCACGAACCAATACCAACCAACCACCAACTAACCATCATGGAGAACTTTGCACCCCAACTACAAACTTCACTAAGAAATTTCACAAAATACCATGGGAACCAACAGCACACATTTGGTAAAGCAATGATGTCACAAATTTGCTTCATTTGCAAAGAAGGTGGGGAAAACACCAAGCACCAAGAAAGACAACAGCAAAAAGAGCTTTCTCCACAAACAAAAATCCTAAGCATGACAAAATGAGGGAAAACACACTAACTTGTTGCATTGGTTGTTGAAGAGTGGCATGGAAGAGAAGAAGAAACTTGGTGAAGAGCGGTGCGGTAGTGGTACGAAACGGTGGTCAATGACGCCTAGAAGAGAAGAAAAAACAATGGAGGTGCGAGAGAGAAGACTGGGGTGCGAGAAAGAGGATGAAGTTCAAAAAGTGAAAAAGATTTTTGTAATTTGTAATGTAAAAAATATATTAGATCGGTTGTTTTTTTTTAACCGATCTAATATGTACATATTAGATCGGTTCTTTCTATAACCGATCTATATTAGATCGGTTCTTTTTATTATCAATTTAAAGTATTTTTCAGTATTTACAAAATTGTCACCACATTTTAAAATAAATCTGTTCTGTTTCAATCGATCTAATATCGTGTTCTAATATCACCATTTTTTCGCTTTGCTATAAAATTTCTTAATTCAATATTATGTCAGAGTTTATACTGTACTGAAAGCTTTTATTTTGCAAAATTTTGTATGAATTCAAAATTAATTAATACACTTAGTTCATGAACACACAATAATGCAATAAATATTAATAATACATAAGAAATTTGGTTTCAATTTTAAAAAATTAACATAAATCATCAAAAAAATATGCAGCAATAATTTATGGAGGGGTTGAATACAAGGATAGATTGGTTGTTGATTCTTAAATTGTTGACCTAACACGTGTTTACTATTTTGTATCTTCAGCAAGAAAAATAGAAGAAAATATATTAGTACAACAATTTGGTAGTTCAAAGGAGAGATTGCATATTCAGCTAATCAGATTACGCCTTCCAACTTTATTCATTAGCCACCCAAGTTGCTAACTGTGACTATGAATGCGGAACTTTATGGGATATAGAAGATCATGACTCGGATTGAATCTATATTTATTTTAGATTTAAATAATTAAATTAAATTTTTTATTTAAATATATTTTTTCAGCAAAACTATATTCAATTTTTTTAAATTTGATATTCAAATATTTGGATCAAGATTTAAATCTAGATCCAATATTTGGATTAAGTTCAAAATCCAAAATCCATTTTTTATAAAAGAAATTTAAATTAATTTTTTTAAAATGTGTGTCCCTAGGATCGACACTGTCGAATTTGTCAGATTTTTTGTCAGGGCCAACTCGGTCGAATTTCAGCATAGAACGGACTTGACTAACTTTTGGTTGTGGCAAACTCAGCTAACTTTCAGTTGTGGTCGACTTGGCCGAATTTTGGTCGGGGTCGGCCGAATTTGGTTGAGGCCGACTTGATCGAATTCGACTGAATTTTGGTTGGAGTCGACTCAGCCAAATTTGAACGAATTTTGGTCGGGGCCGACTCGGCCGAGTATGTAGAAATTTTGGTCAGGACTGACTCGGTAAAATTTGATTGCATACGACTAAATTTATGTTGGGGACAACGTGGCTGAATATGACCTAATTTGGGTCAGGGCCGACTCAACAAAATTTTTGTCGGGGTCGACTTGACTAGATTTAGCTGAATTTCGACCGAGGTCGATTTTGCCTAATAGGCCAAATTTTGTCCATAACCAACTCAATCAATTTTCAGATGGGTTCGAATCGACTAAATTCGGTCGAATTTCAATCAAAGCCGACTTAGTTGAATACTACCAAATTTCGGTAGCGATCGGCTCTACCGAAATATGGCCAAAGTAGGGCTAAGGCTAACTCGGCCAAATTTTGGTCAAAGCTGACTCGACTAAACTCGATTGAATTTAAGTCAAGGGCAACTCAATTGAATTCAGCCAAATTTCGGTCGGGATCGACTCGGTTGAATACGGCCAAATTTCGATCGCGACAGACTAGTCAAAATTCGGTCAAATTTCGTTTGAGACCATCTTAGCCGAATACAACCAAATTTGGGCCAAGGTAGACTAGGCTGAATACGACCAAATTTTGGCCGCAATCGTCTGAGCTGAATACAACCAAATTTCGTCTGAGGCTGACTCAGTCCAATGTAGTCAAATTTGGGACGGGGTCAACTCGGCCGAATACTTCCAAATTTGGTATGTCCAGGGTCGACTGACCAAATTTCGAGCAGGGCCGACTTGACTGAATTCAACTGAATACTCTCAAATTTTTTATAGGGCCTTGCCGATTCAGTCAAATATGACCAAATTTGGACTAGTCCATCTCATCCTTTAGTCTATCCCAACTTAAAATTTAAATTAAAAATTTAGATTGAATTTTTAAAATTTTTCATATTTAAAAATATAAATTTTAAAAATAGATATCTAATCCATAAAATATATAAAATGTAAATAAAATTAAAATCCAGTTTAATAAAATAGATTAATTTTTTAATAAAATAAATATTAATCGGATCGAATTAGATTAAGAAAATTGAATTTCTTTTGCCACCCATAAATAAAAAGGTACAAAACAGAAAAGAAAAACACTTTTTATAGACAGTCGTAAACATTTATTGCAAGAGTGAAATTTCGTTACGATTGTAGTTATCTTTAGTCATTATTGTTAAATTTTATTTTTCTTTAATCAATAATTATTTAGTTTTTCTTTGTCAACATTATGTCAGTCATGATCTCTTTTACATTAATTAAGGTTATTTTCCGTTATTTGAAGTTATTTTTTAACAGCAGTAATTAATTTTTTGTTGAAGTTGTTGTTCAACCAACACTGAAACAATTATCTTTTTATGGGTGTCAACTATTATTTGATTTTTAAATAATATAATTTAAGATTTTTAATCATTCATATATAAATATTATTGGGGATTGATCGTCATTATTATCTTTTACCTTTATTGATAAAATTATTTTTTAAGTAGATTTGAATAACTTCTTTCAATTTAAAGTATGCAATATATTTTTCTTAACAAAATTTATAGAAAAATTTTCACCTGACATCCCTAATGTTATTTTATGATAGATTTCATGTACTTTTATATATGATAAAAAAATATCAATTTAACAAATTCAAATTATATTTTAAATAAAATATTCAAAAATTCAACAATTTAAAATAAAAATAAATTTCATATATAGTAATAGAAAATTTGTAAAATTTCCTAAGATCAGCATAAATAATTATTTCAATTTTTTATTTACAATGTTGACACTGCCTTTGAAAAAAAAAGTATTGATATTATTAATCTTTCTAGAATATTTTCTATTAATGTATAATTTTCTCTTTTACTTGATCGGAGACAAGCTGAAATATTTGTCACTTTCCACGTCATCTTACAATCTGATGGCGGAAAAGAAGCGCGCCCTCCCAGCATGTGAAAATTATCTTTTATTCCTAAACAAACCTAAACCACTCTATACCTTTGAATTTGGAACCAAAACGAAATCCCTAAATTTTCAGTGACGCCAAATCTCGAAATTTTCAGACACACTGGTTTTCATGTTGTTTTCATTTTCGAACCCTCCTTCTCTTGTCTACCCCTTATACATAAACATGACAACAATCTCTCTTCTCCACCAAAAACTCCAATCCATCTTCTTTTCCATCTGTTTGTTCTCACCCTCTCTTCCAAATTCACACCACAGAAGGAACAAGATGGAGACTCGTGCCGCCTCAAAGAGAAAGGCAAACGCTATGGTCTTGGTCCAAAAACAACACCCCAAAAGGCATAGGGTTTCGTTTGCTCAAAATCCTCCCAAAGAGAAATTGCAAGATGTGAAGAATCCCAATGCGAAGAAGCCATCTCCCACAACCTACCACTCTTCTTCCTCCCGAGATGAATCTCTTGTTTCCGATTTCTATGAGTATCTTCATGAAATGGAGATACAGAGAAAGAGGAGACCAATGGTTGACTACATTGAGAAAGTTCAGAAACTGTTTACGCCAACCATGAGAGGAATCTTGGTGGATTGGTTAGTAGAAGTGGGTGAGGAGTACAAGCTTCTCCCGGACACTCTTCATCTCTCTGTTTCTTACATTGATAGGTTCTTGTCTGTTAATCCTGTCACTAAATCCAGACTTCAGTTGCTGGGTGTTTCCTCCATGCTCATTGCATCCAAATACGAGGAAATCGATCCACCCTGTGTGGACGACTTTTGCAGTATTACCGATCACACATATGACAAGGAAGAGGTAGTTAAGATGGAAGCTGACATATTACAGTCACTGAAGTTTGAAATGGGAAATCCTACTGTGAACACATTTCTCAGGAGGTTTGCTGATGTTGCTTCTGATCACGAAATGACTCCAAATTCACAGATTGAATTTTTGAGTCACTATCTTGCTGAGTTAAGTTTGCTGGATTATGATTGTTTGAGATTTTTGCCTTCTGTTGTGGCAGCATCAGCTGTATTTCTTTCCAGATTTATTACCTCGCCTGAAGTACATCCATGGAGTTATTCTTTGAGTGAATGCTCAGGTTACAAACCAGCTGAATTGAAAGAATGTGTCAAAATATTGCATGACTTGTATTTGTTACGAAAGGCAGCATCCTTCAAAGCTGTTCGAGATAAGTACAAGCAGCAGAAGTTCAAATGCGTTGCAAACCTGTCTTCTCTTCCTTATATACCCAATTGTTACTTTGAAGATCTTTAAAGATGCATGGGACTCAATTAACATAAATTGTACAGTTTATTGTTCATCTTGAGGCTTGAAGGAAACACAACACGCAATTTTGATGGTTACTGCTGAACAATTCTGATAGTCTTTCAATAGCATGTACTAGGAAAATTATGGTGTAGGATGAGGTCAAAATTACATAATTCATTGCTTAGAATTTGATGTGAACAAAGTCACCTTGTAAAAGATCTTTGGGATCTTGTGAGATGTCTTCAGCATTATTGATACAAGTGATGGTTGCAAACTTGGGGGAGATTTTGTGCTTCAACCAATAAAGAACTAGAGTTTTACTGTGCTATTTTTGTGCCTAGTGCACTAATCTATTAAAGATTCTCTCTCCGTGATTTGAGTATCAAAAGTTAGCTTTTGTTCTTTTACATAATGTTTCAACATTAACAAACTTTTCCATAATAAATTTCTTGGAAAGACAATAAAATAAAATAAATTCTATAGATTAAAATTATACTATATAAATTAATCTTTTTAAAGTATAAAATAATTTCTATAAATTAATTTATACAATTTTAAATAATTTATACAAATCTTATAGAACATGTAAGTAGCATGTCCGTCGTAATACTATTATGTGCAAAATAGTTCAGTCCCATCCGTTAAATAAATTGTCTTAACACAATGATGATACAGGACTTATGACAACACCAATTCTAGTGTTAAATATTCAAAAAAAAAAATGTGTTTTTGTCTGTCACGGGTATTCTAAGTTTTTGATACGTGATAGTAAGTAACTTACCTGATGACCCATTTTTCACCTGTTCAATAAATTGTCTTAACACAATGATGATACAGGACTTATGACAACACCAATTCTAGTGTTAAATATTCATAAATAAAGGTCTTTTTGTCTGTCACGGGTATTCTAAGTTTTCGATACGTGATAGTAAGTAACTTACCTGATGACCCATTTTCCAACCATTGAGAAGCTATGCAACACACTTCATTGTACGTAATGAGTTGAGGTAACAGACAAGTGCTTGGTGACAGTAGCCAAAAACATCAACTAGTATTATAATATAAAGGAAAATGACATAGTCAGTCAATGATTTATACAGGACAAATTTCCCTAATAAACTTTCTATATGTTAGATAGTGAATTTCAGATACTCTCAACACCACATGTTACACAACTTTCCCATTCTGCAGATGATAGATCATTCTCTGAGGAATCTCAAACCTCTAGGCGATAAGTAACAGTGCTATTGTTCTAGTTTCTTACAGTTTGCTCAATGGCCAACCAAGAACATGATCTCCCTCTCTATGAAAAAGTTTGGCTCAAACGAACATTTCAAAGAGTGATAGACTCCTTAATTTTATTCCTCCTCCTCTTTCTTCTTAGTAATCGAGTTCTCTCATCCCACAACTTCACTTTCCCATGGTTACTTGCTTTCATATGCGAATCCTGGTTCACCTTCACTTGGATTGTCATTCTCAACGCCAAGTGGAGTCCTGCAGTCACCATAACCTACCCAGATCGTCTCTTGCAAAGGTACATAATAACATACAGCGATTGCTGATTTCTGTTTCGAATCCGGTTTCCTATTCGGATGAACTTTTTCCCTTCTTCATGTACTTCCATAATTTGCTAGTTGGTAAATGCTTATTCTTGGTTTTTAGTGCTATTCATGTGATTATTATCTGTGGACTTGTAATTTAGTTTTTTTAATCTCAATAGGGTTCAAGAGCTTCCACCAGTTGACTTGCTTGTTACAACAGCAGACCCAGTACTTGAATCCCCTATCATCACAGTCAACACTGTTTTATCTCTTCTAGCTCTTGACTATCCTGCTAACAAGCTAGCTTGCTATGTTTCTGATGATGGCTGCTCCCCTGTTACTTTCTATGCCCTTGTAGAAGCCTCCAAATTTGCTAAGTTTTGGGTTCCTTTCTGTAAGAAGCATAGCCTACAAGTGAGAGCACCCTTTAGATACTTCTCTGATGTTACCATAAACAATAATCAACACTCACTTCAATTCAAACAAGAATGGTTACGAGTGAAGGTGAGTGCAACAACCTTGCCCTGCATTATTAAAATTTCAAACTAGTCCTCTAACGCCTGAACACATTCATAACAATGAGATGAGCACCAAACATAAGTGCAGATGAAATTTGGAGATGTATAATACGTTTGAACTTTCCAAATACTCTGACGATAAACTGCAGAGTTATTTTTTTTTTGTATTTTGCAGGAGATGTACGACAATCTAAGCCAAAAAATTGAAGAGGTGATACATAAAACAATTCCACTCCAACTTGATGGAGAATTTGCTGTTTTCTCGAATACAGAACAAAGAAATCATCCAAGCATAGTTAAGGTAACAAAAATATCATGATTCTTAATGGGTTGAGACTACATAGAAATTAAACACAAATGTTTTAAAATCAAATAATATCTTGATAATTATTGTTGTAAGAAACCGAAAGCATTAGTAGAGATATTTCCACGAACTATTTTGACTACCTTAATTTCTAAATTCTAACGTCCGAAGATGTCAGAAATGTTATCTACCCATAAATCTGTGTACATTGCCATTTCTTTTCTCTCCTTTACACTATCCATTTTACTTCTTTTCTATTTATTTCTTGCCAAATTTATACAGTCAAATCTGAAGATGAAAAAATAAATCTTCCATTTTACATTAATCTTTTTTAATATCTTTTCCTGTCAAAGTTTTTGAGCTTGCACGTCTAAAGAACAAGAAAACATTTACTTACATGACATATGAACAGGTTATATTAGAAAACAAGGAAGGTCGTTTTGATGGGTTGTCTCACTTAATCTATGTATCAAGAGAGAAGAGACCACAGTACCATCACAATTACAAAGCCGGAGCAATGAATGTGTTGGTAAGTTAGTTTGTCAACTGGTGTGTAGTTCTTGGAATTTGGATTCTCATTTTTTTAATTCAACCATAAGTTATTAATTTGAATTAATAACTCATGTGCAGACAAGAGTGTCTGGATTAATGAGCAATGCTCCCTTTATGTTGAACGTAGACTGTGACATGGTTGTGAACAATCCCAAGATTGTTCTACACGCTCTGTGCATTTTTATGGATTCACAAAAAGGGAAAGATGTTGCTTTCGTTCAATGTTTCCAACAGTTCTATGATGGAATAAAAGATGACCCTTTTGGAAATCAGTGGGTGGCTGCATTTGAGGTGTTTTTCAGCTTTAAATGAAGTTCTAAGTTTACACTTCACAAGTGAAATTTATGAAAGAAAGAACTTTTGAACTAATATTTTCTTGTTTTCGTCTCATGCAGTACATAATACGGGGCATGGCTGGACTTCAAGGACCTTTCTACGGAGGAACAAACACCTTCCATAGAAGAAACACTATTTACGGTCTTTATCCTCATGAAATTGAAACCGGGATAAAAGGTCTTATCCAAATCCACGAAATTTCTTATTCTTAAACAGTGGACCCAGAACGTGTTTATTATTTTGTATCTTCAGCAGGAAAATTAGAAGAAGATATATTAATACAACAATTTGGAAGCTCAAAGGAGTTCATCAATTCAGCAGCCCATGTTTTGGGAGGGAGTGCATATTCAGCTAATGAGATTACTCCTTCCAACTTTATTGAGGCAGCAACCCAAGTTGCTAATTGTGAATATGAATGTGATACTTTCTGGGGTAAAAAGGTACGAAACAGAAACAAAAACATAATTTTTAGACGATAGTAAACCATTTCTTGCAAAAGATAAGTTTTGTTACTCAGCTTTGACAATTTTGGAAAGTGTAGTTGGGGTGGTTGTATGGATCAATCTCAGAAGATGTACCAACAGGGTTGAATATTCAAAGAAAAGGTTGGAGATCAGAGTGTTGCACCCCAGATCCAATTGCCTTCAAAGGATGTGCTCCAAGAGGATTACTCTCTACAGTTATACAACAAAAGAGATGGGGTTCAGGCCTTACTGTAGTCTTTTTTGGGAAGCATTCTCCTCTTGTGTGCATGCTCTTTGGTAAGGTCCAATTCAGGGCAGGCTTGTCTTATTTTTGGCTTACCAACTGGGGTTTGCGTGCTGCATTCCTAGTTTCCTATGTTGCTCTAATTGCATATTGCATGATTGCCAACACCAGTATCTTTCCTCAGGTTTGATTCAAATTCCAATCCAGTTTTAATGGCTAGGTTATATTATATGCTATGCTAGACAATACATATGATTCTTAATTCTGTTTTGTTCCAGGGACTTGTCCTTTGGATTGCAATTTCTGTTTTTGTGATTTACAATATACATACTCTATTAGAGTACCTCACAATTGGGTTGTCTATAAGACATTGGTGGAACAATCAAAGAATGTGTGTGATGAGAACCACGAGTGCATGGTTTATTGGATTTTTGAGTGCTATGCTTAAGCTATCAAGAATTTCAGATACTTTGTTTGAAATAACAGAGAAGGAACACAGTGCTTCTGGTGCTGATGGAAACAATGCAGATGCTGGAAGGTTCACGTTCGACGAGTCCCCAGTTTTTGTGGTAGGCACCACCATTTTGTTGGTGCATTTGACAGCCATGTTGATAATGTTTTTGAGGTTGCAACCAAATCCTTTTGGAAATGGGTGCGGAGTAGGGGAGTTCATTTGTAGTACATACCTGGTACTGTGCTACTGGCCATATTTGAAAGGCTTGTTTAGCAGAGGAAAATACGGAATCCCCCTATCCACCATTTTCATGTCATCCGTGTTTGCATTAGTCTTTGTGCATTTTTGTAGAAGTAATATTATCTGAAAGCTCTTTGGGGAAAAAGAACTTGTTTCATATTGAATTTGTCTATGAACATAGTTTGTTAATAATATAGTCAAGCCACATTAACTTCTTACGGATTTTTTCTCTTGTTTTTTTGTTATGGTTCTTTCGTTTATTGTGGTGTGTGTTGTTTGTAACTTTCTCATGTTTAGTGAACTTGGTGAAAATCCAGGACAAACTGGTGTGGTAAATGTGTAACTTAAGTATAACCATGTCTTTTGCAAAGTACGAAGTTGAGAAGTTCACTGGAAGCAATGACTTCAAATTATGGTGATTAAATATGTGTGCTTGTTCAATAAGGTCTCTTGAAAGCTTCAGAAGGTGAATCCAAGATTTATTGTGAAAGAACTAAAAGCTACTAAATAAAGTTACTTATATATGTGATCAATAAATATCATTCAGTTACTCTAACGTCTATTGTAGTTATTTTGCAGTCATCATTGTGAAAATATATTTAGTTAAAATACTCTATTGGTTCACGTTTTTTTCAAAAATCTCAAATAGATCCTTTTAAGATTTTTTTGGTCTCACTTATATTCATATTTTTTAAAATACGTAATAATTAGGTCTATTTTGTTAGTATGATGATAACGGTGTTAAAAATGTGTCACGTGTCAGCTTCTCGTTTTTATGATTTTTTTTTGAATTTTTTTTAAATATTTACATCAGTTTTATATTTTTATACTTTATATTTTTAGATCAGCTTTATATTTTTTGTTTGCTTCGTCTGACATTTATGATTTTACTGAGTTTTTTCTTATCATCTAACTTTTTTATTTTTGTAATATTTATTCTTTATAATTTGATTTTTTTTTAACTTTTTTAGTTTTATTAGTCTAATCTTTTTTTTTTTTATTTTCTAACCTTTATATTTTTATATCATATACTCTTTACATTTTTCTAAATGATTTAAACTTTATATTTTCATATCATTTACTTTTCACAGTTTTTTTTTCATCATTTAAGCTCTGTATTTTTAGATTTATACTTTGTATTTTTCTACATCATCTATCATTAGTATTTTTAGATAATTTATTCTACATTTTTTACATTGTTTATCCTTTATGTATTTAGAAACTTTTCTTCTTATATTTTTCGGAATTGTCTATATTTTGTATTTTAAAATCATCTATTCTTTATATTTTTTGAATCGTCTAACTTTTTTATTTTTAAGTTGATTACTCTTTACTTTTACTTTAAAATTGTTCAATTTTTATATTTTTAAAAGTATTCATTATTTCTTTTCTCAACCTTTGTATCTTTTTAATATAATATATATTCACTAACCTAAACAACACACAAAAAACTAGTGTTTATAAAAAAAGTACTTTTAATTTGTACTTTCTTCAATTAGTTTATTGTAGAAAGAAAAAGAAATTAACAATTTTAAAATAATGACACATAACATTTTTTTAATAAATATGAAAAATAAAAAATAATCTTTCATTTACACAAATGTTACAAATATAAGAAAAGTTATGCGTAAAACTTATATTACGTTATATTACATTAATCATATAAGATGTATCTTATTAACATTTTTTATAAATAAAATAAAATAAAATGCTTAAATATCTTTTTTCGTCCTCATTTTCGTAGTGTTTGTTGCGGATGACCTTATTTTTACCAAATGTTTAAAATGATCATCATTCTCGTAATTCGTGTTTAATTTAGTCCGTTTGTGTGACGCCGTTTAAATCTGTAACGGAGCACTGTACATGCATTGTTTGTATTATGTTGTTGAGTTGTGGTGTATTACGTGTACAGTACAACTGTAGTAATTAGACAGTTGGGGATAAATAGGTGAGCTAGCTAGGGTTTTGAGAATGAATTGTTGGGCAGGTGGTGCCTTCCTGCAATCTTCTTCCTCCATTCCCAATTCGTGTTGGTGCCTTGTTGCAATCTTCTTCCTGCAATCCCACTATCTAGGTATGTCACAGTCCCAAACTTCTTCCTTTACCTCTGGTTGTAATCGTTGGAGGCAATAGTGTTGTAGCACTCCCTGCAATGTTGGTGGTTCAACGAAATCTCAAAACATAATCACGAAAACTCTAACCCCAACTAGTTGAAATCAGCAAACTTTATCACAATTCCGAAAACCCTAAACCCAAGAGCAAAGTACTTACCTCGTCAATGATAATTATTTGGAAACTTGAAATCGAACGAAGAAATCACCATGTCCAATTGCTTCCTCTGAAAATCGGGAATGCAGAAATCGCCTCCCACCCACCAGAATCTCTAATTGCAGCGTCAATCCCTAATTGAACAGTTTGCCCCAAATTGGAATTTTAACATTATTAATCCAACTGTACTGTACACCTAATGAACTACAATTCAACTTAATATAAACAGTGTTACATGTACAATGCTCTCTGTTACTGATTTAAACGGTGTCATACAAAAGGACTAAATTAAACACAAATTACAAAAATGATGACCATTTTAAACATTTGGTAAAAATGAGATTATCCGCAATAAACACTATAAAAATGAAGACGAAAAAGATATTTAAGCCAAAATAAAAATAATAATAAAAACAAAAATACATTTTACTTTATAATTATTTTTACATTTTTAAATTTAAAAATTTATTTCTTTTATTTCCTTAAAACAAAGCATAAATTTTATTCACCACGTATCTTAAAAAATTAGGTAGTTTCTATGTCTGTGTTAACACGTTTAGGTAATTACGTACAGTGATTTGAGTTTGTTAGTGAGGGCCTGCACAAGGATGGATTGAATTCTAGAAGGTTTGACACCAAGCATAGGCACGTGTGTCACACGTATAGAGATACAAATTCTACATTTACATTTTCTTTTTCTTTTTCACTGCCAATAGTTCATAGGACAAAAAATTTTATACAAAAAAAAATCATAAGATTAATATATTATCAAAACGATAACTTATTTGAAATCCAAATCGAATATTAACTTATTTGAAATCCAAATCGAATATTAGTAAAGTTCGGTCAGACTTTGGTCAAGTTGAGTGATGCAAAGATTAGGTATATTTAAATCAATCCAAAGTTGTTATAGGGTTGGATTGGATAAAGTCAAATACATTAGGCTAGGTAACGCCTAAGTTAAATTAAGTCGAGTTAAATTTATATTTTATTGATTTGAGTTATTTTGTTAGTGTGGTGGTAATATATTAAGGATGTGTCACGTGCTAGCTCTTTATTTTTTTTTTTGAATTTTTTGATTTTCTTTTTAAATTATTCATGTCACATGTTAAGTAAGGTGACACATGTCAAGTCATTGTTTGAATATCAATTTGGTCCACATATTTGTTATTTTGATTATATTTTAGTCCATTTATTTTAAAATTTTAAATATATTTATTTTAACTTTTTACAAAATTTGTTTTAAAATTTTATATTTAAATTTATAAAATTTTTATTTTTAAACCAACTATAACATTTGTATATAAATTATTTAAACCAATTTTGTAACAAGTTAAAATAAATATTTTAAAACAAAATATAAGTAAAGTTTAATGTAAAATAAAAATTTAAATAAACTAATTATTATTAAAATGTTTAATAAAAATATCATTATAAAATTTATATAAAAATCAAATTTGGTCTGAATTTAGAGAGGATGAAATTGAAAATTAAAAAATAATGGACTGAAATATAATCAAAATAACAAATATATAGACCAAATTGAGATTCAGACAATGACTTGACATGTGTCACCTTATTGACTTGACACATGACAAATATTGACGTGACATGTGACATAAATAATTTAAAAAAATTAAGAAAATTTAAAAAAAAAATTCAAAAAAATTCAAAAAAAATTCAAAAAATAAAATAAAATTAGGAGCTGACACATGGTGCATCCTTAACACCATTATCATCATACTAATGGAATGAACCTAATTATTACGCATTTTCAAAAATATGGACTTATTGAAACTAAAAAAAATCTTAAAACCTATTTGAAATTTTTGAAAAAAACGTGAACCAATAAAATAATTTAACCTATTAAAAATACATCAATATGCGATCTATCAACAACATATATCTTTTCGTTTTTTTTTTCATAACTATTAACTATTTTAGTTAATAATTTGACAATTTAATTTATTTATAAATACTAGAGTCAACTCAATTCTGATAAATGACCCCGCTCATTTTGAGCGCCTAAAGAGTACCTATTCTATTGATGATTTTAAATTGCCATAAAAACTTGTACCACGAAGTAACAAATGGACAGAAGGTGGACACATGACCATGTTCCCAACCATCTATGTAACATCATTAATTACTTTTATGAGGCCAACCCATGAAATTACAAACCCTGCCTTTTTTACCAAAACATCTCAATAATCCACTTTCAATTCAAATTTCAATATCTACATAAAAGTAAAAATAAAAGAACATTTTAAAAACACACTTTAAAAATTACCCCTACATATTTTAATAGTCTTTTAATAAGGAATCAAATATACTATTTTCATAAATGGCAAGATGGCTCAATCCAACTGTTTCGATTCATATACTATTGATTATGTTAAAACCAGATTAGGCTTATAAAATACACATACCGAAAATTTTAACAGTTAAAGGTTGACTTGATTAGGCTTATAAAATACACATTCCGAAAATTTAAAAAAAAAAGTTGACTTGATAACTGATACGTTTAGTTTTTTTTAAGGTTAAATTTATTTTTAGTCCTTTAATTTTTATTGAAAATAAAAATCAGTTTTTTAAAAAATTTAAATTAATTTAGTCACTCAATTCTTTAAATACGTGCACTTAGTTTTTTAAACTAAATTTTTGTAAGTTTAGTTGACGTTTTGATGTAAACTGACAAATGTATGTGAAACGTCAAATAAATTTAATAAAATTTAGTTGGTTAAAAGAACTAGATCTATGCACTTCTAAAAATAATGAACTAAATTTGTTCAAAATATCTAAAAACATAATTTCAATTTTTATTAAAAATTGATTGACAAAAACATATTTAATTTTTTATTTAATTTTAGTTGTATTTTCTAAAAAAATTTCGATTATAATTATGACGAATATATTAAAAGTATGCCGTGAATAAATTTTAAGTTTTAATTAATTAATTAATATTTTTAATTAGAAAAAAATGAAAATAATTATTTACATTTATTTGTTAAAATATTAAATCATAATTAATAATTAAAACTTAATCTACAATTCTTAATAATTTAAATTATAATATTATTATTTATTTATCTCATTAAAAAAGTAATATTATACAATAATAATTTTTAAATTATTTTTTATTTTAGTTTTCATTTAAAAAAAGGACACCCTTTGATCTCTAATCTGCAAACGAACCGAATCAAATAGATCGACGGATTCAAAATTGTAATAGAACCCACTAAACTAGACTTACAGATCGGCCTCCTGGAACATATATGTCGCCATTGTTATGTCTCTACTTGTCTGGTTCATTAACAAAACCAACTAAATAAAATTAAGAAAAATGATATGTTAACAATTGTTTTTGAACGATTTATCTTACTACCTGATATAGCAATGATTTTTTCTTTTTCAAATTTTTACGTTGGATACTTGAGTGCGAGATAGAAAAAGGAAGGTTGTTGGAATTACAGAAGTGAGAGAAGCAAGTAGAGAGAGAGCGAAGTGGAAGTGGTGAGAGAAGTGAAGAGCAGTTTGTGGTTTCTCCATCCCTAGGTTTGATTTTCCCCCTTTCCTCTAAGTTTTTTCTTCCTCCATCTCCGCAGTCGATTGTTCGTCACCCCTATAATTTTCTTCTTCTTCCATGGCCGTAGTTTTCTTCTTCCTTCATTCTGCAAGTTTCTTGTTCGTTTGTTTTGGAAGATATTTTCAGACTGGGTTCGTCATCTCCCTTTTGGTGGAGTAGAAAAAGTTCTGGGTTTACCCACTACAACAAATTTGTTGTATTCCTTGATGTTTGTGCAAATGAGACATTTTTATTTCTGTTTTTGGTTAATATATGATAAAGTTTGGATTTTTTTTAAAACAATGTTGTTCAAGACTGGATTGGTGAAACATGATTAGTGTTTTTCATTCTGCTATGGTCTACATTGGTGAAGAGGCACGAACCATACATGTTAAATTTTCAAAATTTAAATGCTACTACCTTTATGTGGGTGAGGAAAAACAATGTAATGCAGAAAAAAGTACAGGTTCGCACTTACGATAACACAATTTTGCACTTAAACTGGAAGTTTTTCATATCCAATAAATTATAAACAATCTCCAAAATTTATAAACATTATTCTTTATCAATTGGTGTGAGTTAACTTTATTAATGAAGTGTATAATTTACTCATGTCACCAAACAAAATACTTATCATTCAAGCCAACAAGTGGAAACATTTTATGCCCATAAATTTAATATAGATTATTAAAAGTTTCTAATTTATGTGCGAAGCAGGGGTTTCATAAGTGCAAACCTGAATTTTTCTACATATTAGCCATTACGTTTTTAGAATTTAACATGACTGCATCATGGTTGAAGTTGTTTGGAATAAGGTGTACCCATTTAAAGAAATGGTTTTGTCAGTCGTTATCCCACGTGTAAGTGCAAAGCAATAAGTTGGGTTCTGCTAACCTACGCTGAATGATTTAAACAACACCTTTTCCCTGGTTGAGTTTGATTATAAGTATCCTTCTGGACAGACCCCTTGGTGTCATCAATAATTTATAAAGTTTGTTAATTAAGTGATGTTAGAGGAAGTTTTAACAATAAATTTTGCAGATTTTTTTTAAACTTATTGAATATGGAAAACTTTAATTTTATGTGCAAACCTGTGTTACTGTAAGTGCGAAACTGAATTTTTCTGCATTACATTGTTTTCGCTCACCCACATAAAAGTAGTGGCCCTTATGTTTTGAGAATTTAACATGTTTGGTTCGTGGATGAGGTGGGTTGGTATAACATGAACCCATTTCAATAGGTGGTGGTGTGACAAGTGATCCAGAATTTAAGTGCCAACCCAAGAGTCCCCTTCTGCTAACCTGCGTTATATGATTTGAACAAAATGTTTCCACTTGTTGGCTTGGATGATAAGTATCTCGTCTGGTAGCGTGAGTAAATTATACACTTCATTAATAAAGTTAACTCACACCAATTGATAAGGAATAATGTTTATAAATTTTGGAGATTGTTTATAATTTATTGGATATGAAAAACTTCCAGTTTAAGTGCAAAGTTGTGTTATTGTAAGTGTGAACCTGTACTTTTCTGCATTACATTGTTTTCCCTCACCCACATAAAGGTAGTAGCACTTAAATTTTGAGAATTTAACATGTTTGGTTCGTGCCTCTTCACCAACGTAGACCACAGTAGAACGAGAAACACCAATCCTACTTCACCAATCCGATCTTGAACAACACTGTTTTAAAAAAAAAAAAATCCAAACTTTATCATATATTAACCAAAAACAAAAATAAAAATGCCTCATTTCCACAAACATCAACGAATACAAAAAATTTTTGTAGTGAGTAAACCCAAAAGTTTTTCTGCTTCACCAAAAGGGAAATGACGAACCTAGTTCGAAAATATCTTCCAAAACGAACGAACAAGAAACTTGCAAAATGAAGGAAGAAGAAAACTACGGCCATGGAGGAAGGAGAAAATTACAGGGGTGACGAACAATAGACTGTGGAGATGGAGGAAGAAAAAACTTGGGGAAAAGAGAGAAAACCAAACCTAAGGATGGAGAAACCACAAACTGCTATCCACTTCTCTCACCACTTCCACTCCCCTCTCTGTCCTTGCTTCTCTCACTTTTGTAATTCCAGCAAACCTTTCTTTCTCTCTTGCACTCAAGCATCCAACGTGAAAATGTGAACAAAAAATTTCAAAAATAAAAAAATACTGTCATGTCAGGTTGTGAGATAAATTGTTAAAAAATAATTATTAACATATCATTTTCCTAAAATTAAATGAGTTTTCTTAACAACATTAATTTTGGAGAAAAATAAAAAGTGATTATTTAAAAATAACAAATTATTCTACAACAAAGATAACGATATTTTAAAACATTTTAATTAGATTTAAATCATCACATTATATCCAATCATTAAATCATCGTAAGTAATTAAAATAAATAATTAAAAAGTAATCAAAATGATAGATTAAAAATAAATAAAAAATAAAAAAAATAAAATATTATTATCCGTAGTTGATTTATTATTCACTTTGTTTCTCTCTTACAAGAAAAGATGCACTAACTTGATCAAGTTTGTTCAACTATTAAAACATTTTAATTACATTTAAATCATCACATTATATCAAATCATTAAATCATTGTAAGTAATTAGAATAAATAATTAAAAAGTAATCAAAATGATAGATTAAAAATAAATAAAAAATAGAAAATAAAAATATTATTATCCGTAGTTGACTTACTATTCCCTTTGTTTCTCTCTTACAAGAAAAGATGCAGTAACTTGATCAAGTTTGTTCAACTATTTTAGTTTCTTCTTTATACACAGAATGTAACTTACCCTTTCTTACTCACATTATATTTCCTTTCACTCGTTCAACCTACCTTATCATCAAGCAACTGCGTGTTCAAGACGTCTGAAATAGGGTCTGTCACAATATAAAGCCACATTCACCCCATTTCGGCCATTGAGTCATCCATT
>Ga0214544_1001589_pt1 | contig 47614 bp, 34 predicted proteins | sample CNSS3metaG_FD_160074 | JGI IMG/M metagenome (GOLD analysis project Ga0214544, IMG submission 160074) | Root nodule microbial communities from cowpea collected in UCLA plant growth center, Los Angeles, California, USA - CNSS3 | ecosystem: Host-associated > Plants > Roots > Nodule | place: USA...
CCGTAGTTATAGGGATTTATTCTTTCTAAGTATATGGTCTGTTACATATGTATATGTTTAAATAGGTCAATTGACCTAATAATCATCAATAAGGAATAAAGCAATTATTCCCTTCTGTTTTCAAGAAGTACCAATTGGAGTAATGAAGCAGGTCCAGATTGCTAAAAAACCTTAATTTGATGTTGCTGATATCTGATACAATGCTAAGCCTCATGTGGCAGCGCTGAGCGCGCTGGTTTTTTTGCGAATTGATTAGCGTTGGACACCACTTTCTGGCGCTGAACGCTACCCAGTTTTCAACATTGCATCTTATTGGTAAAATGAAGATTCCCGCTTCGTTAACCGTCAAATTAAGCTGAAATTTTCACAGCTGATCCTAGACACGTGAATCTTCATTTATACTGGTGGGATCTTTGTTTTGAAGTCTGTAGTTAGAGAAATGATTTTCACTGTTTGGATGTATTTCATGTATAGCGCCAATTGCTCTTTTTTCCTGTTTTTGTTGTTTTGGTTATTGTGGATGTTTTGTGTATACTTGAACTGGATTCTATAGTCCTTATTGCTATGATATGAGATAAAAATGTTATTGTGGGTATATAAGATGATAATTGGTATGAAATGTCGTGTGAGCATGCGAAGTTATGATGTTTAAGGAATTTCAAGGAGAAGTTCCTAGTGGTGATGGTTGTGGTAGTATTTTTAGTGGATGCAATGACATAAGGACTTGGTATTGTTGGTATCCTGACGCTCTAATAATCATTAATGCTCAAATAGAGTAGAATGAGTTATGTCGTGAGGAGTAGCAGAAGAGGTCCTAGTCACTGAGCTTGATCAAGTCCTAGGCGCAAAGGGGATTTACCTGGTGAGTGGTTGGGTGATAACCCCTTGAGGCCAACTCTGCAGAGTTTGGAAACCACACACAGGTACAAGCCACCGATAGATCTGATGTCACTTGCATTTATCCGGATAATTGAGTTTAGTGTCATGATTTAAATACCGGAGTTGTAACATGTTTGTAAGTAATTGGCATGATTTAAAAATAAATGTCACGATTATCTCTTTTGCAAATTAGCTTACCCTTCTTCTATGTTTCTGTGTTGTTTGTCCTTTTTGCGATGATCACCTATTCGGTGGGAGCATATGTGATTTCAGTATCAAAGGCACATCTGAAGGATGAGGAGCCATCTTTTAGGGTGGTGCAAGGTTTCTATGGGAACTATTGTAAGTGAGTGGTTCGTGTTTAGAATTAGAATTGATTTTTAATTGGTTTGTATAAATATTATACTTTTACAGTCCTATATGTTCTAAGACTGTATTAATATACTTTATACACTGGTTTTGACTCCTATAGTGAAACAATCCTATTTTATTAGTTTTTAAACTACTAAAAATTGGGATGTTACAACCAACATATTTTACTTTTCCAAATAGAAAACAGAAAAAAGCCACTGATATCAGAATTGTAGAACATCAATTTTGTTCGCAAAAAACTACCCACCCGCCAACAGTTCATTCTGCACTGTTCTTCAGTTCAAGCAGCTTGAAGTTTCAGAAGTGATTGTCCACGTTTGGCATTTCTGGTTGTCTCTGCGGATGCATTATCCTTCCAACACCGTGCTGCTCATTTGTCTCTCCAGCAGTCATCCAACATTTGGACTAATTTATGTAGTTGTGTTCTCTCTCCAACCGTGCTAAATAGTTTATAACCTCACTTTAATTTTAAGCTAAAGTTTACCTTATCCTTTGATTTTTAAGCTTTTCCAACAACCCTCCTTAGTGTTTATGTATCACTTTAGTTAACAATTGGGGATTTAACAATTATCAACCTACGTCCCTAAAATATATGTTCACTACAAAACAGGGTAAATAAAAAAAATAAAATCTAAATTACATTTTAGTTAACAGAAAATAGTACAGGATGTATATTCTCTGAGAAGTTAGAGTTTTTCACGAGCTAATATCATTCTAGTTTTTTAGAAAATCTCTTTTCTTCAAGTGATTTCGCTTTTTCTACAAGAAATTAATTTGATTGTCATGAATTTTGTATACATTTTGAATTTAAAATAAAAAACACTTTTTATTCAAAAGGAATAAAAGCAAATGGATGCTAGATTCACTGGCGTATATTTAATAACATGTTGGAATGTTAGTTAATATATAAACATTAACAATGTCATTAGTCCTTTGTCAGCTAGTATACCAAAGGCACTCAAAATACAAATGTCATTAGTACTTTGTTAGCTATTATACCTAAGGAACTCAAAATACGAGTACTAACAAGAAGATTGTGCATAATTCACATGTTCACTTTCACTCAAACACCATACGCTTCATATACTTTTTCCCAAGTAAAATCCAGTAGAATATAATGCATATATGTAACTCTACGAAGCATAAATAAACTGATTACCAACAAAATAGATTTACCTGCAAAGCATGGCAAATTTCTCTGGCCATGTTCCGATCTTTCACATGCTTCCCAAAAGACAAGTTTCGGAAAGCAGTATAACCAATCAAAAAGACACCACCTTTAGCTCTCCATTTTTTAAGCAATTCCGCCCTTCTATCCCTGAGAAAATAAATATAATAAGAATTTTGTGCTGAAAGCATGGAAAAAATTGAAGGGGGGAATGGCCACGTAGAATTGCAATTAAACTGTTGTTATTATAGATTCTTTGGTGTCTCATAGGCAAATTTGCAAAACCGGTTCATCGGGGGAGAAACATCTATAACATTTAAAAAACTCATTATTGTAACCTAATTATATGATAATTGATTCCTAAATCAATTATTTTAATTAAGCTTTTTCATTGTAGATGTTAATGAATATTATTGTGTTTTCTTAAACATTATGTTATAACATTTGAATTATGACTTGAGACAAACAACATTTATAAGTGAAATTTAATTTCTTTATGTCATACTAATAAATAGGATGTAATTCCCGTTTAATATTACTTATTAAAACTTTAAAGATGATTTAATTACTAGTTTATCATCGGCTCAGCTATTTTAATCCTCCACCTTCACTAGTTAAATGACTGTTCCCATTACAAACCAAAAACCCATAGAACAGGAAAACGATAGAAAAATAAAAATCATTAGAAAGAAAAATCAAGGGACCTGCATCCTCCCAGGCCTTAACCCCGATTTCTTAGCAACCAATTTTCCACCATATATCCATTACAGTAAATCCCCTAACTGTTCACTAACAGACAATCCCACACCTACATTGACACATATGCAGACAGTTAGTTACCAGCATATTCTCCATCCCTTTCACCTATGTAGCCATCAACAAGTCAATTGCTCACCCATCTTTTATTTTTCTTTATAGAATTTAGCAATACAAGGGTACTTATCAGTGTCTAATTGTGATAAATAATCTCATGAAATGGTAAAAAGATTATTATACTTTGATTAAATCATAACAATCGTTAATTAATATTCAAGAGATAGACCTAGGGGAAAAAGGAGGATGATAGAAAGAAAATAAAACACCGGAGCAAAATGCAGATATAATAAAGATATCCATACAATCTCCCTTGACTTGCAAATCCGAAAGTTCTATAAAAAATAATGAAATGAGCATTCATACAGCATTGATAGTTACATTACAAGACATACAAATTTAACATACATAGAACTTCCAGTGTACAAAATAAACTTTATAGCTGAATACAAACGTTTTTTTCCATCACACATAGATAAAAGTAGATAAACAGGAATTAATTATAATTCCCACATGATGAAAAAAAGTAAAATGTCTTTAGAAGAAAATGTTCCTAGTTGACCGCTATACATTGCTAACATTAAAAAATAGAATAATTTAGATTCTCGAGTAACCAGTGGAGTTGATAACATAGCTAACGTAGTGATAAATCCCGTTAATAAAATGGGTCCTAGAGAGAGTCTATCTATTTCAAATCTCCAGTAAAAGTAAAAAAAATGGATCCATTTATAATTTTATGTCAATTGGATTAGTGGATCATCCAATTCGAAATGATAACAAAATACATAGGTTAATAGAAGGAGATCTATGAAACATATACAATTCAAATTTTCAAGAAATAAATGCTTAATTGAAAGATTCTTTGATCAAAAAGGAAGTACATATAAAAATTATTTTAACTTCAATGTTAAATATGCAGCTACATGCTTTAACTCTAGCAATAGCATAACGATGTTAAAAAAATAATAAGCAAACCTTGGTACGTCTTCCAGCATGAAGACTTTGAGTGGCTTTAACTCAGAAGGACTCCACTTAAGGAACTCTTGCCGCCAATTATGTAGCACGTTGACAGGTGTGACTATAAGTGCAGTTCTTAACCCCAGATCAACACATCTCATTGCAGTGTACAAAAAAGCTATAACCTAAAAGTTCCAACACAATCAGTCATCCGGCCTAAACCATCAATCAGGAAAAGAAAAAAGATTGTATCTAAAACGTTGCAAAAATTATTGGATTAAATATGTTTTTCGTCTCTTAATTTTAAGGAAAAATTGAAATTAGTTCATCTTCGCAACATTGGCCCAATTTAGTCCCTCAATTTTAAAAATGCATGGATTTAGTTATTTTAACAAAATTTTGTTAACTTTATTTGATGTTTCATAATAACATTTGAATTTTTTACACCATTTGGCACATTTCTGCTTCAATGTTAGCTAAGAAACGAGTTTGGAACGTCAAATAAACTTTAAAAAAAATTGACTAAAAGGACTAAATTCACAGATTTCAAAAATCGGAAAACTAAATTGGTTCAAAGTTTCAAAGATGGACTAATTCCAATTTTCACTAGAAGTTAAAAGTTAAGGGACCAAAAACATATTTAATCCAAATTATACAAAACATGAAAATAATGCAGAAAACTTTAAATAAATATCGTTTTATTCTTTGAATAGTAAATAGATTCCTTCATAATTTTCTTCATAATAATGGCAGTTTTGTAAACTAAAAACAAGAGGCAGAAAGAATGCAAGGAAAAGCAAATAAAATGAGTCTAATTCTCTGAAAATAGCTACTAGACATGACGGAGGTGACAAAAATGATTAAGTATTACGAAAGTCTCCAACTCAAGTTCAATGATAGCTCAATGAGAGGCCAACTTATACTAAGTTTGTAGAGAACAAGAAAAAACTACAATTGCCCCACCTTTGCGCTGTCATTCTCTCTAAACTACAATTGCCCCACCTTATTTAGTAGGTAGTTACCAAACAGCCAAAAAACTCTAATTGCGATTTTCTTATTCATATTTATACATCACAAACACTCCAATACCTCTCCATCCCTGTTTTCCATTTCCCTCTCCTATTTATTGTTTTTTCTTGCCTTTAAGCTCTAGCATATCATACAATGCTCAATTATGATAGTTGTAATGTTGGATATCCCACATCGACTAAAGATAAGATTAACTTACTAATTTATAGTATACAAGTGGGAGCAATCCTCGCTATACAAGCCGGTTTTGTGAAATAAGTTAAGCTTAAATCTACTTCCTAATATGTATTAGAGCATATCCTAAGGAAGTAGTTTATTGGACCTATCGTGCCACTTACTATCGCATCATTATTGGACCATCCACCAATATTATGAGTGGCAATGTGATATAAGTTAAGCTTAAACCTACTTCCTAATATGTATTAGAGCATATCCCAAGGAAGTAGTTTATTGGACCTATCGTGCCACCTACTATCGCATCATTATTGGACCATCCACAAAGGCAATGTGGGTTTGGCCCAGCGGACCGGCTCACAAACTCGCCAAAGAAACACAAGGCGAGCCGAGGTGTTGAACCCACTGCCCCGCAAAAGCCCAACCTACATAACACGCAGCCTGCGTGGGCAAAAGCCAGGGTGGGGCGGGCTAACCCGTGGCCCACAGGAAAAAAAAAACTTTATCTTGGGTATGTTGGTTACTTTCCTTCTGAACTTCAATATGGATGTTCCAAATTTTTGTATTAGTGGAAAAAACAGGTGTTATGTATTTTTGAATGTGCTAAATTTTGAAGAATTCATCGTGCATGTCAAAGTACAAATATGAATATGGTGAAAATAATAGATTATTAATTTATCATTCAACTCCCCAAAGTTTTTGCTTAATTTTTTGAATTTGTTAAAGTTTTCCAATTTGTTAAACATTGAAAGTTTTATCATAAGAAACTTAAAAACAATAAAAAGGCCGACCCAATGGCCAGAACCTATGCGAAGCAAGCCAAACTTTTTAACTCACATTTTGCGGGCCAAGTGCGGGGCGGTACCATCCCAAATTGTCATTCCTAACAAATATCTAGTCACACACATTAGACGTTGGGAAGGGATGTGTTAGAGATCTCACATCAATCAGAGATGAAGTCAATTTACAAGAATGTGGGAGCAATCATCACCTAAACCAGTTTTGTGAGGATGAGTTAAACTTAAACCCACTTCCTATTATGTTATAACTGCATGCAGATGCCATGTAACTTTTCACTTATGTGCATTATTATGCAGCAAAGAGCCTTATTCCTGCTTCAGTGGTGTTGCTATTAAAAATAATACAGTGTAAATACTAATTACCTTCCTATTGTCATTGTAAACACTACTAAATTTACATTAAGTATGTCTCATTAAAGTTCAATTTTTATTTTAAGAAAAAACACGTTTTTCAAAAGGAAAAACAGGCTAGTTCAGAATCCAATGATGGCTGATGGATATAAGTCACTTTTAGTGGTGTTATAAACAACATTTCAATCCGGCATTTGAACTGTTTACATCAGTTTACATCATTTGAAACGTTCCAACTCAAATTCCAATTTGGAACACGACTAACACATAAAAAGAAGTTTACATTGTTGGGTTAAAAGGACTATATAGATTTTTTTTAAAGTTTGGAGACCAAAATGTACCAAAATTTGGAATAGGGACAAATTCCAAATTCACGTTTAAATTTAGGGACAAAAAACATATTTAACCCTTAAATTTATGCTTATCCTTAAAATAAAATTTAAATCTGCGAAATTATTAATTAAAGCTATAATTAATTCTATTAGTTTTCACAACTAGAAACCTGTTATTTGTATGTAGAACCTAAGGTGGGCTTATAAATAAAACTATAACTAATTTAACAACATTAGTAATAGATAGATAATTGTTACTTACATGAAAACCTAAGGTAGTATTATTATTTATGTTTTGGATGGATTGGAAGTTCATCCATGAGAAGATTGTTGATAGATAGATTTTTATCAAATGGATTGGAAAAATTTGTATTTCTTAATTTTTTTTAACTACTCTCACACCCTCATCCCTCAATGTGTGTTGGTGGTAAATGATCCATGATGTGAAGCTTACTGCCATACAGCAAAATATACAGGAGGAGTATTTTGATATATTCCTGTATATCACCCAATGCTCTGAGTATGTACTGAATGGAACAATTAGAGCAAGACTTCTCTGGCTTAACAAGAAAAAATAGAACCAGACTATAAAAGAAGAAGCATGATACTAGTACTACAATTATAATATAGAAACAATAACAGGGATAAAGAGTATGAATAATAGTTAATTGAAGACCAAATATCCTGTAAAAGACACGAACAGATTCACATTGTTGGGTAATCATTGTTCAATTTCATTAAACATCAATTCGGAAAACAGATTATCATGATCAAATATTATAGTACATGATGACAATTTCTTAAAAGTGATCGAAAGGAGAAAAAAATATGTACCAAGTACTAAAAAAATTACAGTTTCACAGGAAAAACCTTGATCTCACATTTATTTTCAACAAAAAATAATTCACTTCTCAATTATATATATGTAGTAAGCTCCATATTGAGTAAAATACCTGAAATGTTTTACCAAGGCCCATGGTATGAGCTAAAATACATCCAAGACCTTTATCCCCAGACTTCACTTTTCTGATTGACTGTATAATATTTTCCCACATAAATCTTATTCCAGATATCTGCAAATGTGCAACAAATTATATTATAGAAAAATACCAAATTCAAAAAAGACCAACAAACTCCATGTAATAACTTCAAAGATGCTTCAATAAATGGCAATAAAAATGCAAATGAGGAAATGGATGATGTAAAACTGGTGAAAAGTATGATTTATTCATATTCCTTACTACTATGGTATCCCCACTTTGCTTGTTTAGCAATTAAACCACATTTTCCACCCCTTTGGTTTGGTTATTTAGAAGATATAGTGTCCATTTTTACAAGATCATGAGAGATCAAAAAAAGATTATTTCCTGAAAAATAAGTTTTCCTGCATATTTACTGTTGCTAGCAAATGAAGACACACCAACTATCCAACATGTACGGAATTCATGTTATCTCGTTATAATTGCTCAGCATGGTGCCAATAATAAGTTAAAAGTCCAAACAGGTATTCAGACTATCCTAAAATCGTCCGGTTAGAACACCAAACAAAAACGCTGTCGGTCTAACATCCAAAAGTACAAAACTGACATGAAACATACACTTACCTTGTGTTTGGATAAGAGATTTCAACAATTCCAAGAAATTAGAATACAAACTATTTGAATTACTCGTAGTTGAATTCTTTTCTTTTGTTAAATACTTTGTTTGGATAAAATAATTAAAATACCTTAAACTTCAATTTTCTTGTTTGGATAAAGCAATTAAATTTCTATTGAAAGTCAAACTCCACTCCACTCTTAAACCTGAGTTAAGTGAGCTCGACATTCGATCCAGATAGCTCGTCTCGATTTTGGCCCAAGCTGAATCGACTCAACTCAACTTGTAGGTTTGGCCCGACTCAACCTTTGGCTTGGCCAACCCAAGTCTGGACATGTGGATTTTTTCATTTTGTCACCATGTGTTAGGACAAAGGATTTCAACAATTCCAAGAAATTTAAATACATAGTTATTAAATTACCTTTAATTGAATTCTCTTCATTCCTTAAATAATTAGTTTAGATGAAGTAATTGAAATTGTAATATCATACATTTCAATTTTATTGCTGGAATAAAGCAATTTAATTTTTATTTTACGGCAAACTCAACACTACTTTTGATTCTAACTAAACTTAGGTCGACCTCAGCTGACTTGAACTGTGGCCCGGGCCGACTAGACTAGACTTTTGGCTTGAACCGACTCGACTCAACATGCGACACTGGTGTCTAGGCTCGACCTTCTACCCAAACCAACTTGGTTCAGAATTATCTCATCTCAACCTTCAGCCAACTCAGCTTCACATTTGCCCAAGGCAGACCCATCTTGACCTTTGGCCCGGGTTAACTCGACTCAACCTTCGTCTCGTGCCGGCTCGATCTTCGAAACCGGCCCGACTCGACTCGACCTTCAGCCCACGTCGACTTGGTTCGACCTTCTGCATGCACTAGCTCGGCTCAACCTTCAGCACGCGCCTGCTCGCTTGACCCTCGGCTCGTCCTTTGGCATGAATCGAATCATCTCGACCTTCTACCCGACCTGCTCGACTTTCTAGACCTGTGGACTTTTTTCGTCTAGGCAATGAGCAACTCCACAACTAGGGATATTTCAATTTCCTTCTTTTTTGAGTTAATTTCAAATTCTACTATATTAGTTATTTGAAATATCTTTTTAAATTTTCTCAATTTCAGTTTCCTTTTAATTTAATCATCCAAACATGTCATTTTTCTTGGAAGAATTTCAAATTCTCCAAACAAATGAATTACTCTCTTAAATTTCCTAATCCAAGCACACCATTAATCTTTTTCCTTTGCTTCCATCACTAAGCAATAACAGTCGAAAGCTCAAAAAGAAACAAGCATACTTAATATGAACTAAATTGAATCCTAATAAGGTTCATTGTTCCAAATATATAAATCAAAATTTGTACAGAGGGAAAGAACTACGTACAATGGAAATTAAAAAAAAATGAGAATTTGTATCCAGAGAATCAATCATAAAACGTAAAAAACCTGATGCGCCTTCAGTTTAGCTGAAATGCTAGGAGGAATTCTAACAGCTTCTTCACCTTTCTCCCTCACAACATTCACTATGTAACCTGCTAGAGCATCACCAAGAACTTCAACACTTGCACCTTCTGATAAATTCCCATTACATCCATCGGGGCTCATCTCAATTGACGAAGCAGAAAACTGTCCTCTCAAAGACTTCAGGCGTTCCTGACGTTCCTACAAAAGTGAGGATGATAATGAACAATTTAGCCAACAAAACAAGTTTTCAACGAAACAAAATTCACAAAACTCACCTTTTCGATTGCTATTTTCCTTTTTGTCTCTTCTCCTAATTCAGCATCATCAAGTATCCTACGAATCTTCTTTTTGGGTCTTCGCTTGGAGCTGTAAAAAAATATAAGATCCGATAATGAACATCTGGGCAGTTAAAAAAAGGGAAACTGTTGTTGACAACTAGTATAAAGTTAGAATAGCACCCAAAAAAATGTATCCATATGATTTCATATCAAATAAGACTTTTAGGAGTCTACAATGAATAACTTAATTGGTACTTAAACCATGAGGCTCTACCACCTACTAGACAGGTCTTTTTGATTGAGTTCTCCTCTTGTGCTACAGTTCCAACAATTGCCTTAATTTAATAGAATGAATAACTTAATGTGGTACTTAAACCATGAGGCTCTACCACCTACTAGACAGGTCTTTTGATTGGGTTCTCCTCTTGTACTACATTCCCAACAATTGCCAATTTCATTAATAGGTGGACAATGAAATGCTATCTAAAAGTCGGATAAAGGAGCAATACTGAATACTGTTGTTGTGACAGGAGCAATTAAATGAAAAATGGCTATCATTCGGTAAATGTTGATAATGTTATAGTGAATATAGTGTATAGGCTTTAATGTTAGTATGACAAGTTGCAGGTATCTTAGCACTACCTCAGTTATGACAACTGCTGAGTTTATAACTTCGGACTCACAACAACCGTCAGTCTGTTAGAGCTAGCAATCTGTATTACACACTATAAATACTCTACTTGTAGTCAGATTGAAAAGAATGGAATAACAATAGTTCAGTCTATTCTATATGTTCTCTATCTATAAATTTTACATAGTGAAAACCATCTTGAGAATGCGCTCCTAAAGTGAGGGGCAACGTTAGGAATCCCATATTGAATAGAATAAAAAACCTAATATGGTACTTTAAGTCATGAGATTTCCCCATCTAATGGACAAGTCTTTCAAAGTTGCTCTCCTCTTATGCTTAAGTCTCTAAGAGAAGCTACATGAATAGTTAGAAGGAATGACAGAATATCCAAGATGAAGAAACAATGAAAATAATAATATTCCACAGAAACAAATTAAGCCATCAAATAAATTTTCCAAGTGAGACATACATTCCAGAAAACAAAATAGTTAAATATTTTTCAACCCACCTTCATTGTCTTAATCATCGTAAGAACACATTAATACAAGAATGTTCAAAAGAAAAATGTATGTACAGATGTAAGAATCATTAACCCTTAGCGAATACCACTCATTCCTGAGCCTACACTATAAATTGTCAATAGATACTACGAATAATAATAAAAATATATGTGTGTGATGCTGGAGGAAGTGAAGTCTTATGCAGCACAGAAAGACAATCAGCAATATCATTTATCAAGCCATAGCAAGTGCAGTCAATTAATTAAGCTGCAACAATGACTTCACCTCATTGTAACATTAATCTGTGCATCTGAATCATCTGAGTCATCTGAATTATCTGAATCGTCTGAATCATCTGAATCACTACTAGAACTAGAAACTACTATACTAGCAGACCCCACAGCTTTCTCTAGTTGCAAGGACAGTCTTTGCAAAAGGTTTGGATGACAACAACAACAATGCCAGCTAGTGGCCTGAGTTTCAGAAACCAATTCTACACCAATATTCTTCTTTAAACACTTGGTGCAGAATAAAATATTGCATAATTTACAACTAACTAATCCACTGTTTCCTCCACACCATGTACAATAACCCTCCGAACAATCTTGTCTCAGATCCTGTGACAAGTAAGCATTAAAATTGAGTGAGTCTCCTGTAAGAATATAGAAATATTAACTACAGACTGAGATGCTGCAGAGATTGGTGAGGGAAATGCCTCGCGTTAATGTTTAATGAAGCACATTACTTTGAACAACAGGATTTATTCATGTTGCTTAAAAATAGCTTTTAAGTCCCCCAAAGCAAACAAAGACAGAATGGTTTACCGATATGCACAATAAAAATAGATACTTGCAACAAATGGGGTGACCAAAACAATATGGCTTCCAACTGAAAAAAACCTTTACTGAATTTTATTAACATTAAAGTCTATTTTACTGATATTAAAACAGGAATGGGCAATTATGCACCAAAGATTCCTCAGAAATCTAATACAATTTCAAAGCAAAACATTATTAGATTTAGACTAGTACCTTTTCATGTGCCTTTTCTTTCAATAAGCGATTGCAATCTCCACAAGTAATTACTTTCAAGAGAGGGTGTGGATGCACTTCAAGAGCCACTTTATCACAAACTGTGCACAAAAATTTTTCATCCAGACACTCTGAAGGAAGAGAACCAGTACCATTCTTACCTAATTCATCTTTTACTTGTTGAGTAATGCAATCTAATTTCTCCTTAGTGACCCCTGCTTCATCATCACTATCAATAACAACAAGCCGAGATTTTTTATTTTCAGCATCAAGCTCACCACTGCTTACACGTTTGATTCCTCTCTGTTCAATAACACCGTCCACTGACGATTTGGGTGGATCTGACAAGCCATCACTACTTGTAAGCTTTTCTTTGTCAAGATGATGACTGGCATCAAAACCTTTAATATTATCAGTCTCGATAAGAACACATGTATCATTGCCATTGTCAGAGACTATTTTCCCATTATAATTAGTTCCTTCTTTTGCATCAGGGTCTAAATGATCAGCATATGAAGGCTTCTGTGTAGGGCTGTCTGTCAACTGGATAGGTGTGCTCATTTCTTCCTGAATTACAATTCGAATTAGTTACAAGATATAACAACAGCAAAGGAATAGAACCGAATTAAAATCATTAAAGATGCCACCACCCAATTATGAATACAAAGAAGCACAGTTTACTTATCCCATACACAAAAATCATTAATTTCAGTAAATTATACCAAAAAGGCCCATTTAAGTTCAAAATCTAAAAAATTGCATCCATAAGAAAAATAAATAGAAATAGTGTCAAACAGTTTCAAATAAAAAAAGGATAATGAAGTTATAAAAACTCGCCTGTTTACTTATCTTTTTATGCCTCCTATGTTTCAAACGGATTTGAAGTTTCTTATCAACAATTGCATCATCTTCTTCTTTGACCTGTAAAAGAAAGTGTACAAAAAAAAAATAATCAACTTCCTAAACACAGGCAAGAATATATCATCATGAAGAAGAAAATATATAGATATGCATAACATTGATTAATATGGAATACCCCTACATGCACTGATGTATAATAAACTAGTTTGCTATATGCTAACATATCAGTTTGTGTTTGTGTTCATCTATTTACAGTAAGCATAATTATTCAAAAGGCCAGATGTCAAACACCAAGACTAATTTGACAATTAAGATATGACTGCAAGAATGAACGCTAATTTGCCAGTCACATAATCATATCGTAGTTATCAATCACACATAGCAGAGCATAGCAGTGACACCAAACACAATAAAACAAGATTAAGAGTTCAGAACACAGAAAAGAATTGCATATACTATAATTTGTAACACATAAATGGTAAAAAAGAACTCAATTCAGAACAAAGGCCTTTCAGAGTTCAGAACATAGAAAATAATGGAATGTGAGTATCAACACTGAAAAATACTTAAAGAGATGGCTAGATGCTGAACACAGTACAGAGAAGTATGGGAGGAAAATAGTGTCCATTTAGCATTTGTCAGCATTATGAAAAGGAGGAGGGCAAAAATATAGATTTTGAAATATATTACTCTAGCATTGCCACTCGAAAACAGACCACTATTCAAATAATTTTGAATCACATAGTCACTCTGTACCTCTATTGTCATAGTGCCTCTATTGCGTGAAATCAATAATTCAATAACTGAGTCATAGGCTCATTCCATGAAGATAATTTTGAGAACACAAGGAGGACATGAAACAAGGATAAGAATAGGCACTTTATTCATAGACAACTATATTAAGAAAGCAGAGAATTAAAGATTGTAATAAGTGATAGTAAGGTTAAAAAATGGAACCATAATTACTTGCCTGAAACAGGACCGAATAAACCAAAAAAACAAAGATTTATACAGAAATCAACTATAACGAGTTCATTCCAAATTGGAAATATTAAGAAGAAAAAAGGCTGTTAATTAAGTACCAAGTTCAAAAGAACTCAAGACAACCAAAAAACAAAACCAAAGAGTCTAAATTCATTAAAAAAACCTCAAATTGAAATATTCACAAAACAATTTAAGAAAAGAAAGAGAAAAAAAAAAGTTAAACAATACAATGGCATCTAAGTCAATTACCATAGTTGAATTTTTCTGCTCTTCAAATACACAAAAATATACAGATGCATTGTTATAAAAATCATGAGCCAAGTAGTAAACTACAAGGTTACGTTCTTAGATCCATGAAACGAATTAATTTGTTTTCAAGTTTGGTTTTGAGTAAGCTCGCGTGGACTAAAGCATACTTACTCAAACTCATGTAAAATCGCAAATTCAGAGGCAGTTCTGTGAGTTCAGTTCAGCTCTTGCCATTTGGGCCTCCATTTTGTGTGTCGTTTTCATGGTTCTTCCTAATCTGTTCCATAGATGTCAATGGCAAGATAGTGGAGGTGTAGAGTACAACAGCACAGCTACGCTTTTAAAGAACGTGTTGAGCCACGCCGCAAATCACTCCGAAAGGCAATCTCTGTTAGGAAAACTTCACTTGCGGCGCTGGCCAACAGAGAACTAGTGGGTCGGGTCCTAACTGGGTTAGGGTGTGTTTTACTCTTTTTTCAGTTTATTGGGGCACAAGTAAAATCTTATTTCAGTCCAAAATTTCTGATGGGTTTACTGGACCAATAAAACATGTGAACTTGTTGATCAAGAACTGTTATTAACTATATAATTATTAAAAATATTATAAATTATAGAAGATGAATGATAAAGAGTACAACAGTATCAAAAACACAAATAAAATTTAAAATCATAACATGTAGTATAAATAATAACTAAATAAAGCATAATATATGATATAAAAATTAAAAATATGATAAACTAAATAATGTAATGGTTTTGCTCCTTCAACTTCCGAGTGTAATGAATTTAGATATTATAATTCGCCAGCTTTACTACGAAATTAGAACATTGACTAACTATGTCATTTATTGATATTTTAATATTTTTCATATTAAGAATTAAAACCTTTTCATCCAAATATATGATTAGTAATATATTAGGTACAATGGAGACGAATCCCACTTTGCAACAAATGAAGGAAAATAGAAAAGTCTTGTAAAACAAACATCTTAGTTTCAGAATCAACTATTACTGATGAACAAGAAGTACTAAACAGTCATTTTGTTTCTTGAAAATATTCTGCATTTACCACTACAATTTAATCTCTCATTTACATAATTATACTAGTTAGTTCTTAAATTATTCAAACATGGTTCATGTCATCATTCATTAAAACTCAAAACTGATACCAAGATAACAAAACATAACATGTTTGCACAATTTAAAGACTAATAAATTTCGCCAAAAACGTAACTTTAGGAAACAAATATTTTTTTAAAAGCTCTCAAAGGAGGCTAACAAGAAAAAGATCATTTCCTCTAAATTAGTTAATCCCAATACACACTAAATCAAACATTTACATGGACCATCATCCCATCTTACTCAATAAATAAATAATGAATTGTTAACTAACCTTTTTAAATTGTCTCCTTTGCTCATCAGAAAGATCTAATTCTCTTTCATTTGCAATGGCAGCTGCAATAAATGGATCCATAGAATTGCCATCAACATCATCAATCTCCTCAACCTAAAGAACAAAAGGTAATTAACATGCTCTATGAAACAGCTGCTATAATGTTTAAAATAATGTAAAGGCGAATGATAAATTCATCGAAAAGATACAAAAAATTCCAGACCAAATACCAAAAATCTTAACCAATTTTCTACATACAGAATAAAAACCGTACAAACACGACTAAAGAATATTCATGAATCATCAAGCAACAATTCACCAATCGTAGGAGTCATGCACACAAGGTCAACGCCATATAATTTAGAAAAATTAACAAACCGAATTTAAACTAGTAGCAGGGAAAGAAAAGGTAGCACATGCAAAATTGTACATTGTATAGGTAACTCAGTAAAACTTAACAAACGATGTTTTATGAAACATGAGGTCCGAGGAACTGCTAATGTAATCTTTCATTGGATAAAATAGCATTGCTAATATTACCCCAGCCATTTCCTGAAATTTATTTATATATGTATTTGTACAGCTATATATATATATATATATATATATATATATATATATATATATATATATATATATATATATATATATATATATATAAATATATATATATATATATATTGCAAATCATCAAGAATTCAAATTCGGGGGATCTCAAGTTCAGGGGGTAAGGGGAAGTGAATGATAAATTGAAAAATCACTAATATCAGCTAGCTCAGTAATTATTCCTTCTTCCCCTTTGATTTTTTTTGACATATATATGCAATAACAATACAAAAGCATTAAGCAAAATCAAAACTATATTTTCCACCTCATCAACTCCAGGAAATTTCAGTCCCATCAAGGCTGCTTGCTGTGGAGTGCTGGCCAAATAAACAGAAGCCCAGTGCTTACTGCCAAATGTAGCATCAATGCCGCTCCCATCAGAAACTATTTTATTGAACATATCCCAATCACCCTCAGCTTCATTTTTCACTGGCTCCTGGGTTTCATCACAAAGTTTTTTTTGGAGAAAGCCACTAGCACCCTCTTCCAGTAATTTACCATGTCGCCTGAATCAACACCCAAAACCTATAAGAGAACATATTTCATTGTTTCCAGATACAATACCATACAAAAACCATACCTTCTAACAGGTCTGTTTACTTGTAGATGCTTCTCCGCATCAGCAATTGACTCAGCAATTTCTGAAGTTGCAACAGAGCCAACCCAGTGATTCCTCTTTTTCCAAGCTTCAGTGGAGCAAACATTAGGAGCTTCTTTTTCAATCAACTTATAAAGGCTAGGAAGTTCAATTCCAGCCCCATCAAGTTGTTCCTGCACAATATCATATCAATCAATAGAAGAAAAACACATACATTTCAAAAGAGGCAGAATTTACTCCAAGAAAATTCTAACAACCAAACAAAAATATAAGCAACTTGGAATGTTAGAATCTAGCACATTTACAAATGAAACAAAAGTAAGAGAAAAGAAAAGCACACATGCAGGAAAACCAAGGGCAACTTCAAATGCAAGCAACCTAAGGGCAACTTCAATGGGAGCAACTCACATGAGTTGCTTCCCACATTGAAAAAGGTAAAAATGTGGATCTCACGGTGCCACATCATTCTTAAGCAACTCATACTCAATTTTGCTCTAATAGAAGAAATGTGAAGGAACTCCAAGCAACTCATTAATGTCGTATTCTTTTTACTCTCTTTTTGTTATCTGACTATCACTGCTCTCTTTCCCATGTCCCAAGATATTATTTTATTAAGACCAACAGTTGCTTAGTGAAGCATGGTCAAATTCTTTGTTAGATAACTTATAATGTCAACTCATATTCCTCCAGTGGAAAGTTGCTTCAAGCAACTGGCACTTTATGCAAGCATCTTTTGTTGAAGATGTTCTTAATAGGGTGAATGAAAAGTATGTAATAGAGACTGAGGAAGGAAGTGAACCAAAATTGAATACAAGTGATAAGTTAATGGTTCATAGTGGCACAATGTCAAGAGCACAAGTGAAGAGTCATAAAAAGGCAATTATAACCTAATTGCTAATTGCTCATGGCGCCAACTTGAGTTTATGAGAGAAATTGGGAAAGGATTTTTTGTCCTGAATGTGTTTGAGTTTTTTTTCCACACACTATAATGGGCTGCTTTTACTTTAGATCACTACAAAGAACTTCATCAATGCAAAATAATTTACAAGAGAATAATTAAGATCGCCAAGATTATCAATATCAATTGTTTACATAAACTTGTGGAGGTTCCAAAAAATCATAAGAATCTACTTGATTTAAGAAAGGAGTTAAATATGTTTTTAATCTCTCAACTTTTAGTGAAAATTAGAATTAGTTCATCTTTAAAACTTTGGCCCAATTCAGTCTCCTAACTTTAAAAATGCATGAATTTAGTCATTTTAACCAAATTTTGTTAAGTTTATTTGATATTTCAAACGTGTTTCTCAACTAACATTGAAGCAGAAATGTGTCAACCGGTGTAAACAACTCATATACTATCATAAAACGCATTTAAAACGTCAAATAAACTTAACAAAATTTGGCTAAAAGAACTAAATTCATGCATTTCTAAAGATGAAAGACTAAATTAATCCAAAGTTTCAAAGAGGGACTAATTATAATTTTTATTAAAAGTTAAGAGACAAAAAACATATTTAACTACTAAAAAATAATAAAATACCAACAAAAAATAATACTTTAATATTTTAATTTCATAATAAAGCAAAATAGTAAGCTATTCTATCTCAATACAATTGATACATTACACTCAAAATTGAAGTAAGAACACTAAATTATTTAGTTTATTATATTTTAATTTTTACTTTTAGTATCATATATTTTTTTAGTTTATAATTTTTATTTAGTTATTGTAATGTATACTTTACATCGTATACTTTAATTATTTTTATATTTTAATATCATTATATTCTTTTTCTTCTGCAAATTATTATATTATATATTATATATAATACACGGCTAACAAGTAAACAATTCATTTAGTCTTTTTCTTTTTGTTTACCACAAACAAATATATTGAACTCAAATAAGATACCAAGTCATTATGACACAACCCTAATTAAGTAAAGGCCCAATAAATATAAAAAGAGAAAATATATCACATAGACCCTAATTATGACCCGACCCACCACCACTTTCCTACTTTCCATCACCACAAGTGCAGCTTAACCTGACAGAACAACACTGCTTCTTCGTTTCTTATATTAGGTTCCACATGAAATAATTGCAGAAACCACAAAATCCACATTCTGCAATACAATTATGCATAGTCTTGACTGTTGATGGCATGCAACGCAACTGGTTTGCAAGAGTGAGCGTATTTCTACTCCTCATGGCTGCGATTGTATTCCACACTTAAGTATCAATTTGGAGGAGATGACTAAGAACCACAAAATCAACATCCAGAAAAAGATTCAACCAAACTCATAATTGTCACTGAACTCATGAGTTTGCAAGTCCACACAACACAAGCTTACTCAAACAAGTTTGGAGATGAGTAAAGCAGCTTCATGGAAAAAACATTAACTCATGAGTTTATGAATTCGCTTTTGATTTTCATAGTCATAACTGCACTACTCCTTCATATGCATTATATGTGGCTACATATATTTCATGTATTTAGGCTACTTAAAATAAACACTAAAAAAGCTTTTATCCCCTAAAATATTCCTATTTCAACCAGCCTACCTGAATGAACGTTTCAGAAATAAAAGAAGCCTTTTGGGTGATTAAAAAGTGCCACAGAGCTTAATATCCAGTTGGCATACATATAGATACTTCAGGTTTAATAAGACCTAAATCAGGCTTGTAATAGTTAAGGTATAATTTTGTAAGTTGTCATGAATTCAATGCTAGTTAAAAGATACATATATTGGCGATGTACTTAACACCCAATTGTATTTGACCATTTTGAGTTTTTATATGGTGGGAAGAACGTTGACTTTGGAGTTGATCATTATTTTGAATAGGACAATTCAATTTATCTTCTCCATAGGTCGAAGAATACTTTCTTCCAAGGAATTGTACAATCATCTAATGAACAATATAAAGATTTAAGTTCAAATTCTTGGAAAATTCCACTCCATAGAAATGAGTTGTCAATATTCCCACGTGCTTGAAGTTTTAAGATGTTTGATTCACAGGTAGACACACGACATTGGGTTAAAAAGTTTTGCTCATGGATAGTCAGACATGGAATTCAACATGTGGTTTGCTTCCATCTCTTCTTTTCACTCATATAGAGATGTTATTTCCACAATTACAACTTGCATTGCAATTAACCACAGGAAGCAACAAGCCGTTATGGAGATGAATAAATTTCAGCATGTATTATTATGTCAATTAATATCAATTACAAGCCAGAAAAGGTGAGAACAAAATCATAGACTTCTATAAGTAACAAGGTTACAAAATCATACCACACTGCTGAATCATCCAAAATATTGAACTTATTCATACTCCCATTCAAAACATGATATTTTATACTTAAAACTATGAAGCCAAGGTAGTCACTGCCATTTTTAAAACTCTCAAGCACCAGCCCACCCCCAGCTCAAATGAAAGATGAGTAAATGCAAGGTTTAAGTTCACAGTTCGATCTGTCACCAGTGATCTGGGTAATTTCAAATCAAGACATACGTAAATGAAGTTCAGTGTGAACAAATTTATGAGGGTTGTTATTTTACTTTCTAAATATCATAGCAAAAAGAAATATATAGCAAGATCTACATCAATATCAGAGACATCAGACTAGAAAATAATACAGCTGAGAAAATTTTTAAGGTATTGATATTAACAAAATTTGATAACATAACAGCACAAATCGAAAAGCAAATATTACCAAGCAAAATATGTACTGAAAACCAAAGATAAAATCGAACCAGTAAGTGGGCACTTTCGGTTTCAAGGTCATCCAGAACAGCTTCCCATTCTTCTTTAAAAGTAGCCATCTCATCATCAACAGCAGTTTCCAACTACAGACAAGGCACAGAAATCATAAGTAAAAGATACAGAAAGATAAAAACAATCAGGGCAACGAGAAAAACCAACATCATCCCCTTGAAGACTTTGCTTGAGTTCTTGTCTAACTTCACTCTCTACTTTAGAAAGAGACTCCTCTTCAAGAGCTTCTTGCGCCTCTGCAGCCTAAAAAAGATGTTATAACTTCCATTGTTGACATGAAATTGTATGTGTTCGTTCATGTATGATATGATACAGAGTCATCTTATGATACAAGTCGATGGTACTGAAATGTAACAAATCATAGGAATTGCAAAATGTATGATTCTAAAGATTCCATGAATGATAACTATGATGCCAATATAAAAATTGGTTTGAGAGAGGTAACAAGGTGGAATATATAGATTTGCAAGAAATTCTTAAAGTTCGTGACCAAGTACAGGCTCAATTTATTGTCTCAAAACAAAATTACTGTCATCAATTTTTTTCAAAGATTGCACGGGAGAATTGCACCAAACTGTTGCTGAAATTGGTTTGAGAGAGGTAACAAGGTGGAATATATAGATTTGTAGCATAGGTCACCAGATGCTGTTCATGCTCAGTTGCTTAAGAGAGAAATTTGGCACCTCAAGTGAAGGTGAATTGGTGGAGTCAGATCAGAAACAATTGATTAAGCTTCTAATGTTCTGGACGCCATAAATAGTGAGACAAAGAGAATCTGAGAAAGTATTTGAGAAAATAAAGTTGATTTTGTATACACTTAGTGTGTTTGATCTCCCGTTGAGTTCTCCAGAATACAATAATCAGTTAAAAATTATTTTAGGTAAATTTCACGAGTTTAATTTCATGTTGAGAAATTAATAATGGATCGAAAATTTATTCTAAATTGAACCAACTTTATGTAGCGTACGTTGGATAAACCTATTATGTTTTACTACTAACTTGCTTTTATAAAAAAAAAACATAAATCACATCACTTCAAATTCAATTTTAATGAAAATCAAACTCATTCAAAACTAATTTTGAAAACTCTCATCAAAACACACTTGGAGTTTAAAATCTCCTTTACTTAGAGCTTGTTCAGCACGTCACTGACTGACAGTTGCAGCCACTGTTGACCGACATCCTAAGAGAATACTAACTAATTAGGAATATACTATATGACAATGAAACATGTGAGAACTGTATATACTCTACCACAGCCAGAATTGAATCTGATGCAATAAATAGAATGGCCAGAAATTTCTCAGAGTGAGAACTTCGCTGTTTTTTTCTTAGGAGTGAAGAGTTGGAGAAACTGAACTAAAGTAATGTGATAAAAAACAATGTAGGTTCACAGGAAACTATGTCTGCAGGCATGGGATTGCTGGAAATCACACCAGAAACAAGAAACTGTTTCTGATCTAAACCAAAAATCATAAAAATAACCCAAAAAATATATTCACCTTGTACAAAATTGGAAAAAAGGGGGAATATTTCAATGTGACATATTTGTAGAAATGGCCAGCTTTTTTCCATGATATATGCTATGCTATGGCGGTGAAACTCCCACGATGCAAAAATGAAACACTATTGGTACAAAGGAAGCTGTCAGAGGCTCCAATGAACCACTATAGCAGCACTATTATCTAATACAGGTAACCCTGGCAAATTACATGCATGTTGTGGTACTTGTTCCTATATTTAGAATCACTTGGATAGTAATGTCAGCTGACAAAAAAATCAAACTCTAGCCTAACAATCAATGGTTGACTACTCTAATGTTATAATATTTAGTGAAGATAAATAAATGTAATCAACTTAAGATATTTAACATATTTAAAAAGTAAAAGCCCAGTAGATAATTCCAGAGGAGTTATGCTAATTTGATTAATTAGTCATAAATTTGATAATAGAAATATTAGTTTTGTAATTTCCATAAACAATTAAATAAACTAAAAAAGTACAATAAGTAGACAGTTATTAAGAAGTAGTAAATATATTAAAATTAAATTGTAATTAAAAAAACATAAGGTCAAAATACGATTTAGAATGTGGAATAATACCAGATAAGAGATTATGAAAGGCTAAAATAGTATGTGTTAGTGTGTGTGGTGATGTGCGGTACCTATCTAGCACATTGCATGCTTGTGTCCGTATAATTAGAGTACCTTACTCTCAACTTCTAACAATTCAGAAATAAGATCTTGGATTTCCTCTTCTGTTAACGGCTCCTACATGATACACATAAAAATGGAAATAAAGTACACTAAAGTTTATATCAGAAAAGCAAATATAGACAGCTACGGTTTTAAGAGCATAAAAAAACTCATCACTAAGTGAAAGAAAATATCTTCACCACAGACCTCAAGATGCACTCCATCATCTATTTCGGGAACCAAAGATTCCTCGTCATCTGAATCGTCATTGAAAGAATCACTGGAAGCACTCTCAATATCCACCACTTCATCCTCAGTTTTTACCTCCATCTCTAGCAACGGTTACATCGTGAGGACAAACAAACATACAAGACAGCACATTAAATAAGATGAACTGTATATGGAACTTGTAACTGTACAACTTCCTCAGACAAGACAAAGAGGCCACCGAAATTGTGGAGGAAAAGCACAACAGTGGCAAATAACAGAACAACTTACAGCATTCAATTCAAAAATATGTTAAATTAATAATTTAATAATTCCATTTCCAAAGATAATATTTTCTCTTTTTATGATAGTTAGGCCAGATAAATTAACCCAGTTGCTTTTTAATCCATTATTTCAAATACCTAAATCTTTGAAAAGGTGAAGGCAAAAGTCACTGATAACCATCAAATTCACGAGCGACAACTATACCATATGCCTTATTGACACATAGAAAGCCTAATTTCATTTACTGATTTTTATTTACATATACTGAAAACAGAAAAACTATGTTCCCACAAAACTATGCCAGTGCTGGACTACCACCTACAGGAGCTTTCAAATAGAATCTAAACTACATCTGCCCAAGTCATCTATCCCCCAATGCCTACAGCCCCAGAAAAAAAAAATCCAAATTAATAGAAGACGCTTTATGAAAAAATAAAAGAACCAATATTGTTTGGTTAACTGTGTGTTTAGCAACAACATCCAAATCATCTTATTCCTCTAACTTCCTACCATTCGTCATGAATATGGAAAACCATCAAGCGTCATTCAAATTCTAAGATAGGAAGCATAAACGTGAACTCACTATCACGAAAAAGACAGACTGCCACGTTCTAATAAATATCCCCACCCTGATTTCAAGAATTAACGTCAATGTTCTACACTATATCCGAACAATTGACTTGCCGTTACACAAAATCTGCCTCGAAAAAGAAATAAAACCCTGTCAAAATGAGTTAAAGTACCCTCAAGTGTCAAATAAACGGTCAAACCCTAGGGTAATCATAAGATTTTCTCTTTGCAGATGAAGAGGTTACGTACACGTGAAAAAGTTCTGTTCATCTACAATTTCACTCTAATGTCAAACAACAACGGGTCTGCTGTTCGGACTAAATCCTAAACCTAATTAAGTAAAGCAAAAAGTTAACTATGAAACAATCAACAGAACCCTCATTTGTACAATGCAATTTATTTATCAATTGATTAAATACAAATATCCTGAATCACGCTAAAAACAAAGCGTAGTACCTTAATCGTGGAAACAGAGGTAAGCAGGGATGTAGTTGCAACAGATGGCTTCTAGATCTCTACGTTTGCATTGAATATGAGAGAGAGACCGAGAGAAAGGGAATTAGGTAGGAACCTCCTCCAAGAATCAAGATGATTCGATCTTCCTTCAGAATAAGGGCACAGAAATGAAAAGGTTCATATATGAGTCGGGTATAGTGTGTGTTCTTACAAGTTACACTGTTTCGATGTTTGGGGCGAAATTTGAAGAGGCAACGTGACGCGCCGTGAATTGAAAGGAGGGAGAAGGAGAGAAAAGATACAAAAATAAAAAATGGTTCCCTTTTAAAAGCTTTGTGTTTTCTTTACTCGAAATGAAACCAGCAGCGACTCGATCCATTCACAGGTCGTAGATATTTTTTTTTCCCTATTTTTTTCCTATGCTTAAATCTGATTATTGCTGATAAAAAAATACTTATATCTGCTTGTTAATTTTTCTTAACTCTTTTTTTTAGAAATACAAATTTGTAATAAACTTCTTTTTATGAATTTAACGGTTATATTATACATAAATGTTCAGGTACAAATTATAATTAATTAAAATAATCACCGTATATACATCAATAAATGTATTATTTTAGAATTACCCTACAATACTATTCTATTTTTTGAATGAAAAAGAACAGTAAATAAAATAATTAATGTGATGTGAGGGGAAAAACAATAATACTATGAGTTATAAACATGAAGTAATTGTTGAGATCTAGCCCGAAAATTAAAAAAAAAAATTATGTACACAGATAAACTAATAATTTATAAATAGAATTTAATTTTATCTAATTCCATATTCAATCCAAATATTTGTCATGTGCACGTAGATGAGAGACATGACAAAATCTTTGACATTTGAAACATAAATTTAGAAGTTTTATTATGATAGAAGAGAATTGACATGGAAGTCGCTCATCTCCAAACCTGGGCAAATATAAGTCCTAAAGATTCAAACAAGAGGGAGTTTTCTTAATCACCCTTGCAGCAAAAACGGAATTTTCTACTGAGTCAAATGTTTTGGATTAACAGGGACAACAAAAGAACAGGGAAAACACCTACATATTTAATTGCTAACTGATCATTCATTTGGTTTGATGTCGACAGTGTTTAAAAAACTAACTTAAAACTAATAGAAAATTAAAAGTTGTAACTATTTTCTAAATTCTTAGTGTGTGGTAAAACTATTTTAAGTTTTGTACAAATGTAAATGATAAAAAAATACTATGGTAATATGTTGTTTTAATAAAAAATTTGAACTTATTTTTTATTGACAAACATATATTATTGAGTATTTGTAGGGTTTGTTTTTAAATTTAGTTTTAAAATATTGTAATTTTTTATTTATAAATAAAATGTTTTAATTAGGACTTTTTTCATTTTCAGTTGCTTACATTGAAAATTTTATTATTCACCTTATACTAGGGATGACAACGAGGCAGACGATGACAGGTTTCGCTATTCTATATTTATCTTTGTAGAAAAAATTCATCATCATCGTCATATCCAAATTCAATGGGTATCAAACTCTTTTGTCTCATGCACATCCCAACCGAGCAATGGATATAATTTCGTACTCATCCTCGTAACCGTTTTCTTGTACTTCATATTAATTTTAATTATTTTTTATAAAATAATAAATTTGCAAACATTAATGAAACCTAGTTGATAAAATTTAAAAATATTTTTAAAAAAATATAAAAGGAAAACAAAGATTAAAATTAAAATATATATATTAAATATTTGTTTATTTCAATTTTTTAAATTATAGTAATTTTTTTATACACTAATAAAAGTTATAATACATCACTTAACCATGAATATCATTCTAGGTAAGCCCATCGTACCTCATCAATTTGATTTGAAAATTTGAGGAAACTTTTCTCCTATCGTGTTCTAATGATTTTTTAAATTTATTTATTATATATACTTTAGAGATTTGTTTTTTGTTGTCTTGAATTCTTGGTTCTCTTGAAATTTCTCATAAAAAGTTTAGTTAATGTATATGCATTTTTTTTCATCTTTATCACAAATATTCTTCTTTAAAAAAAACATTTTTTTTACTCTTTAGGATAATCTTTCTAATATAAATTTATCACATCTCACCTACTTAGAAAAAGATAAATTTATATTCACAAATCACAATTATCACAATGCAAAACATAACAAAACTCATACCACTTTAATTAGATAAACAACGATATAAAATCAAAACTTAAAAAAAAAATTACCATAGGCACCGAAAAACACAAAAATCCTCCCTAAATTTTATAAGTAAGGGTTATAATAATTTGGGAAAAAGAATAATTAGGGTTCATACCAATTTCATAAAAGAATCCTTAAAATCATAATTAGGTTTATACTAATTTGGATAAACTTAATTTGGAGATGTTTCTCTAAAAAGAATAATGAATTTAACATACATAAGTCATAATAAGATATTAACCTTGACATGTGAGAGATCATGCAATAATGTATACTTCAATATCAATCTATGTGTTTTCCAATCATTATTTCCAATCTATCTCTTTGAAGATGTGTAATATATATATATATATATATATATATATATATATATATATATATATTTTTTTTTTTTTTTTTTTAAACCCTCTAAATCGGTCCAAAATAAGTTAATGACAACAAGCATAATTGATCAAGAAGCACTTATACAACAACCAACATTTAAGTGTTTGTTAATGTCTATCATCCTATTAAGAGACAAATTGTAATGATTATTAGGAGACAAATTCTAATGTTTTTTTTTTTCGTTTTGTTTGGTTCAGGATGTGGAAAATGAAGGATTGATTTTAAATGATATGAAGAGAAAACGAGATGACTTGATCTAATAAAAAGATCGTGCGTTTGAGAAGAAAAAATGTTAAGAACTGTGATTGATTTAATTAAATTAATGAATATTGTATGTTTTATAGTCTAACCTTAAAATTGTGTTTTAAGTTTAGTTTTTTTAAAATAACTTTTTTATTAAAGAATATTAATAGTTTAAAAATATATTTATTAATCGGCAATAATAATTATACAAAATTAAAGGAAAATTCATTCAATATAATTATTTTAAAATCTTTGACATAAAAAAACATCAAAATTCCTATTGAGAATAATGTCAATTGCATGATCACATGCCTGCTAGCATTAGGACATCCTTTGGCATCAAAATTTTTTCTATTTCCTTCATCCATTTGGTCAATTAGATTTAGACTGGTATTGTCATTGAACTTGGTAGGTTGATGCTTCAGAAAGTCTTTCAAACTTCATTCTTGAGATTGAGCATGCAAAGCTTGGGCGGGACCAGCTGACATATGTTCCTCCATCTCCTTGAGAGTCTCCATATGCTACCTTTGGGCGGCCTTAAAAACTAGCCTTGCAATCTCCATATGTTGCATGATCATCTATTGCTGCTTAAGAGATGCCTCTTGACACTGCAGTCATAGTCTCTATTGTCGTAACTATGTCAAACACATCTGGCTGAGGAGGAGGTAGCTGAGGAGCTGCCATAACTCTGCTCACACATGGTAGAAACCATCAGTTTAACTCAAAGAGACTAAAAATCAACTAAAACACATATATGAACACACAACGAGAGTTAAGCAAGCACAATGCCATAAATTTCTAAGGAACGAAGGCTCTAATACCATAAAAATGTGAGATCCCATTTACTAAAACAACTCTAATAAATAAAACATCACATAATTACAATATAAAATAGAGCAATGACATAAAGTATATAACAATCAACCATTACAGTTATCCAAAAATACACTGAAGAGAAAATACCAAGGGCGTAGATGAATGCCATAAACATGTCTTAAAATGTAAAATAGGTTAGCAAAAGAATGCTCACAGAGCAAGGAATTACAAAGAAAAACAATTCCAAAAGGTGCTAAAAAAAGCGATAACAAATAAGCCTAGTTTAAAGCAGCATCTCCACCATCCACACAATCACTATGAGTCTTCACATTTGCTCACAACAACATTGGTGATCATTGTAAAAAGGAAAACACCATAAGAAAACATAACACAAACAACAAAATGGTAAGCTAGAGAAAAATAATTTTAACATATAAGTAAGCAAGCAAATTATTAAACACAAATAACATGTGATAACAAACTATGACATACCCTCTAACTCAATTATCCGGATACATGTAATGAAATCGAATTCACTGGTTGTTTGCACTTGTGGTGGCCTCCAACTCAATTATCCGGATACATGTAATGAAATTGAATTCACTGGTTCTATAGAGCCATTACTAATAGATTTCATCATACCACGCACAATGTTAATGCATGATCATTTAAGGCCATTATCCTGCCAAAGACTAAAACCTCCTACTACTTTCACCAAATAAATCAATCTACTCTAAGTGAGTCTAACTGATTCATTAGAATGTCAGGATCCAACCTTACTTGAATCCTTAAGTCATCACACACATTACTTTCTTGTAAAAAAGGGTTTCTCCATGAAATTCCCACATACAATCCACATGTTATCTCAAAACATTGTCATCTCATGCCAAACACATGAAATACAATCTCAAATGCCTAAATCATACATGCACAACCTCATACATCATACTCAAGGAATCAAACAGCTAGTCAGAGAAGAGAACAAACAATAAAGCACATCCTTCTACCAGTCTCGCTTAAGCTAAAAGTCTTCACTTAAGCAACAAAAGTTCTTTCACTTAAAGCTAGGCATTCTTGTCTGGACGAGTTCGAACAGTGGACACTGTGAGGTTCTGCGAGTTCTCACTTAAGCAAGCTTTCCATACTTTGACAGATGCTAACCCAACAAACAAACCCCCAACAGAAGGGTGCTACAACTCCATAAACAACTACAAAGCTAAAAAACACAAGGGCACAAGAAAGAAGAGTGAAACTTCATACAAGAATCAAAGTAGAACCATAACTCCAAAGAGAAGGAAGATGAAGGTTTGAAGCTAGACTTACATAGAGCTTAAAGACGTTTTATAAGCTCAAAGGGGGATTCCACAAAGGGTCTAGTTCAGCTTCTATTTCAAAGGAAGAATAGATGAGTGAACTCTTTTAAGTGGATGAAAGGAGAGTGAAAGGAAAACTGAAGAGTTATTTTTTCTGAAAATAAATATGTGGGTTGACTTGGACCTTTTTATTAGGGTTAGGTATGTTTTTAGTTCCCGAACTTTAACTAAAATTGGAATTTGTTTCTGTCTGAAACTTCGATACATTTTGGTTCCTAAATTTTAGAAATGAATGAATATAATCCTTTTAACCCAATTATGTTAACTTTGTTTGACACATCAAACGTTTTTCATATTAATATTGGAGTTTTTTACACTGTTTGACACATTATTGGTTCAATATCTACGTAACCCTTCTTATTAAAATTGAGCCCAAAGTCAAGAATTAAAAGTGAGCCTTACACATAATGGAATAGACACTTATAAATATTTAAATTACGAATTACAACACTAAATAAGTAAAGAGATGTTTAACTCATCCTACAACTAAAATTTCATACGAGTGTTTTGCAATTGCATACAATTTCATTTTATTAATGATAATAAATTATTAAGAGGAATTACTTTGCCGACCTGTGTATTTCACTGGCATGTATTATTGAAGGTAGAAATGTAATTACAAACAATCCACACAAGTCCTTGATCTTCTCCGTATCTTAAACACAACTTTGTCACTTGAAATTTTCCATACAAATCATCCATATCAAACACATAATTTTCACAATTCAACTCAAGTCCATCATTCTAAATGATAAATTACTCCAAATCAAAATTTGTACGCGCTAGCTAGTATTCGTTTTATTTTTGCCCAATAGCTACATATTTTTGTCGTAACTTAAGCCTCCGAACAGAAGAAATATTGGCTAAAACCCAATAACCCATTCATCAACCCCCTTTGCTGTTCCTGCAGTTCTGCAAGGATAGCGCATTCTCACTTCAATGTCTATATCCTCCTCCCTCACTCCTCTTCTTTAAACTCAACCACATTCATGGACTCCATTATCGCTTCTTCGCCACTTCAATTTCCTCACCGTCCTCTCTTCACTTCCATTCGCCCCATCCCTATCCGAACTCTTATCTCCAATTCCCGCAGAACACCACGAACCCCACTCTCACTCGTTCCCATCGCTTTTACTCCACCAATCACTTCCGCCTCCAAGTCAACCACACTCGCGCCCTCTCCGAGCGACGACGTTTTCTTGAAACAACTTGTTCGCGCGCTCTTCTGCTTCGCCGTTGGTTTCTCCGCCCTCGGCGCATTCCGCACTCCTCCTCCCGCACTTGCAATTGCAGTTCCGTGGAATGTATTCGGAACGAGAGGCGCCGAGAAAGAGAAAGCGAAGAGTCACAAGTACTCGGACTGTACCGATAAGTTGTTGGAGACGGTGTCGCTTTTGTTGGGAGCCGTAGATGAAGCTAGGAAGGGGAATGGTGACGTGAGCGAGGTGGAGGCGGCGTTGAAGGCCGTGAAATCGAAGAAGCAAGAGATGAAAAAAGCTATTGACAGGAAGCTCTACCCGGCGTTGAGGAAGCTGAGGAATGAAAAGAAGGCGTTGTGGAAACGGTCCGGGGAGATTCTCGGCGATATATTGAAGGCAACGGCGGAGTACGATAGATTGAAGACGAAGGCAGTGGCAAATGAGAAGGAGAAGGCAAGGATGATGGAGTTGGAGGAGATTGTGCGGAAGATGGAGAATGAGTACAATGAGGGGTGGGAGAGAGTTGGGGAAATCGAGGACCAGATTTCGAGGGAGGAGACGGTGGCGTTGAGTTATGGGGCGAGGGAAATCAATTTCATAGAGAAGGAGTGTGAACAGCTAGTGGAGAGGTTCAAACAGGAAATTAGGCGCAAGGACTTCGAAAGGTCACATCTCTTGATAACTTGAATGAATGCGTTTTGTGTTGTGATGTTTTTGTACGTGTATTCGTTAATTCTGAGAGCGATTTTATGTTCTGGTTTTGTCTTCATTGTAAGATGAACGAGGGGATCAAGGTAAGATGCGGGTGAGGTTTTTTGTGTTACTTGTGCAAGGATGGATATTAGAATTTTCAGGGTGCAACTTCTGTACGTTTGAAGATTTTAGGTTGTTTGCCGCCTCTTCATGCTCCCGCTACTACAACTGACATTATTATTATTATTATTATCATTATTGTTTCTTTTCTATAGTTGGTTTTACTTTGCTGATGGACTCAATAGAAGAGGGGATGCCGATAAATTTTGACAATGATGGGATTTTATCTCTTGAAATTCTGTTTGAATTGGTAATTCTGCTTATAAAGCATATAACAATGTTATCAGCTTAATCTATTCTATTGTGCTGGAATTAGTTGTCAATTTTGGATGGAACAACTTTATTGGTTGCATAATGTTCTGGTTGAGTTACAAAGTATTATCAATTATTGTAATTATTTCAATAAAGATATCGTACGATTACGAAAGGCTTTTATTAATTCTTTTTATTATTTACAGGGTGTTAGAATTGTATATAATGTACTCCCTTGTACTGGTTTAGTATCAATTAAATTGAATCATTTTTCTTCTTCTTAGTGATCAAGTATTATCAATTTAGTATCAAAGCTCCCTATTTTGGGGCTATGCTTCTCCTTAACCCTAGGCGTCTTAGTTGTCTGAACAAGTTGCTTGTCATTGTTTTTCCATCACTGTTGCCACTTTTGCCGCCATAGTGTTATATGTTATGGCCAATGACTGTACCAAGAGGTTCATCTTCCCCTAATTGGCTTGTTCCTGAGCTGCATAGTTGGAGGACGTCCCATGCCCAGTCACGCACATCCTTTTCCTGTGCATGCTAGTTTCACGTGCCACTATTTGATGGTGCGTGAGGGCACATTCAACTGCTGTTCTTGCCCTTCTTTATGTTGTCAAAGTTACCTTGGGATGGTGGTTTCTGATCTGCCTCTGATTAGTCTATTTGACTTGATTTGAGTGCCTCGTCTTTGTTCATGCTATTGATTACGCCACAATTGACACCATTGTTCTCGTGGCTGTTACTTTTCATTTTCTTGTGAGTTGTTCTTTCTTTTTAGGCTCCTGATTTATTAGGTTCCTGTTTTTTCTTTTATATATATATATATATACACACATACACATGTATGCGTGTGTGTGTGTATGTATTAATCTTCTGGCATGACAATTAGTTCATCCTTTAAAAGTAATGTTGATCTTCTGCATCTACTTGAAGATAATCATCTCAATGGACTACCTCTAATGGCCGTCTTCATTAGGAGCACATTGAAGGGTATGGGGATGCTTAATCGTATCGAAGGAGAGGTCATATCCTAGAATAATCATTATTTTCCAACTTGAGACAATGATGACTAATGCATCATAACATGGCAATAGGGTTCCATGCCCACAAAGATTAGTCCAAACTACATGTTCTACATTTGTGCCGGAGACATTTGGGATAAGCTTTTAGATACTTACTCTATGAGGCAAGATATCTATACTTGTTATGACTTAGATGGTCAAATCTTCAATGTGAAACAAGGTGCTCTCTTTATTGCAAACTATTATAGAATCTTGAAGGGGTTATGGATAAAATTGGAATAGTATCAAAATTTGAAACTTTAAATATGTTTGTACTTTGGCTTAGTTTGTTGAATGTTCTCATATTTTTAAGTTCTTGTTAGGATTGAATCTCGAATATGACCTTGTTAGGACAAAGATTCTTGGCAAGGAAGGACATTGTTTAGGTGATGAGACTTGGAGAATTGTCATGACTAATGAACTGCTCGGTTAAGGAATTGCCTTGCTTTATGGGAAGGCTTCCAAACCTAGGACCTAAATCCCTAGGAATGTGAAGCTGAACACAAGAGGCAAGGAGGACGGTTGATGCTCTCATTGGAAGAAATCTTGGCATGTCAAGGAGACTTCCTTCAAGCTACATGGAAAATAGAAGGTTCTCATTCATCATTGAAGGGCAAGTCACTGATGAAGGCAATTTCTAATTTTGAAGGTTCTAGAAAGACTTCTTTCTCTTTGTTAGTTGAAGGAGTGCCTTCCCTTCAAGCTAAAATTGAATAACTGAAGAATGATGTATTATCTCAAAGAGCCGAGCCCTCTTTCATACTTGCTCTCTAATCATGCTAGTAATAATTCCAATTTTTCTTTTAATGTTTAAAAAACTGTATTTGAGCACTCTTAAATTGTCGAATTTGGTGTTAATAGCCATATGACTCTTTATTTTCCTATCTTCATGTTTCTCTTTTTTGGTAACTACACTACTATTGCTAATTGATTTCATGTCCCAATACCTAGACATGACACTGTGTCTCATCTACCATCTCTTACCCTTAATATATCCTTCATGTTCCAAAGCTTTTTGATAGCCTTCTTTCTATTGACGAACTCACTCATCATCTAAACTATCAAGTAACATTCTTTCCTTCATTGTGTTTATTTTTGTGATCATGCTTGAGGGATGATTGAAAGGAACTAGGAAGGTTATATTATCTCCAAGGCTTGGGAACTAATGTCAGGAAGAAGGGACTTTCTCCTGTATTTAGTGTTGTGCTACATCTTACTCTTTCGAATTTGTTTTCTACATCATCATCCTGGACATCTGTCATTTCATGTCACTAAAAATGATATAACTTTGACCATCCTTTAAGTTGAAAAGTTTATACCTATGTGGATGTTGCTTTTCAAGAAACAAAATCTTTTGACATGCATGCTGAGCTTTAGTGAAAGAATTCTATATAGGGATGGGCAAAAAATCAATTTTTCTTGATCCGATTCAGTTTTGCTCTGATCCAATCCATTTAAGATCCATTTTATTAAAAATCCAATCCTTTTAAAATCCATTTTATTGGATCTAGATTTCAATTTGATTTACATTTTATGTATTTTATGGATTGGATATCCATTCTCTCAATCCAGATTTTCAAATATGGATAATCCAAAAAATCCAATCATAATTTTCAATCTAAATTTTTAGTTGGGTTATGCTGTAGGTTAGGATGAAGGTCAAGATGGATTAGTTCAAATTTGGCCGTATTCCCCGGAATTCAGTTTAGTCGACCCCAGTCAAAATTTGGCCAGTAGGCCCTGAACCAATTTTGGCTGAAATCGGCCGATTCAACCCCGACCCAAATTTGAATGCATTGGGCTGAGTCTGCCTCGAACGAAATTTGGTCATATTAGGCTGAGTCGGCCGTGACCAAAATTTGGTCATATTCAACCTAGTTGGCTATCGCTGAAATTCAGTCGATTTTAATAAAGTCAGCTTTGACAGAAATTGTGGTGTCGGCCTTGGCCCAAATTTGACAGTATTCGGTCGGGTCGGCCCTGGACAAAATTTGGTCATTTTGACCAAGCCGGTCGCGACCAAAATTTGGCAGTATTCAGCCGAGTCGGCCGCAACCAAAATTCAGCTGAATCAGTTGAGTTGGTCTTACTCAAAATTTGACTGAGTCGGCCGTAGCCCGAATTTCGCCGTATTTGGCCGAGTCAGCAATGACCAATTATTTTGATCTAAAATGAATGTGGATTGGATCATTCCAAATCCAATCCATGATCACCCTTACATATAAGCTTAGTTGTTTGAGCCACTTGAGTTTTCATTGTGCAAAAATCTTATCATATTGATACTACACTTGTACACCTCACAAAGATGCTTCTATTAAGGACAAATGTGTTCCTCCCTCAGAATGAACGCCAAGTATTAGTGGTTGTGGGAGTCTCTTCTATGCTTATTACGAGAGGAAACAAAAGGAATCTAACTTGATCCAAGTATAACTCCAATGGTCTAATGTTGAAGGTAAGTGTTCATAGCCTTTAGAAAATTCCTTGAATAATAACTTTGAGCCTAACCTTGATAGCTTATTGCCTTGAGGAAAGGAAAATGGATTTGTACCACATTTTCTATTTTTCTATTTGTGTCCATAGGTACCTTTGTGGGCAACACTCTAATTTGCTCTTTGCTATAAACGCAATTGGAGTTCACACATCAATGCAAGAGGCGTTGAAGGTTGAGAATTGGGTTCAAGCCATGAGTGAACAAATGGACATGTAAAAAATAATCAGACTTGGGAGATTGCTGACGGGTCACATGATAAAAATGGTGTAGGATGCAGGTGAATCTACATCATGAAGTATCAATCTAATGGCACACTTGATTGTTGCAAAGTTAGGTTAGTTACATAAGGATATACTGGACCTACGACATGGATAATGAGGATATATTTGATTCTCCTTTTATTAGCTACACATTTTGGTTGGGAGCTGCAACATTATGAATTATAGAAAATGTATTTTTGCACGAGCATCTAGAGGAGGAAGTCTACATGGAGATTCCACCTAGTTTTAAGTCTATTGGAGAGAGGAATAAAGTGTGCATGTTGAAGAAAACCTTGTACGGACTCAAACAATCACCCCATGCTTGATTTGGGAGACTTAGTCTATGATTTCCTTGGGATACTAACAAAGCAAAGGTTACCTTCCACTGTTTATCAAACATTTCTTAACAGGGGAACTTACTCTTCTATTGGTTTATGTAGGTGACGTGATTGTTGCAAGGATGATGGACATGAAAAATTGATCTTGAAAGAAAAGTTTGGTATCCAGTTTGAGATGAAAGATCTAAAAATATTGAAGTACTTACTTGAGATAGAAGTTACCTACTCAAAAAGGGACATCTTTATCTCCTATAGGAAATATGATCAGACCCTAGGGAAATCAGTAAGATTGATTGTGAGCCATCAGAGCTCCTATACAACAAAACCATATACTTTTAGGGAAGCTTGTTTACTTAGTCTACACTAGGCTTTACATAGCTTATGTTGTGCGTGTGGTCAAGCAATTCGTGCATGATCCAAGAGAGGATTTACTGACTTTGAGTTGAATATTTCAATATTTGAAGACTTGTTTGAGAAGGACGGGAAATTAACTCTGGAAATGTAAATTGAAGCTGGCTATGCTGAGTTTGTCACTGGTAGGAGATGCATCTCAAGGTATACCATGTTCTTGGGTGGAAACTTGATGACTTGGAGAATCAAAAAACATGTAGTTGCGAGGTCCACTATGGAGGTTGAATTTGGAGCTACGACTCGAGGGGTGTGCGAATTGTTGTGGTTGAAAATTGTTTTGAATGACCTTAAAGTGAAATGTGAAGAAGCTATGACTCTTTTGTGATAATAAATCAACTATTAGTATTTCTCACAATCTTAGTTAACATGATTGGACTAAGCACATAGAGATAGACTAACTTTTTATAAAAGAAAAACTAGATAATTATCTCATATGATCGGCTCAAGTTGGAGTGTTAACCAGGTTAAGATTGCAACTTGTATAGTGATGCAATAACATTCTTTACTTCTTATTTAAGAAAGGATAATGATTCCTGATAATTAATAAACAAGTCGAATCCAGAATCCAATTGACATATTTGTTTACAAAAAGGCTTCTTACAAAATGGTTTCATGATGTTATATGCAATCTTGAAGGATAAATATTCATTGACTTGCTTGAGGGGGAATGTTGAGTTATGAGAGATATTATCAATTACTGTAGTTATTAATTACTATAAGGATAGAAAGAGTTTATATTAATTACTGTTATTATAGGGTTGTTGATTTTTATATAATACACTTTCTTGTACTGGTTTAATATCAATGCAATTGAATAAATTTTCTTCTTCTCATTGTTAAAGTTTTATCAATTGTCTGTCATGTGAGTTAGTTTTAGCATAATACCATTGAATTTGTATGTCATTATGCAAACATCTTGTCATGTGGTTGCAGTTTGCCTACTGGCCCAGTTACCAGGCTCTCAAAATCTGTCATTCAAAAAGATTTGGAAACTGTACATAGAAAACATGCTGAACAAATAATTCTTCCTAGCATTTTGGATGTTGAAGATCTTGGGCCATTCTTTCATCAAGAGTCTATTAATTTTGCGCAGCGTTTGAAAAGAGTTCTTAAAGATTCGAGGGAGAAGCAAAGGAATTTAGAGGCTCAGATAAGAAAAAAAATGAAGAAGTTCGGCAAGGAAAAGCGTAATATTATTTACTCACCACACGAAGACGTGCTCAAGGGCTTTCCTGAAGTTGAGTTAAAGTGGATGTTTGGAAATAAGGAGGTTGTGCTTCCCAAAGCTGTTGGTCTCCATCTATACCATGGTTGGAAGAAATGGCGTGAAGAAGCTAAGGCAAATTTAAAACAGAGTTTGATAAAAGATGCTGAATTTGGCAGACAATATGTGGCCGAAAGACAGGTTCGGAGCTCCCATTTCACTTTTTCATTGTATTTCTTTATTGTTGCAATAAAATACCAAATAAAGTGATGTTTGTTATTATTGGACACAGAGTTACAGAAACTATAGCAAAAATTATGTCCCATGGTTGAGAAACTCCTACAAAAGTTCACCCTTTCCAAACTACACTGCCTTGTGATCCTACTCACCATATATTAGGATACATAACTGCTACATAATTACACTGCATTAGACAAAACTGCTGGATAACTGTCTGGCAGAGTTAAATGTAGCTATTACACTACCATCCTGCATAACTAAAGCCATAACTGTCCTAAAGAACAACCACACGATCTGATTTCTACATCCTATGCCTCCTCATAGAGTGTACCTTCCATATAGATGGATTATTAGACTCTGTAATCCCATCAATATGTGTATTATGCATGCTTGCCAATTTCAGTTTTTTATCTGGTAACTTAGATAGTAAAATGGACCTATCATGATGGCATACATTATTTTAGGATAGCAACATGTGAAAGTTCACTCCAAATGTCAATAATACTAAGGGTTAATTGTTTTTGTATCTTCTTTGAATTATTCACTGGAATTGTAGAAACAGACGTGTATCATAAATACCAATGTTTCTAAAATCAGACAAGTTATTGAACGAGTCAAGGCACAATCATGGTTCAATGGTTCAACCTAGGTAGAAATGGAGTTGGATAAATATTAATGAAATTATTATCATAGTGAAATAATATACACAGTAAGATTAGAAAATATAGCATCATAATGATGCTAAAAGCTAAAATAAAACATAAATTTATAGGTTCCCAACAATTAAAAAATATTTAAAAATTAAAATAAATATAATCGTGCTTAAATTACAATTTGAATAGTATTCATGAATATTTATTGATAAAACTATGTTATATGTAGAATAAAAAGAAAAGGACCAATATTTTAGGTTTTTTTTTTCTTTTTAAGTTAAAATAATTTATTATGAAATAATTTTAAGTGAATTGCTTTAAACTCGTTTTCAAAACTCAGATAAATACTTCTAATTCAATTGAATGGGATTGAACATCTCAAATTGAGACGCGAACTATAAAAATTTGTAATGTGGGAGACCACTATCACTAAAAGAATTGATGACAAAACAAGGGGGCACTCCATCCCACCAAGTAAAAACTAAAGTTCTGGGACCATAAGCAGTTAACTTGTTAAGAAGTGGAATTTAAGTCTAACTCAACCTCACAAATTGGTTCGTAGATGAGGTTTGCATCCACTTATATACTGTAAATTGGACTTATCTTTAGTCGATGTGAGTCTTCTAACATAACCTATTTGCACACCTATTTCTCTCTCTAAAAATGTGTGAAAATCTAAACTTCCCACCCTTAATAGACTTCAAAACATTATTCCGTCTATTCATTAATTTCCAATTAACTAATGAACTATTAGACAAAGCTTTCATAGTAATCAATGAATCCTTCTGCATCCAAAGAACTCTCCAACCTTTTTGAATTACAATATCAATAGCTTGAATAATACCCATCAAAAGCTTAATTTGATAGTATAAATTTCGCAAAACAACCCACGTTCTCACCTTTTGAATTTGTAAAATTTCACATGGTGCTTTCTTGCCATTACTAGTTTAAGCTCCATATGTATTACATTTGATCCAACCTGCATCTAGAGGAGACCGTTATCTACTTTCCTTGACATGCAAGTAATAGCAAAAGCCTTAAGAATTTTAAACTCAACTATGTTAGATTTCAAATTACCTGCTGCTATTGATCCAGAAGGATTTACAGCAGTGCAATATTTATTCTTAATATGTTGGTACTGTATTTGAAGCCCCTCAAATTTATTCTTGTTAGTGCTATTTTAAATTTCTGACGCTGTATGAGTAACAACAAATAGCATCATTGCTACCACCAAATTACTCGAATTCCTATTGGGTTGTATAATTGTCTTAATTGTTGAAGTGTCCAGCTGCTGATCCGTGATACTTTTTGAAGCTAAGTCCATAATCTAATTGCAAAAGGGCAAGCTAAAAGAATGAATGATTTGCAGTTTGAAGATCAACTTGTTTAATAATTATCTTCTATGTTGCAGTGGTTCTTTTCATGTGACTTTTTCTCTAGTCATATCAACATAGTAACATAAAGCAGAAGTGTGTATTTTTGTGAGGTGTTATTGATGGATACGTTATTGTTCATGTAATTTTGTGCAAGATGTTGGATTTGAACTTTTTGTTGGCCTTTTGTTATTAGGCATTAAGTGGGAAAACGCTTGATTGTCATCCGGCATTAACTAGTTCCTAGTTCCTACTTCCTACTTCTCCATTGCAGGAACGGATTCTTTTGGACCGTGACAGAGTAGTTTCAAGGACTTGGTATAATGAAGAGAAGAAAAGATGGGAGATGGATCCTGTGGCTGTTCCTTATGCTGTCTCAAAAAGGCTAATAGAGTATGTTCGCATTAGGCATGATTGGGGTGCCATGTATATCGTATTAAAGGGGGAGGACAAACAATTTTATGTAGACATAAGGGTAATTATTGTATATATTCTATTTCTTATTGTTATGTTTTTTTGGCTTTATTTCTTGTATGGTGATTATTAAATATGCTTTCTTTTTTCAGGAATTTGAAATGGTTTTTGAAGATTTGGGGGGATTTGATGGGCTGTATATGAAAATGCTTGCATGTGGTATTCCAACAGCGGTTCATCTCATGTGGATTCCTTTCTCTGAATTGAATATCCGCCAACAGCTTCTCTTGATATTAAGAGTGTGTAATGGGATTGTTAGTGGCTTGTGGAATTCTAGAGTTGTCACACAAGCGAAAAATTGGACCTTTACCCAAATTAAGGATACCACTGATGACATAATGGTGCTGATGGTGTTTCCTATTGTAGAATTTTTAGTCCCATACCCGGTATTGTTGAACTCAGTGCTTGTCGTTTGCAATTGAGGTTATCAGTTTTAACTAATAAATTTAAGCCTTTGTTGTCATTATGTTACAGGTGAGGATACAATTGGGAATGGCTTGGCCGGAGGAAATATACCAGACAGTTGACACCACATGGTACTTGAAATGGCAATCAGAGGCAGAATCAAATTTTAAATCCAGACAACCAGCAGTCGAGGATGGAGAAAGTTCATGGTCTTTTAAGTTTTTGGTCAGAGCTGCTATATATGGTTTTGTTTTGTTTCATGTGGTCAAATTTATGAGGAGAAAACTTCCTAGACTTCTTGGGTTTGGGCCTTTGCGAAGAAACCCAAATCGGCGGAAGTTGCGGCGAGTGGTATAAGTTTGTTCTTGCATCTTGTGTATGCTATAGATTTGTGCATAATTTTCTGATGGTTATCTTATCACTGTTTGGAGAATCCCCAAAACCCTGCTCCTAGTTTATGTGTCTATCACTAATTCCAAGTTTATGCTGTAATGTGGATTCATATTATGTTGCACTAATATTATACTCTATTGAAACCGATCACTTTCTGTGGAAAATGAAAGTCTTAAAAAGTACTGCAGAAGCCACTATCATTTTGGAGTCTGTTTCAATTTTGCTGAGTGGACTGATAAAAAAATTATTTACTAGGTATTCAAGTGATCTATCCCTCTCCCAAAAGTTTATTTCCCAATTGCTCTCCACTTTTCACACATCTTCCCAAACTTATATCCCCCCATGCAGTCCAGAGCAGAATGAATATTTCCTTCCAGTCCCTCTCTAACTTTGCCATTTGGTAAAGTTAGTCACAGAACCCGCTGCTATCATTCATGCCATACATGGTCATTCCTCTTTTTCTTATTCTTTCTCATGTACACACAATAAAGAATCATAGGTTCTTCACATGTCAGGAAAAAAGCTCTTTTGTTATCTATTGTACAACTTTATAAAATCTGATCTTTGTTGCATCTCATTCTATAGGGTCCTCGTGGGGTGTGGTTTTTACCCCTTTTGTATTTTTTCTCAGAACACGAATACACACATACACACACACCAAGTGATTTTGATCTAGGTTACCTTTATCTATTCAATTATAGTTTCAGAAGGTAAAATTAGACTTAGTTGTTCGCACTTTAATTCAAATGAACTCTTGTGCGACGGGGCATGTTACAGCTTAAGCTTTTTGGAGAGTTGGTTCTTTAGAAATTTCATTTTAGTAAGGTTCTAATGTGGAAAACATGTGGTTGTTAGATCATCAAATATGGTAATAATTTTTCTTGTTCTAGACACACCTAAAAAATAAAAACTGGGTGGGCCAAAGGCAGTATAGTTTGTAGTTGTCAGTTTCATTAATGTACATGTATTAGATGGAATGAGGACCAGTACACAAATTTATGTTACCATGGTGCAAGGTTTAACTAAGTATTATTTCTCTGTTTTTGGCTGTCTTGCAGAAGTATTACATTGGTCAAAAATTGAAAAAAATCAAGCAGAGGAGGAAGGATGGCTTTGATCCCATAAAGACCGCATTTGAACAGATGAAGGTTAAAACTTGACAACTTTTTATTCTCTGATTTATTACTGGATAATACTCTCATCAAGGAAACAACTGAAACTTATAGCTGTTATGCAGAGAGTGAAGAAACCGCCAATACCATTGAAGAACTTTGCTAGCGTCGAGTCTATGAAAGAGGAAATCAATGAAGTTGTGGCATTTTTGCAGAATCCAAGGGCATTCCAAGAGATGGGTGCACAGGCGCCTCGGGTATGATATTACATGAAGATTCTTTTTTCTCATTCTATCTATTCTTGCAAAATTGGGAGGTGATAACTGTAACATCCTCACATCCCAATTTTACCAGCTTAAAAAAAAAAAAACTAAAAAAATAGGATTGTTTCACTATAGTAGTCAAAATAGAAGATCCAATGTATAAAATATATTAATACAGTCCTAGAATAGATAGGACTATAAAAGTATAACGTTTATACAAACCAACTCTAAAAGACCAATTCTAATTCTAAGCACAGACTACTCACTTACAACAACTCCCACTGAAACCTTTTATCAACTTAAAAGATGACTCTTCAACCTCTAAAGGTGTCTTTGACACTGCAACCACATCTGCTCCCACCGAGTAGGTGATCATCGCAAAAGAAAGACAAACAACACAAAAACACAAAAGAAGGGTAAGCCAATGTAAACAAGGAAATATTCATATGAAAACTTAACTCACTTTACCAACATAACACACATAGGCATACATATAAACAAAGATACAATTGACACTAAACTCAATTATTTGGATACAAGCAAGTAACATCGAATCTCTTGGTGGCTTGCACCTGTGTGTGGTTCCCAAACTCTGCAAAGTTTGGCCTCAAGAGGTTATCAACCAACCAACCACAAGGTAAATCCCCTTCACGCCTAGGACTTGATCAAGTCCAGTGACTAGGACCTCCTGCTACTCCTCACGACATAATTCATTCTACTCTATTTGAGTATTAATGATTATTAGAGCGTTAGGATACCAACCAATACCAAGTCCTTATGTCATTGCGTACACTAAAATACCACCATATAGAACTTCTCCTTGAAATTCCTTAAACATCATAAATTTGCATGCTCACAAAATTTCATACCAATTAACATCTTATATACCCACAATAATTTTTTTATCTCAATTCATAGCAATAAGGACTATAGAATCCAATTCAAGTATACATAGAACATCCAAATAACCAAAACAGCAAAAACAAACAGAGTAATTGGCACTATACATGAAATACATGCAAACGGTGAAAACCATTTCTCTAACCACAAACATCAAAAGAAAGATCCCACCAGTCAAAATGAGTGCCTAGAATCAGCTGTCAAAATTTCAGCTTAATCCAACGGTTAACGAAGTGGGAATCTTCATTTTACCAATAAGACGCAGTGCTGAAAACAGAGTAGCGCTTAGTGCCAGAATGTAGCGTCCAACGCTGATCGGCTCATCAAAAGCCAGCGCTCAGCGCTGCCATGGTGAGGCTTAGCGCTGTATTAGATATCAACAATCACAAATTAAGGCTTTTTTGATCAATCTGGACCTGTTTCAATACTCAAATTGGTACTTCTACTATAGGCAGTGGTCAAAAAGAGTTTTAAATTATAGTAGGTAGCACCAATTAGATCCATGATCCAACAACTCCATCTTTTTCAAATACCTCCAATTCAAACAATACAATCAATTTCAATTCAATCATTTAAAAGATCAACTTACCACAATCACAAACATCAATAATTTATCATAGCATATAAGATATTTCACTATCATACAAGATATGACTTACTCACTCTAAAAGCTATTAGTTTCCCTTACCTGACAAAGCGACTCTGTAGACCCAAACCACTCAAAAAAAAACAAAACGCATCTAACTCCACATGATGCTCTATCTACACATATAAACATCACAAAAACGATCAGGACCTACCATTATGATTACTGATCAAGAAAGACTCATACTGATGATTAAAATGATGCATGCAAGCGGAAGATGATTCACATGTGACAAAAAACATAATTAGACCAAAAAGAGGGCGGAAAACTCAACATACACGAGCGAAGATACTGATCGGTCCAACTTGAAGAGCTCGCCGAGAGGTCCAATCCTACAGTCTCGGTTCTTCAATCAGACGACCACAGAGACAGAACTCCTAGAGAGAAGTAAGCGAACTTTAGAAAAGTAGTTTCTAAAGAGATGGTGTGTTTTAAAATAATGAAACTCTTATAACAATTCTATTTATACTAAAACCTTTTAATATTAAAATAATCGAGCCTCACTATTTTTAAACCACTATCACTTCTACAATGCCATTTTCTAGGGTTTCACAATAACTTTCTTTATCAATTTTTAAGTTCTTCCCGCTCCCTTGTAAATTGATGCAAAAAATAACTTGTTTTGAATAAAAGCAACCTTGAAATTACTTAAACCGGCTTAAGTTAAGCTTATTTATTTAGTTCAGTTAATGGTGAGAAAGACAAGCTATGAGATTTAAATAAATAACTGAATCATTAAGTACTCTTATTGATAATGAAGAAGATATACAATAATTTAAGTGGTTGTCAATGATTGACCTACTTCAATGTCGAGGAAGTACTTGAGTGGTTAAAGTCTGTAGTTTGAAATTGACTTTTGAGATTAGGCTTGAGCTCAAGGATCCCACAATATCATCAACATATATATGGAATCTTATATGTTCTAAATGTATTGTGTGTCTAATGCAGACCACACAATATGTATGTATACTATTGAATAAAATCAATTGTAATAAAGACACCTAATAATTAGGAATCCATCATACTAATTTTCGAGATTATGTAATGGTTGAATTCTTAGAAATCTGTAACAGTTGATTATATTCTAACACCCTCCCTCAAGCTGGAGCATATATGTCATATGCACAAAACTTGTTACAGATATACTCAATCCGAGGGCCTCTAAGAGACTTGGTGAATATGTCAGCCAATTGATTGCTAGAGTTGACAAAATCAATATTGATTTCTCCAGAGACCACCTTTTCTCTAATAAAGTGAGAATAAATTTCAATGTGTTTGGTTCTTTCATGGAAGATAAGATTTGATGCAGTGTGAAGTGCAGTTTGATTGTCATAAATAAGCTTTGTTTCATGGATGTCCACTATTTTCAGTTGTATTAGTAGTTGCCTGAGCCACGTAAGCTCACAAGTGGCTGCTGCCATAACATTATTTTCTGCTTCTGCACTAGATCTGACAACTATATTTTGGTTTTTGATTCTTCATGAGATAAGGTTTCTTCTGATAAGAACACAGTACCCAGAAGTGGATCTCTTATCTGATGTTGATCTTGCCCAATCCGCATCAGAGTAACAAGTGATCTTAGTACTGCCTTTGTCTTCATACAATAATCCTTGTCTTAGAGCCTTTTTTATATATCGAAGAATACGTGTCACAACATCCCAATGGCTATCACAAGGAGCATTTAGAAATTGGCTTATCACACTAACCACGAAAGTGATGTCGGGTCTTATGAAGGTGAAATAGTTGAGTTTGTGATAGAACACTTGAGGAGGGGCTGGTACAACACGAAAAAGATAGTGAAGAAGACCGTGTTAGAGGAAGGCCCAAAATATGGAAGGTTTACTCTATGAGGAAGAAAACAAGCCCAAAGAATATTAATTAGTTAGGAAGGGTAATGACGTGGAAAAAGAATACAAGCATTTGAAAGGGAAAGAAAGAGAGAGGGAGGTACGGAGAGTTTGTTATGAAATAGGGTAAGGAGAGTGGTCTCTCTGGAGGAGTCATAGACTCTTGAAAGATACTATACTGTCTTGCACTTGGTTTGCTCATTTTCACATATTCAATAATACAGTTTCCATACACTATCATTTTCTGTTCTATTTTGAATTGATTTTGCTATCATAGACCTATCAGTTTGCTTACCAAACAATGATATCTTTCCGGGTCTTTCAATGACTCCCCTTGACCCGGAAGAATCTTGATATTGGGATTCATAGGAGCATCACAAGGACGATAGTCAAGCATAGCAATTTCAGTAAGAATGTCCATGACATATTTATGTTAATTAATGACAATTCCAGAAGTAGATTGAGGAACTTCAATGCCTAAGAAATATTTTAGAAGGCTCAAATCTTTAGTATGAAATTGCTATGAAAGGTGCTCTTTGAGTAGTCAAATTCCAGTTTCATCATCACCCGTCATAGAAAAGGAAATAAACATAGACTGTCATGCGACAGTGTTGAAACAAAGAGGCAGAATTGTGTGACTGAATCAGTAAATTAAAATTACATTAAACTCAATTGAAAATATACAGCATCAATGTTTTTTGTACGTGCAGTGCAAATACACAAAATAACTTCTTGTAACGGCAGTTTGAGGAAGGGAAGTTAAATACAGTTACAGATTACAATAACTTCATGTAATTAAAATATACTGAAAATAAAATAAAATAAAACACAGAATTAGAAGACAAACAAACTATTGTACGAAACTCTGATAAATAAATAAAATACAACAACACTAATAGCCCCCCTCAAACTCAAGGTGAGGGAGTGAGATTCCGAAAGTCCATCACATTGAGTTTGTGGTGCAGTTGGAGAAAACGAGTGGTAGAAAGTGGCTTGGTGAGAACATCAACCCATTGGTCAACACTTGGTATGTGAAGTTCAGTGAGAAGAGCCTGAATCCAAGTAAGTTCAGCAGAGGCGTGGGCTAAACTGCAATATTCAGCTTTAGTGCTGGAACGGTAATGACACGTTGCTTGCGGGACCACCAGAAAATGAGGTTAGCACCAAAAAAGATAGCAGAGCCAGAGATGGATTTGCGGTCATCAACATCAGAAGCCAGTCGGCATCACATAGAGAGGTGATGGGAAAAGGAGCAGATGAAGGAGCTGCCCGCATACAAAATGCAAACTGGCCATTCTTAATAGACATTGTTGTGTATTGTTGAAACTTAGACGTAAACATTATGATATATTTGATTTGAATTTTCATCTATACTTTGAATGTTAAGAACCTATAAAATTATCTTTCATTTCTAGTTTTTAGCTTATAAATTTATGCTAATATATTTCTTATACTATTTTATTAATACCCAAGGTTGTCAAACTCGAGAGTTTACGTAAACTCGTGAGAGTCCAGTAAACTCGAATCGTAAACTCGAATCGTAAACTCGTAAGAGTTTACTTTACATGAAAACAAATTTTATATAAATAATATCTTAATTCAAACCGGTCCATAAAATTATATAGCTTAAAAGTATTTAAAATAAATAAATTCATACAAATACCGT
>Ga0214544_1001590_pt1:0-32500 | contig 47609 bp, 16 predicted proteins | sample CNSS3metaG_FD_160074 | JGI IMG/M metagenome (GOLD analysis project Ga0214544, IMG submission 160074) | Root nodule microbial communities from cowpea collected in UCLA plant growth center, Los Angeles, California, USA - CNSS3 | ecosystem: Host-associated > Plants > Roots > Nodule | place...
ATGTAATCCGGATGAGTCGAGTCTGAGTCTAGTGTATTGCTTGAGAAGTCATAACATGATTGGTTGATGAATATTGTTTTGGATTGTGTAATAGCATGTGACTGCTTGATAAACTGTTTCTACTCTATCTTACCCTGTTTGCTTGTTTGGTTGTCTTGTATGTGGTCCTTCTCCTTTTGTGATGATCATCAATTCATTGATGTGAGCAGATGCGAGAGGCACTCGAGGTCAACAAGGAAGAGATGATTCCGCTGCATAGTCTACCTGGGCTGGACTTCATGTTTTATTTGGGCTTTTCTTTAGGGCTATGGCCCATGTACGCTTTACTCTTTAGTATTCTATTAACTTTCGTTAAGTCCTTGGATTCTTGGTTGTATCTGGCATCACGGTGTGCCTTAGTTTCTCCTAGTATTTTTGGATATTGTAAGGAGTAACGTTTATACTTCAGGACTTGTCTCTAAATTTCTATATGTGTGGCATTTCATTTAAATTAAAGTTATTATTTAAATGGGGTGTTACATTAATGGTATCAGAGCAGTTCGTCCTTAGGATGACTTGAGGTTGTGGGTTTGTTCATGCCTCGTAGGCGTGAGTAGTCATGTCTAGTCGAGTGTGTCAGTAAAACCAAAAGTTTTAAGAACAGAAAAACGCCTTGATAAAGTAATGAGGGTGCACACTCATGACTAGATCAAAGGTTGTTTTTCCTTTCTTAATCCCAATGGTTTGGGGAAGGAAGGGTGACAGACGAAAGGTTTGGATGTCTGTAGATGATGGAGTGTTGCCTTGTATGTTCTAGTTTGTCCTGTTACGCCCCTGTGTTTTGTGTCTTGTGTCTGTAGCGATGAGGGAAACTTGACCTACTCACCCTTACAAGGATTTGTAGGGTGTTTGAGACAATCTCTTGTCTCAAAGATGTGAAGATGTAAAAGGTTGTATATCGATAGGTGATGAAAGTTAAGTCTTGGTTTAGAGGGCTGGCTGAGAAATGAATTTGAAGGTTAAGAAGCAACGCTTTGGGCCGCGAGAACTACAAGATCGAATTTTAAGATCGTGTACCACAAGTTTTACAAGAAGAGTTGAGTTTAGGGATGGGTATAAGAGAAGATATCGGTGCGTGCTCGTGTAGCAAGGTTTGGGAAATCAACTAGATTTTATATCTTGACAAGGTCTGGGGTTTGAAGTGGAACATTGTGGAAGGTTTGAGATTAAGGGTAGAGATCATGAAGTGTATAAGGAAAGCAAATAGGTAGTTGGAGGCTTACATGAGGTAGACCCTTGAAGATCAGTCAAGTATGATGATGTTATCTGAGAAGAAAGTATATTAGGGGTTATATATATCAGATCAATAGTAGTAAGAAGTAGGTGGATCTTCTCAGCAATAGCATTCATCCAAGTCAAGAGTAGAAGGAGTGTTCTAAGTAAGGTGGCTCACAAAAGAGAAAGGTTTAACCTGGGATATGAGATGGGCGGTTTCAAGTATCAGAAGAAGAAACACATAGTTGAGTTTGTCCTGGTGGGGAAGGATAGTTAGTAATGTCATGATGCAGGGAAATAGGAAAGGAAAATAAAAGTTTTGAGTAGCTACGAGAGTGTTTGCGATGATTAGTACTAAAGTGGTTAGCACAAATGGTCTAATTCAAAAGATACATGTTAAGAATGCGGTGATTAGATTATAGGTTTTGGTCTCGTTTAAGGTCGTATATTCCTTGATGTCTCCAGTATGGTAAAGGAGTCATGGTGATCTGTAAGAAGGAGCTGAGGTTAAGATGGTGGTTTTGCTACAATTGCGGCCAAGTGGAGATTCACTCGGGTGTGTGGTTCTTTCGTGGGGATCAAAGTATTTAAACTCAAATCCAATTTGAATTATTTCCTTTGCAGGGTTGGGACATAATCTCAAGGGTGGATTGGTTGCTTTCCCAATCTCATTCTGATGAGCTGGGACAACCAACGAGGTAGTGTTCTTTGATTTAAAAGAGATAAGTTAGTGATCGAGTATGAAGTATGGAGCAAGTAAAATAGTAGGGGCAGGGTTTCATGTGAATTAAAAGTCATCTGACAAAGAAAAGTGAATAATAGACGCAAATAATCTGGGTGGTAGAAGAGTCTATAGACGTGAACTGAAGCAAGTACTAAAATTTTGACCTTGGTGTGGTGGAGTTCACTTTTGCATTGGTGTCTGAAGAAGAACCTGTGTTAATAGTTTCCAAATGGAAGGTTCCTACTGAGAGTTTGAAGTGAATATCGAAGTGAAAGAGATGTTGGAGAAGTAGTGGCTTATACTAAGTATAATCACAAGGATAAACTGTTTAAGGGTAAACGTTGGATAAGGGAAGATTGACTTTTCGGGTCTATGGTTTTATGGAGTGGAAATCTGATAAAGGTAAGGAATGTCAAACATGTTAGCGGTATCATCAAGGTTTAGCGGTGAGTTTTCCAAGCGCGAAAAGGGTCTTTGGAATGTTCAAGAAGAGTATGGACAAAGACTGGAGTGACTAGTAGGACAAATGGTTTGAAAACGGTGGATACGATGTTGAGAGAATAGGATGTTAAGGCTATGCAAAAGGGTGTTCAAAGGGTTTTGTAAGTTACATGAGTTTTGGAGGAAGGATTCTCAACGACGATTGCTTCCTTGGCGTGGCAGACATGAAAGAAGCATTATTTTGAGTAAACAAATAAGTGACTTTGCGTGTTGATCAGAGTAGCGCCATAGGATGACGACAAGTGATACTTATGAAGGGTAAGAGGTGCGTGAAAAGAACTATCTTACTCACGACCTAGAGTATTACTACGACAACCAGTTCTTGTTAAACAACAAAAGTGTCGTTCTTATGAGTATCAATTAAAGATGTTCATAGAATCATTTAGAGTTGGAATTATGGGGTTACTCAGAGAAAGTTGTGTAAGAGTAGTAGGAGATGGTTTGAGTTATGATTTCAAGTTAGAGTGCCATCTTGGAATTGAGAAAGTGAAAGTAGATGTTTAGCCAGGGAATGGAATTCAAGATCCGTGATTTGACGAATTAAGAGTAAGGGTTGATTGAGAAACATAAGTGTTTGGGTTGGAAAGAGAATGTGTGAGGAGATTTCATTAATCTAGTCATCTTACTAAACTAGTGAGTCTCTCAACAAGGTTGGAAAAAAAAAAGTAATTCAGAAAAATCTTAGTTTGAGAAGTATCTTAGAGTTGATATGTATAAATCAAACTAGAAATTTCAAGTCAAGGAAAGACCTGGTTCTAAGGCTTTTGTGGAAGGATAATTACAAGTTAGTAGATTAGAAATGAAGGTGACATACCGAAATGTCGTAATAGAGGAAAGCTTAATTTGGATCCAGAATGACTTGGTTGTGGACTTTGTTACCATTGGTTGAAGTCAGTAAAGGAGGCAAGATGTTATGAGTGTCGTTATGCATAAAAGTGGTCAAGAGTGTAGATGGTAAGGCAGTAAGCCAAAACTCAATAGTGATCAAGTCAGTGGAGTGAGGCATAAAGGAGTGAACGAGGTGATGGGAAGTGATAACGAACATGCTATAGTTTGAGACTTAAAGTCATATGAGACTTTGATAAAACCTACAAGAGGTAGTGGGGAGCTTATGAGAGGTGAGTCAGTATGTCAGATACAAGTTAGTTGGGCAAGTATGAAGGAGCATTCGATTTTTAAGATTGCATGTTGGAAGTTATTTCGAGTGTAGTGACTAAACCAATTTACGCTATTGAACACATGTCGCTTAGCATATAGGCAAACTTTCCAGTAGTTATAGGTGTTGGAGTCATCAAATCTGTCATGTCTGAGTGGTGGTTGTCATAGGGCGTGAGGAAAACGTAGTTTTCTTCGTATCACATCAGTGAATTTTTGAGGACAAAAATTTTTGTTGTTGGGGAGAATGTAAGGCCCACTTTATTTTCTGCCTTTAATTAAATGGGATACCCCAAATCAGTTGGGCCTAGGGCTGGCCCAAAGGGGATCTAAGAACCCTAAACTACCCTAACCTAACCACTATGCTCATCTTCGTAAAACAGAACTCTTACTTCCTCTTTGAGCAGCTGCGAAACTCTGCTAGGGTTCATCCACTTTTTCTCATCAAGTGAGCCCAGACCAGTTTTTTACTCTTCATAAGTCAGCTTCCAACTCATGCTCTTGCTCCATTCTGTTCATTCTTCGTAGTTCCAACTAGGGTTGTCTTAATAATCTCGTTTTAAGCTCGTTCCATTGTTTTCCAGCCCTCGAAGCTATTCCTTGAGCTACTGTTCATCACGGTTCGGGTATCGAAGTCCTCTGCTAACCCCTTTCCAGGTAAGGGAAGCTAGGTTCTTTTTCGCGTTTTTGATATATGTGGTTACTTTTCGTTTCTGTTTTATGCTTAAATGATTGGAAAACATTAGTTTTTGTATATTTCTGAGTTAGGGGTTCAAATATTCATGAAACTGTGATGTTTGACGTCTTTTCTCGTATTCTGATGCGTCGCACAGTCGCTGGGCGAGTTCCTTGGCTCGCTGGGCGACTGTGTATTTTTCTGATATGCGCAGTTTTAGTAAAATTGACTTTCCTGACTCATTAACCGTTGGATCGAGTTGATATTTTAACAGCTAATCCTTAACGCATAATTCTTGACTTTGACCGGTCGGATCTTGAATCAGAGCTCTGTAGTGAGAGCAGTTTTTATCGCAAGATCGCTGTAGTTTGGTTGTTTCTTTGATCTTGAATGGTTATTATTGGCTTGAATCTAATTGTTATATTAAAAGCATGTGATAAATGATCATGCATGAGTGATGTGATTCATGGATTGTGGATGATGGGTTTGGGATAAATCTTGGCATGCGATTTCAATGAAATGGTTGGTTATATATGTGGTCATAAATTCGGTATGAACAATAATGTTACATTGATGGCATGGTATTGGTATGAGGTGAAGTTCTATATCCCCGAATTGGGAAGAATGTGATGGTATGAAATCAACATGAAATATGAATATATGAATGAGGATGGGTTACAAAGGATGGCGTGAAGTGTTAAATGCATGATCAATATTATTTGTTTGTTTGGAATGTGATTGGTATGTTGTTAGTACGTAAATCCACGAGTCTCTAGGTGAGACTTCATGGTGGTGCTTCAGTGGTCGGGACGTAATTCCATGGCCTCTGTTAGTGGGAGTCCATGGTGGTGCCCCATCTATATGGTCTGGTAAGGATTCATGGTAAGGTTGCATCCTGACACTCTAAGGAGTCAGTTAGTCTCACTTAGAGCGGACTGACTCCTGTGGTGAGAGTAGCAGGAGGCCTGAAACTCATTAAGGGCTAACCTTGTGTGTAAGGGAATTGATTCATTGTAACACTTGTAACACATAGATCGGGGGTGAGCAGCTCGGGGGTGAGCAGAGGTATTCACCACAAGTACAAACATCCGCTGAATTCGACCTGATTATATGTAATCCGGATGAGTCGAGTCTGAGTCTAGTGTATTGCTTGAGAAGTCATAACATGATTGGTTGATGAATATTGTTTTGGATTGTGTAATAGCATGTGACTGCTTGATAAACTGTTTCTACTCTAGCTTACCCTGTTTGCTTGTTGGGTTGTCTTGTATGTGGTCCTTCTCCTTTTGCGATGATCATCAATTCATTGATGTGAGTAGATGCGAGAGGCACTCGAGGTAAACAGGGAAGAGATGATTCCGCTGCATAGTCTACCTGGGCTGGACTTCATGTTTTATTTGGACTTTTCTTTAGGGCTATGGCCCATGTACGCTTTACTCTTTAGTATTCTATTAACTTTCGTTAAGTCCTTGGATTCTTGGTTGTATCTGGCATCACGGTGTGCCTTAGTTTCTCCTAGCATTTTTGGATATTGTAAGGAGTAACGTTTATACTCCAGGACTTGTTTCTAAATTTCTATCTGTGTGGCATTTCATTTAAATTAAAGTTATTTTTTAAATGGGGTGTTACAATGAGTGAAAATAAAAATCCATCTATGCCAAAATCATTTGCTTTTGTTATTATCTAATCTATTTAAAATAAATTTTATTAAATATTCAATCCAAAATCTATTTTATTAAATTTAGATTTTAATCTTATCTATATTTTAATCTGGATATTAAGAGTTAGTCCATACCAAAACTTAAGACGGGTTGTTCTGGATCTAAAGAACAAAGTTTCATTTCCTTAGGAAATCAAGTATGAAAAAAAAAAAAAAAAAAAACTAAACCTAATCTATTGTTACACCGAATAAAAAACAACAGACATCTTCACGAAACCATTGAAACAAGCTCGGTTTGAGAAACTCATGGAACAAATTGGATGACTAGCTTAGGGTTAATGGATTAAAGGAGTTGTTGTAGTTTGTAATCTAACTAAACTAGGTTATGTTATTTTAGCTACAAACAGAACAACCATATAAATACATGTTTTTTGCAATCATAAAATCATAATTGATTGATGAATGAGAAAAATACTTTCTTTTTACAACTATTTATCTACGTATTCTTCCCCTTTCTTTGTGTCCCTTGTGTGCGTGAGGTGCCCACAGAAGCATGTGTATGTCCTGCATACAGAAGAGAGAAGTGAGCACAAGAACGAATTAAGATAGTCTAAGAGATTGAAAATGTTAGCTTAAGATACTAATTAATTGTTGGCGCTTTGCCATCTAACAATGGTGTCTGTGTTGATTAAAATTAGCCTATTAAACATCAACAAAGATTGAGTGAGAGAATGATGCTTTCAATCAAAATTGATATAAGTGATATCGTTGATCAAATTTGAGTTGATGATATAGTGTTAAGTTTTTTAAAATATTAAATTTTTAAATATATTTAATTTTGAAAATATTTAATTAATTACGATTAATTGAGAATGTATTGAATTTAAAAAATAGTTTATGTTAACCATTCGTAAAAGTAAAAGAATGAAATAAATTTACTTGAAGGCTATATAATCCATTAAAATTTATAAAATAACTTTTACCAAGTTTTAAAAACGACAATTGTAAAACCACCCAAAAAAATAATAATTTGTTCATTACACATGGAGATAATTTTAAAAACCATTTTTAAAATCCCTATATATACATGCATGCAGAAATATTAAAATTATATATTTTACCCAGAAATATATTTTTATAGTAATAATATTAACGAGGAATGAAAGATGGCATGACTGATATGAATAATTAGAAGGCTGCATGAGTTTTGACTGTTTAGCAATGGCTCCTTCGGTTTAGGTCATCTTATGAAGCTTGCTTCTTGCATTTTCCAAGCATGCATGACGCTATTTGACATGTCTTCATTTTTAACAAGATTCTCCTTATGAACACTTCAATTCAAACTTTCGAATACGTTGACCAGATAAACCTAATCCTAAATCAAACAAATGTCTGCAAGTACAAAATAATATTAAATATATTTTCTATCCACCTAACATGTGTGTTTCTATTTTTGTGACTGCAAATATTTCAGATACCATTGGTATTTGCACAAACACTTTCTGACACTGTTCAAAACCTCTTGCAAGTTACAGGAGTGAATATAAGAAAAAAGAAAAAGGAAAGTTATGAACATGAAACAAAATTGATTTCAGCACACACATATATATATAAGTATATTATATTAATTTTTTTTCTTACTTTATTTGTCTAATTGGATTGATTCAAACAACAGTGCCTGAGTTCGACTCCATAGTTTTAGTTTTGTTTTCAAGGCTGTCTCAGATTCCTCTGGTTCTTGTATAATCACTTTCGACTGTTACAACTTTTTTTCGGAATCAACACATATTATTATGTTATGTTCTTGGTAAATTGCCTTTTCATAGGATGATCAAGTGTTTCAACATTACAATCAACACTTCAAAGTCGATAAACAAAAGAAAAGGAAAATGATTTTTATTTATTTTTTAAATAATTTTTCATTTTTATATTTTTTCATTCTCAATATTTCAAAATTACTCTATTGTCATCTTTAATGTGATTCTCAGAAAAAGTTGTCAAAATTTAATAATCTTTATCTATAAAAAAGGGTTAATATTATTATTATAATGACAAAAATTGTTCCCAACAATTAATTACAAAAGCAAAAAGAAAAATATTTGTTTGTTAGAAAGAAGAGATAGAAGCATGATAGGGTTTATAGATCTAAGCAACCTATAGGTATAGCTATATATAATATAATAAAAATTGATCAACATGTTAAAAAACGTATTGCCGGGAAGTCCAATAAAGTTATACCCCATTGGTCTGTGTCTGTCACTTGCAATTTCTTTTGGATTTCGAATGAACAATGACCCCACCTTCAGATAGGGTTCATGCAAGGGAGGTCGTAAGTGGGGAAGAACTTCATGTTTCATCTCTCAGTTGACTTCTCTCTCTCACTCTCTCTCTTATTACCATCACACACTCTGCTTAATTTTTGCTTCTCACACATTATATTTATATATATATCAAGAACCAATCTTTATCAGCTAGCGTTGGAAAGAAGAACAAGGTAATCAATTGATCAAATCAAGCAATGATTTCAAGGGTCACATCTAGCTTCCAAAATCATCTTCAGATGTTCCCTGAGCATGAAGAATTGGTGTCACCCTCTGTGGAATCTGGGTCAGCTTCACACTCCAGCACCCTCCTCTTCAATCTCTCTATTCTGAAGGACAAGGTGAGCGAGGTGCAGACCCTAGTGGGTGTTATTCTCTCCCCAAATCAAACCCTTCCCGAGTCAACTTCCATGGCCATATCCAGCATGAACTCCACAATCCAAGAAATCCTAGTCACTGCCTCATCAATGATGTTCGCCTGCCAACAGATGGCTCACACAACCCCTTCTCCAGGTATTAATAATAACACCACCACTACATGCACCAACAAACTGCACCACCTCAACAAGTTATTATTGCCTCACTCAAACGCTAATAACACAGCCATAGATATGAGTGAGGGTTGTTTATTTTCTAGCACCGAGTCAGAGACGCTGGACTGGTTTACTGAAAGCTATAACAACAACGATAATAGCAATAGCACTAAGGAAGATGATCCAGGCGTTGTGATTACTGAAAACAACATGATTATTAGGGAAGAACATGAACTTAACGAAGAAGGGTATAGAGGGGTTTCAAGAAACAGTGATATAATCGAATTGGATGCTGCGGATTTGTTGGCGAAGTACACGCACTATTGCCAGGTTTGTGGGAAAGGGTTCAAGCGTGATGCGAATTTGAGGATGCACATGAGGGCTCATGGGGATGAGTACAAGACCAATGCTGCATTGAGCAACCCAATTAAGAACAAGGGGAAGTTGGAAGGGGAAAGCGAGTTTTTGATGGGTGTGAAGCCAAAGAGATATTCGTGTCCTCAAGAAGGGTGTAGGTGGAACCAAAAGCACGCCAAGTTTCAGCCATTGAAGTCTATGATTTGTGCCAAGAATCATTACAAGAGAAGCCATTGCCCGAAAATGTATGTGTGCAAGAGATGCAACCAGAAACAGTTCTCTGTGCTCTCTGATCTTAGGACACATGAGAAACACTGCGGGGATCTGAAGTGGCAGTGCTCCTGTGGCACTTCCTTTTCTAGGAAAGACAAACTCATGGGCCATGTTGCTTTGTTCGTGGGACACCAACCACTTATCAACAACAACGTTGGTCTCTCGTCGTACTCTGCAAAATTGGAGCACCACACATTGCAAATGCAGATTGATGCTGCCTCAAGATGATGGTGTTCATATATATCAAGAGGTGCTCTCTCTCCCACCTTCACAATGCTGCTAAATAAACTTGTATGAGAAAAAACAATGTACAATAAATTTAACTTTCTTTGTAAGTTAATTAGAAAGTTAATTAACTCGTGCTTATTATTAATTTTATAAAAGTTTTCTTGCTAAGATTTTCAGAAAATAAGGTGCATAACTTACAAAGGTTTACTTTTTTTTTTTTTTTATAAAGTTTACGGACAGTTTTGTCTTGAATTAGTTTCCTTGTCACCTTTTTCGTCTGTGATGATCAGTTAAAATCACATGTTAATTATATGTGTATGTATAGAAACTCTCATGCATAGATTTTATATCGCTTGGAGATACGAGAAAATCTTAGAATGGTGAGTGACTTGTCTTTTACTTTCTGAATAGGATTTTTTTAATCAATCCCTAATTGTCATGTTTTTTTTTTAAATTTAAATATAAATTTAAGTCTGATTGAATAGAAGATCTATAAAGGCATTGTAGTTGTAAGTGATATGAATATGTTATGAGTTAGACTCTCTCTAGTAATTTTTCTTGTTTTACACAAATTAGTTTGTTATAACATTTATTAAGAGAGTAAATTGATGTAAATTTTATTTTTAAAATCAAATCCAATTACAATGTGAGCAAATTAATATTTGTGTTTCAATGATGCATAGTCTAGAACTCGATACAAAACAAAGTACACAATTACAAAAATGAGTGTCATATTAATTGGTACGATAAAATAAAATAATAATATTAGTACTAATTTAATGATTCAGCATTTGAAAAAATATATATTTTACTGTGGGAGATAGCATAAAGGACTAACTTTTCATATGTATAGATTATTTTGAGTGAAGTGATAAACTTATTAAAGGGGAAAACAGACTTAGGACAATCTGAGTGTAGACAAGTTTTTGTCGGAATTCCTTTATGCTGTCTAACATTGTACAGTGAATTATAACTGTACCCATTATTTATATGGCACATGAAGTGTATAACATATGACATGTAAAGTAATAGTTAGTTCATGAGATGTCATTACCATAAGTTTAGTGTTTATGACTTAGGTTTTGTTTGTTTATATAAGATCTTTGTTTTTGTGTATTATATATATTATCGAAGAGGAACATATGAACTCAATTGTGATTTTTGTATTTGTTTCTATGATTTGTGGAGGATGATGATCAGTGACGGAATAATGCATTGACAGAGGGAAGTCGATGCTCCCCAATTTTTTTTTTTTTGAAATTTATTATATATATATATATATATATATATATATATATATATTTAAAATTATATTTATATATTATTTATATTAAATTTATATTATGAAAATTATAATAAAAGATAAAATAAAAAAAATTAATGGAGATATTGATTTATAAAAGAGATTAGGATTTTTTTTTTGCTATAGGATTTTTTTCATCGTAAGAATTATCATGAGTGTATGAGGATAAATAAATACAAAGAGATAGATTGGAAACTAGAGGTTGGAAAACATAGATTGATATTGAAGTAATTCTCTCATGATCTCTCATAGATCAAGGTTACTATATTATTATGATTTATGTATATTAGATTTATGATTCTTCTTAGGATGTTTCTCCAAATTAAATTTATCTTAAATTAGTATAAACTTAATTATGATTTTAGGGATTCTTTTATGAAATTAGTATGAACCCTAATTATACTTTTTCCCAATTATTATAACTCTTAATTATGAAATTTAGGGATTTAGTGTTTTCTGTTGTCTATGGTAATTTTTTTTTAAGTTTTGAATTTATATCGTGTTGTTTATTTAATTAAAGTGGTATAAGTTTTGTTATGTCTTGTATGGTGATAATTGTGATTTCTGAATATAAATTTTATCTTTTTTTTAAATGGGTGAGATGTGATAAATTTATATTAGAAAAATTATGATAAAGAGTAAAAAAATTGATTTTTTTTAAAGAAGAAGGTTTGTGATAAAGATGAAAAAAATGCATATATGTTAACTAAACTTTTCATGAGAAATTTCATGAGAACCAAGAATTCAAGACAATGAAAATCAAATTTCTAAAGTTCCTAGAATTATATATAATGAATTGAAAAATTCATTAGAACGCGATCTGAGAAAAACCTCTTCAAATTTGACAATACCCACTAAATCAAATTGTTGAGGTACAAAGGGCTGATCTAAAATGATATTCATGGTTTGGTATCATGATATAATAGCGAATAATAGTCATATTTTTTTGAATTTTACTATTATGTGTGTTTGTTTTAAGCAGAGAAAATGAAGAGAAAAAATAAAAAACTTTTTTTTCTAACTAAAAAAAATTGTATATAACAAATTTAATTTGACACCCCTAAATTTTTTCTCCAAATTTCACCACTGATGATGACAGAAAAGGGTCACATTATCTCTACATGAAAAATATAAGAATTCAACTAAGTCGAAAAAAAATATAAGAATCAAATTACTAATTAAACATTCAACTCACACGTGATTACCTTTTGAACGATGTTAACATCACAGTAAATCAATTTAACACATAATAAAATTGAGTAAAAAAAATATTATAACTAAAATGAATTAGAACCTAAAAGTATAAAAATCAAACTAGTAATTAAACCTAAGTACAAATATTGGGTACATTAAACGAACCATCCAAAATAAATAATTATATTTAATAAGTGAAGAGTCTTAACCAATAAATTTAAAAAATCAAAATAATATACTCAAATTAAAAGTCTAAAATGTCTAATCTCCATAAATATAACATGTTTTCTAGTAAAATGAATTTCTTTTAGTGGACACCAACTTTATATTGTATGTAAACAAATAATATAGAACAATGGTGTCTTTCTTAATCAAAAAACAATATTAACACTTGACTCTGGTCTCGGAGAAAAAACATTAATCGGCTGAGAAAATTGGAGAACCGAAACTACCCCATCCCAAATAAATTTTGTCAATTTGTCTAGTTCTAATTCACTCGGTCTCATATTATAATATAAACCTACCATTTCATATTATAATTATGAAAAACATAGGATTAATATACAATAATGTTTTTGTCTAACATATACATAGTCTATGCCATAAGCAAACTTGAATTCAACATGCTTTATGTGTAGCTACTCCACCTTCTTTTTTTTTGTACTTGTAGTTGATGAATCATTATTAATTTATTGTTTCTTTTTTTTTCGAATAATAATATTATGACTTTATTTTTTGACTTCCATTTTTTATTCTTTGTCTTGACTCAGTGTGAATCATTAATTTATATACTACTATTTTTATTCTTGAAAGAATCAATGACCTATATTAAATCATATTAGAGAGTAAAAAATGGAAGTCAAAAAATAGGAATTACAATATAATTTTTCTTTCCTTTCATTTTTGACGAGAAAAAGAAATAGATTGCTCACTTCAAAATTTCTTGTTCAGCCAAATTGATATAAAACAAGCATAAATGATTCTCTTTAGGTAAGTATACTTGTTTAATATCTATTATATTTAGTATTTATTATGTACTTCACTAATATCTATTGAGTTGAAATTTTTGCAGTTATTTTTAATTTTCACGGTTGATATTGTGATATATTACCAAATAATAAAATCTGTTGAGAAAAATTTACTCAAGAGATTTAACAATAATCAAACATTCAAACCAAGAGAAGATTAACCACACTTTCAATACTTCAATTCTAACAATCTCTTTTTTTTTTAAGTCTTAAATGTTACTTCATAATAAAAGGTGAAGTTAAAAATGAAAAAAAAAAATATAACCGAAATAATGAGTTAATATAAGAAAAAACCGTAGAAATATATATATAAGAACTTATTTGTAAGCTTGGAAAACAACTAAACTTTCAACCCAAGTTGATCTAAATATTAATATGAAATCCTAAATAACAAAAGTTATATCAAAATAATCACTAAATTTCTGTACTTTTCTTTGCTCGTTTGCTTGTGTTCTAGTCCTACCACATTTCATTTATGTTTTATTTATGATGCTTACTAATTTTTGAAAACATAATTAATCTGTTATTATTAAGTTTGGTCACGTAATTGTAGTTGTCATCAACAAAGTGTATTGAATCACATCACATTGCCACGTGATGTTGATAGTGTGGACAAGACAAATTAAAATATCCCTAATTAACCTTAATTCTTTAAGAACACATACGCTCTAACTTTCAGGATTTTATTGCACCTTAAAAAATTCTTTTACCACACACATAGAAGATTAAGATTAGAATTAGATAACGATTTTTCAATAAATTAGCATGAATTTCTCACCTAAATAAATTATATGGTATAAGTAACACGATAATAACATTAATATATCATTTAATCATATATTTTGTTGATAAATGATAAAATAAATATTATAATATCAATATATTTATAATTAAATTGTTGAGATTTTAACCATATATTTTTTTAATATAAAATAATAATTTTAACAAATATTTTTTATTTAACTATTTTAGACTATTTAGACTAATAATGTTAAATAAACGTTAAATATATGTATTGGGCAGGTAAGTAGAATTATCTTTAAAAAGTGTCAAATTAGATCTTATATAAATAAACTCTAATGGTATGCTTTGTATGAAAGAAATAAATTACATAAATGTAAGAGAGTGAAAAGAAGAAATTGTAAAATCAATTAAAGCAATTGCTTGGATCCTTTTACGGTTTTTTTTCCCATGGAGTACTCTGAATCTTTTGCAATCAATGTCATACAGTAAATACAAATATGATAAAATAATACACTACTTATAAAAATAATAAGTTATACTAAATAACACAAATACATTAACATTAAAAATAATAATAATAAATAGTAAAATAATACGTTTCTGCATGTTCAAGCAGCTGGTGATTGTGTAATTGCAGCCACCATGTCTAATGCTACACAAGGTTGATCAACAGGTACCTGTTGCACTCACCAACCAAATAAATTACTCAAACAAACAAAACATTATAATTTCACACTGTTTATTTTATTTTATTTTTGTACTCATTTCCTTAACTAGTTTTTAATTTTTATATAAATATATGTGAGTATACATATATACCATTATACAGGGTTTTTAGTAAGTAAATCATATAATGTGAAGGTTCACTCTGAATTTGGATTGTTTATTGCAGTTTCGGTACTATCATTTTCTTATACTTTAAAATACACTAGTGTATACTATTTTAATATTTTAAAATATATTAAAAAAGATTAAGCTATCAATGTTTTAAAATATCAGTATATTAAAAAAAATTAATATATTTTAAAATATCAAAATCAGTATATTTTTAGCCAAAAAAAAAATCTAACAGTGAATCCAAATTTCAAAAATTATGCAGTGGTTATGAACTATTTCCACTTACAAAATGACCAGCTCCAAGGATCCAATAGAAATGCAGATTTTTGAATGACTTGAAAAACCCTTTGGTGGTTCTGTCACTTCCACAATAGATAGGGGTTCTGTCTTTTTCCAAGAAACTTTGAAGTCCTTCCCACCTACAAAATAGATCCCAGAAAAAGAAAAAACATCATAACTCACATAAATGCTTGGTTTCACCAATATTGAAAAGATCCATAAAATATATATGATGCATAGTTGCTTACTTCAGTTTCTTAAGCCAAGCTTCTGTTCCCTTGGTTGCACAAATGAGATCAACCTATAATAACCACAAATCACAATGATCCATTCAGATTACATACATGTTTTTTCTGTGAGAACTTCTGCTATTGTAGGTATACCATTAAATTGCGCATTACTTTCTAAATAGTAGTTTAACTGTTGATTATCTTTCAATTTTGATTATATGTGGTTGCATGATCCAAATTTAATGTTATCATTTCTCACACCACATGTGAATTTGGGGATGAATACTACTTTGAACCCACAAACACAAAAATTGGGATGAACAATGGTCTCTGCACATTGACAATATATCAAACAATTGAGATGAACAATCACATAAAAGAAAAACAAAAGATGGTCAAATTAGGTTTCCCAGCAATTTGCTTAAATATACTGATACAAAGGTTATATGTAGGATCAAAATTCAAAGTGTGCACATAAACTGTTTGTAAAAATGTTGGTGAAGGACACTTACTTGACCATTGTACACAGTCACGTTGACCCCAAGTGTCAGCAGCTCATCAACCTAAGAGAATTAAACTAGAGACATCAAATATAAACTAAAAGAAAAGAAATTACCCATTTTAATTAATTCAATTCCTTTGAGCCCAAAATACATAATCAAATTGTTTTAAGCATATTAAAATCTTCTTACCTCACTGATTCTTGGCTTCATAAAATCAGCTGCAAGACTCTCGAAAACCTCCCAGGACTGCACTTCGTATCTGTCATCAGCACAAAAGTTGTTGTGAGATCACGAATTTGAATTGGAAATTGAGATAATTTGACATCATAAACTCACGTAACATTCTCAGGAATAATATTTAACTTCTTCCTCACGACACCGTTTAGTAATTTTTCAAGATCATCGTCCTCACTACCAAGAGTTGAAATCTTTGACTTAAGATACTTGGAGTATCGCATAATTGCCACTTCTTTCGATAATCCCAGCTCCACTGCGTTTAAGCTGTTTGAATCACTGTCTGAATCTTGTAGAAAATTATAGAAATCCTGAAATATTAAAAAATAAGAATTTTAGGAGCTGTGGTACAGAACATTTTTACAATTACTTTCAAAATCTACCACAACTCCAAAAGTTAGCCAATGACATGAAATATTATTTTCACTTATATACACTATTTTAAGTGATTAAATAAATACACCAACGTGATTAATGGAAATAAATTATAGTACCACAGAATTGCTGCTAGCGATAATCTCATTCTCAAGATCACCCCATGAATTAGTTGCATTAACAAATTGACCTGCCTCAAGTTGCTGCTTGATCTTCTCAGCTATACTATTGTAAAATCATATTTATCTATCAGATAATATAGACAATGAAATCAAACTCCAACATTTCATCAATTTGTCTATTTGAGAATGTGGAAAAAAGATACACCTGTTTGCTTTTTGCAGTCCATTGTCATCAAGTCTTGATAGATCTTTCAGTAGAGGACCCCATGAGAACTTCAAGGTAGAAAATATTAAAATTGTGAAAGTTGTAAGTTGAGTTTTAACCTTTGACTACAAAAATATTTGTACCTACCACAAAATCTTCTGGGGAGATCCAGGAATCTCCTAATGCCACACCTGAATAAGAAAAATAAAGTTACTATACATATAATATTTCACATGTATAATTAATTGATCTAAGGAACAAAAAACAAAATTCACCATATTGATGGACATGAATTGTTATCAGTCTTGGATGATGTCAGAATGGAAAGAACATATACCTCCAAGTGTAGCCTTCAATGTTCCATGTTGAATAGCTTTGAAAGCTGATAATGCAAGAGCTACAGCAAATTTGCCACCATAAGACTCTGCCACAATGAACAGAGGACTCTTTTGGAGGTTGGCATCATTGTTGAATAATTCAGCTAACAAGGTTGTCAAGTCTATGGTTGCTTCTTGGTCAGTTTTGGCATAGAGATCCGAATCTTCAACATAACTGTACCCGGTTCCAACAGGGTTGTCCTACATAGTACATGGCACATTGATTCAATGTCATTGTCATTGAAGGATGTAAGAAGCACAGTCAAAAGCTCATTAGAATGCAAAATCAAGTGGAAACTGTAATCAATTGCTTCAAGGAAAAAAAACTAGAGTTAATGAGCTACCACAAACAAGAGATCTGCTTTTCTCAACCAAGTGGAATTCCGGGGCTTCAAATTGCCATCCAAAGGACCAACCTCTCCAAAATTTCCAAACCCAACTCCAGAAGCACCCTGTTAAATATTTCGAAACAAATTGATGTTATATAATGGCCCAATTAAAAAATAAATATTGGGAAGTCTGTTATAATGAGAATAAACTTTGATATAATTTTCATAAACTAATTTAGTCAACTACTATGAGAAAAAAAATGATCTTTATCATTTTCTTTTTCTAATCTCAGATAATTGGTTTAACTATAAAAAAGAAAAAACACATACTGGTCCTCCCTGCAACCAGAGAATGATTGGCCAGGGCTTGGAGGGATTATCCACTCTGTATGGACTTCTGTATAGCCACCAGAACAAATGAGCTTCTGTGGTAGCAAAATTTAAAGCATAAAGGTAAGTAACTATTGCTAAAAAAATTTCAAAAAACAGTCCATGCTAGGTTTCTATTAGGTATCATGAGAAAGAAAAAGAAAAAAGAAAAAAGACAGAAGAGATTACTGGGTCTGATTTGCACATATCCCCATTCCTCTGATCCGTCTTCAGTCCTTGAGCTGCTGCTACTGCTACATGTTACTGATCCTCCGTGAAATAGTGTAACAAGGAATAGAAGAGTGACCAGAAAAGCTTGAAACTTTTTCATCTCAGTGAGTGAGTAAAAAGAAAAAAAGAGGTTTTGGCAATTATGCAGGAATAGATCGAAGATGGATAAAAATAACATTTCATATTCTGATAAGACTGTCTTGTCAACGCAACGTGCTCCATCCCTTGTGTTATGACCCTTCACTCTCACCAAATTCAATTAAAACTGTACCAACGGAATTCTTTTTTTTTTTTTTTAAGTTTGTTTTATTAGAGATTTAATTATTATTTTTTTTCATTTTTTTTTCTAAAATCTCAAATTGGCTCTTAAGTTGTTCTAAGTTTTAATTTGGTTTTCACTTTTAAAAAAATAATTTAATTTAATCTTTTCGTTAAATTTTTTAAACAAATTAATGATTTTTTTATTAATATTGACATTATAAATATATTAATTACATCAATAAATTAAATCATTTTTATTAATAAATTTAATTTTGATGAAAGATCTTTGTTATGTTTCAAAAAAAATTAATGAAAAAATTAAATTATATCAATTTTTAAAAATTAAAACCAAATTAAAATTTAAAAATATTGAAAGATTAATTTAATATTTTTAAACTAAAACACATCGAATGATTAATTAAACCTATATTAAATTCATCGTCCAATTTAATTAAAATTCTACTACCTTTCGGTTCAAACTAAGTAAAAATAAAATGAGTTAGATTAGATTTAATTCCACAACATTTTTTAAATTTTATGAAAAAATATTTATTATTAATGAATTTTGAATATTAAAATAGATTAAACCTCAAACACTTACTACTTATACTGATAAAAAAAAAATCGTTATTAATGATTTGATCTTTAGCATAGAAATAAATTGCCTAAAAAATGAAAAAGAAGTTTTTACTTCCGTTTGTGAACATCAGTAATGTTCTGTTTATAAGTATAAATATAAACACACACACTAACACTTATTCTAAATTTAATTACTTTTTTTAGTTGACTATCATTTTTAAATTATGATGATAATTATTTATAATAAAAAACTATCTGTAAAATAAGTAAAAATTAAATAATAAAATTGTAAAAATCATTTATATTTATTTTATGATTATACTTGCAATAATCATAATATTCTTATCATAAAAAAAGAATAATACACGTCCGCTGATAAAAATAAAATAAATTATCAACCATAGAAAAAACAAATGAATGAACAGATTGCTGTTATCTCTAAAATTTTAAAAATATTATATTAATATACTATTTATTGATATTTTATAATTAGATACAATTTTTCTGATTTTCTTTTATAAATTTAGAAAGAAAATTAAAATAATTGATGAAATCATAATTTTATGTCAAAGTTGTCCTCTATCGTATAAAAAAAATACGTTTCATAAAATTATAATCTTTTTCACCAAAAATATTGAAATAAGTTACTTCTTTGTAAATATTTAGTTCGAACTTTAAAAAATAGGAAGAAATTCTTCAATTTAGTTTATATTTTATTTATAAAAAAGTCAATGTTTCTTATTTTATTAAATTATTTGTGACATTATTTAAAAGGTCAACATATATTAATAATTTTGAACTTTTGTAAACTTTCACTTTATTTATTTTTACTTATTACATCTTCATAATCATGATCAGAGGGTAGAAATTTAAAGTTATTAACATATGATTACTTTTTAAAAGGTGTCAAGACTAATTTATCATAAGAGATAACATTGATTCATTTTAAATAAAATAATGATTGAATCAAGGACAACAAAAATTAAGAGATCACATTGAATAAACCAAGCAAACAAGGACAAAAAAAATCTAGATTTAATTAGTATTCTTGTTCAAACATTTGTGTGATTTATTCCTTCCGTTAATTTTGTGTTAATACAGTTTTGAAGTGACTATATATCGTATCTTAGTTTTTCTGTTTTTTATTTATTTATTTACAAATGAACTTAAGAATAATGAATTAGGATAAATTCATTCACACATTTACACATGTCACATAAGTAAAATTCTCTTTAAGTTTTTCATCATTTTATATCTTAGTATGGAAGACTTAAATCACTAATGAAGCAGAAGATTTTTATATTTCATACAAATTTCATCAATTTCAATAAACATTATCTTTATTTATATTTATATATATATATATATATATATCATTTAAACTAAAACATATATCAATAAAATATACAAATTAATATTTATTTTACATTTATAAAATTATCCATATTCATCCACTTATCCATTTAAAGAGATCAAAAGAAATTTTGTTTTTAACTTGAGCCAAAAATCTCCTCACTTGAGTTAAAATTTCTTGCTTTAAGTGAAATTTATGCAGAAATTAAAGTTGAGTTATTGTATTGTTTTTCTTTGAGCAGAAATATCCTACTTGAGGAAACATATAAAAAAATCAATCTCATACAACAAAACAAAATAAGTTTCAAATGTTTTATTTAAATTCACCTCACCAAATATAGCTTTCAAACAAGTCAAAATAATCAATACAATGTATAATTTTTCCAAATATTATTATTCTCCAAGTTAAATTCAATCTTATTGTAGGCTACTTCTATACCTCTCAAACAAGTGAACAAATCCTAAATATTTTACTTCAAATTTTCACAACAAATAATTCTTTTCAAATACATATGCATTCATCAAATACAAAAATGATGACACATTAAGTTCTATTTATTCAAACTATACAATGTCGTCTTAATCTCAAAAATTATAGCAAGTTTAAACAGCATAAATCTCATAAAACTCATGATAGAGTGACTACATCACATTCAAATTAAGATTATTTATCTTAAGGTTTTATACAAAACATAAATAGTTTCTCTTATATGCAATATTTTGTCCTCAAAAGCTAAATAATACACTATCTAAAACATAGGAACTTAAAACAAAATATAAAAATATAATAAAATTTAAGTATGAACAAATTGATTTTCTCCCACTAAAATTCATGATAAAATTATAAGAAATAAAAGATGACATGAAATCTTGGGAATAAAAAAAAATCATCATATTTAAAAATATGATCGGATAATAATGATCTTTGCATCTCAACTACTCCGATATGTTATCCAATTCTAAAATAAACGAGACAGGAAAATATAGAATAACAGAGAAGAAAACAGGAGAAGTACTAGGTCTTAGGGTTTATTAGAAATTAGAATTAGAATTCAACATGCTAATGAAATAGTGATTTGATTTCAGAATACTTGTTTTATTAACTGATAAGATGTTTATTTGATGAGATTGAAGTAGTGTTACAAATTATGCAAAGCCAAGAACAAGGCTACACTACAACATGTCCTTCCATCACTGTAACAGCCTTTCCACGCAGAAACACTCTCTGTGCGCCTTCATCAAACTGGATATTCAGAACCCCTCCTCTGGCTGATGCCTATATCAATATCATATGTTTATATCAGTGTATAGTAACTTCACATCATTTTGGAAAATATAAGGTTAACTCGAAAGGTTTTAATGACTTTTCGCATTAATCGGATACTAACAATGAATATTTATTGATATAAACGATTATGGTTAAATATGTTTCTGATCTCTTAAATTTAAGTAAAATTCGGTATAAATATTTATTTAAAGTTTGTAAATTTAATTGATCTCTTAAATTTAAGTAAAATTCGGTATAAGTATTTATTTAAAGTTTGTAAATTTAATTTTTTTAACCAAAATTTTTTTCAGTTGAATTGACGTTTGAAATATAATTCATGATTATTATAAAACGTAATTGAAACGTCAAATAAATTTAATAAAATTTGATTAAAATAATTAAATTTATGAATTTTTAAAATAAAAAACTAAATTAGGTGAAAGTTGCGGGGAATTAATTCCAATTTTGATCGAAATTTAAGGAATCAAAGTGATTTTAACCCAAAAAATTTATTTGGATACACAGAATAAGAGTTCCCACCTGATAAGCCTTGAAGTTGGTCTTCCCCAGCTTCTTGCTCCAGTAGGGTGTCAATGAACAATGTGCACTCCCACAAACAGGGTCCTGAAAGGAAACACGAAGTGAAATGGAGCATTGGACTTCTTTTGATATCACTCTCTGCATTGTTCTAAAGCTTCTTCTCTAAAATGGTGAAGTGATTTTGGAAGAAGAGAATAGCATTTTCTTGAAGGGATTACACAGTTCCAGAAATGATGTGTCAGGAGCATGGAGTTTTAAATCAGAAACATGAATCTTTCTATAGATAAGATTCTTGACCACTTACCTCACTGATTCCAAGTTTTGGACAGAAGAATCTACTCATGAAATCAAATTCTGAATCTGAAGGAGCCACCCCCGAAACAATTACCCCTGTTGCAGGGCATTTAACTATTGTATCAAGTTGTGGCTGTAGTTCTGAGACAGCTTTCCCAGATGAGAGTATAACCTGAAATAAAATTGAATGTTTCACAATGTTCAATGTGCACAATTGCTCAGAAAAAAAACACACTTTTTATTTTAATTCTAAGAATCAAGCAGGTTAATAGATGGTTAACACTGTTTTGTATCAGACAATAACAGAAATAGAAATTACGAGCAAGCAATCTCCAATTGTTGTCCTTTTCACATCAACTATGGAAGCACCGTCTAATGCCTCAGAAATTAGTGAAGCACTCTCATCATAGTTGAACTCTTTAACCGGATCAACAGGAAAATCCAATTCAATATAGAAATCTGTGAGATCTTTCTGCAAGTTTGAAGCACTGGAAGTATGAATTGCTGGGATCTTTTTAGCTACCAGTACTCCAGATAGCGTCTCAAATTCAATAACATCACTATCCACCGAACCAGATGAAAATAGTACGTGCGCAGTAGCTAATGTAGCATGACCACAGAGTTTAACCTGCAGAAAATCCAATATCATATCATAAGTTAAGATTAATAATACTCTACAAACCTATCGACATTTTCAGCCAGATCATCGGTCAGACGGTCCAATCATATGGTCGAAGGTCGCTTATCCTTGGACTGTCTGACCGACGGTCTGGTTTGGAATGTCGATGGACCATACCGTATATACAACTCAAATATTATCATGAAAATATGATTAGTACGAGATATTAGGTTACCTCAGCAACGGGCGTAAACCATCTGAGGCGAAAAGTGGGGACAGAAGAGTCTGAAATTGGAGTAATGGGAGTTATGAAACAAGTCTCAGAGATATTGAATTCTGCTGCTAATGCTTGCAGCCACTTCTCCTCTCTTTCATCTTCCAACAAACACACAGCTGCAGGGTTTCCCTTGAATGCTGACTCGGCAAATGCATCTACCTGATTATCAAACTCACATTCACCAAACAGAACATCCTAATTCCTATCAACAATCAACAACCGAATTAACTCACAACAAACATACCACAAAGTATTTCACAGGTTTCTTTGCATTTGACAACGTAACAAATGCCATGTCTCTCCTCCACTCACTGCTAAGACTGCTCAAACCTTCGAAGCTTTCCCCAACAGCCGCCACCAAAGTGTTAAGTGCTTCTTCCCATTTATCACTTCTTAAAGAATGTTAAGTTTAAAATTTAACTATTTTTTTTATCAGATCACACAACTTAGAATCAAAAGCGAAATTGGTTTTGTAGACTTATAATTATAGTTGTCCCTTCATGTAAATAAAGAGGTGTTTGTGCTTGGCCAAAAGTTTATAGAATAATTTATATTATAAAGTGTTAATATCACTACTTTTTTTCTAAGAATATGGGAAGATGAGAAAAAATTAAAAGAATAGAACTTGTTTTCATATGCACACTTTTCATGGGTGGTAAGTAGAAAAACTCTGCATAAGCTTAATAAAAGAATTAATTAAAGGAAATATCAGATATACGCTTCCTTTTATAAGCATTTAAGTATAATATTTTTAACATTTTATTAATATTTTATAAAATATTAAATAAAAATAACCTTATCCATTATTTTGAGTACGAACGTAGCATGTGACTTAAAACTGGCACATGGTTTCTGTACCCTGATTGGTTTAACAAAGACGTGTAAGAAAAAAAAGATAAAAGCAAAAAATGAGATAATTTTAAATTATTTGGGAAAGGTGAAAATATTCCTTTTGAATGTGAAAAAAAAAAAAAACGTACGATAACATAAATACTACGAGTAAAAAATGTATAAAAGTAAGAATAACTTCAAAATTCAATTGCATAACTCAGTTTCCTCAACCCTTCCATAAAAATGGTGTGTTGATATAATATATTTAGAGCCATCAATGTTGGAGTTTAAAATTCTGTCATATATGTTTTACAAAATTAAAAGGATAAAAAATTAAATTAAAAAATGTTTAGTTAAAAATAATAATAATAATATGTAGTAAAAAGTAATATAATAAATTTCACAATCTTTCAATTTTTATGATTGAATCATCTTATAACTCAGTCGTGATGTTAGGATGGTAGTAGGCAAATATGAATAGATAAATGTGAAGTATATAAAGATGGGTTGTTGAAATAATGAATTTTATACAATTCCAGAGATCTCGATCAAATACAAATATAATTGTAAATATGAATAGGAAAAATAGCCACAATTTCAAAATTTAATGTTAAACAATGCTATATGAAATCCCATAAAGATGAATACCTCACCGGATAAGCCTGCAACGCATTATCGTCCTCACCAATACTCTCACATTCTTTTTTACTCCAATCTGTTCCCTATTTTGTTTGCATTCACCAACCCTCATTGCTCAATTATTATTTTATTTTACCGTTCAAATTTCTCACACCATCCTACACACCACTTCTCTCTATTATAATTTTTTCTGATGTTTGAATTTGATAAAAGAAACTGAAGTTGGAAAATAAAAATAGATTTTATTATTTTATTGTAAATATTATTATTACTACTATTTTATTATTTAGTGTATTTTTAAATTCGTTTAATTATTATTATTATTATTATAATAAGTAAAAACGTAAATTCTAATGAAATGTTTACGAAATATCTTTCTGTTGGCATGCTACTTTAGTACGTAATCTATCCATTAGAAAATTGTTTATATAAATAAACTTGTCAACAATAATTTATATTAATTGCAGAATCAGATGCAAAGTTTAAACTGATTTTATCTCACTGTCAATTAAAAATTCCCATTTTAGTGCGTGAACCAACCGAGGGATTTTACATTAATGATACCGGGAAATACATCTCTGATTGAAAGATACATGGGAGAAAGCAAAAAAACTAGAGTAAATAAAATAAAGGAGGTTAAAAGCAGTGGGCAGTAATAAATGAATTTTATAACATAAACCAAAATTTTGGCTAGTTTCACAAAATCTCTTGACCTAGCTTTTCCTCTATTTTCAACTCTAACCTCCTTTGATTCCTTTGCTACGAAAACAAATAATAACAGCTAGAGGTGGTTGTCAGTATTTCTGTACACCAAAAAAGACAGATCCCTGTACATACTAAACATTTGATCTGCAGCCAGCAAAGCAACCAAGAAAAAAAGTCTACAGCATATTGTTCCACCAAAAACTTTACACAAAATTCAGAGTGCAGGAACAGGCTTATGTAACACCGAGGTCCCTTGAAATATCATCATGCGATAAAATTTCTTATACTTGTTTATCTGTAACCACACCACAAGTTAGTCTATATAAAATGAGTGGAAACCATCGAGAATCTACAGATGAAGTTAATACATACCTCATCTTGAGCTAGCTTTGTGAACCCAAATTTACCGGTCCATATCGATTCAGCTTCATCGGCAGCTGGTAGCACAAGGTTCTTCACATTCAAAGAACCAAGTAATGTCTCAATACAAGAAAATAGACACTGAAAATAACCCTGGAAAAAAAAAGTTCAGTTAGAATATTTCCTGGCATTCACAGAAATCCTTGTACTAGAGTAAAAAAACTAAATAACCTGTCCTTGTTGATCAGAAGTAGTTGCCACCAATGGAAGCTCAGCAATTTCTGATCCAAAGACACGAAATACTCCAGCGCAAACAATATCTCCACTGCAAAACAATAAAAATATACTTTGTAAGTAACAATTCCAACCAAAGTTGCAACCCACATAAACCATGCCGCCCTGATATACTTACTTGACAGTAAGCACTGCACAGTACATCCCACTAAAATCTTGACCTCGAATGTTCCTTCTGAGGAAATGAAACAAACAAGAAAATTCATTCACATCCTACATATACATAATATATAAATAAATAAATATAGATAGAATACACAAAAAATATACAAGGCTTACCCAAACAACATTGTCGGAATGAAATCTCGGCCAGATGTTGAATCAACTATAGGATCAAACCTTTCCTGTACAAAAAAAAGATTCATACTAACTAAAATTGCACATCCATCAAACTTGACATAAAATAAATGTCATCGTCAAAATATAAATGAAAAATATACCACAATTTCTATATACTAAAAACAGAGTAACTGATAAAATGTTCTCCTTCTATAAATATTTACAAGACCGTTTTCAGAAATTTTGTCAAACTTTTTCAGAAGACCCCTTTGTAGTGGAATAATGCATTATTTTTTATTTCCTAAAATAGCATTAATTTATTGAGGTGTTTACCAAAAATATAATAGATATTTGAAATGAATGACATGAGTCTCTATGAGTAATCTGATTTAAGAATATAACTGCTCACGATATGAAAGTCTCACTCAAATACTTTAGATTTTTAAATATGATATGGAACAACAATACTAATTATTCCAGATACTCTACTATTTATAAATTCTTTGCCTGTCAAAAAAAAAAACTTATTATTTTCAACTAATTTACCTCACTTTATGGACCAGTGAGAAGATCTTATAAATAGAGAAGAAGGAATAGAAAACTAAGATTAATCTTATATACTCACATGGAAGATAGCAACAGCCTTTGAAAGCCTTTTCCTATTTTCAACAGAATCATCTAGTTTCCAATTTATAACCCTCCATTTAACATCAAGGTCACCTCGAATGTCTACATTTTTCTCTTCGTGCTTCTTTTTAATCAAACTTAGAAGAGAATCTGGGACACTCTTTTCCCCACAAGCTGCCAAATCCGCCAGAGCAGAATGGATTTGATTGCAAGATGTGCCACAAAACCAATTCCCCTCAGGCAATTCCTGTAAATTAATATCCGTTAAAAATATTACTTATTACAAGAGGAAAGAGGAGAAAATCAATAAAGAAAAACAAAAGTACCTCAAGGTTCTGCATGTTATGATCCTTCAAGCAGCCAACATGATATTCTTTCTCACACTGCAAGAACACTCCCATCAGAACTTTAAAACGTACAATATAAAGAAACTTGTCATTAAGACCTGGCTATCTAAAAGACAGAAAAAGCAAATACCTGATCACAAATAATTACTGTCCGAGGACCAAAGCTTTTACTGAAATTGTGACGACTGTATTGAATCAAAGCAGGAGGAAGGTAAGAGAATAATGTGTCAATGCCAGTGTATTGAATCACATGTATAGAAACTAGCAAATATTAAAAAAACACAACAGAGTATTCAATACAAAAGAAGAATTTCAAATGGCCTGCGAAAAAATTCCCACGTGAGTTCACCACACCAACTAATAAATGAGACTAGTGTTACATTGGCAAGCTTTCAGTTGGTTACTGAAGGGATAAAACGACCCCAAAGAGAAGTGTTACCTGCACAAGGCACATCCACCATGGTCAACTTCTACAGTTCTGACAACACGAATACATCTTGGGTTCATTTGTTCCAAAATATCAGTGCCTTCAATCCTTCCAGCTGCCAGAGCATTCACATTATGTTGCCCCTGCCTATCTTTCTGGAAAACATTCTGGCAATACTTACAATACCAAGTACCACTGGGAATGCATGGCAAAGGGACACAGTCTGAAATTGTAAAATTTTATAAAGCCCGTCATAACAATGACTATAAACACTAGCATCAAGATCAAGTCTCTGGCCAAAAGAATTACTCATAAATTAAACAAAAGGATACTACGAATTAAATCCCACCACCACTGCCAACAATTTCTTTGAAAATTGAAGAAAAAAACACAATCTCCATAATTCCCAGAGGTGCGAGACTATCCAAAAAGAAAATCTTACATAAAAAATAAATAATACTGAAAATGATTTTCTCATATTTTGATAAAATAAAACTGGAACCATTTTCAGGCAAGAGACAAGATTGTCCATTTCCTTGGTCAAGAAATGACCTGCTAAAAGCACTAGAAAGTGCTTAAGAGTATCTTACAGAAGGCATACAATGAGGGATCACCATAATAAAACAAAAAATAAAAAGCGATCTCCATAGCTTAAATGTCAGTTCAGATACATAACATTGGTTTTCCTAAAGTATGTTGACACAATTAAAAAGCGCACTTACCAAAATAACAAATTTTGCTATTGATTTTGATTATAAAATAAATCCACACTGAAGAATTTATTTAAAAGCTTACAATCACTTTAAAAGTGTTATTACAGAATTTTCTAAAGATTGTTGGGTGCAAAAATATCCTAAAAACATTTAAATAATAGTATGATTTCTAATCATTATGGCCTTTTGTGCCCCATATGCATCCAGCAACCCTGAGAAATTCTATACAGATCCTACATTCTTTGAAAGAAGCTTCACCACATTTTGTTTAATAGTTTTGGCTGGCAAGATAGCATTACTGACATTGTTTCAATAGATCAAAGCTAGTTCAGTTTCCGTATCTAGTTTCTTGTTCAGTTTAAAATTTAATTCCTGGATGTTATATACCAATATTCGAGGAGAGCGTAAAGGAACACATGTCAATAAAGAATAGATTAACACAGTAAAAAGCAAACAACGTTTCACCTATGTGAAAAGCTCTAGGGCATCCATCACAACACAAAAGATCCCCTCCATCTTCACATATGATGCAGAGATCATCATTATCATTGTTGGAAAATCTCCGGTCTTTTGATAAAGAGATGGACAACTCATGGAGTGAGATTCCATTAGATGTGTAAATGTGCAGGTAACTGCAACACAATAACATAATTTAAACAAGGAAATGACGACAGTAACAAATATTTTTCCTCACAAATACTTAATCTGTTAATCTAATTATATTTTTACATACTGTACTAGAGCTAGAAAATATCTATAGAACCCAAAAGAAAAACATTGAACTTGAGTCGAGCAATTTAACGCAAATCTAGATAGAATACGCTGGCACACCCTATAATTGCATCCAATAACAATTTAAACGCATTTAATGAGGAAGACAACAAATAAAACTCATGATGAGCATATTAATGCAAATCTAGATAAACAATGCAAATGCACCCTGCATCCAATAATAAAAGTTAAACAAGAACTCACGGCTTTCGTCGAGATGCCCACCCAGCATGAGCTTCAAACTGAGAAGCACTGACCTGCTCAGTCAATTTTTTTTACAAAAAGGTACAGGTGTTAAATATCTGTCATAGCCTAATATGTGGCACAATATAACATATAATAACAAGGAAAAGCACCTCACTGTTGCAGCAGGTACAAAATATCCCATATCCCTTTTTGTAACCAACCAGCAGTTTCTGAACACAAAACAAAAGTACAATAAGGAAAGATAAAAGCCAAAAAACAATAGGAAAAATAAAACAGAACCAATCTTAATCACAGCTACCTGTCCGTGAGCATAGTAGGCTACTTCAGTTCCATCTGGCAAAACATCTGCTTCAAATACCAACTTATGCAAGCGCAGATCCCTTTCAAATATTAAAAATATACATGAATTAAATCCTTGATAAGTCTAAATCACCAGTATGTTAAAACATGTAAATATAAGCAATTCTAAATTTTAAGTGAAGCAAAATGTTTAGAAAAGTGATTTACAAATACACTTACTTCCTAGTTAGTCTTCCCTGACTCTTACCACGAGATGTACTGTGCTTCATTCCATTCTTTAATGAATTTGGCTTCATCCCACTGTTTGATGAATTAAGCTTCAACCCACTATGTAGCAAATTTGGCTTCATCTCATTGGTTAATGAGTTTGGCACCTCGCAATTATTTAGCGACTCAGGCTGCACCCCATTGTCTAATGAATTTGGCTGCATCTCATTGTCTAATGATTTTTGAACCATTACTGGCTCTGGTGATCTGAGATAGATAGGATGTGTATGCATTAAATAATCATATGCAATGCATTCGGTGAACTTTGATAATATTATTATCACAACGCACATTACATAGTCTCTTACAGAAACATACGTGTGAGAGTAAAAGTGACATGAAACAAAATAAGTAGTAATCCTATACTATAATAGCCTGTCCATTTATTAATAAACAAGACAGGGATGGTAAAACGGTTGATAAGTCTTACAACTTAGAAATTATCCATCACTTTAAAGGAAGGAAAATGTTACCATATTCACCCAAATCCTCATTTCTCATCCTTATAATGTAAAATCAAGTAGTCATACGTTTATTAAACAAAAATTTAAGTGATACCTTGGTTGAACTGGTGATGAAATCTTTTTGCTACTTGTTGTGGCTGTTTGAGGGGGACTTGCTATGCAAGCATCGCATACGAGCTTTGACACACCCTTGCATGCTCCTAAAAGAGACATCAATATCAGTTGTTACATGGCCCGGAAATAAGTATCAAAGCTGCAAAAACATTGGGATAATCAAAGAAGAGAAATCAAGAAGCATATGCATTTCAAACCTCTGCAGTGAAAACAGATGGAAGATTTGTTCATAGTGAAGCCACCAAGTAGTTTTTGAACGGCTTCCTCCATTGACTCCAATGACAAATCGCAGCAGGCATTCATGACATCACGGAGGTTATTTCCACCATTCCCACAATCCATGTAAATATACTCTGGGGGACGTTTATTTGCACTGCCAGCATGCAGCTCAAACACAGTGGGTGTGACCACCTATTTCCACAAAAAAACAAATAAAAAGCACAAATTACAACCATAATCTGTCAGACACTAAAATAAAATTAAAAATTAGTATAACTCACTTCAATCCCCATGCAACTCTCACAAAAACACAGAATCCCAGAGTTCTGAATCACTCCTTGAAGCCCTGTTTCCCCATTTTTTCGAGCCTAAAATGTCGTCAAACAAACTCAAACATCAAGCAGAAAGTCTTAAATACAAACATTCAAAATCCATTATTAAAAGAAGCAAAGATTAATATACCTTTGATCCTTTCATGTACCTCACTGTCAATCCGTCAAGAATGCCCGTAGCCAGAAGATCCTTCAACTTAGTAGGAAACTTCCTCAATCTAGAATTCGAAAATCTGCCCGAAATAGGAGTGGTCATTAACACCGAAGCCTCGGTTTCTGATTCCCTCTTAATAACATCATCAAGTCCAACAGCACCAACATTTTTCTCGTCATTTGCTGCCTCGGGTTTTTCCTTCAGTGCCGACCGCGTAAACCTTCTCACAATCGGAAGCCTCTCCAACCACTTTTTCGTTCTCTTCTTATTCTTCTTCCCCTTGTCATCATCATTCTCCACAACAAGTGTTTCCCCACTAGGAACCTTATCTCCCGAAACACCCTTCTCCGATTCTTCATTAATTTCGCCAAGAGGTTGTGCCGTCTCATCCACAACCTCTTCCTTCAACGTGTCAGCCACAACAGGCTCCTCCTCATTAACACCACTATCCAACACCTTCGGTTCCTCTTCGCCCATGACAATTTCTAACGCCTTCGGTTCCTCCTCGCTGATAACAGTTTCCAACACCTTCAATTCCTCTTCGCAGATAACAGTCTCCAACACCTTCGGCTCCTCTTCGCCGATAATATTTTCCATGGCCACTCCACTCTTCGCTTCCTCTTCACAAACCAACATTGCCGCAGATTCTGACTCTCCCGCATGATTATTCTTCGGCTCATCATCGCTCTGAAGATCCACCACGTCGCTCTTAGCCTCTTCCTCGCTCAAGACGTCCTCCGACGTTTTGGGCTCGACGGTCTTCCTGGACCGTTTCCGGGCAGATGCCGCCTGAACAGGAGGGTCGGGCCGGTTCTTGCTGGCCCGCGTTCGGCCCAGAGAAGCGCCGCAGATCTCAGATTGGGCCTTCATTGCGAACGCGAACTCCCTCTTGAGACCAGTCCGGACCCTAGAAAGCAACACGAACTCGTCGGAATCGGTGCCCTTGGCCATTGATTGAAGCTATTGGCAGCAGAAAAGGGTCAATAATACCCGAAATTTATGGAAGATCCGAGAAAGTGTGCGGATTGCACATGCGAATGGGGGAGTTTGAACGAAAGGAGAGGATTGGGTTGGAAAGGGAAAGTTAGGGTTTGGAGAAAAAAGGGTAAGAGTGAATAATTTGGGATTTGAGAGTCAAGGGAGAGAAAGACGCAGAAGAAGAGATGTTAATGTTTTCTCCAATGCCCAAACTAACCCTGCGATGATCGCGATACCATT
>Ga0214544_1001590_pt1:37500-47609 | contig 47609 bp, 16 predicted proteins | sample CNSS3metaG_FD_160074 | JGI IMG/M metagenome (GOLD analysis project Ga0214544, IMG submission 160074) | Root nodule microbial communities from cowpea collected in UCLA plant growth center, Los Angeles, California, USA - CNSS3 | ecosystem: Host-associated > Plants > Roots > Nodule...
GTAATTGGGTTATGATTAGACCAACCCTAATTACGGGTCTGGAAAACTATAAATACAGGTTAAAGATGTGGTTGCGGGAACTCTTGTCTCGCTTTAATTAAAATATTTATTACTTTAACTAAATGACTTAAGCTGACTTTAGCATCGAAACACCGTACATGTACACACGATAAGTTGACGTACAAATATACCGAATGGACATCAAAATAGGAAATTTGAAAATCTTACTTATTATCTTATTAGACGTTCGACCGTTACACCCAAAAAAATATTACAATAAACTATTATGTTCTATTATGGTTTGAACCCTTATATTAAAATCATAGAAAAATTTACTCATAGTACTATATTTAATTATGGTTAGAACCCTTTATTAACATTGTTGAAAATTTTACTTATAATTATAAAAAAGGGTTTTACTAACCAATGTCCCAAGGGAACTGGTTAAGGATAATTAATATATATTAAATCATACAAAAATAAATAGATAAATGTGATATTAAATAAAATTTAACCTAATAAATAGTAATGTAATTTTATTTTATTTAAAGAACAAAAATGTCCATAAATATTGTACAAATGTGTTTAATATTTTAATGTTCACAAATAAAAGTTAATAAACAATTAAATATCTATAACATTTATAACAACATATAAAGAGAATATCCCATTTTTTGTCCACATTTCGTTTTTTCATTTTGACCCTTAATTATTATTTTAAAAATTAACTATTTTATAAATAATTTACTTTTAATCGTTATTTTAAAAATTTATTCTTAACCATTATTTTAAAAACTTATTTTGTGTAAAATTTTTTGGTTTTATATTTAGCAACTATTTTCAAAAATAATTATTTATTATTTATTGATCTTAACTCAAATTTTCATAAAAAAAATGTGAACGCACATGTACCTGAATGTTCGCTAATTAAAATAACTACATTTTAATGTTGTTAAAGATTAAATATAATTAAATATAACAAAGTTTAAATTAACAGAAAAATCAACAACAAAAATAGTGTTAAACATCCAAAAATTTTCCAAAAAAAAAATAACAATATAAGAAATTTGAAGTTAACAGAATAACAAAAGAAAGTAGTGTTAAACATCTAAAACTTTTACAAAAAAAAGAAGAAGTTAAAGTGTCAATTTGAGACTTCATTAAATATTCAAAATTCTTATTTTGTATCAAAAAGTTATTATTGAAAAATTTAAAAAGATATTATTGTCTTTATAAAATTTGTTATATGCATTTATACTATTTTAATTATTGTATTTAATTAATTCAATTTTCAACATAAAAATACGATACTAATACACATTAATTATTCATTAACTCGTACCTAAGGACGCTGACTAACATTTAAAAGAAAAGTAGTATAATTTATTAATTACACAATAATGTAATTAGACATCATATTGGTCTTATATTTAGGATAAAAAAGCATATATCGATTTCCAAACACTCCATCCATAGTTGGTGATAGTTTCAGCCCTGCACTACCAATAACATGGTGAAACCAGGAAAAGCTTCCTGAAACTTTTGAGTCACATGTCTCTGTAGCAAGGGTATCAAGTGAATCATGAAAACGTGACCAAGAATCAAAGTATATCATTATTCTAAAATTGAATAACCATTTTTTTTCAGAAATCAACCACTCTCAGTGTTGCTAATATCCAGCAATCACCGAAGAAAAGAGAAAAGCTTTTATTTCTGAGTAGGGGAATAAACTCATTCTTGACCATTGCAACTGTGTTAAGAATATATAAAATACCAAACTGGGAAAGTTGTGAAAACTTAGTACCTTTGTTCAATTCTACAAATCAAGAGTAAAAAAAACTGGACGATCAACTTTACCTGAAATAAAAATAAGTAATTAAACTTCTTTTTCGATTGAATTCATTGAAGATGTATCTAATTTTCTAAGGGTAGAAAAGACAAACCCATTTGAACAGTACTGGACCTAATTTTACAATCTGGGATTGAGAAATAGTGATCCGATCCAAGATGCATGAACATTGGATATTGACCAAAAAGAAAGTGAATAATCCAAAGATAGTTGTAGGTTGAATTGTGTCTTAAAAAGTAGGAGCACTAATTAAAAACCCTAGCAAATAGCACAAAGGTGAAGGGTAGTTGGTGGTGGGGCTTCACCGGTGACAACCAATCTTTTGAATTGAATAAGCTTTGGAGTAATGATGAGAGGACCCATCAAAATGAAAAGAAAAAATGCAATGATTAGAGGAAATAGGCATCACAAGCAAACCAATATTGATTACCCAAAGCAAAGTCACATCTCGTAACACGGTTTATCTTCTAAACCCTTTTGTCCATCCCCATCACAAATCACACAAATATTCATTCATTTGCAATCTCAAAAAGTTCAAATATTACTTCTTTTCCTGTATGTTGGTGCAATTGCACACATTAGAGCCCTATCTAAATATATGCCATTGGATTTAATTCACTTTCTACAATAATGTTATTCAATCACACATCAAACTTGGATATAGTTTTATAATACATATGCTAAACATAAGTTTAAACTATATTATATAAAGCGGATATAAATCAGGGATAATAATCGTATTGACGTGAGTTTGAGCTTTTCATTGTCATGTAAGAAGACAATTTTATTTCCATCCTCGTATTCGTATGAATTAAATATGAATTTTGAAATTAGTCAATTTTGAAATTTTATATCAATTTAGTCATTCATATTTCGAAATACGTGAATTTAATAATTTTAATAAAATTTTGTTAAGTTTATTCGACATTTCAAATGCATTTCATAATAATATTTGACTTAACATTAAAACAAAAATATGTTAAACAATATAAACAATTCAAAAATACAATATTAAAATGTGTATGAAACATCAAATAAACCTAACAAAATTTGATTAAAAAAATTAAATTCATGCATTTCGAAAGATGAAAAACTAAATTGGCCCAAAATTTTAAAATTTACTAATTTCAAAATTCACTGAAAGTTGAGAGAGAAAAAATATATTTAACTCTATTTATACATTACAAGAAAATATGGTATATATATATATATATATATATATATATATATATATATATATTATATGAAACGTTTTACAAATGACAAAGAAAGTAAAAAATATTAAATGTGTGCTTCCAGAATAAATCATAAAACTAAGTACCGGAAAAAATTATATAAGTTATTAAAATTATTTAATAATATTTTAATAATTTAAAACAAGGACATGTATGTATAATTTAATAATATATTTATTTTGTTTTCATACTTATATTCAGTTATTGCAGGGATTTCGTCAAAGAGATATGTTTCCATAATAAGAGACAAATTCATCTCTCATTCTCATACTACAAACCTCATCTTATAATTCATATTGAATTTCTAATATAAAATTTATTTTTAAATATGATATAAAATTTGTTTGTTCATTCTTCAACATAGAAAAAATATGAGTTAGAGATTCTATACTAACAAAAAGATAATATCAAAATCTACTATACAAATGAATGTAAATTTCACTTAAAAAATGGATTTCACACTTTTAGATTTTTTTTTATATTTTTAATTCCAAATGCAAATCTAATCAATCAATTGAAAAAGTTATATATATATATATATATATATATATATAATTATGTTTTATTTATTTAATTTCCATGAATTTCCATTTGTTTTAGATTAAATTGGCAAAAACCTTACCCCTAAAATTAGTGATACATGATGCATACATGATACATACCCTCCATTCATGATGAAGCTGCAAAGTGTTTTGTGGGGCTTACAATACGCAGATGTGTCCAGTGTAACGGACCAATTCCATGTGGCCCTGCTTTGAAATTAATTGAATTTAGTATTATATTGAAAGAAAAAGTTTGGTGCAATTAAATATTATATCTCTATTTAGTCTTATATTTAACTTTTGAAAGCAATGTTTATTTAATTATCTTTCAGATATTCATGAGGCTCTGATAAGAGAAAATAGACCAGACAAAATTTATTTGAATAAAGTGTTGGAAATATCATTTAAAGATATGGAGATAAGGGATTGCGCATCTTAACATTTTAATTATATATATATATATATATATATATATATATATATATATATATATATTCATTCTAACATATTAACACTTATATCATTAACACAAAAAAATTAGTCATTCACTTTATTTAATTTATATTTAACAACAAAATAACTTACATAAAATAAAGTTATAATATTATGATATTTTTGTAAATAAGTGAAAGTATAATTCATATGACATTTTGATCGATATATAATAGATAATTTATGTTAGATCTCAAGTTCTCTTCCTCATTTATTATTGTGCGAAAACATGCCAAAAACACTCTTGTGAGTCATGACTTATTCTAAAGTGATACAAATGATGCTGGTTTGGAGATTTTTTTAGACTAAGTATTATACTTTTGTTGTGGACTTCCCATATGGTAACTTTCTATTTGATCTGTTCTGTCGTTGAGATTTATTTGCTAAACTTTGTATTATACTTTTGTTGTGGACTTCCCATATTGTAACTATTTTTTAAGAATTCAGTCATGACTTTGCATGAAAATTCCATTCATTATATATTGTGTTTGTAGTGATAAAAAAAGTTTTAGTCTTTTGGACTTTCTTGGCTCTTAAAATCAAAATCGAACCATTGTTCATTTCATTTTGACCACCAATAAGAAAAACTACAAAGAATGGATATATTTTTGAACTTGTTTCAATTTTTTGTATTATATATCAAATGATTTTTTTTATAAAGTTAAAGAAGAGTTGAACATAAAAATCAAATTTAGGATATAAATTGAACGGTTTAAAAAAAAAGATTAATTTGCACAAGTTCAAGATTATTGAAGTCAACGATGAACTGAAATTAAAGATTTTAGTCCTTGTTCATCCTCAATTTCTTTGTCTAATTGTCTGATATAAATTTACATTGCATATTTTTCATGTACCTAAATTTACGTGTCCTCCATAACGTTGGAAACATTTAAAAAGAAACCCCTTCAATGTTAGTGTATATATATAACTTTTGAATGAAGTAATTAAGCAAATGAAGCTTAAAGTCTGTTTTGAATCAAGTAAGCGTATGCATCTTAAGTCTTTGTAGGTGGTTCTGTTCTGTGCCCTACATCATTTCACATCCACTTCATACTCAAATAATATGAATTTTGGCATGTTATTGGTTTGGTGATTTTCAGAAGAGCACACCCAATCATTTTATCTTTGGGTACCCCACTGCACCAATTAACGCCAATTAGATAAAGTTCAAAAAACGAGATTATAAAATATGAAGAGCATGAAAAACGATTTTTTTTTCTTTTTATACAATTTAAATTTTAGCTTTATTTTTCCTCTTCCAACTTTGTAAACAAAACTAGAAAAAACAAAAAAGGCTTCAGCTCATTCATTATTTTCTTTTTATCAAATACCAGTCCCTTTTGTTTTTTCCAATATATAGTTGGTATTCAAGATTTCTTTCTTCTGTTGGGCACATGATTTATAGATTTTTCTAGTCCAATTAATGGTAGATCATCCATGCACATGGAGTTTTTTTAGAAACCATCAAGATATTATTTAAAGTGGAGTTACCATTAACCAAAATAAGTCCAGTTGAAAAGTATACGTAGTTAGAATTGGAATTGGTAAGATGAGTTGGAATTTGCGAGTCAATCTGGCCTACCACGAGTTTAATTAGGTTGGATTGAAATTTTTTTATAAATTTCAATACTGATTGATTTTTAATCCGATTTACTTAGAATTCGGCTCACCCAAGTTGAACCCGTAAAAAACCAAGTTAGGTTGACTCACTAAGTGATTAATCCGTGGTGAATCGAGCCGGACCGAGCCGAATTATCCGTTTTGACAGAGTTATATATAAGTCTCTAACTATATATATATATATATATATATATATATATATATATATATATATATATATATATTATACGTTCATCTACGAGTAAAATATCACGTTTGAGTTGTGATCGATGGTGAAACATGAAGACAAAGGAACATGACTACTCCCGCGTCTTTCGGAGCATGCATGCAATGTGTTCGGAGATTTGTCAATTAACAAAGACAATCATAAACCAGAGGCAGAAAAGTGGGGCAAGACAAGGGACCTTAAAATTTAACAGGGGACGTGCTTTTGTTGTCTATGTTTTTTCTTCGGGGGAGAGAACCACTTTTCCAATTTTACTTAATTTCTAATATATATATATATATATATATATATATATATATATATGTTTATGTTTATACAAAGCAAGCTTATGATTACGTTGAAGCACCTTTAGTAGACATGTTTAGCATCTATATATGTTTATATAACTTTTTCTTCAACTAGTTGATACTAAACTAACCCATATCCGAATCTATCCACTGATTCTAAGAACTCAAATAAACCAATGTTTTAAAGTTAGTTCTGCCTCCACAAAAGCATCATGTGTAGGATGCAGCCTTTTTCTTAACATCATCATCACCATACCTTCTTCTTCCAAAGCCAGCTAAAGACTTATTTTTTTAGGCCATTTAACAATTCAAAATAATTAAATTTTATTTTTTTATTTACTTTTTTAATATATATTATTATATTATTTAAGTAGATTGTAAAGTAAAAGCATTTTTTAGGAGGTTTTAAAATATTATTATTTTTTACCTTTTTTTTAATCATTATCAGAGAAAAAACACTTTTTATAATGATTTTTTTATACTGATTATAATCTACACGGTATAATAAGTGAAACCATACTATATTTGTAAATGTTATAAGACTTTCTATACTGATATAAAAAGAAGGGTTAAATATGTTTTTGGTCTCTCAAGTTTTAGTAAATTTTAAAATCAGTCTTTTTTTGAAATTTTATACCAATTTAGTCTTTCATCTTTAGAAATGTGTGAATTTAGTCTTTCTTACCAAATTTTGTTAAATTTTTTGACATTTTAAACGCATTTTATGATAATATTTGAGTTAACATTAAAATAAAAATGTGTCAAACGGTGTAAACAATTCAAATACTATCATGAAATATAAAAGAACAAAATTCACGCATTTTTAAAAATAAAAAATAAAATTGGTCAAAAAATTTGAAGAAGAAATAATTTCAAATTTCAGTGAAATTTGAGGGAAAAAACATATTTTATCCTAAAAAAAATTTCCTAATACATCCTCATATTATATCGTATACAGCCACAAAAATCATCTCATAATTAATTAACTTTTTATTGAACACTTCTCTAAATAGTTCTAATTCTTGTTATGTACATAGTTTAACCCTTACTTAAATGGCCACACTCTATATTAGACCAAGTTTGCAATATTTAGACGGTGGAAAAACATTGACTAATCTTTACCTACTCCATGTGATGATTAATTTGCCTCTTTTACAGTTATATATGTCATATATATGTCATATATATATATATATATATATATATATATATATATATATATATATATATGATTGCAGAAATGATCTAATGATTGACAATAATCTTTTTTACTGTGTGAAAACTGGTTGATTGATTAGCTTTTCCTCTTATTCCGCGTTTATAACATTTTCTTGGACCTAAATTTTATACTTTAATAGTTTATTTTACAAGTGAATTTATAGTATTAATAGCTAAACTAGACCCCCACTTTGTCTTGGCAACTTTATTTGACCTGGGGTAAGTGTAATAATTCAATCTCGATAATTAAATGAAGATAACATATAAAAATAAAACGTAAACATGCATGTATGATGAAAAGCCATAAAGGGGTTTTGGTGCAAGAAAATAATAATTAAAGTCATAAATTAATTATGTCTACTGTCCTAATTAGTTACTCAATTTTGTGACGTTTTAACCACAGAAGGGGATAGTATCTAATTCTGTTAAGGTTTTATTTATGGAAAGGAAAAAACTAGAAGCACTTTTTATTTTTCTTGAATTGTGCTTATCTGAAAAGTTAATTTAGTCTAAATTCAATTCAGTTATTGTGACATGTTTCTGATTTGGCGTGACGTTTCTGATTTTTACTGTCGTGAGATGCCTGTGTTTGGTGGAGAAAAAAACGACAACATTAAATAATTAAATGTTCTGGTTGCAAGGAAAATTATAGAAAAAGATTTGAAGATGTGGAAGTATAACTGTAAAATATAACATGTTGAGACGGCGTCGTTTAGGAATTGGCTTCCACCAAACTTCACGTTCGATTTAAGATTTGGAACGTTTCGTCAGTTGCCCGGAACAAAAGAGAAAGCGCCACGTGGCATCGGAATGATAGCTGCTTTATATAAGGAAGAAAAGTCTCGCAGACGCTGACGTGTCCGCATATATCACTCTTTTCTAAATTCGCAGTTCTTCCCTCTCTCTCTCTCTCTCTCTCTCTCTGTTTCAGTCTCTACTGTGTCTTTGATTTTTCATTCTCTCTCTCTGATTTTTTTTTTTGAGATTAGGTTACTTTTTCTTTACTTCGAAATCGAAGGCGGAACTTCTCGGGTACGTTGCTTTTCCATGTTTCATGCTCAGTCTCGCGCTTCAGTGGTGATTTTTTTTTTTTTCAATACTCAAATGTTTTACACTCAGTTTCTGTGTGGAATAACATTCCTATCACGCTTTTTCTTTGCTTACTATTGAAAAATCGAATGATCTGCAACTGTGTTTTGCTTTCATGGAAAATTTGAGATTCTCATTCTTTGAGAATATTAGCTTAGCATTATAGCCAGTATGAAAACTCTCAAACTCATGTTGATTATTTTTGTTATTGACAAGCTATTTTTTAGAGTTTTTTTTTTTTTTTTATTTTTTTAACAATATTTTTTTTTTACAGAATAAGAATTGGATGATTTGGTATTCCTTAATTATTATTATTATATTTGATTTTGGCAGGCTAAGGTAAGTTTGAGTAAGCAGTAATTCCTTTCAATTGAAAATTTTTCGAAATTCAGAGTTTGAGTTATTTTTCTTGACTAGACTAATACTGACGACGACGACGACGATGATATCAGCAAGAGGAATGATAATGGAAAAAGTGATTCAAATCCATGGAAATGTAAGGCCTGTTTCTGAGTAACTTTGATTTCTCCACCTGATATGCAAGTTTTAGTGCATTTGGGTCAGATGGATTGAAAAGATCTGTGTTCTTGTTATGAAACTAAATTAGAAATGGCTGTTGCGGGTGTGCATACTGTCACTGCGCTCGAATCTACTTTCCTGAGGGAATCCCTTTCTCAGTCATCTGGGAGGGAAGGAGATGGAGGGAGGGGAGGCACCCGGTCGTCTTCGGTCTTGCAAATGTGGAGAGAGATTGAGGATGAGCAGGCAGTAAGACCAGTTCAAGGAAGACCTGGGGAGGTTTTACTTCAACAAACGAGTGATGAGTTGGTTGTGGACTCCTCGCAGGAAAATATGCCATATAGCAACCAGAGAGAAGGACATGTGATAGAGGATGCAGGTTTGGGTGAGAATGATTCTGAGACCTGGTCACAAAGTCAGAATGAGTTCCATGACGAACAAGAGGAATTGAACAATTCTAACCACGAAAACTCCTCTGATTTTGGAGAAGTTGAAAGGGAAAGAGTAAGGCAAATATTCAGGGAGTGGATGAATAGTGGTTCTAGGGATCGTGCATCGAACAATTCCCAAGGAAACAGGGGGGAGTGGCGCGGGGAAATTGAGCAGGAAAGGTGCGGAGAAACTGATCAGGAAAGGGCGAGTATCATAAGGGAGTGGGTGCAGACGAGTGGCCAGCAGAGAGGTGCTTCTTCTGGGGAAAATAGGGAAGAACAATCTTCTGAAACTGGTACCCAAATTGAATGTGTTCGTGATGGATTTGTTTATCAGAACGAGGGTCAAACTGAGCATACACGGAGGGGAATCCGTAAACTATGTGGCCGGCAGGTGCTGCTTGATATGCTTAAGAAGGCCCAGATGGAAAGGCAAAGAGAAGTACAGGAATTGTTGGACCATCGGGTTGTATCTCATTTCCCCCATCGTAATCGTATTCAGGTTAGTGTACGAAATGAATATCTTTAGGCCTTATTTCTTTTTACCCTTGCGGCATCATAGTGTATGATTTGTGGATGTTGAATATTCCCCATCCCCCCC
>Ga0214544_1001591_pt1 | contig 47588 bp, 25 predicted proteins | sample CNSS3metaG_FD_160074 | JGI IMG/M metagenome (GOLD analysis project Ga0214544, IMG submission 160074) | Root nodule microbial communities from cowpea collected in UCLA plant growth center, Los Angeles, California, USA - CNSS3 | ecosystem: Host-associated > Plants > Roots > Nodule | place: USA...
ACCATAATAACAAAATCAAAAAAAAAAAACACGAGATTCCAATTAACCCTAAACACAAAAGCAAAAAAAAAAACTCATTCCAAAACAAAGATGAGAAAAAATGAAATTTTATCGACAATATTAAAACTATCCATCCCTAAAAGAACAAAACTCACCCAATAAAGCAAAGCCCACCCTCCTCCATGGCTGCGTTGCCCACAAAATCATCCAATAAACCCTAATTGGGAAGGACAACCAAATGGGACAATGAAAATTGGAAACTTTGTCCCTTTTGTGCAAGAAAATGAAAAGAGAAGGAATAAAGAAGATTCACACATTTTGATTCGTAAATTGGGAACTTGCGAATGATAGCTAATGGGAATAATGAGAAGAGAAGGAATATTTAGGAACAACTTTTCATATGCAAAGTGAGATAAGACAACGTTTAGATTTGACACAAATATAATCCAAATAATTTAAAAAAAATAAAGAAAAAACAAAAGCCACATAAGACTTTGTTAAAGTTTGTTAAAATAAACTTTATCAACAAATTATTTTCTTTAAAAAAATAAAGAGAAAACAAAAGTCACGTAGCACTTTGTATTTGTTAAATAAACTTGGTAAACAAATTGTTTTCCTTTCAAATTTATTCTACGAATAAAAGTTTTTTTTAATTAAAATAATCATTTATCAATTTTACTGTTTTTTTAAATTTAATAAGTTTTGTATGTTTACTGTTTTTTAAACTTAACTATTTTCTTTAACTATTAAACTATTTATAAAATAAAAAAATTATTTAAATTATAAAAAAAATTATATTTAATTTCATAATTATAAAAATTATAATAAAAATTTTATTAAATAAAAAAGTGAACGTAGTGTTAATGAAAAATTTAAAAAAATCCAAGGTTGAAAACGAGCTAAGCTATGCCCTTTGCTCAACATAATGCTACCTGTTTGACCCCGTCTTCATTGGAACCCTATGCACTGTAGCACATTTGCTTTCAGTTCAAACCTTTCGTTCTCCTGTTCCACCCCTCAATTTCTCCCTCCTTCTGTGTTATACATTGATAACAATGTCCACCTTCGGAGCCGCAAATACCAATCCCAACAAATCCTTTGAGGTAATAATAATAACAATATTCACATACTTCAAAGTTGAATCTGTCACATTCTTTGTTCAGTGTTTTTTTCCCCATGAAAATTTCAGGTAGCCCAACCGCCCTCTGATTCAATTTCAAGTCTTTCGTTCAGTCCCAAGGCCAATTTCCTCGTCGCTACTTCATGGGATAATCAGGTTTCCTCTTCTCGGTCTTTTAATTTTTTCTTATTATTATTATTATCAAAGATAAAGACATGACTAGAAACCCTAAATGTTAAACCTTGTTTCTAATTTTCTGTGAATTTCTACTTTGATAGGTTCGTTGTTGGGAGATAACAAGGAATGGGACTGTTGTCTCCAGTACTCCCAAGGCTTCCATTTCTCATGACCAGCCGGTAATGAATTTGAACTCCTAATAGGTTATATTAGAAAAAATGGATTATTGTTAATTATTGTTGTTTGGGGCACATTTTGATTCTGCTGTTTGTTTTATTTGTGTAGGTTTTGTGCTCTGCTTGGAAGGATGATGGAACAACCGTTTTTTCTGGGGGCTGCGACAAGCAGGTCAAGATGTGGCCACTTACTTCTGGTGGACAACCAATGACTGTTGCGATGCACGATGCACCTGTGAAAGATCTTGCCTGGATACCGGAGATGAATCTTTTAGCTACTGGAAGCTGGGACAAGACCCTGAAGTATGCATCTTTACTATTTTTCTGCATGTTGAAAGTTAGAGGGTTTCTAAGTGATGTTGTGTTATTATTGTAGAAGGATGACATGTCTCAGTAAGTTGGTATGAAAGAACATTTTATTTTGTCCAGTAAGGTGAGCACGCTTTAAGAGGGTCTCTAGATTGAGCTAGCTGAAGTGACATGACAATTAGTTCGTATTTTAGGTTGGCAGGGGATTAGGAGGCTTATGTCTGCACTGGAGATGGTAGTAATAAACATTGCCGTTCTTTAGGTTTGGTGTATAAATGGGCAAAAGAGTGTTTTACCTTGAGGAGCTTAGGCCCTTGGTCTTCCCTTTGTCACTCTAAAGTGTACGCCTCTTAATTAAATAAAATTTCTCTCAACAATGATTCTAGTGTGGGTTGCTATGCCTAGTTCAGATGAATGTTGTTCTAGCTAGTAGAGTTTAAATGTACAACAACGTAGCCCGTATTGTATGTAAATTGCACTAGTTAAATGTAATGCATGCTATGATAATTTGAAAACTATTGGTGGGGTGGCCATTTATTGCATGCTCGATTACGAATATTGTAGTGTGCATTTGTTTATTATTAGGATTAGGATAGGCTAGGAAGCATACATATAGAATAACTGTCATTATGAAATGTATATATCAGTATGTTTGAATTCATTTGGAACAGTATATCCGAATATTGTCACTTTCTGTTTTTTCATGAACTTGCTGACAGTGAAGTTTAGATATAGTAACCATTCTATGCATCATTAGTAAATACTTGGATCTTGGTGTAAGGCTTTGGCAAATGACCTTTTTTCCTTCTTGTGTTTTATCTTTAAGTTTATGATTATTTATTTGGATAACATTGAGACACTTGTATTGAGAACTTCTAGTAGTAAAAAATGGGATTTTCTGTACTAATCCCTTTTCATGTTACATGTGTGGCGGATTATGTTGAAGTTTTAACTAGTTAGTAAATTATTTTAAACTGTACTATCCTTATTTTAGGTATTGGGATACAAGGCAACCAAATCCAGTGCATACACAACAACTTCCTGAGCGGTGTTATGCAATAACAGTCAAACATCCTCTGATGGTAGTGGGGACTGCAGATAGAAATCTGATTGTCTTCAACTTGCAAAACCCTCAGGTAATCTTTCATTCTTCTTTCTAAATTATTTTTTAGTGTTGTTTGTAGGTTTGAATGAAATAGGTTGGCATCATAATGTAAATTTTGACTTTTATGCTTAGGAGATGAAATTTCAACTAGAAATTCTATTACGGTTGTCTAATTTGTGTAACATGAGTGCTAGTGATAGGTTCAGAAGTCCAAGCTTCACTGCATGATACTGTAATTGATATTTTAGAACAATAAAATATGTATACGGTTATTTTTCCAACTCTACTTGCTATTTTCACATGATTTGTTTGTATTCACGTGGTCTATTCTTTTGGGTTTTACACAGTATTTAAGAAGGAGAAATTAAGAAGCGCAGATTCCATATTGATATATGAGGAACTATTGATTTCAATAAATGTCAATGATATTTGTTATTCTTCTAATTTATATTGAAATCCCACAGACTGAATACAAGAGAATTGTATCTCCACTGAAATATCAGACAAGATGTGTTGCGGCTTTTCCAGATCAACAAGGTTTTTTGGTATGTGTTCAGCTCTCACTTATATATAAATACACTAATAAAAGTTTTTTTGTTTCCTTATTTACTTTATTTAATCTCATTACTGCTATGATATGGGGCAATTTTGACACTTGTTTGGGCTTACACATTAATGTTTTGAAGATCCTCTACTACTCAAGGATGTTGAAACCTATGTTGCTTGTATAGAAAATTTCAAATTTCTAGGATATAAATTTACAAAAATATAAGTGTTATCAAAACTTAGTTATGGTGGCATCATGGCAGAAACCGTTGGCGGTTTTGCAACCTGTCACCACAGCAAGGCGGTGGCGAATCGGGTATCTCGTGGTGGTCCATGGCGGCCACTTTTTGTATAATGGCTGGCGGGAGTGGAACGAGTATGTTCTCCCTTTGTGAAATGGCTTCAATAGGTTATGCGCCTTTCATTTTGGCTGCTCCAACCATTAAAAGTGCAAAACTTAATTGGAAGAATTATTTGTGTTGGTTTGCCTTCATGGAATTATGAGTTACTTGCTCAGGATACCATGACCACTTTGAAACTGAACTTTACTCTATTTCTGATGAAAACAAATCCTAGTAGCAAACACCTTTTTGATTCTCCTAATAAGCTAGCATCTCTTAATGAAACCATGATATGACCTTTATTGCGAGGAAGCTCAAGCTGTTGTTGAAGTGAATATGTTCTTGCAAACTAATTTATTAGAAAAAATGAAGATGAAATTAGACTAGTTGTACATGGTGATAAAATTTTTTCCATGAATACAAACTATGATCATTGTGATCAGATTCTCTCTACCCAAGAAGTTTGATCAGTGGTGAGTTTAAGAACAAGACTTCTTTGTGTTCTGACTCCTAAGAACGGAAATCTGCTTATTGCCGTTGAATCTTATGTATTAGTATCCATTTATGGAAAAGGAAGTCATAGCAATACTGGAGGATGTGGTGGTAGAGGTGGTCATCCTCAATACTCCTTTTTAAGAGAATGGGGGCAATACTTAAGAAAGAGAAATGCTACTCTTTGCAAGGTTTTCCTGATAAAGTACTAAATATCTCCAAATCCGAGAAAGTTGAACCCAAGAACAGTAAAGTTGCAATACTTATGGATTGATGAAGGATGCCACGCCACATGAAAGAGCTTCAAAATAAGTGTTGAATTAACTTACCACTTCATCCTATAATCTAAAGATAAGACCAAAGCAAGAGAACTCTCTCTCTTTCATAGGCACTCCACAAATGTTTTTGAAATAACTCTCGTACAGCATATTTCAAAAGTTCTTTTACAAGGAGAATGTGTAGGCTATTTATAACCTTTGAATCTGAAAATACTAATCCTGATAACATGTAAACGCACCTAGAAATCAAATGCAAATTCAAACATAGAAGGCCTAACATGTGACCAAAAGTTTGAATTATGGAGGAGGGAAAAAAATTTTAAAATTTAAAATTGAGACATGTTTCTCATGGTAGGGTCATGCTTCTCTTGCTTCCTTACATGGACTCCTTGCCTCTTTATACAACCATTTGGTTGAGAATTTGGATACTTGTTTTGGGCTTGATAGGCTTCAAGGTTCTTCTTTCTACTTTGCCTTCTAATGCTTACACCCCTTGCCTTCTAATTTCTAGAATTTAACAAACAAAATAAATCTTATTCTACAAGAATTTATTTATTTATAACTATTTTAGATCCTCCCTGGACATGCACTCAACAGTAAGTCTACACTTGTGACCTTTCTTTAGAATCATCTCCTTGATATCCACATCATCAGGGACATAAACTTGGGTATTATGGGAAGCCTAAGTCTCACATCTACTAGTATGGGATGCTCGGTGGAGTATTTAAATGTTTGGTTCTTCTGCAGTGTACACAGATTACAAATCATGATTCTGTTTAGTATCATGGTGATTAGACCACTCCGAGACTTGTGAATTTTCTCATTTTCTCTTCACTTTTCCGTTTTCTTCCACTTGCCCTCAGTTTGTGTTCTCTTGAAGATGTCCTTGTTTTCCTTCAACTATATTTGACTTGTATTACATATACAACTATATTTGACTTGTATTACATATACAAATTCAAACATTAATACTGTTTCTGAGTTTAACTAGTCTCCCCTGTCACATCTATGCTTTGTTGTTTTCCTGCTGTTATTATTGTTAAATCCTTGCTGAATATTTGCTGAAAATGATTTTCTTTTTTTGCTTAAAAATTTTAACTGCTGGCATTATGGAGTATTGACTGTACACTGTTTCTCTGTAGGTTGGATCAATAGAAGGAAGGGTTGGAGTACATCACCTGGATGATGCACAACAAAGCAAGAATTTTACTTTTAAATGCCACAGAGAGAACAATGAGATATATTCAGTCAACTCCTTAAATTTCCATCCGGTAGTACACCATATAACATCAGGATTAATTTAATTTATTTTCAAGCTGTGGTTTTAATATTCTTCTGTGTATGATCTAATTTTATGTCTTGGCTTTCAGATACATCACACTTTTGCTACTGCCGGATCTGATGGTGCTTTTAATTTCTGGGACAAGGACAGTAAACAGAGGCTCAAGGTTCCTTCTTTAATACTCTATTATTACTTGTCCTTTCATTCTGAAACTGATATCTGGAATTTGTAGAACATACTTGTGTTGTTGTTTATTTCTGTATACAATAATATTTTTTTTGCTCCTATTTCATAGTAGAACCTATCTGTATGTATGGCTAAACACCTGGTAACCAAGATGTTACTGTTATTCTCATTTCAAGCCATTCATTTTATTTTTCAGGGTGGGGCAATGGGGCAGTTAGTTTCTAATTTTTCTGTTATCACTTGCCAGAAAATAGAAGGATGAATTCCTTTCAGTATCCCTATTTGGATGTTTATGTTTCTTTTTGGGATCTTTAAGCCCGTATTATTGGGTTGGTAATGTATGAAGATGGTTAAAGTACTATGTTGTCTTGTGTACGTTCAATCCTTTGAAGTATTTGTTGTTATTGTCATATGCTTACAAGACTTTAATGTTTGGCAGGCTATGCAAAGATGTAGTCAACCCATACCTTGCAGTGCATTCAATAATGATGGTTCCATATTTGCTTACGCGGTATGTTCCATTTTCTGTTTTTTCACGAACCATACTTGTTTAATTTTATACATTTATATTTTTTTTTCGCTTTATTTCTCATGACCATCCACTTGAATAATGTGATGGAATAAAGAAAATTTTTATTAATTACAATCATGCTAATTATATTTTCAACTCCTTTATTTGTAACAATCACATTCTCAAACATGGAAATTAAACCTGCCAGAATAAATGTGTAGATTCTAGGGATATTTTCCTAATTATTATTGAGATATTAAGATATTTTTTATCCTAATAGTCTCCTATTTACAACACTGTTCCTCAAGTTAGTAAATGACTATAGTTCATTTTCAACTTGCCTACAAGATCTTAGAATCTGTCCTGAGAAAGTGCCTTAGTGAAGATGTCTGCTAACACAAGTCTCATATAGACATGCATTGTTACCACTAGGCTTCTGTCAATACTATCTTTGATTAAATGCTTGTCAATTTGATACATTTGATCTATCATGTTGTACTGAATTATGAGGAATGTTCATGACTGACTTATCATCTACAATACAATTGTATGAGGTTGTCAACCTTTTTTTAAGGTTATATAATATGACCTTCATTTAAAGGCTTTTACACACAACTTGAGTAAGGACTTGAAATTTAGTTTCCGTACTTGAACGAGTATCTTATTTTTTGCTTTTCTATGTCACTAGATTTTCTCCTAGAAGCATACCATACAAAAGGTGAATGTTTAGTCAATAACATAGTCTGCATCAGTATATATCTTTTGGCTCACCACTCTTTTCGCTCTTAAGCCATTTTTTCAATTTCATCATGTCATGGAATAGAGTAAGTTTACGTTTAATGAAGTGCTTTATGAATAAAGCATGATCGCCTTATTTGCTTATATTCCAAGGAACCATTCTCTTGGAGATTGCTAAAGACCACATAAGGCCTTCTTTAGGAGGCTTACTTTATTCCTTTTACTATGAGTTTCAAATCCTAGCGGGATCTCAATGTCCACTTCTCTTTCTCAAGCTCCATGAAGAAAGACATTATTCACATCGACTTGGTGTAAGTCCCAATGACATTTAAGTAAGAACTCAAACTATGTTCATCCGCGCTATAGGAGAAAATGTCTTCTCATAGTCAATTCTTTAAGTTTGAGTGTATCTTTTTGCAACCAATCTAGCTTTATACTTAGCTGCTAACCCATTTGCGTTATATTTTACTTTAAAATATCCATTTGTACCCAATAGCCATTTTGTGTCTTGGTTTGTAAAGGATCTTCCATGTTAAGTTTTTTTCTAATGCATCCATTTCCTCTCATGCATTGTGTCCAATGTTCATTTTACATGGCTTATTGGACTAAGGTAGGAATTTCATTAGCATCAATGATAGTGTTGGAAGTCTCACATCGACTAGAGATAAGGCAATTTCATAGTATATAAGTGGGGTGCAAACTTCACCTTACAAGTCGGTTTTGTGGGGTTGAGTTAGGCTTAAACCAACTTCTAAGAGATAGCAATAAAGCTTTGATGTTAATTGGAGATATTGTCAGCAAACATATTGAGAAATATGATATTTAACACAATTTTTATTCCTTTCTCAATACAATGGTTAAATTCTCAATAACACTTTACCAATTTTCTATTATGTTCAAAGCTCCTCACCTTTGATATTTTTTTCCAAAGAATGTCTTCTTCCATATATCAATTGGTTCTATCCCTTTTGTGCGGGGTCCATCACTTAGATCTTGGGCATCGTGCAAAGGCAAATATTGTAATTGATAGGAAGGAGAGATCCTCTACTTCAAGTTTTTTCTCCCTTTGAATTGCAGGGCTGACCAAAACGGATTTTGTCGCATTAGAAGTGATTCCATTGTGATAAAGACAAATGACTTGGAGGTTGATAACATTTGTACACATTTATGTTAGAAGGATAACCATTAAAGGCACATTTTAGAGCTATAGGATTTAATTTATTGCAATTAGGATTATTAAATTGAACAAGAATTACACAACCTGACATAACAAAGTGTACTTGACACTAAGGGAGAAGAGGGAACAAAAGACAATAAAGGTTCGGTAGGACTAACATGACTTAAGACATGAGTGGGTAAGCTGGTGAGAAGATAGGTGATGGTTGACACAATTTCTTCATAGTATGTTTTAGGAACAAATATCTTGAAAATGAGAGCTCTAGCCACTTCTAGGAGATGATGATTATTCCCTTTTGCAACACCATTTTGTTATTGAGTATTAACACATGTTAGTTCATGAACAATATCATTAAGGGAGAAAAATTTGAAGAATTCATGATTCATGTTGGAAGTCCCTCATCGACTAGAGATAAGGCCAGCTTACAGTATATAAGTAGGTGCAAATTTCACCTTAAAAGTCGGTTTGTGTTTAAGTTGGGCTTAAAATCCATTTCTTAACATGGTATTAGAACCATGGGTTAGAGCTTATCCTAGCAAAATTTGATGTTTGTTGGTCTATTTTTCCACCCGCTATTAGACCACCCATTTGTCTAGTCCCACGCATGAGATGTATATGTCTCGGTGTGAGATTGATGTGTTGGAAGTCTCACATCGACTAGAGATAAGGCCAATTTAGAAAATATAAGTGGGTGCAAACCTCACCATACAAATCGGTTTGTGGGGTTGAATTAGGCTTAAAATCTATTTCTTAACTGTTCATATCTCTAGAATAGCTCTCTAGAGATAGCTCTAAACATCAGATTGATTTAAATTGTGATGGGAAATTGCTCCTTTTATTGCTACTTGGAAAGACGAACTAAGCTTGAAACTCCAAGGCTACAAGTCTTTGATTCGATTGATTTTCACACTTTCATCCAAAAACTTTGACTAGTGTTATCGATATCGGATAACGAAAAAAATCGGAGACCCAAAATTCCTTGATAAAGTTATAACAAAAACCATATTAGGTTATGGCGGAAACAAGGTGGTCAAAAGAAATATAATACCCCACGCACAATTCTAATGTGAAAGTATTGGTATTATGTCTAGCAATGGCAGTAGCTGACAACAGTTGGCGGCGGCAAGCAACGAGCAATGACAACAACGGTTGGCAGTGGCTCTTGGTAGCAGTAAGCAACAAGGGCAAAGGGAGGCTGAAGAAGAATAAGAGATGTGTGCTTAAAGGTGTGTATATTAAGTAAAATTAAATTTTCCGACCCAAGGGAGGCTAAGAAGAATAAGAGAGAAGGGTGGTTAATGTTGTGTGCATTAAGTTAAATTAAATTTTAGTGGGCCTCGCACAAGTTTTAACCATGTGGTTTAACCATTTAGACTACAAATATAACATTGCCTAGGTTTCTCTTCTCCACAAGTTTTATAATGTTGTGTTGCCGCTACCTAGGTTTTTCTCCTGTTGGTCTCTCTTGTCCATGTCTCCGTCTTCTTCTTTCTCCACCCTGCTTTTTCTGCCACCTAGGTTTTTCTCCTGCTAGTTTCTCTTGTACATGCCTCCATCCTCTTCTTTCTCCACCCCACTTATTCCGCCATTGCGTTCTGCATTTGCTAGCCGCAATGTAGAAAGCGGCCGCCATGAGAAATCTGATTCGCCATTGCCTTGTTGTGGCGGCAAGTTGGAAACCTGCTACTGGTTTCTGCCTTAGCGCCACCATAGCCGAAATTTGGTAACATTGTTCTTCAAACGATCAAGTATCTTCGTATCAAGATTTGGTTAAAGAGCTGGGGTTAATATGTTCTTTCACGTTCTGAGGTAGTATTACTTGACCATTTTTGTGAGATTCCTTTGTTGCCTCCCATGCGCTCTAGTACTTTGTCTCTCTCATGGAGTTTGTAAAACACCTTTGACAACCCTTTTTCATGTTGTCATGGCAAAGCTTTTGTTGAAGGTTCCTCCATTAAGCATTCCAACCTTTGAGTTACTTCTCCCTTGACAATAAAGAAAACTTGAAACAGTGGTGGCAAATTCTCTCTAAGATTTGTACCCTGATTAGGGTCATGTCCAGTGTTATCAAATTTCAGCTATGGACCGGTAGCAGGTTTCTAACCTCAGGTTTCTAACCTGCTGCCACAATAAGGTGATGACGAATCGAATTTCTCATGGTGGCGCATGGCGTTGGTGAACATGGAACGGTAATGGCTGAAAAAGTGGGGTGGAGAAAGAAGACAACGACATGGAGAAGAGAGACTAGCGGGAGAAGAAACCTAGGCAGCAATGGCACTACATTATAAAACCCTAATTGCATGGAGAAGAGAAACCTAGGCAGCAACATTATATTTGTATTTTGAATGTTTAAAACACATCGCTAAAGATTGGGTCAAGCAGAGTAAAATTTAATTTAATACACAACTTTAACCACCCTACTCTCTTATTCTTCTTCAGTCTCCCTCTGCTCTTGTTGTTTACTTCCACCAACAATCGCTATCATCACTGTACGCTAGTTGTCACCACCGCCGTCAGTTGCTGCCATTTCTAGACATAATATCAATACTTTTACATTAGAATTATATGTGGGGGTATTATATTTCTTTTTACCCGATTTGGTTTTTGTTATAACTTTATCAAAGGATTTTTGGGTCTCCGTATTTTCCGTTATCAGATATCGATAACACTGGATATCATGGTTCAAGCCACGTAAGAATTTACAGATTTTTCCTCTTTCCACTGTGTCAATATGTGCTGTGCGGCAACATTTGTTTTGCGTATTTTCAGATTTTGTACTGATCTAGTTTGCTCCGCACCCTATTCAAAATTTTGTGATATTCCAATATAGAGAGAATCCCGTTTGGTATTAAATAGCAAATTGTTTTCAGAGAAAATGTGTTATTTAAATCATTCCAATTTTCTTGGAAACGTAATTTTTTTACTTATCTCAGGAACTATGGAATGCCATATCTAGGTCATGAATCTTCGTTATCCCAAATCTCAAAATTAGGGTCATCACTTGAACCCGGTCCTGCAACGTTGATGTGGTATGATCTTGACTGTTCTTTTAGAATCCTCAAGATTAGAATCCTCAAGATGTATTGCAAATAATTTTGGCCATCAAATTGATAGGGAGCCACCACGCTTGGAAGATCATTAGGACCCATATGTGTAAATTTCACCTTAGCTATGGAGGAACATAATAGAAAGAACTGTTTGTCAAGAGAGAAAGAAACTCAGATCGTCTCAAAATCAGAGCTAAACCAGATGCACCACCCCTTCGGATCTCTGCTACCTGTCTTGCAAGTTTGGTTGGTGGGTGTCACGGGAACAAGGTGAGCTACAAGCTTGGATGCCGACAGTTTAATGCGGTGGTGTGTGATGAGCCTCAAAGGTTTGGAGCTCTAATACCTACTTGAACAATGAGAGGGAATAAAGAAATGATTTATTAATTTCAATAATGCTAATTACATTTTCAATTTCTCTATTTTTAACAGTCACATTCTCCTAAAAAGGAAATAAAATGTGTTTCCTTGTTTATGGAATTATAGATGATAAAAATATCCTAATATACATTTGTTGGTGTGTATGATCTGCATGAGATGCATGTTTTGGCTATATAATTGAAATCTTTGTCTTGTTTACTCTCGCTCGTATGGCACACATTTCATTCTTCAACTTCATGAACTTGCTTGGAAAATAAAGTATAAAATTAGCTTGTTTTTGTTGACCTACTTACGTGAACCATCCATTTAATTTTATTTGGTCTGAAACCTTCATTCATTTATTTAGGTTTGTTATGATTGGAGCAAGGGTGCAGAAAATCACAATCCGGCTACAGCGAAGAACTACATTTATTTGCACCTACCACAGGTAGGCCTATGCATACGAGTACATGCATGCTTGAGTTGTATAATCTTTCCATGAACATATTTAACAACTAAATGGATGTATAACACTAAATGAATGTAAAATAGTGAATCAGATTGAAAAAATTGTAATTATTTCACTTGGAATATGATTAAACAATGATCAACCCGCTTCTTCATTCGTGTCCCGTAAATATTAACTCTCGTTTATTTCAATTATTTTCCCATTTTAAAGAATGACCTTGTTTCTCATGTGAACAGGAGTCTGAGGTTAAAGGTAAGCCACGAGCTGGAGCCACGGGAAGAAAGTGAAATTTCATGCTGAAGGTCCATTTTGTTTTAGCACTCACCGTGATTTAGTAGAACCAGCTAAAATGAGAAAAAAAATCATACTTTGATCTTTTTAACCTAATATTTTCCTAGGATAGCCCATTTTTCTACCCTACCAGTGTTCTTTATCATGATTTAGGTTAGGCTGTTGCCCTTTTATCACATGGACAGTTTCAGATGAAGCTGATATATATGCTTTAAAGTTTGTGGTAGAGAAGTTTTGTAGGAGGTTCATTTCTCCATCCCTTTGACATCATCCTCAATGAGAACTACATTTTAAACTGTATCTTCATATGCATTGCACATCTATTATTTTCAATTATTACTGATTGCGTTTTAAAAAATTTGTAATTCAGCTTAGGACTGAAGATATTGAAAATAGGGGATTAATAAATACTAGGTATTAAGAAAATTTTCAAAAATTGTTGAATAAAATTCTTAAAATTATTTTTATTAAAGAATGATAATTAAAAAAAAAACTTGTGTAACCATTTTGAAAGCAAAAACAAGATCATAGTGTTTTGAGTCATTTATTTTCTTGCAAAACATCAGAGTCAAGGGTTTTAAAAAAAATGAACAGCTGAAAAAAATGGATAAGAAAAATGAAGGAATTACTAAAGGATGCCACTATTTTCTACGGTCAAGTGTTTTATTAATGAATGATAAGGTGATATTTCTTTTATGACATATGTATGGGTGTTGTTTGTAAAATATTAGTCTTCTGACCTCCCAATATTAAAGGATTTGCCCTAAAAAATTGATCCTCTCAAGGCAATAAACACAAACTTTTACATTGGGACACATCTACCAAATTTATCTCTGCTTTCATTAGTCAAGTAATTGAAAATAAGGAAACGAGAAAAAAAAAGAAGGAAAAAGGTCTGGTAGACCGAAAGTCTGAGAGGGCGGTCTCGGTGAAAAAGGACAAAACAAAAGAAAGAAAGAAAAATAACGCAATATATAGATAAAGCAATGAAGATTTAAAATGACGTGTGGCCATATTTCTTCACCAAAAAAAAAAAGAGTCAAAAGTATTCCTCGTTACCCCATTGAGCCAAAAGAAAAAAAAAATAAAGTTTCCTTTGAAGTATACCCAAACAAGGTTGTCATTACGGTACATAACAAAAAGCATCAAAATTTTCTGAATCAAGAAGCAAGAATTCAAAAAGTATCATATAGTATGAATCAAGGTGGAAAGAAGTCAAAAGAAAAGTCACAAAAGTGATGAAAATTCAGATGACATGGCGTGAAAAAAAGAAAAGTTGAGATAGAAAGATGAAGTTTTTTTTTTTAAAGGAGTAAAAAGTGATTCAGAAAAAGGTTGATATGTAGATGATGCAATACCGAAATGGTAGCCTTTGTTTCAAAACATAATAACCAACGAACATTTACTTAGGCCTTCATATCATTATTTTCAAAACCCTTCAACCCTGGCCACGTTATAAGCTTAATAAAGTCCACACATATTGAAAAATGATTGCTCTTGTCTTCACAAAGCTTAATTATGCAATAAGATGATGTGACTAATAATACGATCACTAAAAAAGAAAGAAAGAAAATGAATAAGAGAAAAAATGTGAAAAAAGAAAGTGAGTGAAAAAAGAGTCATCAGAGGGGAATACCATGTTAGCAAACCAAAAGCAAGCAAAAAGAAAATGAATCATTGGGCAATCCTTTCTATATCCATTCCATTTTGAATCAAACAAATCGTGTTTCTTTTTATCCCCTTACCCCTTTGCGCATATTAAAATTGGGGTAGCTTTGTGGATTTATTAGTTTCTTCTATCGTAAGATTCATAAAAAGTGTGTGAGGAACGTACCCATGTGGCTATCCCAATCTCCTCCCAATCATTCCAAAATTCTCCAAATATTTTTCACCCACTTGTGAATTCAAGGATGCGTGCACTAATGTCATAAAAGAGAAATTCAAGCATATATTCATTTTATCTCAAACATTAGACCTCGGGATTAATGACATTCTTCACTTAAAAAAAACAATGAAGGAGGGAGAAGTCAAAGCATAACTAGTTAGTCATCATACATTCATGCATATAGAAGTTTCAATGTTGGCACTAAGGTTTTGACACCTTGAGCTAAACATAACAGGTAGACAAGTAAACAATTTTTTTTGTCATGCATTCATCCATACAGTCATATGTGTCAACATATCATGTTCAAATCATAGAAATCATAAAATTATCAGAAACATGAGCATAATCAAGCATCAAAGTTCTTCAATTGAAATATAAAAAGTCAATATTCAAGTTTGCTTCTCTGATATTTCTCGGATTGATGGTCCTCTTCATTCATATGAATGACCTACATATCCTTAAGCCCAACTTTGTCTAGCCCAAGCCCAGTTCATCTGGCCACCACAAGCCCAATTTTATCTGGCTACCCCAAGCCTAGCTTTGTCTAGCCCACAAGCCTAGCTGTGTGTAGCTCCCAAGCCTAGTTTTATCTGGCCACCTCAAGCCTAACTTTCTTTAGCCCAAGCCCAGTTTCGCACTGGCCCCACAAGCCTAGTTTTATCTGGCCCCTCAAGCCCAATTTTATCTGGACACCTCAAGCCTAGCTTTGTCTAGCCCAAGCCCAGTTTCGCACTAGCCCCACAAGCCCAATTTTATCTGGCCACCTCAAGCCTAGCTTTGTCTAGCCTCCAAGCCCAGTTTCGCACTCGCCCCACAAGCCCAATTTTGCACGGGCCCCTCAAACCCAGTTTTATCTGGCCACCTCAAGTCTAGCTTTGTCTACCCCAAGCCCAGTTTTGCACTGGCCCTACAAGCCCAGTATTATCTGGCCACCTCAAGCCTAGTTTCGCACTCGCCCCACAAGCCCAATTTTGCACTGGCCCCTCAAGCCCAGTTTTATCTGGCCACCTCAAGTCTAGCTTTGTCTACCCGAAACCCAGTTTTGCATTGGCCCTACAAGCCTAGTATTATCTGGCCACCTCAAGCCTAGCTTTGTCTAGCCCCCAAGCCCAGTTTCGCACTGGCCCCCCAAGCCTAGTTTTATCTGGCAGCCTCAAGCCTAGCTTTGTCTAACATAAGCCCAGTTTTGCACTGGCCCCTCATGTAAGATCCGCAAAATTTAATTAATTAAATAAATAATTAATTAATAAATGCGGGTAGGTAGTACATTTATGACATTAAATTCTGTTGTGTATGACGTGGAAAAGTACTAGCTCAAGTGGTTGAGAGTACTTTGGTGGTGTGAGAGGACTTGGGTTTGAGTCCTAAGTATGCCAATTGTGTGTTATTTTAGTGATTTTTGTTTTAATAATATGTTGAGTCACATTTCGTATGAGATAATGCTTGAATTGTGTGTGTTAGTAAGAAACATGAGTTGGCTTAGTGGTTTAGCTTTGGTCTGACCTTGGTAAGGTAATGGGTTCGAACCTTGGTGAGTCAAATTTAACTCTTTTTGCTTAAACCTTGGTTATGGGCTGAATATGAAAATGTGGAGAAACCTAGCAGAAAGTGGGCAGCTAAAGGGCTGAGAAACAATCAAGTCATGGCCCTTAAAAAGCAATAAAACCCAGAATTTAATTATATTTTCGTTTTTTTTTTTCATTAACCAAGTAGTAAGACCTATAAAAGGCAAAATTTGAGAGGAGAATAGGGTTTTGGAAGTCTGTTTTCTGAGAGCTTCAAAGGGAGAGCGAAAATTGAGAGTGAAAAGGGAAATTGGGAGTGCATTAGAGAGGAGAAACCGAAGTGGTGATAAGGTCAGCCATTTAAGATCAAAGGAACCTCCTGAATTCAAGTTTAAGCAAGGAAATTTCAGGTTAGGGGAGCTGAACCCAAAATCCTATCTTAACTGCACCGTTTTGTATGATTTTGATGAATTGCTGCCCTAAAATTCGTGCTGCACTTGAGGGAATTTGGGGTTGTGGGTTTTGGGGACTGTTTCATTGGAATTGACCTAAGTGTATGCATATAAAGGGGTTGGATTTTGTGATTTCTATGATTATGCAGAGGTGGGCGGTTGGAGTTTGTTTTCGTGTCTGAATTATGCTAATGTGCCTTTCTAAGTTGTGCTTAATGACTTGGTGTGTTTGAGTTGTGTTTTGGGTCGCGGGTGCAATGTTGTGTGTGTGAACCTGTGACAGAACCTGCAATTCTCGCTCAGGCGAGCTAGGTTCACCTAGGCGAGATATGCAGGGATGCGTACTCTCTATCTGCTCGTGGCTATCGCTCAGGCGGAAAATTTTGGGGTTTGGGCGAGGGTTCATCTCACTTAGGCGAGTGAGACTCGCCTAAGCGAGAATTCGAGGGGGTTGGTGCTTCAGTTTGACATCCCGCTCAGGCGGGAACCCTAATCTTTTGAGCGAAAGAATGTCTCGCTCAAGCGAGAGTCTCTCGCCTAAGCGAGAACGCGAAGAGTGTTTGGTTGTTGGCGTGACTCGTAGCTCAAGCGAGAGTGTTGAATTTTTGGGCGAAAGTGATCTCGCCCAGGCGAGTGTAACTCGCCTAAGCGAGAAGTCGAGGCTAGTTTGATGCGTGGTACTCGCTCAGGCGAGGTAACCTAGCCTAAGCGCGATGAACCGAAATGCTTATGCGTGAAATGGAAAGTTTAAGTCAAGGATGGAGGGAAGTTAGGTTTAAAGGCAATAAATGTTGAGGTATTGGATTGATTAAAGCTTGAATGTGGATGCATGATCTACAAGGCTTCTGGGGTGTCTTAATGGTGAGCTTGATGGTGTTCCATGGGTTGTGGCCCGGAACGTATCCTTGGGTTGTGGCCTAGGATAGAGGTTAAGCACGTGACATTCTATGGATTGTGGCCCGAAATAACTTCTCTTGAGTTGTGGCTCGGGATAGCGAATGAACACGAGGAAACCTTGAGTTGTTGCTCGGGTTGGCGAGTGTTGCCGGTGTGAGTGTGCTAGTTGTGGCCAGTACGGATAGGTCTAGATAGATTGCCCTCCTCAGTAGTTGACTGACGAGTTTGGTAGTCTTGGGACGTTACAGACTATGTTCATATGTGGGAACTCCACCTAGCGTTACGGTGTGTGATCCGTAGCATGGTTTCTGCACGTGCTCTATCGATTGTGGTCGATAGGGGTGGCAGCAAGGCACATTGAGATACTTAAAAGAAGAGTAGAACACTGCTAACATGGTTGGGGCCATGTGAAAGAACTAGAACGAGGTTCCCTGATATACTTTACTATACATGATGGTGGCCATGTGGAGAGAAGGTAACGAGTCTTCCACGAGGTGTATCGGTGTACATGGTAGTGGCCATGTGATGGGAATGGAGCAAGCATTGTGGGAAATGAAAGGATATTATATATGGTTGTGGCCATGCGGTGTAAAGGAAGGGTTGTGTTATTGATATATTGTTTTATCTATTATACATGTATATGTGTGTTTGGTATATTTTTATGTGTTTCGTCTATTAGCTCACCCTATCTGCTTGTGTTTGGCGATGATCGTGTACGCGGTACACGTGAGCAGGTGATGATGCAGGTGGAGCTGGTGAGGCTTAGCCGCGGAGAGGGGATGATTAGGGGATCTTTATGTTCACGTTTTCTTTATTCTATTTTGAATTATGATGTAAAGGCTCATGGCCTATTTGACTAAACTCGCAGTTTTGTATTTATGGACTTATTGGTAAATTAATGAAGTTTTAAATTTCCTGTGTTTTGGGAAACGAGGTATTATTAAATGTGTATGTAATTAATTACTTTATTTTATTTTATTAAATTCGTAATATCCTGACGAGATGTTACACCTCAAGCCCAGTTTTATCTGGCCACCTCAAGCCTAGCTTTGTATAGCCTTTAAACCTAGTTTCATCTGGCCACCCCAAGCCTAGATTTGTCTAGCCCCTAAGCCTAACTTTGTCTAGCCCACAAGCCTAGTTTTATCTTGCCACCCCAAGCCTAGCTTTGTCTAGCCCTCAAGCCTAGCTTTGTCTAGCCCCCAAGCCTAGTGTCGCACTGGCCCCCTCAAGCCCAGTTTTATCTGGCCACCTCAAGCCTAGCTTTGTCTAGCCCAAGCCCAGTTTTGCACTGGTCCAAAAAGCCAGTTTTATCTGGCCCCACAAGCCTAGTTTTATCTGGTCACCTCAAGCCTAGCTTTGTCTAGCCCCCAAGTCCAATTTCGCACTGGCCCCCCAAGCCCAATTTCGCATTGGCCGCTCAAGCTCAGTTTCACACTGGCCCCACAAGCCTAGTATTATCTAGCCATCTCAAGCCTAGTTATGTCTAGCCCCCAAGCCGAGTTTCGCACTGGCCCCCCAAGCCCAGTTTCGCATTGGCCCCTCAAGCTCAGTTGCACACTGGCCCCACAAGCCCAGTTTCGCATTGGCCCCTCAAGCTCAGTTGCACACTGGCCCCACAAGCCCAGTATTATCTAGCCACCTCAAGCCTAGCTTTGTCTAGCCCCAAGCCCAGTTTCACACTGGCCCCCCAAGCCCAGTTTTATCTGGCCACCTCAAGCCTAGCTTTGTTTAGCCCAAGCCTAGTTTCGCATTGGCCCCTCAAGCCCAGTTTTATCTTGCCACCTCAAGCCTATCTTTGTATAGCCCTTAAGCCTAGTTTCATTTGGCAACCCCAAGCCTAGCTTTGTCTAGCCCCTAAGCCTAGCTTTGTCTAGCCCACAAGCCTAGTTTTATCTGGCCACCCCAAGCCTAGCTTTGTCTAGCCCTCAAGCCTAGCTTTCTCTAACCCCCAAGCCTAGTGTTGCACTAGCCCCCTCAAGCCCAATTTTATCTGGCTACCTCAAGCCTAGCATTGTCTAGCCCCTAAGCCCAGTTTTGCACTGACCCCTAAAGCTAGTTTCGCATTGGCCCCTAAAGCCCAGTTTCGCACTGGCCCCTAAAGCCTAGTTTCTTACTGGCCCTTCAAGCCCAGTTTTATCTGGCCCATTTAGCCCAGTTTAGTCTGGCCTAAGCCTAGTTTTCCACTGGCCCCTTTAGCCCAGTTTCATCTGGCCACCTCAAGCCTACCTCTGTCTAGCCCGCAAGCCTAGGTTTGTCTGGCCCAAGCTTACTTTTGTATTGCTCTCAAGCCTATCTTTGTCTAGCCCTCAAGCCTAGCTTTGTCTAGCCCTTAAGCTTAGCTTTGTCTAGCCCTCAAGCCTAGCCTTACCTTGTTTTTGGTATTAGTCAAGGTTTTTACACCTTTCTGTGTTGCGAAAGTTTCCACACCTTGTTTTTGTGTTAGTCAAAGTCTTCACACATTGCCATAATATTTTACACATTATATTTTATGTTAAACAAGGTTCCCATACCAATTCATCTAAGTCATCTATTTTGCTTCATATATATAACCTAGGGAAACCTTTTGGGTTTCATATTAAACACTTATCACATGATTTGTCAAGAACAAATATGAGTCTCTTTCTTTCATGCATTCACAAAATTCAATTTGACTTTCACATGTAAATTTCATATTAGGACCTTCTTTATCAAATGGTTACAAAATTTCATTTCAATATCGGCCCTCTGCGAGGCAATGGTCGGGTTCAGGTTTTCTTTTGTTATATCGACCTTGTACGAGGCAATGGTCGAGTTTAGGTTTTCTTTTGGCATATCGGCTCTCTACAAGGCAATGGTCGAGGTCAGGTTTTCTTTTGTTATATCTGCCCTCTGCTAGGCAATGGTTAAGTTCAAGTTTTCTTTTGGTGTATCGGTCCTCTGCGAGGCAATGATCGAGCTTAGATTTTCTTTTTATATATCGACCCTTTGCAAGGCAATGGTCGAGTTCAGGTTTTCTTTTGGTATATCGGCCCTCTGCGAGGCAATGGTCAAGTTTAGGTTTTCTTTTGGCATATCGGCCCTCTACGAGGCAATGGTCGATGTAAGGTTTTCTTTTGTTATATCGCCCTCTACGAGGCAATGGTCGAGTTCAGATTTTCTTTTGGTACATTAAAACCCTCTGCAAGGTAATGGTCATTGTTTTCTTATGTCACCTCGGGACCCTCTACATGGTTACGGTCATTAGGTTCTCTCTTTCGAATAAAGACCCTCTCCTTGGGTGTGGTCATGTTTATCCTTAAATATGTTTATTTCTTTTTCACTTATTTTATTTTCTTCCATATTCTTTTTCTTTGAAACCCGAATGAAATTACTGTTTTTATCTTTACTTATCTTTTACTATGATAATATGAAATTTTCACTTTCATATTATCTAGTCAAATCTAAGTAAAAAGGGGCAGCTGTCAACACCCAATTTTGTTCGGGTAAATACATTTGTTTTGTTTAAAAAAATAAAATAAAAAATATGTTTTGATTGATGGTAGGTTTTTTAACTTTAATTCTACCATGGAAAAAAAAAGAAAAAAAAAAGAGAAGGGAGAATCTAATTTATTTTTAATTATCACACTCTTTTCATGAGCCTAAATGTTTTGTACATACTTTCACCCCATTGTTTGCTATTTACACTCCACACATAACATGTCAGAAAAAAGACATTTTATAATTTATGTTCCTAGAGAAGGGTATAATATTACGATCATTATTTTTTATAATAATTTGAATAAATATCTTGCATTTACACTTATGTGATGTGCCTCATTGATTTGTCAGTCAAGGAAGGTATTATTTTAATAATTAAAAGCAAATGTTCCCGATAATAATGCTTTTTAGAGAATGGTATGATTTTAATAGTTAGAAGAAAATATTCCTGGTAATAATTAGAATTACTTATATGAATAATATGTTATGATTTGATCACGATCTTTATGTGACGGAAAATATGATTCTAGTAATTACAGATAATATTTCGTTAATAATTATAATCAATACCGTATATATTATGCAACGATTTAATTGGTATAATATGTTTCATCAGGACCAATTCCTTCCAGGATATATTGTATTATAATTAAAGACTAGGATTTCAGTGGTATCCCAAGGTGCCTATATAAGCACAAAACTTCTCCAATGCAAAAAAAAAAAGAAAAAAAATTCGAAAAACCCCTTTCCTTTTTTATTACCAGAGCACACACGCAAAATGGGATCAACTTAAGGTAAATTCTCTTTGCTCCTAATGTTATTCATGTATTGCTTAGATTCTCTTATAATATCAAATGTATGATCGATCGACATGTTGTATGACTAAATGTGTAAATGTGTTTGGGGGTTTGGGGTCTGGACGTTAGATGATTTTGGGTTTGGGTTTGTAATTGATATGCTCAACCCTTTTCTCTCCTTTTATTTGGAATGTCCTTATCTTGGTAATTAAAATTATTTTTTTCGTAGGCTTTAATTCTCTTTAAAAATAATAATAATAAATATAAAAAAATAAAAAATTATATTATTTCTATTGTATAAGTATTGAATATCATGTCAAGTCGGACTTGCTTAATAATCAAAACACTCATTCATAGGCTTTTAATTCTTTTATTTAAATAATAATAATAATAATAAATAAAAATTTTAAAATTATTTTTTGAATATCATGTCAAGTCTCGGATTTGCTTGATAACTAAATCTTTTATCATGTGGATTATCAAATTCTCTTGATATTAATAAAATATATATATATATATATATATATATTAAAAAAATCTAAAATTTAGAAAAATAATAATAAATATCAAACAACAAATATTTGTATAAAGAACTACGTTATCCCTGATTTTCCAAATGGAAATACGTAGGAGCGATGTACAATCCTCGTCGGGCCAAAAAAATAAAAACATGATTTTGTTTTAATCTTTTATATTTTTGTATGTGTTTTTTTATTTTGTTTGATTTTTTGGGGAATAACAAATATTCTAAACATCAAAATTCTACCTTGCACACTTAATTAGAGATGGAACAGTCTTAAGACAGGCGTTGTGGGGTGTTAATACCTTCCACACACGTAACTGACTCCCGAATCCAAATTTGGTTTCAAAGACCATTCTTTTAAGGTTTTTCTATAGTTTTTCATAATAAACTATTGTGGCGACTCCTCTATTTTTTTTTAATTATTTTCACCGTCCCGCCGCAATCTCGGTTGCGACAGATGGCGACTCCACTAGGGACGTTTTGGAGAGTCGATCCTATTAGTTGAGTGTGCGAAAGGTATGTTGTTTTTATATATTCGTTTTCCTCTTGGTTTTGTTTTACTTGATGTATATTTATCTATCTTTATTTGTGTTGATGTCATCTTTACTGCTTTGATGTCCTTATATGATTATATGTTGAAATTGTTGAACCCTAGGGTAGAAGACAATTGCTATATCTGTTTGGAAATTTTATAGTTATTATGCAGTTGTGGCGTTGGGTAGTCTTAGGTTGCTCCCTTCACAAACTACACATGGTAGGCTAGTGCATTCATTTTAATATTGAGGTCCTATACCTAGGCCTGAGTTTTCCATTAGATGCAAACTTACTTATTGTGAACACATTGCATTTGTTTCACAAATTGAACCTAAGAATGTGAATGATACTTTAAATGATAGTAATTGGATTGTTGCTATGCAAGATGAACTCAACCAATTTATTGGCAATGATGTGTGGTCTCTAGTCCCTAATGGTGATGACATAAATGTAATTGGTACTAAATGGGTGTTTAGAAATAAAATGGATGAAGATTGAAATATAGTTAATAATAAAGCTAGACTAGTGGCTAAAGGGTATAATAAAGAGGAAGGCATTGATTTTGATGAAACATGTGCACCTATGGCTAGGCTTGAAGTTGTGAGATTACTATTAGCATATACTTGCATGTGTAATTTTAAATTGTCTCAAATGGATGTGAAAAGTGCATTCTTGAATGGTTTCTTAAATGAAGAAGTATGTGAGTCACAACCTCATGGCTTTGAAAATCACCTTTATCCTAATCATGTTTTTAAATTGAAAAATGCCTTGTAGGGTTTTAAACAAGCACCATAACAGTGGTATGAAAGGATAAGCACTTTTCTTTTATCAAAAGGATATGCTAGAGGTGTGATTGATAAAACACTCTTCATTAGAAAACATGAAAGTGATATCATACTTGTTCAAGTATATGTTGATGATATTATCTTTGGTTCAAATAATAAATCTATGTGTGAAGAGTTTGTTGCAACTATGCAGGGTGAATTTGAAATGTCTATGATGGGTGAGATAACCTACTTTCTAAGGTGCAAGTCAAACAACTAGAACAAGGGACATTTTTAAGTCAGTCAAAATATTGTTTTGATCTACTGAAAAAGTTTGAAATAGAGAATTGCAAAGAAGTTGCCCCTCCAACTGCTACAAATTGTTGTATGGATTTAGATGAGGTTGGACAACAAGTTGATTCAACCAAATATAGAGGGTTGATTGGTTTTTTGCTTTATCTAACATCAAGTAGGTCATATATTCAATTCAATGTATGCTTATGTGAAAGATTACAATCCAATCCAAAGGAGTCACATTATAAAACTACAAAGAGGATTCTCAAGTATATGAAAGGGGCAATCAATGTTGGGTTATGGTATCTAGGTAATTCTAAGATATCTCTTAATGGATTTTCATATTCTGACTATGCAAGGTGAAAATTGGATAGGAAAAGCACAAGTGGAACCTATCACCTACTTGACTCAAGTTTAACGTTGTAGAACAACAAGAAGCAAGTTTATATGGCACTCCCCACAACTGAGGCAGAGTATATAACAATTGGTCGTGGTTGTGCTCGAATCATATGGCTAAAACATCAACTCTTTGATTATAGAGTGAAGTTGTTAAAGGTACCCTTGTATTGTGATAACATTAGTGCAATCAATCTAACTAAGAATCTAATACAACACTCTAAAACAAAACATATTGAGTTAAGGCATCACTTGATTAGAGATCATGTACAAAAAGGTGATTGTGAAATTAAGTTTGTTAAAACAAAAAATCTATTAGTTGATTTGTTCAGAAAACCATTAGCTCGTGGCAAGTTTAACAAGCTAAGAACTGAACTAGGGATATTGGATATGAAAAATGTGATATGATGTGTCTTTAGCTTGTTAATCTTATAAACCCATACGTTGATTTCATTTACATAAGCTAATGTGTGCATAAAATGTGAATTGTTACAATTAGCCTGTTGATTTACAATTCTATGCGTTGATTTCACTTAAATAACCATTGTATGCAGAAAACTAATCTTATACACGTTTTTAATTTGTTGATTTTACAATTTTATATGTTGATTTCACTTAAAACAACATTTGCATAGAACCTTTAATCTTACTTATTTTCAACCTATTTGACTTTATAATTCTATGTGTTGATTTCACTTAACTAGATTCTGTATGGAGAAAACTACTAACTGACGTATTTTTAGTGTGCACAAATAATTTGGCAGCATAACTCTACTAATTTCAAAGTAAATTTACAAGGACGTAGACACCTTTATTTATAGCCTAAGGTGTCTCAAATTTGGAGATGCAAAACCCTAAAAACTCTAACTTGACTAGCTTGGATTCCAAGGCATAAATCTGGTCCAATAGGAGAGGACACGTGGCCACTCAAGAAGGTGTGAAATACCTTGCATTCCTAAAGTCCATGTAGCCACTCAAGAAGGTGGAAAATACTCTCAATTCCTAGAGTACCATGTGGCCACAAGGAGAAAACCTCTTCAATGAGATCATGACACATGGCCAATCTCTCCCAAAGTAGATAAGTCTCTTCTTTGGTCCAAAATCGTACACTACATGGCTCATTATACAAGGCTCAAATGTCTATGATTTTTGAAATTAATTTGCACCTAACTCATAGGTCCAAATATTACGTGCTTATAATCAAATGAAAGCCCTTTGAGTCTAGTTTCCAACACAAAAAGAATGAACACATTTGAAGGTTTATAGAGAAAGTTATGATCAACAAATTATCGTTGTGGCATTGGGCACCATATTCTGGAGTTGGGTGGTGCCTGATGACAGCCCTTCATGCTTTCTACACTGATTTCCACTCATCTTCATGCATCTTTTCCTTTCACGATGAAACCTATCCTTATGTATGCACTTGGCCATGGCTAGGAGGTTACCATCAACCCTTAACCTTATGAAACCAGGAAACCTCATGCATGTCATGACTCTTTGCAACAACAATGTTTATCCTTCTTAAGGTTTAGATCTCACAATAAAATAATAAGTTAAAGGGTTGGAAACCTGAATCACCAAAAGCACAAAGTTTGACACCATAAAATAAATACTTTGTTAAAAGAAAGTACAATTTGAGAGGGAAATAAAAGTGAGATTCAAATTGATTATTTTCTTGAGATGTTCTTATTTTTTTCCATCTTCATGGCGAGGAGTGCATTTTATAGTGTTATGTAATCTTGAAAGGGTGAGTGAAAAAGTCATTGTTGTTTGGGTAATGATAAGAATAACAACCCAAAAGTTAAAACTTTGGGAAACCCTAATAATGAAAAAAGATAAGCACTACACCATTTTTTCGTTTAGGCAACACAAAACTTGTCAACACTTATAAAAGTGTTGCCTAAAAACATAAAAAAACAACAATTTTATAGGTGTGGTTTAAAAATCACCAAAGACCACACTTTTTAATAAGTGTGGCTTAAAAATTACCAAAGACCACATTTTATAAAGTGTTGATTATTTAAGCAACATTTTTTAAAATGTTGCTTTCGAAATGTGTGATAAAAAAAATGTTGCCTTAAATATTTACACATAATATCATATTATAAAAAAAATTATAAGTTTTCTTACACACTTTTGTAAAAAAGAAAATTTTCACTCATATTTTTCACTTTAATTGTTGTACATTTCACTTTTCTCACTTTACATTTCACTTTTCAATTTCTTACACACTCTACATTTCGCTCAAACAAAAAGATGTTTGTCTCTCCCGGTGTTACCTTCATGAACATCTCTGTGCACTGCGACATTGTGTATCTCCTTCTCTATGCGTGAATACCTCACTCACAGGTGTGTCCATGTGTCTCATATTTCCATGTTGGGGACTCTAATTTAGGGTTCTAATTATGAAATTGGGAAAGAAATTGGTTTAGGTTGAAGGTGATTGTGATTGGCGTCTATGTATTTTTGTTCGATGCGTTGCAAAATTTGTTTAATTCTATCATCTACTCTCTATATTGTTTCATTTTCGATTCGAGAATTGGAGAAGATTGTTTAATGTAAGGTGAGATAACTTCTGAAAAGTGGAAGAATAAAGAAAGAAAAGTAATGTAGAATTTACTGGTGGTGAAACATCGTAAGAACACCTTCAAGTCCTTTATTTATAACTTCAATTTTTTAAGTTGTAGATTTGCATTTTGTGTTGATTGAGTTGTTGCAATCGCTTGGGAACTTTATGGGGGGTAAATAATTATATTTTGTAACAAAGAAAGAAAGTAGGATAAAACATCAATATATGTTAACAAATGCAAGATTTGTCTTCATTCAGGGATAATAAGTTTTTTTCTAAAGTACTTAACGAAGAAGAAAAAATCGCTTATAAGTTAAAAATTTTAAATCTTTTTTTTCCTTCAGAAACATAAACGTTACCACACTCTGTCGATCATAAACAAATACTATTAATACACTTATCTTCTTCTTGCAATGGATCTGAGTTGTATAATTGTCACCATTGTCACCCTATTATATATTTATGCAATTGCCAAACAAATTCTATGCATTATTTCGTCACTTTTATCGAAAATTTTTGTATTGTACGACTGTTTTGAAATGAATTCTCATCGAAGAAAATAAACAAGTATCGAGGTTGTTTGCATTTATTGAACTGACCCCATGTTTGGTCTTATGATAATTGACTTTCCTCAAAACTTGGAAATAATTCTCTTTTATTGTTCAAGGAGAAAGACCTTAAAGTGGCAATTCACTTTGGATTTCTTTGGTATAAGCTCCCCTAGGCCCTCTATTTCCATTGTAGTTTTCTTTTCAAAATTTAGTTCCAATAACAAAGACAATATATGTTTCCTATTATGATTTTATTTTATATTTATTTTTATATTTGACTACCTTTGGATTTGGTTTAGGAATTTTATGTGTTGATGTGTTGGCATACTCACTATTATCGAGCCAATTAGGAACATTTTGATTATTATATTTTTCACAACCAAAATCGCGACGGGATGACGAACCAAAAATAAAATATTAAAAAAGAGGTTTGGGAGTCGCCACCATAGTTATTATAGGAAACTATGGAAAACCATAAAAAAGAGACCAAGGTCTACGAAAACAAATTTTGGGTACGTGAATTGGTTATGCGTAGGGAAGGTGTTAACACCCTATAACGCCCGTCCTAAGACAGTATCTTTAATTAAAATACAAATGGATGTGGTCTCCTTTAAATGTTTATTTTTCAAAACAATAAAAAAAGAAAATTCAAAAGAAAACAAAAAAAGATTTTTGTTTTTTGGGCCCGATAAGGATTATTCTTTGCTCCTACATATCTCCATTCATAATGGACAATTAGGATCATGTAGTTCTATATAAAGAAAACCTTTTGAAAACAATTTGTTCAAAGACATTGATATCATTTTTTTTTATATTTGAAAATTTTGTATTTTTTTAGTAATCTTATATAAGAGTGAAGGTATTAAGTACTAAGACGACGCAAGCGGTCACACGAGCACTTATGTCTTTTAAAATTTAAAAGTATACTTAAATTATTTATTTATTTTATTTTAAAAAACTTTCAAAATAAGATAGGTACAAAAACAAGTGTGACTATTATAGATCCATAATTTATAAAAGCATTAAAAAAAAGAATAAAAGATTAGGAAATAACGTTTAGGATTAAACATATTATTTTATTATTTGTAAAAGGTTAATATTCTTTTGCTTGATGGGTTTATATACACATTATATATCTAATGTAACCTTGTAATAAAGTCAGTCTTAATTACAAAGAAATTTAAAAGGCAAGAATTAGTCTTAATATTATCACATTATGGGAATCAAATAACATAAAAAATCAGAGCACAAAATCAAACGTGATCAGGAAAATTGATTCTAATTAGTAAGAGATAGTGCTTAGAATCATATTACTACTTTCTTTATATGGAAAAGAGATGTCATAAACTCATAGCACAAAATCAATTATCCTTGGGAAAAACGATTCTAAATATTAGAACAACTTCTAAATATTAGAATCTCATCATTAACTTCTTGATTTGGAGTAGAAATGACAAAGCATAGAGTGGGGGTGAGAATATAAAATTTCGGGCTGCTGTTAGTTGCAAGAAAATGCGGTGTGGGTGGATAGAGTATTTTGGGCTAAAATAAAACAAGAAGAAAACACATAAAATATTAAAATAATCTTTTTCTTTTTCTTTTATTATTATTATTTATTATCATTTAGAAAATGGAAAAAATATTACTTATTTTTATTTTTATATTATTTTTATATTTGTTTATTATTTATTATTATTTTAAATATATTTTTATTATTAATTATTCTATTATTTTTATTAAGTTGGACGAAATTGGGTGTTGATATTATTACATTCTCACATGAGCATACTTATGACATATATAATTCGAGTATAACTTGATACTTCAGGTAATACATTCACCTTTTCTTTTCTCAATTTCTATCATGTAACATGTGGTTAATTTATGTATAACTTTATTTGTTCAAATATGTTTTTAATGTAGGCGTGACAGTTTCATCACTCATAGGGTATTCTATGATTTACTAGCACAAGAGAGTGCAAGATACCTTAGTAGCTTAAACACTTTCGAGACTCATTTGTTTGGCATAAACCACACTAATTTAACCCTATTCGAAGTGGGTACTCAACTTTCCCAAGTTCAAAATTAGAAACAAACAACCACTAACATATTGTCTTCTGGGTGGTGACAATCTTTCAACCACAAAACCACACTCAAACTCTTGAATAAGTTGATACACTTTGAATTGTTTTATTTTTTCCTGAAAATGTAATTTTTCACCTAATATATCATCTGTAGAACCCCTGAGTGGTTGAAAAAAAATATTTGCAACGATCTCCAAGAGTGAGAGGAATGGCCCTGTGTGTCACTTTTTTATTGATATGGGAGATGCAAATTAGATATATAAATGTTATGCTTTTCTCGAATCTTTATATAATTGTATGTTATTGCTTTAGCAATCTGTATCTTTCTTACCATTTGCTTCAAGGTTGTTTTGATCAATATTCCAAATCTAGTATTTTATATAGAACTTTATGAAATTTATGTTTATATTGCTATAGTTTAGTAGTATTAATTTGGTCATGTCAATGACAAATTTGATAACGTTGTCATTGACACAATCAATTAATACTGCTTATCTATAACAACTCTAGTGTTGTTTAGAAAGTAATCAACAAATAGAAATGGTAAGGTAATCCAAAGTCGTCTCCCATGAACACATAATTGATTTCTAACAAATTAGTTCTTAGAAAAAACTATACAAAATGGTTAGTCAAATAAAATAATATTGGAAAAAAATTAAAATATATAAAAACAATGATAAAGAAAATAGATTGATTTGCTTCCAAAATAGATTCTTCATTGGTTATCTAAGGATTGTCATTTAATTAATTATTGTCTTACATTTTCAAATTAATCAATAAAAATTCTCAATTAATTTGTTGACGTTCTTACTATTAACAAAAACACAATCTCAATTAAAAATAAGTACTTTGTAGATTAATCATAGTAAATTTAATCAAAGTACATTCTGAATTAACTATTGTTATGCCTAATCATGTATATTCTTTTACCTTTAATATCAAGCAAAAAGTTAATTAACCAAAGTACATTCTTGATCACTTCTTGTTAAAGTTTTCACCTTTAATCAAACTACATTCTCAATTATTGGCAAAAACTCATTCAATCACATGGGTTGGAATGCTTGTATACCTAATCTATGTAGAGTAGGTGCTCTATTTAGTATTATAGGATGCCCCTACATAACTTCTTGAAGTATTTCCCATACAATCGGTTCTTTTTGCAATATTTTACTTTTAGCAATTCCTATATTGGAATCAAAATGTTTTCAAATTAGACCATGAATTATAAATGTCTGGAAAAGTTCTATTGCTATTTCGCTAGGCCATCCACATCTATGTAATAAAAGTGATGGACCTACAGTAATGACATAATCAACCTGTTCCCCAAGCAGGGTCTCACGAAATCTTCCCTCTTTGCCCTCGATTATATCAGAAAATGATTTGTAAACCTTAATATTATCGTCCTTTATTGGTTGTTCGCGAATTCCATTATCAAGAAGTGTATCCATGACTGCTTGTACCAATTTCTCCTAACATATTAAAGTTTCTAAATTTAATCCAAGTACATTCTCAATTAAAATTAAAAGCCCTTTGGACTCATATGATCAACATGCATATAAATTAAAACATCTCACTAATTTGCTATATGTAAAAACCATTACTTTTTATGTGATTCAGATATAAATGACATAGAAAGATAAAAACTACAACAATAATCAAAAGAACAAAAATAAATTAATTCATTCTAGCCTTAGAATCCATAATGAAATTATGGTGGAACCAATTGTTGAAGCTTAACACTCCATGAAATCAAAATAACATCAAAATAAAAGAAGAGAGGGTGGATTTTTCTGTTACTAAAATCAAAATAACATCAAAATATATTTTAAAATAAAAATAAAGATAAATATCATTTATCGTTTATAGTTGTTATGAATATCTAAAAATATTTAAAGAGATATAGCCAGTTTTAAAACTATTTGACAAATATAGTTGGTTAAAATTTATAATATAATTAAATAAATAAATTATTTATAGATATCTAATAAATTATCACCAACTAATATTTGCTTTAGTTTTCCAAATCAGTCATTTGTAATCTCCTCCCATTATCTTCTAAATAATTCAATACGTAGTTGTTTGATGGAGAAATCTAAAAAGATTTAAAAAGATCTCGTCAAATTTAAAAAATATATGGTAGTTATTATCTTTAAATATTTTATTTGAAATTATGTGTATTTACTTTTTTAGTTTTAAAAATAAATATAAGTAATTTTTTAAATCTTATTATAAATATTTTTATTTTTTTTGTAGATAATTTTGTATTAAAGATACAACCAACACTCTATCTTGTCCGGGTGAATAAATTTATTTTCAAAAAAAAAAGTTTTTTAGTTAATGAAAAATAAAAAAAAAAATGTGAAACAAAATTTTCTTCAAAGATTTTCAAACTTTAATTTTAGAAAAAGAAAAGAAAAAAAGAGAGATGAAAAAAAGAAGAAAAAAGGAAAAAAGAAGGAAGAGCCTAATTTGTTATCACACTCCTCTTCATTAGCCGAATAACTCAACATATCTTCTACCTTTGTTCTGATGGAGAAATTAGTGATCTGATTCTAATAATTAAAAGCAATATCTATTCATATAATTAGATACAATATTACTAATTGGGATTGATTTTAATGCTATGATTTGTTAACGGTTAGAATCAATATTACTGATCTTATTGATTTTGTGCGTTGATTTGCTATGATTTGATCCCATAATGTGCTCCTATCATGACCAATTCCTTCCTTATATTGTTCATTACAATTAAGGCTGAAATTGTATTGATATTGCAAAGTGTGAGTATAAATACACACTCTATCAAGACCGAAAAAAAATATTCTCTAAACTTGTCTAATTCTTTCCCATCAGCACTCTCACATACACACCTCCTTTTTGTCTCTCTAAAAAAACATATTGAAGGAGGTAGGAAATCGAATGAAAATATTCGCTACACTTCTTCTTTCTCTTCCATCACCACCCACATAAACACACATTTTTTTTACCTTTGTTAGGAAAACAAGAGGGTGAGATTGATTTAGAAGAGAACATATATCGAAAATTTGGAAGGTACATCATTGTCAATTTTTAATTATTTTTATCTATTTTTTTCATTTTTCATTATATATTTTTTAATCATAAACAAATATTTTTCTTCATCTTTTTTAGGGTCTGTTCGGCCATTCGTGCCACGTGACACCAATTTTCAAATTTATTTTTCTAAAAAATAGAAAAAACTATATAAAGAACTAAAGATAAAAAAACAATTTTTTTTGTTTAATTTTTGTGTTTGTCTTGCCGCTCACGTTGCATGACAATTATTTCCAAAAACAAACATAAAAAAAGTTTTCAAAATTATAAAAAAAATCAAATCAACAAATCTTTCAAATAGTTTTTTCATAAAGAACTACGTAATCATGATTCTCCATTGTTTGTGAATGGAGATATATACATAGGAGAGAGGATTAATCCTCGTTGGGCAAAAAACCAAAAAATTATTTTTGTTTACATCCTTTTGTTACTTTTGGGGAAAATTAAATATTTTGAAAACCACATTTTTTCCATATTTAATTAAAGGTACCATAACGCTACACGTAACCAACTCTCGGATCCAAAATTTGGTTTTTTAGCATACCTTGCCTTATCTTTTTGGTTTTTCCGTAGTTTTACAGAATAAACTCTATTTTTCTACAAATTTTATTTTTGGTTCGTCGTTCCGTCGTAATTTCGGTTGCAAGAAATACTTATTTTTAGTTTAAAAATAATTAATTTTAAAAAATATTAAATGAATAAAACAGTTAAATCTAAACGAATTGAGCGTACGAGTATTTAAAAGATAAAAATGATATAATAATTATTTTAATTAAAAAAAAATATTATTTGTTGAAAGGTGAAATTAAAAAGGGTTAAATATGTTTTTGATCCCTCAAGTTTCAGTAAATTTTGGAATTAGTCAATCTTCGAAACTTTATACCAATTTAGTCATTTATCTTTATAAATGCATGGATTTAGTCCTTCTTACCAAATTTTGTTAAGTTTATTTGACATTTTAAACGCGCATTTTATGATAAAACTTGAGTTAACATTGAAGCAAAAATGTGTCAAACGGTATAAATAATTCAAATACTATGATGAAATGCGCTTGAAACGTCAGATAAACTTAACAAAATTTGGTTAAAATGACTAAATTCATGCATTTTTAAAGATGAAGGACTAAATTGGTCGAAAGTTTTAAAGAGAGACTAATTCTAAATTTCACTGAAACTTGAGGGACCAAAATCATATTTAACCCAATTAAAAATAAAAGAATTAACAACAAAATCTGATATTCTTTTATGTATATATAGCTACTTGTGTGAACCCTATACACGGTAGCACATTTGATTTTAGTTAAAACCTTTCATTCTCCTTTTCCACTCCTCAATTTCTCCCTCTGTACATTGATCACAATGTCCACCTCTGGAGCCGCAAATATCAATCCCAACAAATCCTTTGAGGTAATAATAATAACAATATTCCCATACTTCAACGTTCGTCACATTCTTTGTTCAGTGCTTTTTGCCCCCGAAAATGATAATTTCAGGTAGTCCAACCGCCCTCTGATTCAATTTCCAGTCTTTCATTCAGTTCCAAGGCCAATTTCCTCATCGCTACTTCATGGGATAATCAGGTTTCCTCTTCTCGGTCTCTAAATTTATTTATTTTTATTATGACTTAATAAGTGATTTAATCTTTTAATATATTGATTTTATTTTCTTTTAATTCTTTATTTTTTTAAATTCAATTTAATTTTTTAATTTTTTAAAATTATTTAATTCGATCGTTTCCGTCTTTTTATTAATTAGACGTTAATTTCTGATATCACATGTCAGATAATGGTTTTCATTTAGTTCTTTTATTTGTCATTTTGATTCAATTTAATTTTCTTAATGATCCAATTTTTTCTTTTTTCATATGAAATAAAATTAGAAATAAAATTAATAATTAAATTTAGTTACAACTTATTTATATATTCATGTTAACACATTTCTTTACCATTTATGGATCAAATCTTTACCTTAATTTTTATATTATTTTACTTTTTTTTAATATTTTTTAATATTTTTTAATATTTTTTAATAAAGAAATGTCTAAAAATTTAAATTATTCATGTTTTTAAATATCGTGTTAATTTTAGTATCCAAATATAAATCGGTAGGAAGAGACAGGTTTATGTATTTAGAGAAATTTTGAAAAAAATTAAAAATGAAAAATTGATTTATGTTTTACTAAATTCAATTCAATTAAAATTAAAATTTAATTTATATTTTATAAAAAAATTATGATAATTTATTTTTATGCAAAAGAATTAAAACATAATTTATATTTAATTTAATTTATAATGTATTAAGTTAAATTTAATTAAAATTAAAATTTAATTTAATTTAAATTAATATTTATATTTTACTAAATTAATTTTAATTAAAATTAAAATTAATTTATATTATTAAATAAATTTAATTAAAATCAAAATTTTATTTAATTTATTTTTATTTTTATTTGAATTTAAATTGGGTGATTACTCGTTGGATGGGTGAATTTTTTTATCATGGATCGGGTCGTGGGTTGTTCGACCCGTTGACATCTCTATCCTAAATGCTAAACCTTGTTTCTAATTTTCTGTGAGTTTCTAATTTGATAGGTTCGTTGTTGGGAGATAACAAGGAATGGGACTGTTGTCTCCAGTACTCCCAAGGCTTCCATTTCTCATGACCAGCCGGTAATGAATTTGAACTCCAAATAGGTTATATTAGAAAAAATGGATTATTGTTAATTATTGTTGTTTGGGGCACATTTTGATTCTGCTGTTTGTTTTATTTGTGTAGGTTTTGTGCTCTGCTTGGAAGGATGATGGAACAACCGTTTTTTCTGGGGGCTGCGACAAGCAGGTCAAGATGTGGCCACTTACTTCTGGTGGACAACCAATGACTGTTGCGATGCACGATGCACCTGTGAAAGATCTTGCCTGGATACCGGAGATGAATCTTTTAGCTACTGGAAGCTGGGACAAGACCCTGAAGTATGCATCTTTACTATTTTTCTGCATGTTGAAAGTTAGAGGGTTTCTAAGTGATGTTGTGTTATTATTGTAGAAGGATGACATGTCTCAGTAAGTTGGTATGAAAGAACATTTTATTTTGTCCAGTAAGGTGAGCACGCTTTAAGAGGGTCTCTAGATTGAGCTAGCTGAAGTGACATGACAATTAGTTCGTATTTTAGGTTGGCAGGGGATTAGGAGGCTTATGTCTGCACTGGAGATGGTAGTAATAAACATTGCCGTTCTTTAGGTTTGGTGTATAAATGGGCAAAAGAGTGTTTTACCTTGAGGAGCTTAGGCCCTTGGTCTTCCCTTTGTCACTCTAAAGTGTACGCCTCTTAATTAAATAAAATTTCTCTCAACAATGATCCTAGTGTGGGTTGCTATGCCTAGTTCAGATGAATGTTGTTCTAGCTAGTAGAGTTTAAATGTACAACAACGTAGCCCGTATTGTATGTAAATGGCACTAGTTAAATGTGACGCATGCTATGATCATTTGAAAACTATTGGTAGGGTGGCCATTTATTGCATGCTCGATTACGAACATTGTAGTGTGTATTTGTATATTATTAGGACTAGGATAGGCTAGGAAGCATACAAATAGAATAACTGTCATTATGAAATGTATATATCAGTATGTTTGGATTCATTTGGAACAGTATCTCCGAATATTGTCACTTTCTGTTTTTTCATGAACTTGCTGAAAGTGAAGTTTAGATATAGTAACCATTTTATGCATCATTACTAAATACTTGGATCTTGGTGTGAGGCTTTGGCGAATGACCATTCTTCCTCCTTTTGTTTTATTATGCTTTAGAAGTTTATGATTATTTATCTGGATAACATTGAGAAACTTGTATTGAGAACTTCTAGTAGTAAAAAATGGGATTTTTTGTACTAGTCCCTTTTCATGTTACATGTGTGGCGGGTTATGTTGAAGTTTTAACTAGTTAGTAAATTATTTTAAACTGTACTTTCCTTATTTTAGGTATTGGGATACAAGGCAGCCAAATCCAGTGCATACACAACAACTTCCTGATCGGTGTTATGCAATAACAGTCAAACATCCTCTGATGGTTGTGGGAACTGCAGATAGAAATCTGATTGTATTCAACTTGCAAAATCCTCAGGTAATCTTTCATTCTTCTTTCTAAATTATTTTTCTGTGTTGTTTGTAGGTTTGAATGAAATAGGTTGGCATCGTAATGTAATTTTTACTTTTATGCTTATGATGTGAATTTTTCAACTAGAAATTCTATTACTGTTGTCTAATTTGTGTAACATGAGTGCTAGTGATATATAGGTTCAGAAGTGCAATCTTCACTGCATGTTACTGTGATTGATATTTTAGAACAATAAAATAACAGGAAATGAAAGATAATCTGAAAGTGGTGTCTTATCAGCCCAAACCCACAGTATCCCCACACTAGAGAATATTCTCAGTGATCTCACTCTTCTCAATAACTAAATCCCGTGCCAACCCTTCCCTCCTTCCTCTTATTCTTTATAACTAATTGATTACAAGTCAAGCCCTGCCACCCCTGCCAGCTGAATATCCTTAATTCTGTTGCTAATTTTGCTATGGTGCACCCTCCAAATCTTTGGCCTATTTTCCACATTTCGCATGTGCTGCCCCAAGTCTCTGTTTTTCCATTGGCCAGTGTGTGATTTTGTTGCATCATGTGAAATATGCATTATCTGTTTTTGGCACTTCCGCTCCTTGCAAGTATAATGGTTTAGATTTCTACAAGAATTTGCACAACACAATATTACATTGCCACCTTCACTTGTGCGCACTGCATGCACTTTACAGGAACCGGATCTGGATCATCTGAACTTTACTCAGTATTATTACACCTTAGAAAAGCACTAAAATTAGTTAGATTGTTCTGTACGCACTGCGTTATTGTTCTCAATATCTTGTTAACCAAGTAACCAACACTATAGGAGTATCTCTTTCAGGAGTCAGCAAATAAGAGAAAATATAGGATTTATCTTATAGGTCGTCGCAGCGATTGAAGAGTGTTGAAAATATAAAGTGAACCCATGAAAATGCAACCTCATTTGAATATGAATGCCCATATTTAACCATTATATTTTCCCTTTTTGTGCTTTTGTGTGTACATACATATACTTATGTATATATCAGGGATGTAATGTAATAGGGATAGGATCTATTCTTTGTAATGAGAAGAATAGGTATTGACCATTAGATCTTACAATGCATGGTCAATATTAAAATCCAAAAATTATTTTAAAAGATTAGTGACTATCCATGTGTGCCTGAATGACCTAAATTTACTCCTATTCTCATTAAAAGCATCCTCCACGTGAAATGGCTCCTATATGTATACAGTTACTTTTCAATCTACTTGCTGTTTTCACATGATTTGTTTGTATTCAAGTGGTCTATTCTTTTGGGTTTTACACGTATTTAATAAGTATAAGGAGCTATTGATTTCAATAAATGTCAATGATATTTGTTATTCTTCTAATTTATATTGAAATGCCAACAGACTGAATACAAGAGAATTGTATCTCCACTGAAATATCAGACAAGATGTGTTGCAGCTTTTCCAGATCAACAAGGTTTTTTGGTATGTGTTCAGTTCTCACTTTCATTTAAATACACTAATAAAAGTCTTATTGTTTCCTTCTTTAGTTTATTTTTAATCTTGTTACTGCTATGATATGGGACAATTTGACACTTGGTTTGGGCTTATTCTCAACATGGTATCAGAGTGGTCCAATCCTACTTTGCGAGTCACTTAATGCCTAATGAAATGTAATGTTATTTTATTAATATTTATTTTTGTACCCAGCTTTAGGGTTTTAGGCATATGCCTTGCCTCTTTTTGTATCCTATATATATACATCAATAAAAACCACAACATTGTAGGTTGAGTACACTGCGCTCTATCATCTTATTCAAGTTGGTATCAGAGTGGGTATGATCCTGCTTTGTTTTCTTCATTGTCTCCCGGCAAAGTCCGCCATCATCGTCACGGCTCTTGACTGTTGTGTCTACCATATTTTCTGCTATCTGACACAGTTTTGTTAAAACAAGTTAGGGTGTGGTGTGCCTTGAGGAACACCGATTCTGGTGCGTGTATCCACGCTTTGTCATTTGCTGATCTATGCGCATTCCAATTGTGGTGTGTGTCCTTCATGTACCACCTTCTCGTTGTCAGAACCAATTGACCACACTTCTGTTTGACTTGCCGGACTCTTCCATTTATGTTTTTGACCTCATTTTACTATTCCAACGTACATTTGTGTGGGACACATGCTCTCATGAATTTTGGGTTTCTCTTGTCTGATCTCAAGTTTGATCACTGTTCTCCCTTTGTGAAATGGCTTCAATAGGTTCTGCTCCTATCTTTTTGGCTACGTCGACTATTACAAGTGAGAGACTTAATTTGAAGAATTATTCGTGTTGGTCTGGCTCCATGGAATAATGGGTTTCTTAGGATACCATGACCACTTTGAAACTGAAGTTAACTTTATTTCTGATGCAAACAGATCCTCCTAGCAAACACCTCTATGATTTTCATAATAAGCTAGCATCTCTTAATGAAACCATGATATGACCTTTAATGTGAGGAAGCTCAAGCTGATGTTGAAGTGAATATGTTCTTGCAAACTAATTCATTAGAAGAAATTAAAATGAAATTCAACTAGTTGTACATGGTGATAATATTTTTTGTCATGAATACAAACTATGATCTTTGTGATCATATTCTCTGTACCCAATAAGTTTTATCAGTGGTGAGTTTGATAACAAGACTTCTTTGTGTTCTAACTCTTAAGAAAGGAAATCTGCTTATTGAAGTTGAATCTTGTGTAATGGTATCCATTTATGGAAAAGGAAGTCGTAGCAATTGAGGATGATGTCGTGGTAGAGGTGGTCATCCTCAATACTCCTTTTTAAGAGAATGGGGCAATAGAGAAATGCTATTCCTTGCAAATTGTTCTGCAAAGTAGCAAATATCTCCAAATCTGAGAAAGTTGAATCCAAGCTTTTTTATGAAGAATATTAAAAATATTTGAGCTTGAAATCCAAGTGTGAAAGCGTGGTTCTAACAAAGAGAAGATGAACATAAACTTAGAATAAGAATACAAATAAAACAAAAGAGAAATAACAAGAACATCTCAGCAACTCGAAGGAAACAAAGAAAAGAATGAAAGAGAAGGACTTATGGAATGATGAAGGATGCCATGCCACATGAAGGAGCTTCAAGATAAGTGTTGAATTGACTCACCACTTGATCCTATAATCTAAAGATAAGACCAAAGCAAGAGAACTCTCTTTCAAAGGCACTCTGCAAATGTTCTTGAAATAACTATCTCATTCAATATATTTTGAAATTTCTTTTACAAGGAGAATGAGTAGGCTATTTGTAACCTTTGATCTGAAAATACTATTCCTGGTAAAATGTAAAGGCACTTAGGAATCAAATGTAAATTCAAACCTAGAATGGCCTTAACATGTGACCAAAAGTTTGAATTTTGAAGGAGGGAAAATAATTTAAAAATTTAAAATTGAGACATGTTTCTCATGATAGGGTCATGCTTCTCATGTTTGCTTGCATGCTCTCCTTGCCTCTTTGTACAACCATTTGGTTGAGAATTTGAATACTTGTTTTGGGCTTGATAGGCTTCAAAATTCTTCTTTCTACTTTGCCTTCTAATGCAACCCCTTGCTTTCTAATTTCTAAAATTTTACAAACAAAATAAAATTTATTGTACAGGAATTTATTAACTATAACTATTTTTTAGATTCTCCCTGTACATGCACTCTTCACTAAGTCTACACCTGTGACCTTTCTTTAGAATCATCTTCTTGATATCCAGATCATCAGGGACACAAACCTTGGGTATTATGGGAAGCCTAAGTATCACATCTACTAGTATGGGATGTTCGTGGAGTATTTAAATGTTTGGTTCTCCCCTCTTAGTAGCTTGCTTATAAGTGTGGGTTCCCCAAGTACTTGGGTACTTATCATTTGTGATTGCTTGATTCTGTTTTTGATGCAACCCTGTTATAAATTGTCACAACTCCATTGATTATGTTGCAACAGTCTCCTATATAGTTCCTATGTATTCTGCAGCGTACACAGATTACAAATCATAATCCTGTTTAGTCTCTTGGTGATTAGACCACTTTGAGACTCCTGAATTTTCTCAATTTCTCACTTTTCCTTTTTCTTCCACTTGCCCTCAGTTTGTGTTCTCTTAAACATGTCCTTGTTATCCTTCAACTCTATTTGACTTGTATTACATATACAAATTCAAACATCAATCCGCTTCTGAGTTTAACTAGTCTCCCCTGTCACATCTATGCTTTTTGTTGTTTTCCTGCAGTTATTTTTGTTACATCCTTGTTGTATATTTGCTGAAAATGATTTTATTTTTTGCTTTAAAATTTTGAACTGCTGGCATTATGGAATATTGACTATACACTGTTTCTCTGTAGGTTGGCTCAATAGAAGGAAGGGTTGGAGTACATCACCTGGATGATGCAATACAAAACAAGAATTTTACTTTTAAATGCCACAGAGAGAACAATGAGATATATGCAGTCAACTCCTTAAATTTTCATCCGGTAGTACACCGTATATCATAATATTCTTTATAGAAGATCTGATTTTTTGTCTTGGCTTTCAGATACATCACACTTTTGCTACTGCTGGATCTGATGGCTCCTTTAATTTCTGGGACAAGGACAGTAAACAGAGACTCAAGGTTCCTGCTTTCTTTAATACTCTATTCTTACTTGTCCTTTCATTTTGAAACTGATCTCTTGAATTTCCAGAATATACTTGTGTTGCTTTTTATTTCTGGATAAAGTAATATTTTTTGCTCCTATTTCATAGTAACCTATCTGTATGTATGGCTAAACACCTGGTCACCAAGATATTACTGTTACTCTCCTTTCAAACCATTAATTTTCTTTTTCAGGGTGGGGCCATGGGGCACTTAGTTTCTAATTTTTCTGTTATCACTTGTCAGAAAATGGAAGGATTAATTCCTTTCAGTATCCCTATTTGGATCTTTGTGTTTCTTTTTGGGATCTTTAAGCCCTTATTATTGGGTTGGTAATGTATGAAGATCTCGAAAGTACTATGTTGTCTTGTATATACGTTCAATCCGTTGAAGTATTTGTTGTTATTGTCATATGCTTACAAGACTTCAATATGTTTGGCAGGCTATGCAAAGATGTAGTCAACCCATACCTTGCAGTGCATTCAATAATGATGGTTCCATATTTGCTTATGCGGTATGTTCCATTTTCTGTTTTTCATGAACCATACTTGTTTACTTTTATACAGTTATATTTGTTTTCTCTTTATTTCTCATGACCTTCCACTTGAATAATGTGATGGAATAAAGAAAATGTGTTATTTAAATCATTCCAAATTTCTTTAGCAGAGGAGTGAACATGTAGATTCTAAGTATATTTTTCCTAATCAATATGGACATATTAGGATATTTTTATCATCTATAATTCCATAAATAAGGAAACCTACATTTGTTGGTGTGTATGAACTGCATGAGATTCATGTTTTGGGTATATAATTGAAGTCTTTTGTCTTGTTTGTTCTGGTTCGTATGGCACACATTTCATTCTTCAACTTCATGAACTTGCTTGGAAAATAAAGTATAAAGTTAGCTTGTTTTTGTTGACATACCAACGTGGACCATCCGTTTAATTTTATTTGGTTCTGAAACCTTTCATTTATTTAGGCTTGTTATGATTGGAGCAAGGGTGCAGAAAATCACAATCCAGCTACACCGAAGAACTACATTTATTTGCACTTACCACAGGTATGCCTATGCATGTGTACATGCATGCTTAAGTTGTATAATCTTTCCATGAACATATTTAACAACTCAATGGATGTATGAGATTGAATGAATGTAAAATAGTGAAACAGAATGAAACAATTGTTATTCTTTCACTTGGAATATGATTAAGCAATGATCAATTTGCTTTTAAGAGGGGTACACAATTAAGTTTAGGGATGCTTTATTCGTGTCCTGTAAATATTAACTATCGTTTATTTCAATTTTTGTTCCCATTTTAAGACTAACCTTGTTTCTCATGTGAACAGGAGTCTGAGGTTAAAAGTAAGCCACGAGCTGGAGCCACGGGAAGAAAGTGAAGTTTCATGATAAAATGAGAAAATCCATATTTCGATCTTTTTAACCTAAAATTTTCCTTGGATAGCCCATTTTTCTACCCTACCGGTGTACAGTTTGTGGTAGAGAAGTTTTGTAGGAGGTTCATTTCTCCATCATCCTCATTGAGAACTATATTTTAAACTGTATTTTGACACGTGCATTGCACATATTTTCAATTATTAGTAATTGCATTTTAATTTTGTTTTTAATTCAACTTGGGACTGAAGATATTGCAAATAGTAGAATAATAAATATTAGGTGTTAAGAAATTTTTCAAAAATTTGTTGAATAAAATTCTTAAAATTATTTTTTTATTGCAGAAACTTTTGAAAATGTAATTTATTTTACTTTATTATTTTACAGCTCTACATCGAGAAACTTATTTAAAAAGGATTAATTCCAATCAAGTATTTAATGTGGGCCGCTACTTTTTTATCACCATGTGCACAAATGGTAATGAAGTAAATATAATGGGTTGAACAAGGCTTAATTTAAATTAGATTGACATGTATCTAGTCTAATATATATTTACTTTGAAATTAGTTTGTATGTTTTGATCTTTTATTAATATCTGAAACTAAATACATTCCTATGATTTTAATTCATTATTCAAAATTAATATGATAATATTGTCTAAAAATAATATATTTATACTTGAATATAATAAATATTAGGAAAACTTTGACTTAGTTTCATTTTATAAAAATGTCTCATTTAGTATAATGCAACTAAGGTTACAAGTTTTTATCGACTCAATTGATAGATTTCTCATTTAGTAGTTGCTAGTTTGTTCATCGAATATATATTAACATTGTAAGATGTGGGAAGAAAATTATTATTAAGAAAATTAATATTTTAATAGTTAAATATATTTTTACTCTTCAAATTTGTATACAAAATTAAAATTTGTCTAAAATTTTAAATCCAGTGTGATGCTAAACTTTAAAAATAAATAATGGACTTTTTAACTCAATTGCATTAATTTTCTTTCACATATTAAATGACATACCAAATTGATATTTTAGTTAGAATGTATAAAACACGCGGTAAACATATCAAATGTGAACTAGAAAAGCGGTTTGACACAATTTTTTTTACCGCGATGGAGTTATAAGAAATATTATATTCATTTTTTTAAAATTTGAATACCAAATTGAATTTAAGTTTGGAATAAAGAAAAATTTCAATTTTCTTTTAAGTCTAAGAAATAAAATCATAATTAAGGATACATGGATCCACATCGATATAGACATATTTAGGGATCTTAGCATCGTGTTCTCTTGCTTGCCCTGGTTTGGATCTGCAGTTATTGCCAGTTTTGTACCTTTACATGTTGATTATTGTCTTTATTTTGGTTAGCCCTGTATGTTGTGAGTGATGTGGTTAGTGTGTATTCTGTGATAGTGCAATTGGTGGTTGTTGGATCAGTTAGGAACATAAATCAATATTGTTAAAAAAAAAAATATAAACGACCACATATGTCAAGGGTAACCACATTTAATTTTGCATCAATTTAGTAATTACAGAACTGACTTTTGAATGGCCAAAGCACTATCTTGATTTCCTTTAATTACTACCTTAGACAATAAGCATTACTTGGTAACAAAGGGAGTATTATGTTTGATTGTGCAAAACATGTGACTTGCCTAGCCACACATTCTAATGTGGGAAACCATTGAGAACTAACCTTCAAAAATCCCCCTACAAACCAAACTGTTTTGGAGTACAAAATAAAGTTATAACTATGATGATACAAAGAAACTAGCTACTGACTTCTAATAGAAATCAATATAATGACCACGTATGTCAACCTTGGTAACCACAATTTCAATAGTGCAATACTTAAATACATGTGAAATGTACATACTTTCTGGATGGCAAAAATAAATAATTAGATAAAAATATCATAATAAGGTTGATATGTTTACCAAAATATGGTTATCAACAACCATTTATGTGGTTAGGAAGTTCAAACATCGTGTAGAAACATTTGAAGAATAACTTTAATAATGTTCAATTTGACTTATACTGTAATGAAAGGAAAATCATAATATGCTTGGAGAGGAAACAAAAGTTTTCTTAACAAACCCCCTGTTCCCTCTACATTTTTAATTTCCTAAACAAGTATTGCATATTGTGCAAACGATCAATTAGGTTTATAAAAAATTGAAAATTTAAATTCTAACTCCTCGGCAGAGTTGTTAAAATGGGTAATTTGATTCGAACTCGGTTCGGCCCACCATGAGTTGGTGGGTTAAATAAATTGGCTCATTGATTCACTTAATTAAAAAAAATATATTTTTTTTCTTCAATCTCAAAAAAAATAAATTATAATTCTGATTAAAATATAAATAAACTTCAATAGAATCCAAATACAATCCGAAAGGATGTTAAACTCCAACTACAAAACAAAATCACAAAAATACCAATGTGTTGGCTAAAAAAATAACCTAATCTGACCCAAATGCAAAGTCCAGCATAATAAAAACAACTTGTGTGACCCTTTATTTGCGAGTTGCTAAGCCAACCCGGCTCATCACGAGTTCAACTCAGGTGACTCGGGTTCTAGGTGGGCTGGTTCAAAAATTAACCTATATTAAAATTTGTAAAAAATTTCAACCTAACCTGGCCCGAACTCGTGGTGAAGAGTCAACAATATGTACTTGCTTAATCTGCACCATGCATCATTTAGCATTAATTGTTTGCTTACAAAAGATGATGATATTTGGTTATGGCATATGAGGCTTTGTCACATACATATGCATCATTTGAATAAGCTAAATAGAAAACAGTTGGTTGAAGGACTACCAAAACTTAAGTTTGAGAAGGATAGGATATGTGAAGCAGGCCAAAGGGGAAAGCAAACTAAGGTTTCCTTTAAACCCAAAAACTATATTTCAACTAAAAGACCCTTAGAATTGCTTCACATGGATCTATTTGGTCCTTCTAGAACTATGAGTCTTGGTGGTAACTACTATGCATTAGTTATTGTTGATGATTTCTCTAGATTTACATGGACTTGATTTCTAGCTGCCAAGAATGAAACCTTTTATGCTTTAAAGAAACTTGCCAAGGTTTTAGAAAATGAAAAAGGTTCTAAAATAGTCTCTCTAAGGAGTGATCATGATGGAGAGTTTCAAAATGAAAAATTTGAGCACTTTTGTAAAAAACATGGTATTAAGCATAACTTTTCAGCTCCTAGAACCCACAAAAAAATGAAGTGGTTGAGAGAAAGAAAAGACCATTAGAGAAATTAGCTAGAACCATGCTTAATGAAACCTCATTGCTTAAGTACTTTTGAGCTTATGCAATCAACATAGCTTTATATGTGCTAAACCGTGTGTTGATAAGGCCAATTTTAAAGAAAACACCTTATGAGCTATTCAAAGGTAGAAGGCCTACTCTAAATCATCAAAAAGTATTTGGTTGCAAGTATTTTATCTTAAACAATGGAAAAGAGCAACTTGGCAAATTTGACTCAAAAGCGATGAAGGCATCTTTCTAGGCTATGCTATAAATAACCATACATATAGGGTTTGTTTTATCTTAAACAATGGAAAAGAGCACTTGGGCAAATTTGACTCAAAAGCGGATGAAGGCATCTTTCTAGGCTATGCTATAAATAGCCATACGTATAGGGTTTACAACAAAAGATTAATGATTGTTGAAGAATTTGTGCATGTTGTATTTGATAAAACTAACCCAATGCAACAAGATCAAAGGCCTAAGATTGCAGATGAAGAAGATATATTGCAGGAAAAGAAAACTGCTGCAGAATTGGAATCTACTGTAGGAAATCAACCAACTGAAAAGGATATTCAGTTGGCTGAAAAAGCTACAGACAACAACTTACCCAAGGAGTGGATTGAACCTAAGGGATTATCAAAGGACAACATAATTGGTGACATAAAACAGAGAGTATCCACTAGAGGCAAGCTTGTATTCTTTGAACATGTTGCATTTGTGTCTCAAATTGAACCTAAGAATGTGAATGATGTATTAGGTGATAGTAATTGGGTTGTTGTTATGCAAGATGAGCTTAATCAATTCTCTAGAAATGATGTGAGGTCTCTTATTCCTAAAATTGATGCAATGAATGTGATTGGTACTAAATGGGTGTTTAAAAATAAAATGGATGGAAATGGTAACATTGTTAGGAATAAGACTAGGCTAGTTGCTAAAGGTTATAATCAAGTGGAAGGTATTAATTTTGATGAAACATATGCACATGTAGCTACTAGAAGCTGTGAGGTTATTGTTAACATATGCTTGCATGTGTAATTTCAAACTTTCTTAAATGGATGTAAAAAGTGCATTCTTGAATGGTTTCTTAAATAAAGAAGTGTATCTATCACAACCCTCTAGACTTTATATGGTTTGAAACAAGCACCACGACAGTGATATGAGAGGTTAAGCAACTTTCTTTTATCTAAAGGATATGCTAGAGGTGCGGTTGATAAAACACTTTTCATTAGAAAGCATGCAAGTGATGTAATTACCCAATTCATTCTCAAAAGGGGTACTCTTAACAACACATTGATTAATTTCACAACATTTCACCAATCCAAAAATAAGTCATCAAGAATTCTATGTATTACGTATATTCAAAATCAAATCAAGCACTCACACATATAGTTTAATTTACACCTTTACAATTAAACATGCAGTTCAACATCATAGAACCAGAAAATACCTATTCAATACTTAAAACACCACATTCACATTTCATAGCACTAATTAACAAATTTCAACATGCAAAACTAAAATTAGCTTCCCTTGCCTGTAACAGAAGGCCCAAACAACTCTAAAGACACAAAAATGTCTCTAAATAAGTTCTATCTCCACAAAGAAACATCACACAAATGATCATGACATACCATCATGATCACTAGTTATCAGAGACTCATATAATTTTATAATTTTATAATTTTATAATTTTATAATTTTATAATTTTATAATTTTATAATTTTATAATTTTATAATTTTATAATTTTATAATTTTATAATTTTATAATTTTATAATTTTATA
>Ga0214544_1001592_pt1 | contig 47560 bp, 18 predicted proteins | sample CNSS3metaG_FD_160074 | JGI IMG/M metagenome (GOLD analysis project Ga0214544, IMG submission 160074) | Root nodule microbial communities from cowpea collected in UCLA plant growth center, Los Angeles, California, USA - CNSS3 | ecosystem: Host-associated > Plants > Roots > Nodule | place: USA...
ACCGGAAGATGCAATTTCTTGACAAATAATAAATCTTTCATCTTGCCCTTCCACAAATGATAATTTGTACCATTCAAAGCAACCATCTTTGCATTTGTCCCCATCATTCAAGCAAGTAAATATAGCCCAACCAAGAGCTCTGATGCCACTCTGATGGGGAAAACAACAACAAACAATATACCAGAGAATGCAGCGGATATAATTTCCCCTAACTTGTAAGAATCTATGAGGAGCAATAATCAAAGAGCAGCAATAATAAATCACCAAAAGCACAAATAAAGGCACAAAGATTTTTAACGTGGAAAACCCCTCAAATCAAGGGTAAAAATCACGAGTCGTCCAGACCAAAGAAATAGTTCCACTATGATCAACAAGAGTACAAAAGAGTCTCAATCAATAGCACAAATTAGTGCCAACACCCAACCAAATAACAAAGCAACAAAGCTTTCAAATAGAGAAGAACAAGAGGGAAAAACCTCTACAAATCACTGCTGCAGTGCGAAATTAATATCTCCCAACTCAGACCTCGTATCAAAGATCCGACCGGTCAGAATGAAGAGCAATGAGTTTCGAACCTGCTGTAAAAATTTTAGCCCGATCCAACGGTGAACGAATCCGCAGCGCCGAATTTACTGCGACAGCTCTATGAAAAACGTGAACAAAATTTTCCCTCTACCTCTCCCTCTATGTGTTAGGGCTTTCAGTGTGTTCTGACTCTATTGTTCTGCCTCTCTCTTTATTTTATAGCCTCCTCTCCACTAGGTTTAAGTGAGACATGGGCTTCTCAAATTTTGGGCCTTTTCTCTACATAGGAAGGGAGCCCAATACCCAACACTCTGCTACTTACGAAAAAAAAATCACAATGTTCTGATTGGCCTGTTCCAGTAAATGATGATAATTTAAGAAATCCAAATGACAACTATTAATTAAAGCTAATAATTTAATTTTGACTAGACACTAAAGTTCATAAAAGTTCTACTAGAAAATTTATACTTAGAAAAGATAATGTTTAAAATTACTATTTATATTTTGGATTGGCAAGTCGAACGATGTTGGATATGATGGATGAAGTATTTGAATAAAAAATTAATTGGTCTGTCTAAAGTCACTTAAACACTTAATTAGTTTAAACAAATTTAAAGAGAATTGGATCGTAATTTGGTCATCTGTAATAAAAAAGTTAATGTTGATAAAAATCTCTTTGATTAGGTTAAAATATTTTATGTAAACCTACAAATGCTTTCGTAAATTCTCAAAAAGGCTATAATGATACCATGTTGCTCTTTTACATTAGTAATTTTGATTTTTTTTTTCATAAATGGTGTAACTTTTACGAATAAATTACTGTTGGAAATAATCTAAGTGTGAGTTAAAGTTTCACATTGTATAGAATAGACAAAGTTAAATATTATATAAGAATAAAGATCCATAGCATTATTATCTTAAGGTTTTGAGATAAAAATAATATCAATGTTTTATATGTGTAAGACTAATGTCTTATAACTATTTGAAACCACAATCTCTAAATAACTATGACTGATATATGAAAAAATATAATCCTCCGATTATAATAATTAATAACAGATTCTAAAATAAAAAGTATAATTTTTAAGTAAGTCGTGTTTTTATAGGATTTCCATTAATAATGAAAAAGAAGTTAAAGTTGTGAGATGAAGTCACAAATTTCAATTCAACATCTTTTCATATGTGCCCCACTCTGGTTCCCAAACATTTCCACTTAAATACTGAAGTTATGATTAAGTAGCGTGACTTTCATTTTCTTTTTAATATGAAAGAACAGAAGTCATCCTTAAACCTAACGAATTTCAATTCATATTTGTCCACAACACTGAAGTCGCTATGTTTTACAACGAATTTCTATTCGGACATTTTTTTTTCTCATTATTACTGCAAAATCCAATTGGTTGAAGGTGAACAAGGTGTTCTCAACTCACGCTATAATCTGGCTACCTCTTTCTGCAACTGCTTGACCAATACCTTATCAGACATCACTACATTAACTTGTGCTTTAGTGGTGATCACTTGTTTTGCACAACGAGCAAAAAGATGCATTCATTAGTTTGCTCAACATGACAATGTGCAAAACTAAAAATGCAAAGTGCAGAACTCAGAAAAAGAAAAAGTAGATGGAGGTGGAGGGATAGTGTGGGTACAAAGAGGAAGGAGATGAAGGATGAAAAAAAAAAAATTCAAAATATTACCGCATGGCACCACGAAACAAACATTAAAACTAATGTTATGGTACAACTAACATAACAAGATTTTAAATAAAATTGAGACTCAATAAAAAAAATATTAGTAAACAATTGAATATTTATCTTCGATATAGGATCAAAGTTTTGGAAAGATAACAAAAATAACAAAATAACAAAATAACAAGTAGAATATATAAATAATATAAAAAAATGATGAAATGCACAAAATGGAGAAGAAAAAAAATAAATGGAAACCAAAACTTTTTAAAATGGGAAAATTTTAATTAGGAGGAAAAACTCACCTAATCCGATATAATCGTCCGATAAAAATAATTAATGAGTATATTAGAAGTTCTCTTAGACCTTCTAATGATCAACAGAAAAAATATTCCATTCACCAACAAAATAGATAATAATACAAGAAATCTTTCAACCAATATTTAAATAAAAAACAGAGAAATATGAGATGTGAAATAATTTTTTTTTTCAAGCTAACTTCTTTACACAAACTTGTACATATACACTAATTGCTCTATTCTTTTTCACAATCTCGTGTCTTCTTTTCTTTTGTCACTTGAGCTGAATTGTAGAAGTCAAACTATTTAAAAAAAGAAGAAGCTGAATTGTTTTATAAAAATAGTGGATTATCATTTTATAAAAAATATTTCGATTAATTGAAAATTTTAGTCGATTCTTTGGTTAAATTAATCTTGTGTAAGTATGGAACGATAACTAAATTGAACTAATCAGATTAATAAAATAACCAAATCATTTTGGAAAACAAAAATCAACCGAGTCCACTTTTACGAAAACAATGAGTAAATGAACCATTTTATAAAGTGATGTAAAATTTAAAAAGAAATATTGAATGAACATGAAACATATGGCTGCTATACAGAATTCATTAGAAGAAAAATATATGAAATCGTAATGTTGGGCTGAGAGAGAGTAGCGATAAATAGGGCCCAAAAGTTTGTAAAAATTATAGTGATGCTTTCCTCACCTCCCTATTTTCTCTGCACACCTTTATCTAGTTTAGATCGTTTCGAAAATGTTATTGCATTACGAAAAAAATTATTACAGAATGTTCCAAAATGGTAAATCCACGTTGCAAAATGTTCTTCAATTTGTGTCATGGGAAACACTAATTTATTAAACTTAACAAGATTTAATTAAGAAAAATAAATGAATATTCTTCTTATGAACGTCTAGAAACCAAACCTCGATTGCATGGAATAAATAAATTCTTATGAACGCCATATTACCAACTATTAACAAATAAACATATCATTATTTCAAATTTCAATTCGCATAAAATAATTGACACCACAATACAATAATTTCAAAGCGTCAGATACAATTTTCATACTCAAACACAATCGTAACTGTAACATCAAGAACGTATACTAGATTCTGATTCCTTGCCTCCGAAAAATCATACGGCTCATGATTCTCATTGTTGTTGTTCAGTTCATGCTCGGAAGAACGTTTAGCAGGAAAGAAAGCTAAGTGGAGCCACGATTTTGGTTCCAGGAGCAGTGTAGATATGAGTAGAAGAATGAAAGAAGAAGACTTGGTATTATCATATTAACGTGACGAAGGAGTTATGGTACAAATTATGCTACGAAAAAATATTGTTACTTAATAAGAAATAACTAAATTTAAAATAATACATAAAATATTGTGACGATTAAAAAAATTAACAGAAATGAAACATAACGTCACAAAATAATTGCTAATAAACATACCTTTTTTTTTTAGTTAATTTTTTTCAATAAGCTTGTTAGAGTAATTTTTTTGGACAAATAGTAGTTTCATTATTTATTTATTTCATTTCTAGAATATTAAAAAAATATAATTTTATTATAAAATTTTAGTTTGATTAATTTTGAAGAACTGTTTGATATTTATTAATTGATATGTCGTATTTATTTATTAAAAAAATTAATGTTAATATATATTAATTTAGAATAAAATTTCCTCTTACATTTTATTTACAAATTTAAAATTGGCCTAAATACGATTCTAATTTTTGTTTTGTTTTTTCAATTTAGTCGTTAGTTCAATTTAGTTCTAATATTTGTCAATTTTGTTTAATTTGGTTCTTTTTGCTAACTCTGTTTAAATAATTGACAGACAGTGACTGTCACGTGTCATTTTGTGATTTTGTGATTTTTTTATTCTTTTTTTATTTTAAAAATTTCATGTGTCAAGTCAGTATCATGCCACGTGTCAATGTCAATTTTTTTACATTCAGATCTTGATACTTGTTATTTTTGTTTAATTCAGTTCCACATTTTTTTTAAATTGGGTAATTTTATCCATCTTCAAATTGGAACCAAATCTATTTTTTATATAAATGTTACACATATACTTTTATTAAAATTCACATTTTTATTAAATATTTTTTGTTTAGGGTTACAATTGATTTTAAATTAGATCGAAAATTTTAGGAGAATGAACTAATATCATTGGTTTAAAATTTTAAGAGGTTAAAAATCACATAAAAATGTCATACAACATTATATTACTTTATTTGATTTTTAACCTCTTATTATTTTAACATGTATATATAAGTTGTAAATAAGCTTAATTACTAATTTGGTCTAAAATAAAAGAGGACCAAATTGGACCAGTGAAAAAGAGCAGGTCAAAATATCATTATCCTTTTAAGAATAGAAGGACTAAATTGAATCAAAAATCTAATTAGAGAAAGTAAATTGAAAACAACCACCGTCATTGCAACGTCACACAACCATAATTTGACATGTTGCAGTTTTATTTTTACAAAAATTAAACAAAAATGAAAATTTCACGAATTGACACATGGCATGTATGGGCACGGTGCTAACGTAAGCTTAACGCAGAGGACCAAATGGAACTTTTTAAAAGAATTGAAGGACTAAATTGAACAAAAAAATAATAAGGGGATCAAAATGAACTAAACCAACAAAGGACTAAATAAGTAATTATACCTTCTTTTAAATAAAAATAATTGTAAAGAAAAAAAGAAGGAATTATGTGTTATATTTTATTGAAAGGAAGAACATAAATATATACAAGAAAGAGTATTTATAATTAATATATACAATCCTTACGGCTACGCTATTATTCTTATAATAATGCAAAAACGTGCGTGCAAAATTGTTCTTGTAATTCAGCTATTTTAATAATTAAAATATTTTATTCATGATTTAATTTCTAACACTCCCCCTCAAGTCTCACGTTGGAGAGTGAATATCAAGAACTCACAACTTGCGCTTCATGGTAGAGAAAGCTTCTTTCTCTAGTGGTTTAGTGAACACATCAACAAGTTGTTCAGCGAAAGATACATATTTTGTTGCTATTGAACTATCTTGAATCTTATCACGAATGAAGTGACAATCCATCTCTATGTGTCTAGTTCTTTCATGAAATATTAGGTTAGCCGCAATGTGTAAGGAGGCTTTATTGTCACAATACGACAATGTCGGTTTAGGATGCAATATCCATAAATCTTTCAACAATGATCGTAAAGTCAACTCACTACAAGTATCTGTCAATGCTCTATGTTCAGCTTCTGCTAAGGATAGAGAAATTGTCTTTTGCTTCTTTGTTTGTCAAGAGATGAGGGAGGATTCCAAAAAACACAATAACCTGTAGTTGATTTTTGGGATGCATGACAACCTCCACAATCTGAATCACAGAAAGCGCACAAAGATGAATCATGTTGTGAAGGGAAAAACAGGCCTTGAGCTGAATTATTCTTTAAATATAGTAGCACATGCATTGCAGCTTTCATATGACGCTTGCATGGAGCGTGCATGAATCTGCTTAGGTGATATCAGGATGATTAATTGTCAAATAAATTAAGCGACCAACAACTTGCCTATATATTGACGAGTCCTTTAATAATTCTTCTTCATCAGAAAGATTTGTATTTTTTCCATGGAAAAATCCACGGGCTTAGCTCCAAGATACCCACCATCTTTGATAATTTTTAAAGTGTATTTTCTTTGTGATATGACAATACCCTTTTTAGAACAAGAGACCTAAATACCTAGGAAAAACTTAAGATCACCTAAATCTTTGAAAATAATTGTGTAGGAATTGTGTAGGACTAGATATTGCAATAGGGTCATTACCAGTTATGAGAATATCATCGACATAAATTAACAAAATTGTAAATAACTTGCCTTCTGTACATGTAAACAACGAGTAATATGCTTTTGATTTAATAAAACCAGTAGCCTAAATAACTGTGGAGAATTTGGCAAACCATTAACGAGAAGTTTGTTTTAATCCATATAAGGATTTGTTGAGGTGACATACAAGATTTTCTCCCTGTCGCTGAACTGAAAATCTGGAGGAAGGGACATATAGATTTCTTTTGAAATCACCATGAAGAAAAACGTTATGGACATCAAGCTGATGAAGAGACTGATGTTAAACAACAACCAAAGCTAATAATCATTGGACTGTGACCACTTTAGCACTAGGTGAAAAAGTGTCATGATAATCGATACCTTCTAGTTCTGTATATCCCTTTGCAACAAGACTTGCCTTCGTTTAAGAGAACCATCATTTGTGCTTGATTTTATACACCCAACAACAACCAATAGTCTTCTTTTCACGAGGGAAAGTTGTAATAGGCCAAGTATTATTGGTCTTCAAAGCAGTCAATTCAGATTGCATTGCCTCTTGCCAATGAATGTAGTTACTCACTCATAGTCTGCGGCGTGGTGCTCTTGGTGGACTGCACAGATGCTAGTCCACGTTGGTGCCCATTCGCTGGTTTGTGGTGCAGCTGGTCCACGTCGTCGGTGTTGATCGGTAGTCTTCGACGAGGTTCTCGTTCAATGGGCCGCGACAAGGCTGCTCCTCCTCTGCAAACCTTCTTTATTCTTTTTATGATCATTATGCATATGTTTTTATCCTTCGCCTTACTAAAGAAATATATAAAGTAATGCTTTTCCATTTTCCTAGCCTACTGTCTGGACTGTTATATTCAAATTCGACTTAGCATTGGAATAGAGAAGTACAAATCAAGATATGAAGCCCGAACAATTGGAAAAACTAGCAAAACTAGAAGATCGGCGAAGTGAGTTAAAGAAATCGATGAGAAGACCGTGTCATTAACATAATTTTTTGAGTTAGCTTGACAAAATGTACGGTTTTCATTTATGTTTTGTTAAATAGCATAACAAAAATTGTCTAGTATCAAAATATTAAATATTTTAATTAGTTTTTAATACTTGAAAGATTAAGTAAAACAAAAAGTAGTAATATTTTGATAATCAAATTGATAATTCATTTCATGGAGGTTTTGGAAAATTTTGCATGATTCTTCTCACACTATTTTCAACGTCAAATGGTTCAACTGATAAACCTCCTTTTTTAGCAGCCGGTAACTATAGTTGAAAAAAAAAAGTTCTTATTTACAAGAATGGTTCTAAGGGCCACCACACGTACCAAAACTATCAGGTCAGCGTCGCATTCAACCAAGTCAACAAAGTCAAGTTAATAATTTTATTTTGAAACAACTTCATCATACATATTAATAATTTTTGTTAACCAAAAATTATTTTTCAATTTAATTCTTGACAACATGATCAAATCGCCGCCAGCAAACCATGAACCTGTGGCAGCCCTCACAACTACCATTAAGAACAAAAACTCGTGGTTATATTGCTTTAAATCTTTACTAAACAATTTCATTGATACAATATAAAAAAAAATAGTTTTACATAGTTAGTCTATTTTATAGACATTTTTTCAAAAATACACCTCAAATTAAAAGAGACGTCCTTTCATTGTTTCACATTTATAAAAACCAATTTTCTTTAAGAATACAATATTATAATATGGTTCAAAAAAAGAGCATTCGTATTATTTTCGTTTTCTTTCGCACATATTTCTTTTCAACTATGTGCTACTTTTGTTACTATTTTTGACTCTCTTATTTTTCTTTTCTATTCACTTCCCCTGTTTCTTTCATCTCTATATATTAGAGTTCTCTTGTTGAAAAGGTTTACGAAAATAGAAATGTTTGTCGGTACAATGCAGTTGCACTAAAACTTTATGGGACACTGTCAAATTACTTAACATTTTTAATTTAATGTATGTCCAATAAAAACACGTCATTTAATTTTGCGCATTTTTGTTACTCAAAACTCAAATACGAGAAGAGAAATATTTTTTCGACATTTAAAAAATTGAAATTTAGTATTAATTTTTTTTTTCAGCAAAGAATGAATTAAAATTAAAAAAAAAAAGCACTTGAGGAGTACTCTAACTCATATACAAAAAACAATGTTATGCACATTGATGCTCTAGCTTACCATCATAATTCCATCATAACAAAAAATCAACTAAATCAAACCTACGTGATCCAACATTATAATGCACCAATGAAGTGTGATAGCGGTATGTGTGCCTCCCTTAGGTATACATCTGACATATATGAAACTCCAATACAATCATTTTGTCATCTCTGTCGTGATAAAGCTTCATGGTGCAGAGTATTTTAAGGCTCCAATACAATCAATTTTCCATCTCTATCGTGATAAAGCTTCGTGGTGCAGAGTGTGCAGAGTATGCATGGTATTTCTGCAGTATTTGGTGGGATTAACCCAAGTTAATAACTCCAAAAAGCCAAGCCGCTCAAAGAGAAAATTGTGTTAACTTTGTACTCGTACACTGCCTCTTCAAGTTCCCCTTTTGCGTTTATAGTTTCCTTTGAGCCCTCTTCTTCAAAATTAGTGTTTGCTTTCCTATCACACTTGAACACACAAATTACTATATCATAGAAATTTCAAACATGTATATGGGGAAATGTACCAATCACTATATGAGGACTTCACAGTTGGGATCTTATGTTTCATCCATACCCAAGCTGTCACTTGTGCTTGATCAAAAATTTCTATTGGATCAACTTTCTTATGATTAAAAATTACACCATTCCTATGTTTCCAAATTTTCCTTATAATAGCTAGCCACATTCCTTTTCACACTAAGTTTTGCCTACTATTCAAGTTAAAGAGATGAAAGTGTTGAAAATTGGCCCTAGCTTTGACGTGGTGCACTGTGCTCAACCCCATTCACCTATCACACATGTTCCACACCTTTTGGGACACCGAACATGAGAAGAACAAATGTTCTTCATTCTCTTCGTATGCATAATATAGTTCGCAAAGGCTTTGTTGTAGATGGGCCCCCTTTGCTTATAGATTGACCTTGGTTGGTAATCTATCCAAGAATACCATCCAACCTAGCATTTGAGCCTTTGGAATTACTCTTGTGTTCCATAGCAGTTTAAAGTCTTTATTGCCTTCTATTTCAACGATTCCTTGTAGCGTATTATAAGTTGCTTTTACTGAAAAGATCTCATCTACTTCTCTTTTCCATGTCATTGCATAATCGTTGACCATTTATAACACAAAGTAATTGTTCCTCCATTGTAGTCAAAGTAATGGAGCCCAATACCAAAATAGTCCCAACAATAAAACTAAATTACCTCATGAATGATTTTGTTTTATTCTTCATTTCTAAAAAAATAAACATTCTCTTAATATTTAATAAGAAAAAGAAAAGGATTATTATTTATATATATATATATATATATATATATATATATATATATATATATATATATATATATATATATATATGACTATAAAATGTCTTATAAAAACAATACCATCAATCCTTTATAAAATATGGCTTACAATAAACTTATAATAAAAACAACAGGAGTATTACTTTTTTTCAACCAGCATTTTATCGATAGCTATTAGCATGTAGCTTAAAAAACTATTGCCCTTTATATCTCTATGTTTAAAGTGAAATGGCAAAATTATGAGTTACTAGACAAGAATAACATAAGGAAATGAGCATGAATTTGAAAAGGTATATGAGGTAGCAAATGAAATAAAAATCAAATGTGAGAGACAGAATTTTAAGCTTAAAGAACACACGAGTTAATTGAAAGTCTAAAAGCCAAAAGAAATGCATTTTATTTTATACTAAAATTTATTGATAGTATTGCGAAATTTTGTTAATTTCTCCTGAGTATATAAGAGTCACACGCAATTGGGCTTGTGAGATTTTATTCAGCAATATAAGTGTCATATATCATATATATAGTTTATATGTCTTATAAGAGTCACCCTTCCACACCATAGCATTGTCCCTTCAACCAGCTCAAGGGCTTCACATAAGGTAGCCATTAGTGCATTGATGAAGACATTGAAGCAAGTCAGCCCTTGATAATGATCTAGAATTTGATGATTCCACATATGATTTATAGACAAATACAATTTCAATTTCTACATGCAATGACAAATTTTTGTAGGCATGAATCTTCAGACTTGTTAGTGTATACAACTAGAAATGAAAAAAAATAAAAATAAATAAAGAATAAGATGAAATTTGAAATATGAAAAACACAAAAGGCATCATGATTTTCTGCACCAATACATATAACTCAACCCGACCAACACCTTCACAATGGCCTCCTCCACCTTCTCCAAATCCGAATAGTGCAAAGTCTGCAACAACAACACCGTTGGCCGCGTCTCAAACTTTTGCTTCTCCATGTTCCTCTCCGTCTGCCACCTCACCATGTCATGAGCCACCGGAACCAACCACTCCATAACCTCCGCCACCTCGTCGTGCCACCGTCTAACCGCCGCCGACAGCCCATCTCCGTCACCCTTCAGTTTCCTCCATTCCAACCACTCCTCTCTCAATTTCTGCCTCAACTTCAGCTCCAACCTCCCAGGCAACATCTCATACAACGCAGCGCGCGCGTCGTCCCCAATCGTAGCATCAGGCGCGTTCATGCACCGTTCCGCCAACATAATCACGTTCGCGTACCGCAGCGAGAGCCCCGCCCCGCCCACCGTCGTCGTCGGCGCCAGCCGCATCACGCGATTGTTCCGCGCTGCCTCTGCGCCTCCCTGGGGAGGCGTTTGGTGGTACCGGAAAACCCCGGTGGGAGTGGTCTTCTGCACGTGACAACAACCCCACACGCGCTTCCGAATGAACAACTGCTCCTCGGTTTGCTCGAATAAAAAGAGGTTCAACCTATACAACTCGCGATGTTCAACGCGGCAACAACAATTCTCCGGCGACCTAGCAACCCTGGGGCGGTTATTATTCCTCCTCTTCTGGTTGATATTTCTGGCGACATTACCCGTGATGAAGATTCTGAAAACGGTGCATATTCTATTGTAGACAATGCAAACAATCCTCGCCATGAGTCCGACAACCTTGTCGAATGTCTGGCCCCAAAGGGAGACTTGTTTGAAATACATAATCTGTCTCCGATAAAACATGATTCTGTCATTGAAGCATTCCACCTTGACCTTGAGGCCGTTGTTCGCCCTAATGTTTCGCCACCGTTGCATTTTTTTCTCCGACGCTTCCATTTCCGTGAGGCTCTCCATGGCCTTGTGGAGGCTCCTGGTTGCGAACACGAGCTTCTCCATGCTCTCGATCTTCTTCTCGACTTCGCGGGTTCCGAACTCCAGCTTGCGGGCGTCTAGGGCTTCGAAGCAGGCAAGGTTTTGGTCGGAGCATCGGGCGGCGAGGCGGGAGACGGTGGCGGCGGCGAGGTTGAGGTCCTCGAGGCGCTCGGCGCAGGCGAGGGTGAGGAGGAAGCATTCGTCGCGGGAGTTGAGATAGGAAACGGATTTGGACCGTATGATGTTGCGGCGGAGGTGGACGATTTCGTGGGGGGTGAGGGAGTGGTAGAGGGAGAGGAGGCGGCACATGGTTTTGGCGGCGTCGAATGCGAGGACGCCCAGGGTCTCAGGCGGGGAGGGTTCGTCTTGGATGAAGAGGCAGCAGAGGTTGGCGGCGCCGGGACAAGGAGCCATGGTTGAGAGCGTCACCAACCCCTTTCCCTTCGACGACGTTGTAATATTGATTTGTGGTTTCTAAACTTTCACGACAATGTTCGTTATTTAAATTTTGACTGAATTTTGGTGGTGGCTTGTGTGTTGGCTGGTGCGGTGCTTTTGTCAAATTCTTATATATTTTTTTGCTTTTAAAATAACCATTTTCTTTTGTTAAATGATTCCAGGTCTCAAATAACCACCTTATGAATAACTAAATCAATTATTGGGTTGTACAATATTGGTTTGAGGCATATTTCGTTGTTCTGGTCCAATCAGAACAGGTAAATAATGTCAATCATTTTTAGTTCCTCCGTTGAATCGCCGCATGGTTAAACTGAAAAAAAGAAATCAACCCAAAACTTTATATTATATCTACGAAATTCTGATGTGCGTGCTTATATTCCAGTTGGATCATGGAAAACATGTCAAAATATTAATTTGCTATTCATGCTTACTTGTTGGTCTTATGTTGAGCATGTTAAAATATTAAATTCAATATATTTTTTGCATTCAACATGGAAGTTACTCAAAGTTATTTTCATTCAAAATCAATTTTAAATTGATATATATAATTAATTCTTTAACATTAGACCCAACATAATAAGTTTAATAGGTTTTTAACGTGGGATTAGATTCCACCAGCGAAGTCTAATGGACCCAACCTAAGAACCTCAAATGTCAAAGGGTTTCTTTCTGCACCTCCAAACATTTTTTCTTCACCCACAATTTTATTTTTTAAATTCTCACTAGGTCTCTCAGTCAAAACTAAATATATTTTACTCCCAAGTTTCTTAACCTAGCCGCTATTAAATATTTATGCGGTTGTTTTATGGACGGACTTTTATATATATATATATATATATATATATATATATATATATATATATATATATATATATATATATATATATATAAATACTTTTATTATTGATAAATTTAAATTTCATCACATGGTTATATAGTCACACATTTATATATGCAAGACTAAAAAATTTCTAAACTAAATATCCGGAATAATGCAATTGCTTGGACACTAAAGCTAGGTATCCGTGGAAATTTCCATAAAATCTTCCAATTTTTAAAATATGATAACTTAAAACAGATCCATAATTTACTAATTCATAATCTTCTCCACGAGGTTAACTCATTATAACTTAATAGAGAAGGAATCCATGATTCCTAAACCAGCTATATTAGTCTCTTGCACTCTTCACTAACCAAAACCTCAATCTTTATGAGTCTCCTGCACTCTTTACTACCCAAAACCTCAATCTCTATGAGTCTGAGAGTTTGGTAGAGTTTAAGGATAACTTCAAGAAGTGTCCCTACCAATTGCATCTCTATGAGTTTGGGAGTCTGGTAGAGTTTAGGGACACAAGAAAATTTATACATATACCATGATAAAATCTTTTCAGAAGATTCACATTTTATTTTTCAATTTTCTCTAACATAATAATCATCCCTTACTTCTATCACCATTTTCATGTAACTTAACACATTGTCCATACGATAGAATTACATTATTCCTTAATCATAATTCATAAATAAACAATCCTTTCCACCTCATATCATATACATATTCAAAGAATACTAGGCAATATCCACACACATATCATCAGTCATAGAATTAATCACAAATTCATCATAATATGGAATACTACTAACTCATACAAGCATAAACTCTAAAACATATTATATCTAGATCCCTTAAAAAATTCTTAGAAAGTGAAAAGGATCATAACATCTCAACAAATCACGTATAAGAGAAAATATTCAGCGAGTCATCGCTTATTACCAAAAGTGGTGCTCAACGCTAGAGCATCAAGGGCTATCTGACTTCATCAGTGCCTAACAAGAAAAAGGTGCCACTTAGAGTCAGCCTTCTAGGGACTTTCTGTTGAGTTTGCACTTAGCGGTACCGCTCAACGTCATCAGCAATAATGTGTTTATGAGAATAAAGGAACTATGACAATGTGTTTATGTTATTTTTTTTAACATTTTAAGGTCTTCACACAAAATAACAAACTTGAAAAAAGAAGAAGCATATTTTGCAATAGTAATTATGTATTGAATGAAACTTTATTTTTTTCTCTTTTAAATCACACGAACAATTTTCCATTTCACAATGTCATAAAGTTTTTTTTTCTTATATATATATATATATATATATATATATATATATATATATATATAATTTTCTTAATACAAAGGGAAGTGAAAAGGAGATAGATTAATTCTCCTCATGTCCGAACATACTTAAAGGCAACCTAGCACAAATAACACGAGACATTCACCACCTTCATATATAATCGAGTAATCATCTTAAAGGCAACCTAGCTTAATATTAATGTATTATTCATTTTTTCGTAGTACACTTTGTAACATTCCTATTTTTTTTTTCACACTTTTAAAGTCATTTATTTATAAACAACTAACGATTTTTAATAAAACTTTTGAAAACATGATTTTTGAAAGGAACATTTTTTTTTCTAAAACAAATTTGAGTTGTCTAATGCTTAAGTATACAATGATCACTTCCAAAATCTTATTACAAAAAATACTTAAACTATATAACATTAAGATATTTAAAAGGAGAAACCAAAAATCAATTGTATTTAAGTAACATGAATAAAAAATATTATAAAATGTAAATTAGTTATAATAGTTTAATATAAAATTATGAATTTATTAAAATAATTACCTTCTGCAATATTTATTTATATTTTAATTAAATTTTAATGATCTAAAATTAATATTTTATTAATATTAGTCTAATTTTTTTAAAACATTAATTAAATTTTATAGATAATTGTATATAAATAATAAAACATGTATTGATACAAATTTTTTTCTTGTTTAACAAGTATGATAATCTTTAGAAAAAAAATTTACGAATAAAATAGCATGAAAATATTATATCCATTAACTACTAAAAATATTAATAAAATAAAATTACAGAAGTTAATAACTTTAGTAAACTCATAACATTATATTAAATTTCTATATTTAATTATTTTGACTACTATTAATTATAATTTTAATGTTATAAATATTTAATTATATCCAAATATATTTTATTATAATATTAGTATAACTAAATATTGAATTAATTACAATTTAACAACAATATTAATATTGTTCCACTAAAAAGCTGAGTGTCCTAGATGGAAGAATAAATGTAGAGGTCGAATAATTTAACTTAAAGTTAACCGTACTTCAGGTTGTAAAATCTAAGTGCCATAATCTTGGGTGTGTCTTTCTATTTATAGTCAAAGTGGTTACAAATAATTTATCTTTCAAATTTAAAGATATCGTTCTACAAATATAGAAATATAGTTCAAGGATAATAATCAATAATCTCATACGATCAGTGTCGTCTCAAGAATAAAGAGTGAAGCATTTACTTTAGGTCTAAAAAAAAAGGTCTTTAATTTTTTTTCTTATTAATATCTTTTTATTAAATTAATTATAATATTATATTTAAGAAAAAAGTCTCAATTTTTATTTTTTATTAATATACCTGTATTAAATTAATTATAAAATTTTGCTTAAGAAAAAAAAGCCTCAAAAATAATATTTTATTATTAAATTAATTATAAGTTTATGTGTGAGAATAAAATTTAATTAAATTATTATTAGCGTCTGCTAATTTTTATTGGTATTAAAAATTATATTTAATGAGTTAAAATATTTTTTTAATAAATTATGATTTTGTTTATGAAAAAGACAATAATTAATTATTTTTATTTTTTTATAATTAATATTGATTCTATTTTCTTTCTTTATCTATGTGTGCTTTCTGTTGTCTCTAATTTCTTTCTTATACTCTAGAGTCCTTGTTTAAGATTAGAGTTTTGGTAGATAATATTTCTTGAATCTCATGTTGTACCAATATTTTCATCTTCAATTATGATTAATATGTTTTTTCTTTCTACTTGTGTTGATGTTGTTTTATTCTGTTTGTTGGAATTGTATTAGAATTAGAAATGTGTATTTTTTGTCCAATTTCATTTTTCGGTACTTTTAGATTTACATGTTTCTCGAGAGTTTTTTTTTGCATGTATGTTGATGAGAAATTGAAATTTTGCTACAAAACTATTAATTAGATTAAAGTTTAATCTTTTTTTTTTGTGGATAATAGATTAAGGAACATTATACTTTGACTCTCATCCTTTACTCCCTGATGCGGCTTAGTGTGGACCATTGATTCTTTCAAAGAAAAGATATTGGTACATTAATCAATGACTCACACTAAGTCACATCAAGGAGTAAAGGATGAGAGTCAAAAAATGAGAGTCATAGTATCATCATCCATAGATTAATTAGAGTATGATTCCAAGTTGAGTTTCCTGTAAAAAGATAATTTAAGTTTAGGAATAATAAGATTTATTATCAAGTTGAGAAGAGCAATAATTTTAATTATTATTTTTATTAATGATTAATCTTAAAATAAACTTTGCAGGTTCGTGAAAAAGTAGATACTTGAGAAAGAGAAAGACACTTACTTGAGTTGAGTGTCTACTACCGAGTTTACTTTCTTCACAACTTGAACCAGGTTTTATTGTTTAAATCCATTAGTTTCGTATACTTATCTTTAGTAGTATTTTATATATTATATTTCTTTATTTTATATAAAAATATGTAGATATGTCAACAAAAAAATTTAAATCGATTATTTAAAAATCCATAAGAAGAAAATAATTGAGTTTTAATCACATGACAAAAATGAGCTATGAATAAATTTATAAAAATAGATAAGAAAATTGAATTAGAAAATATAAGTGAGACACACACACACACACACTATAGGCATTTTTCTTCATCAAATTATATTCAAACACACACACACACACACACAACACATACACACACACACACACACACTATAGGCATTTTTCTTCATCAAATTATATTCAAAGGCCTACTTTTTTTTTTCATAAAATAAATTTTAAATAAAAGATCTCATTTTTTAAGTTTGCTTTAGATCTCTCAAATTCTTGAATCGCCCCTGCATAGGATAAACATAAAAAATATAAATTTATTTATCTTTTCCTAAGATAGTTGACCTTCGTATTAATAAGGATTTGAATGATGGATCAAATGTCAAGTTGACGTATTCTTAGATTTAATTCTACCAAACCTCAGTAATATATATATATATATATATATATATATATATATATATATATATTATAAAAATTTAAGATCTTCCATCTATTTTTGAAAAGAATCGCATTACAATAATTATTAAATACTTAATAAAGTGAAAAAATAGGAAAAGAGATATAAAAATAACATCAAAGTATATCTTAAAGTTAATTTAAAATATTTCTAGAAATATTTAATAAAAATTTTAGTTTTAGTAAGAATATCACGATAAGATTTGTACAAAGAGTAGATTGAATTTCAATTTAAAGAAGAACAATATTATTCCATTTTTACAAAAAATAGAACTAAATTAAAATTAAAAATAAATATAGAGACAAAAAAATTGAATCATTTTAACACATAATACAACTTGATATGTGTAAACAGAAATTCAAAAAACAAAATTTAAAAAAAAATTCAAAAAATTCAAAAAAAAAAATCAAGAATTTAAAAAAATTCACAAATACACGTGACATTAATTTTAATATCGTTTGGTCAAATTAAATGTTTCTAATTGAATGTATCACTAATATTGTTATCTTTTAAGTATTAAATTTCTCCATCAAAATTAATAATTAAAATTTAATTGATAATTATACATGATTTAATTATTTTATTGTTTCATATTTGTTTCTTTAACAGCAATATACAAAATGGTAGTAACTTTTATTTTAATAAATCACTTTTAATATTTTACTCAAACAAAATTTTATTTTTTTCTTTATCCAAAAAAAAATATAATAAAAGTAGAGCATCAGAGTACTGAAATCCTTTAAAAAAAAGTACAAGCTACAACCCTTAACTACTAGTTTTATATGTACCAACCTATAATCGAATCGCGAACCGATGAATGGAAGATAATGTTATTCTACTATACCAAATTACACGTGTTACCACCATTGTTATTTAGTATATATGTTACAACCATTATTATTTAGTGTATATGTAAAACAAATATATATATGAATATTCCTTTCTTTTGTTGGAAAAAGAAAAAAAAAATCCTGATAATGGGTGGTTTAGGTGGGCAACCTAGTAAACCATTCCATCTTTGAATATAGTCGTTAACTCATATCTTCGTAGTATTGGTTCACCTAAAAGAACCACCATATTTAACTTGTTATATCTTTAGTGTTTGGAAACCTATTATCTGAATGCAATTTAAGTACAAAAGAAAAAGCTATGAATTACTATGTACGAGTAATGTTTTAAGACAAGTTTGACTTCTCATAAATGTGTCTTCTCAATCTCTCAAAATCATATATACATACATACATATAAATGGAGTAGTAGAATACAACAAACGTGCGTCGTTTTAGTCTTTCGATCACCACTTGCATATATTCCTCTTGCTCTGACCATGGTTCAATCATCATCACTGTTGCCCTTCCACAAATTCAATCAAATTTTCTTCCTTATCTGTTCCAATTTTCTACAGAGGACTCACACTCTCGAATCGACGGCACCCTCTCATCTTCACGCCAACCACGCTATTATTGTTCACTCCATCTGAGCCCTTCATTACCTCGCAGCATTGCCTACGTGGCGCCTGCTCATTCACCCACATCTTTTAGTTAAAGCATAAATTTAATGAATTAAACAATGTTATACTTTTCCAAATTTAATTGCTAATAAAATATGTGCTAAAGAACGTCTTCGTAAAACACGCGCTGGAAAAACATCACACACCTTTTTCCACACATCCGGCGTAAAGCGTGAAGCAAAAACGTCGACGTATTGCACGTCTAAAGCCTGCGCGTAGTCATCACGCGTGCAAACGTTCCCCGGTGAGTTTTCGAGCCTTCTATAGATAGACCGGGTCATGTCCCCGTCCAAGCTGAGAACCCGATCCAGCATATACACGACTGGTTTCTCACACGGGTCGGAACTAAGGGTTCGGGTATTGAAAGTAAACGGCCCATCACTCCAGCTCCGCCACGTGCGGAATGTCCGAAACGCCGTTTCTAGTTCCTTGGCCGTGCGTAGAGACGGGTATATCTCAACGCTGTAGCCCCATGACACCGAAACGGACCAGTTTCGTCTGAGGTCGTAACAGAAGCTTTTCTGTAGGGCCCGACCCGTATCTGTTTTGTAGGCGGTTACCAGTTTTTTAACGGCGTCGACACGGGTCATACCGGGAAATATCGGATCCACGTAATCCAAGTGGTGCAAGGAAACCAACGGGGCCACCGGATGTGACGCTAACAATCCATATGGATTCCCACGTATATCTACCTGTAATATAAAAAAGTATTAATTAAAACAAAAATAGCAAAATGATAATTGCTTTGCAAATCAGTGATTTGATAGAACCAGTAAAAATTGATTTTCAAAAGAATATATTGAAAATTGCTTGAAACAATTTTTGCACTTACCATTAAATAAATTGATTTCAGAATAAATACTATAATATGTGCCAAAGTATACTCGTTTTATTTCATTTTATCTTCTAAATAAATATTAGTTATTTCAAACATGATTAAAAGAGCTGTAGAAAAAGTATAAGATGTTATAATTGAATGTAAAAATATTTTCAATCAACATTTCATTCCTTGTAACTCAAAATTTGTAGAATTAAGTTTTTGATTACTGAATACCTTGATTATCTCACTGAATCTCCCATTAGCAAGTTTTATTATAATAGTAATATTGGAAACCGTCTAAAATCATAAAATCTATTAAACCATAACGGAAAACTTAAATTCTGATAATGTGACTTTCAAACACAAACAAATATAGAGAGAAAAAGATGAAAACCTGATGAAAACCTGGTTCTTTGGTGACCTGAACGCCAATCTCACTGATACAACTCTGAATTTTCTGATCAGACCCATAAAACTCTGCGTAACGATCAATGCAACCGTCCAAAATTCTCACCAACTCCTTCGCCAAAGGGTAACTTATAGCAAACCCACCACCACCAAACGCCATAGTGTAAAAGTGTATCACATCCTGTTCCACACTCTCAGAATTCCCACCCACGTAGTACATTTCATTATGATCATACTTCGACAACACCATAACCAGGTTGTCGGTGAAGAAAACGGTGTCGTCATCACCCATGACAAACCACCTCACGTTTTCCAACCCCAGCTCGAAGCTCTCTTTCACAATCCGCGCCACGCGAATGGCGGATCGAGACCCGTACGAGCACGTGTACCGGAACGTCGACGTGTCACCGGACACCTTATACGGCGGTGAAGTCTCGGGCCACGTCGCGTTCCCAGAGGGATGGCTGTCCAGCCACACGAAGCCTCTGGTGACACCGCGGCGCCACCACATGTCGGAGTATCGGCGGCGCGTGTCCCACGTGGCGACGGAGCCGCCAATACCGAAGAAGAGGTGGGAGATGTTGGTGGGTGATTGTTGGTGAGTGGTTTTCTGCTGTTGGAGCATGAATTTGAAGGATGTGTGGTTGTTGTTATGGTAATGGGATTGGTTGTAGGATAGTGTAAGATGAAAAACTAGGGTTATGAGGAAGAAGGTTGAAGCTGCAAGACCAGCTTTGAAGAAGAAAAAGAGAAGTTCGGTGGGTTTGATGTTGGGAAAACGAAGGGTTTTCCATGACTTTTTGAAAGGGTCTCGAACTGAGTCCACAGCAGCAGACATTGGAGATTAAAGAGATTCAAGTTGTGGAGCAACAATGAAAGTGGAAAGGATATGATATATATTATATGATGTTATATATAATATATGCACACAAAAACGTACAATGTATTTGTTGTTGTTGAGAGTATATGTAGTTAGTGGCTTGAACGTTTTCCATTTTAATATAGGTGGCAAGCAAGGAAGGAAATGTGATATGGGTGCCTACTACTCCTATATCAGATCAACCCTTAAAGTCAAATCAATATTAGTACAAATATTTGTGCCTAATTAATTCAATTTTACTCATTTGATGAGTTTCAACCTCACTCTTTAATGGAAAATTATTTCTTTCCTTCTTTGGAAATTAAAATTAAAGTTATAAATTACAACGTGCGACTTTATAATTATGTATTTACTTTTTTGTCTCGAAAATTCTTTTATTATTGGCTGCTTTCAAATTTTCCTCCCATGTGCATAAATCTCTTTAATTGGTAAACAATTCTTGCATATTATTATTGCTTTTATCTCCAATTATCTTATGTTTTCAAGTTCTTTTTATTTTAAAATAAGTTACTACATTAAACTAATTTTATTTGATTTTAATGTTCATTGACACTAGACGTGCATTTTCTGTTTTTAGACACACCAACAGTTTTATCTCCCAAACTCAGTATTTGTGTCTTTATTTACCGCTAGTTTTGAAGTGTTAATTTTGTCTGCGAAGTTGGATTGTGCTTGTAGTGGTTGTGACAACAATTTTACGCAGATATTTCGTAACTTCGAACGTTAAAGTGATTGTTTTCCGTACGTGGTCACTCAGAATTTCAGCCTGAGAAAACATGATTTTGGCGAAGAGATGGAGCCCAACTTAATCTAATTTGATCTCAGACAAACATGTCTCAATCGAATTCGAACATAAATATGTACCCGGATATATATAATTAGCATGTTCTATTCTTAGTCTTTATCATTGATGACAAAGTTTTGTCTCCATACATGGCCATTCAAAGCAAGAGTTTTGCCCATTTTCTTAACTGAAAACGTACCACCATGAGACAAAAGGAGTCAAATGTTGAACATGCTGTTACCAACTTTTCCATATACAAATTTAGCGTAAGCAATAAGTTGAGGAAAAGTTTTCCATTTAACAAGAATAGCTCTTAAATGCTAACAAGAATTGTTTGTACGTACCAGCCCATCAATAATAATAATATACTGAACTAACCTACTTCTATTAAAAATAATATTGAAATTGATTGATTTCATATATATATATATATATTGCGTAATTTAGTTTTCTAATGGTCACTTTAACAATCTCTTTATTTAAAGTTTCTTTTATTTTATTTAAAAATATTATAATATAGAAGTTAATTAATATATTTTATGTAATAAATTAAATATTCTATTTAAAAACTATTAATAGAAAACTTTTGATAAATAGGATATAATAATTCAACGGAATTTAGTATATTTAAGTTGACATAACTAAACATATGTTGGAAATATCTTCCTCAATTATCGGTCTCCTTGATCATGGAAAGCAATTTTCTATGCATATATAGAAAATAATTTATTTTAAAATTTTGAAATTATTTCTTTGACAATTGGAAATATACATTTATTTTTTGGAAAGGTGAATAACATTTAATATATATTTAATTGCGATCTTGACTATAAACAGAGTTTGAGAGAGTAACAAAGATACATATATAAAAGAGAAAACTAATTACTCATAAGTTGAAAAATAGTAAGATGAAAAACGATTGAGGAAAAAAAGAGAGATTCAAGATTGCTATGAGTCATCCAATAAAAAATGAATTAGTATACCATCTCTCGAGAAGAGAGATCCTTTCGTAATGCTACTCTCGTAATTATTTATGTTGATTCTGATTTTCCTTTTTTTTTTTTTCACATCGAGTGAGTTCTATACATTAAAAAAAGAGGGTGTGTTATTATTATATTTTATTATTTTTCTCATAAGGTATAAGGTTGTTTTAAGCTACATATATGAAGGGTTTTTCCTTTTTGCATGACCTACTTAGTTTCCCAATGATGATATCAAAGTTTTATCATTTCAAGGGAGCAAACTGTGTGATTTATGATGATGAAAGGAGTCACTCACATGATAACTACTTGTTTTGGAAATCAATAATGGAAGATCTTTCATATTGGAAGGAGTTACACGTGCCTATGTACGTGAACGTGAAGCTAGTAGAGAAGACCAACAAAGAACAAGTTGTGGTGATTCAAAAGTACGTTCGAATACACATACAAAACATTTTATTAGTGACCAAAATTTAGTTAAAAAAAATAATTAGTCACTATAATGGCTAATTTATATTCTAATTTATAAAATTAAAAATTATTGATAACTACAATAATTTTTAAATTAATCATTATAGTGAATTCATTACCATTAGTTATAAAAAAATTAGTCTATAAATTTGTATTTAAATTAATCACTAATGAGACAAATTTAGAAACTAATTTTTTTGGTAGCTAAACCTTGGTAACTAATATGTTAGTGACTAATTTAAGGATCAATTTATTATAGTGACCAATTTAAAACTATTTTAGTTACCAATAATTTTTAGTTTATAAATTGGTATCTAAATTGGTTACTATAGTGACTAATTATTTTTTTAATCCCTAATATTAGTCACTAATAAGAGATTTTCTTGTAGTGATACATTAAATCTTATGATTTATGGTCCAATATTGAATCTAGGTTTAATTACTTTTTTGGTCTCTCTTTTCGTCAAAAAATGTTAAGTTGGTCTTCTAGTTTTTCTAGTCTCAAATTGGTCTCGATTTTGAAAAATTGATGCAATTTAGTTATATTTTTGTTAAATTTCTTGAAGTTGATCAATAATTTTCCATAAAAATTGGCATTAGGATTATGTTAATTACATCAACAAAACAAACCATTTTAATTAACAACTTCAATTTTGATAAAACATCATTGATTAGTTTCAAGAAATTTAACAAAAAGTACCAAATTACATCAATTTTTTAAAGACCGGGACCAAATTGAGACTTAAAAAATTGGAGGACCAAATTGAGACTTAAAAAATTGGAGGACCAATTTGATTTTTTGGACGAAAACAGGGACAAAAAATGTAATTAAACCTTGAATATATGATATAAAAGAAAACTACTAGAAATTAAGCTCGCACATTGTCAAACAATTCACTAGTATAGGAAAGAGAGTTGATACTAGTTATTTTTAGGGTTGTACTTCAGTTCTTCAATCGAAGCATATCAAAGAGAGGTAAAAAAGTGAGGTTTTAGACTTCGGTTACGGAAGCAATTGAAGCCTATTTGTGAATTAAAAAAAATTTGAAATAATTTAATGTAGAAATGTGAGTGTGCTTCGAACAATGGAATGCAAAAATGAGAGGCTACACGTGTATGAGGTGGGCAACACAATGAGCAATGCATGAAACATGGAAGGAGAAGGCGAAGGCAATGGACTAAGACGTCAACAAGCAATGCATGACCTTGACGAACCAATGATGAAGACCAAAATGCGTAACATCATGACTCCTCATTGCAAACAAACATTAAACAGACTAAAACAAATGTGAGAATGAGGAAAACAAATTTCCAAGCAACAAGAGCTGATTCATGACGACCAAGAATGGAAAGGGAAAGGACAATGAACAAGATGCTTCGTGACAACTGTCAATGATAATGGAGAAGGGTTTCGTGTAAGGAGGAGACCAACAATGGCTTATTTAGTTGCAATGGAAAAGAAAGACTGTGGGTTTTTGCAAGTGTAGAAGAGATACAAAAGTTCTACAATGATGCAATGTTGTAGAAAATAAGTAACTTTTTTAAAAGTTTAACCCTAGGCAAAAGAATAGGCTTCGATTTTGCAGAATTGAAGTATATTCTTTGATTAGCTAAGAATAAGCTTTGGTTCTTTGTACAATTGAATTCTATAATTGTGCAAATATTTTCAAAAATGGCATTGCGTCATTATATATGCTTCAATTCTTTAATGAACCGAAGTCTATACCAATATAAGCTTAAGTTATTTTAGAACCAAAGCCTACATATAGTTATGTAAATAATTTCAAAAGTGTCACCACGTTTGAAAGTCTATATTTTTCTTGAAACTGAAACCTATTAGGGAAAGTTAAATAATCTTTTTGCACTTGTGATCAGTGAAACTAAATGGAAGGATGATCAAAGTGTGATAAGCTAACATTGAAATGATTATTGACAGTGAATTGTAATTGGTTCTACTCCTTAATTCTTGTTTGTGCCACAAGACCATCAGTATGAGATTGACACTCACCATTACAAGACTGTTACTATATGACCATTAGTGCAAGACTTCCACTATGCTCACCATTCACTAGTCCACAAATATTGTTTAAAGAGACAATAATAATAAGGAAACTATTGTAAAAAACTATTTAATGGGAAAATATTGCTCACAAATTTGAGTAGTCTATGCCTTTTTGTATCATTCCAATGAGGTTTAGATCAACCCAATTATTACCCTCTTATAATTTATCTTCTATTTTATTCAATTTCAGTCCTATGTTTTGTTAAAATTACCACCATGTTATCGTCCTAAATGTACCAGTAGAGCCTTATTACATCCTATGTTAGCCAAACAATATACCTACCCTTAACTTCAAGTTGTTAGCTTTGAGTTGTCCTATTGTTTCTAGCTTTGTCTAATAATTCTCCTCTTTATTATCATTCCTCTTTATCTCCATTTTGATAGCGGGAGGATGAAAACACAAGAGTGGGACATGGAAAGTGAAAGAGCGGACATGAAAATTGAAAAGTAAGAGGAAAAGTGAAATTGATGAAAGTTATATTGATATTAATTAAAAAAATGGCAGTTAAAAACGTCATATTTTACATATAAAATGTGACGGTTCAACTAATGACAGTTAAAAATATTGCATTTTACATGTAAATTGTGGTAGTTCTTTAATTAACATATTATATCGTAAAAAGTGGCGGTTTTAAAGAACTGTCATATTAAAATTGCTACAATATACATGATTTTTTGTAGTGAATGTTCTAATGCTTTGTATAAAACATAAATACTAACCAAAGTATGAAAAAGTAACTTTTCGATTTTGCTCCTTATTCATGCCTAAATAGTATTTTCTTTGCATTAACCCTCACTTTCCTAAATACAACATCATTACTTGGGTTCCATATATCATATAATAGTTATCCATCCCTTCCAGATTATATTGGCTTTTTGGTTTAGTTCCATCAGGTATAATTTTTTGACAGTTAAAAACAACGCAAAATGCAAAAATAATTGTTGTTACTTACATGTTTTTTTGTAGTGTTATGGCTTGATTACAACTAAAATACTCACTCCTACCCAATAGTCATTAACACAGAAAAACCCCTTTACGTCTGACACTTTTGGATTTTCATGTATGGTTTAGATTAGACGTAGATTTGAGAGGCATAAATTTACGTCTGTATAAAAAATAAACGTGAATTTACTTTTGATGCAAACAACCATACATGAATTTACACAGCACAAACAAAAAAAAAGGTGTTTTGGGAAGTCACTCATCGCACACCACTGTGGATGGTGGTTCACACAACCGTTGCAATTAGAAGGAGACTCATCGTCACGTCGCCACTATAGTTGGAGATCACACCGTCCTCCAATGTCGCACACTGTTGTAGCTCATTGCTGTCATAAATGGAGGGTTTCAAGCTTTTGGAAAATGAAAATGGAGGTAAACAAACATTGAAGCATATGAGAAACGTACACCACTGTTGCAAACAGTTGTTGCATACCGCTGCTGCAAATGGTTGGGTTTCAAGCTTTCAGGAAATGAAAATGGAAGCAAACTCAAAATTGAAGCAAGCGACAAATATATCTTTAATGGATTTGATGCCATCGTCCCTTTCACGCACAGAGAAAACAAGCGAAAATCGTTTCGTGCACAGAGATGGAAGCATTGGAGAAAAGAATTTGAAACAAAAAATTTAACATTTTGTCTAGGGCCCTAGGGTTAGATGTTAATATCACAATTTACGTCTAGTTTGACTGCAACTGACGTAAATTTACGTGTGACCTTGGGGCACCAAACATAAATATTGATTACTTATTTACAAGTATGTCATCAATCACTTTTAATGTCAAATCCCTCTATGTTAGATGTGAATGTGTAAACGTTAAATGTTTGTTCTGTGTTTATGAGTCACACAAATTTCATATGCTAATAGATATCTTATACTCAAAAATCAAGTGGTTATAGTTCACTACAAAAAAAAACACATTCTTTTAACTCTTACGCTTCTTTGCCACCAAATCCTCTGAACCATAATCCTCAATTCCCTTTCATTCCCAAAGTCACCTCTCCTACCCCGTTCTCCACTTCATTCCACTAAAGCATGTGCTAGAAACTCCTCTCCCAACTTTGTTGCTCACTGTTACAAAAGGGAGCCTTCACCCTAAGCTCGTACATGGGCTCCATCCATTCATTCCCCTTCCTTTGTATCCAAACACAAATTTCTTCTTTTGTTCTCCCAAACCCACGTTCATTCCTCTGTTCCTACAATGTTTAATGCATGAACTAGCAAGGAATGTGGCTTGGGATGAGAATATCATAGTGGACTCGGCAGAGGTTAAAGTTCACGAGAGAGTTGTGCGATCCTCGTTTCATTTTGCGTTGGATGTTCAGTGTGGGATTCCAAAGGCTTTGTTCGAGAAAGCGAACAAAACTGAGGAGCATTCTCTTGCTGGGAAAGACTAACAAATCGCGACTTCTGCACGAGGTGAAGTTGACCATATCAACTTGTGAAAATCTTTGATCACAAATCGTAGAGTTCCTTTCCCTTCTTCTTCACTATTATAGGGTTATCAATAGTAAGTTATTATTCCTTTCTTTGATTTAGAGTTTTCGTGTTTGTTGAAAAAAAAGTTAAGAAAATATATTTTTTCAAGACAAATGATTGATTGTGGTATATATTTCAAATCTTTTCGTGGATGCCTTGTAATCTCTATTAAATCTTTAATAATGATTTTTCTTTAATTTCTAATGTTGGCATTCGTTTAAGCAATTCATTATTCAAGTGAGGACTTTTTCATGTGTGATTATTTTATCTTGTTTTCTCCTTACATCAGGCGAAGGTGGGAGATTTTTTGGTGGCTTTGATACTAGTGGTATGAAGAAATTTAACTCTTCCGGTAAGGGGATTCCTTGCATCTCCCTAATGTCTATGTAGAACTATTATTTCTTGTCAGATTCCTAGAATTGACGATGAACTAGGTATTTTAATCTTGATACTTGTGTTTGACCTCTCACTATGGTATAAGTTTGCTATTGTGTGAAGGCATTGATGGGAGAGTTGTAACAACTAATGAGGTAAACTATCTTCTTTTCAAACTATCTTCTGTGAAGGCATACTTTTGTTTTCATTTCCGTAGTTTAAGATTTCATTGCTTTGTTTTGGATAGCTTGTGTGTATTTTGGTGGCTGTTTTGAAATCAATATTTTTGCTAAATGATTGAATTGGATGAAGTTATGCATTTTAGTGATTCTGTTGAAGGAATCCACTACAGTTGTTAGCTTCTATTCATGAGCTCTAGTGGTAGTTTGTAAAAGTCTTCATTTTCCAACTCTCATTAGCATTGTCCTTGATCACGTTCACTTATAATTTGTGCATTTTATCTGGATTAAGTTTGATTAAGTGTGTTGATGATGTTAAGTGTTATTTTGCCGTTGTTTTACATTCTATTATGCATTTGAGTGAGTTAAATAAGTAATTTTGCTGCTGCCATGTGTTGAATAGCTGTTGTTATCATATTGAGTTCCCAGTAGTTCAAGTTCACTAGCATCTTAACATTGCATTCATCATGTTTGGAATAGTTCACATTAATACCTTGTTGTAACTGAATTTGCACATGTATATGTGGCTTAATTTACACTTAAATAGCATGAGACCACATCCTTTCAGTGGTTGCCATTCTGGATCTCTTTTATAATCTAAGTTCACCATTGCCTCTCATGCATTCATCTTCGTTTGGGATACTTTAGTGCATCTTTGCGTTGCTTTTGGAGTTGAATTGATTTGAGTGTGTGGCTGAGTTAAAATACCTGGTGGGACTATGAGCTGATTTGGTATGTTGTTGTATTTTAAACATCAATTCTGTCCAAAGGTTATAATGCATATAAATCTGATTTGACCATACAAGTAGTATTTATCTTCATAGTTTGGCATCATTGCATACTAGTTTTACTGTCATAGATTTCCATTAATGCATACTGCTTTTGCTGATAAATTCTATTGTTGTTGCAGTTTAGTTTGTTGTTGCCATATGTGAATTGATTGATTTTGCAGTCCATAATTCTGTTGGTTGAATTCTCTCCTGCCATGTGTTGATTAGTTGTTGTATATGATGGATTAATTCTCACTTTCATATTTAAAGGCTATGCTTCAAATTTTATCTTTGGTTTGTGCATTGCATATGAAATGGGACTGAATAGAGTGTGTTGTTGCTGTGAATTAACTTTATACTTTCATGATCAGTTTTGGGTTATGTTTTTGCTGGAATGATGTTCAGTTGGAATTGATTTACACTTTCATGGTAAAAGACAACAACCACTTTTGTCCTGATAACTCTGGAATTGCATAGATATTTTAATTCACATTTGCATTCCATTAGGCCACCATATTCTGCATTCAAATGTTTCACTACTGCCACAAATGGGTTTAATGTTACAATATGGTTCTATGCACAATTGAATTGTCGTACTACTGCCAGAGGTACTCACGCACGCTGCATTCATTCCTGCACACTGTCATTTAAATTCAGATAGCATCCATGGTACCCATGCACTTCATTCTAAAGCAGTTAGACTAATCCATTCATTCACATCCATAATTTGTCTTGTTGGAACGTGTTGTATTGTTATCTCTGTTTCACACTGATTCTGCTGCCATAATTTAACTTCTTTACAGCCACATATTATATGAATTTTGATGTGGTTCTTGACTTGTAGTGACAATTTATCATGGCAAATTTGTTCACGCATGATCAATTCAGGTTGTGCTCTATTGGGAAAGGAGTGATAAAGCAACGGAGAGAGAAGAATCATAACATGAGTCCTAAGAATACAAAGAAAAATAACAAGATTTAGTTGCTGTCAATAAGATGTGGAACTGCAAAAGTTGTTGGCCTTGTTGTTCAAGCTGCGTAATGTAGTGATGGTAGTACAAATGTAGTAGACCAATCTAATAATAGTAGATCACAAGATCATTAGGTGTAATTTTAATTATATGATGACTTCTAAACTTGCATATTTATTTAGAACTATTTCCAATTTCTTTTATGTTGGATCATGTAATGTGTACTTTTATTTTTATACTTCTCTTTATTACATTAGATATTTGAGTTAATAGTTATTTAGCATTATTAAATTTGTAGTATTTATTAGTAGGTTAAAATATTGTTCACAAGTATGTAAAAATTTTGTATATAAGTAGTTGTCACCAAAATAATTGGTTGCTAAATATTTTTACTTTTGTCACCGATTTAGTCACCAAAAGATATTTTTATTAAGATAAAAATTACTTAATTAGCCATCGAAAAATAAAGATCGTTATATTTTCACATTTGCGACCGAAAAATAAAGGTTACTATATATCTGAAGTTAATAATTTTTGTCATTTTAGCGACCGAATTAGTTACTGAAATTTTAGTGGCTAAATTGGTCTCTACAATAGGAAGTGACCAATCATTCTAGTAACAGATTAGCGACCGAAATTTCGGTGGCTATTTAACGACCAACACTTAATTCGATCACTAATAACTTTACCACCAGGATTTTTGCAAATGTCGGTCGCTAAATGATTTGCGACCGATTTTAAGCTTTTTAGCGACCGAAATAGGTGGTTGCTAAAATGCTTTTTTTAGTAGTGGTTGTTTCCACCTTCTCCCAACACATAACGCCTAAGTCATTGTCCAAATTACTTCCTATAAGTCTTACATTTTCTTTAGTACTCTATTGAGCATGAATTTCTCTATGAAGTATTGTCCAAATGGTATTACCTTCACTCTCCATAATGTTGTGAACATGATGGTATGTTTTCCATTACAGTTGTCCTAAAACTTCATATAAGCAATTTAACTGTGTATAGTTCATCCTCTTCACCTTTCCGTACCCAAGTGTCCACCCTTTCCTTATTTAGAGAAATGCAAATTCATAAGATTTGTGACAATAATGCAAGTACTTGTGATATTTTTGATTCAAAAATTTGTTATCTCCAACTCATATTAACCCTATTTGTATTTTCTCTGGCCACTGTTTTTTATTCTATACTGTATAAACTACAATTCTATCCCCTTCGATTTTATTCCTCATAACACCACTAAAAGTTTTATAGGCAAAAATAAGTTGTTAATTGAAGGTTAGATAATTCAGTAAGTTAATTAGTGAGAGGAGAAAAATTAGAAACCGCGGTCTTCAATTGCCACAAGTGGAGTTAATTAAACAATGGATCTCAAACTAATCATCGTTTTAAAAGTGATGCTATCAAGGAAGTGAAAAAAAAAAATCAAAATCAATGGCAAAGTTTTCAAAATATTTTATTTGAAAAAAGTGAAAAGTATGAGAATTAAGCTAATAGATTGTAAAACCTAGCAAGTTTTTATGAGATCGTGAATGGGGTATTTTGGAGCTTAGGTCAGAAGTCGATGAACCTTCGTAGATTTCTGAAGAGAACTGGTCAAATTGCATGCAAAATGAAGTTATAATGAGATTATGGACTGTTATCTTGTTTCACTTATGAAGGAGAAGGGACAAGGTGAATCTATTTTCAAAAATTGCTTGGATATATTGAGTTCTGTTGTTTTTCTTGTTCCTTCAAATAATTTCGTGTTGATCCGATATCGTTTTGGTATATCAAATGTTACTTATATAACAGAAATTTAAGCTGGAACATGCAATATAAAATCAAACCAGCTATGTAATCATATTTTGGGAACAACAAAGAACTCTCTTATATATAATACCCGAAGCAACAACTTAAAATAATAGTTGCATCATTACAGAAACAGTGTACACTGTGGATATAACATAACAACACCAAAAGAAGAAAAAAGAAAGACAAAACGAAAATCACAAACCCATCTGCTACATAACAGCAGAAGAATAATACAAGCAATATTAACATAAACTTCACATCATAGCGTCCCATTATTGAACTAGCAAAACATATATATAGAGAGAGAGAATTTAATTTTGATGCAGTACTGTGAGTGAAAACAATATCCATACTGTATCAAAATTAAATTCTTAAACGTAATTAAATACCTTGTAAGTTGGAAGAAGAGCTAGGTATGAGATAAAAGCAACTTTTCACTGATCTTCCACACATGGAACGCTACTTCAAAAGAACGATCTTGTGTTCAACGTTGCAGACTCCTGGGGATGAAGCCCTAACCTAAGTTCAAGGTCTAAATCAGCTTTGTTCTCTTCAATTCTCTGCCCCAAAACAAAAGAAGGAATTTCTGCTGAACCAATCAACATGCCCCTTTCTGGTGCATAATCATGATCACTTTTGAGAGGGAAATTGAATGGCATTTTTCGATTTCTAGCATGCTTCTGATCTTCTCCAGAACCCAACCGAAACAAGATTTTCTCTTCCAAATCAGAAGGGTCGTTACTGTGATCACTTGTGGTCTTGATTGAGATGTCCAACGAAAGCAAGCTTTCTTCAGAAGATTGCTTGAGCTTTGCCCTATCTCTTCTGTGGATATTCATGTGGCCACCTAGGGCTTGTGCATTAGAGAACCCTCTCTTGCAGAAGGAACAAGAATACGATTTCACTTGTCCAGGACCACCTTCTTCTTCTGAGCTCCACCTTATCTCAGATTTCTTATAGATTGGGGTGCTGAACTCCATTTTTCTTTGGCAAGTGAAAGGGAAGTAGCAAGAAGACATAAACTCCACAAAGGAAAAAAAAAAGTGGTATGAAACTATGGTCAACAATGGCTGAGACAAAATTTATAATCAGATTGGAAAACTGCAGAAACTATGCATTTTTTTCCTTTTTTTTATTATGTCAGCTGAGTAATATAGTTAACTTAGTATGGTAAGAAAACCTTGAAGCTAATTGAATAAAATATTAATTTGCAGAATCTTTATTACTCGTTCATTTATTCTACCAGACATTTCCTTTTACACTACCTTGAGAGGATCAAAAAGAGTTTATATGATTTTCACTTTGTGCTCTCTTAGGCTCGGTGAAAAGCTAAAAAAATGTTTTGCCTGAAGGTAAAAGTTAATTCAAGTATTATGCTTATTATTGTGTTTGATTGTGTGTGGCAGAAAATACAATATCAATTTGTCTTTGAAGAATTAGTTGCAGCTGTCATTTGCAATATTTCTTTTGGTTATTTAACGATTTATTAGAGAAATGAGAAATTAAATAAACATTTTGGTCCACTTGCAATGGTGTTAAACTCTTCATTAGCAAAAAGGGGATAAACATCTATTATATAAGTTCTGAAGTAGATAAAAAGGTGTTTTGTTTAGAAATTAGCATGAATAATTTTTCCAACGATTTAATGAAATTTATCCATTTTTGGTAATATATAAATTATGTGGTTTGTTCGCGTGATGTTAGAGACTCTTTAATCAAATAGTTTAAATAATTATGTGATCTTCTTATCTTTCGTTTTGCATGTTACTAAAATGACAACCTGGTACAGATGAGTCTATCCTTGCTTTATGTAAAATCTAAACACAATGATATGATGATAGCTATGGCATTTTAGATTATTTATATAATATTCAGAAGTTATTCTTTTTTGTTTAAGTAATTTATTTTGAAATCCCCTTTAATAAAATTGTCAATATTTATTTTTGAATCAGACTTTTTTCTCGCGTTGATTTAATATTTCATTTCTTCTATTTCGTTTTTATTTTAACCTTAACTCAAAAGATATTATCTTCCAAAACTCACAAACATCCAATTCTTTGTTGCGTCTCACTTAACATTTTTCTTTCAATAATAAGGAGAAATCATGAAATATAGACCAACTTATTATATGACAAAAATGATCACTGATAAAAGTATCAACCGATATAATAATTAACCTGTCTTTGTTATTAGTTCCGTAGTTATTAATATTAATGCATGGCATTGATAAAATTTAGTGTTAGCTAAATTCAATGGTTTACAAACTGAGTTTAATAGTTGAAATCAGTTACTATTATTGACTAAAATAGATAATCGTTTTTCTGTCATCAATTTAGTGATTACTAAATTGATCACCAAATTTTAATTACTTTTTCATAAAAAATAATAAATTTAATAAATATTTTATATATATATATATATATATATATATATATATATATATATATATATAATTCATCAATATAACCTTAATTAATATATAAATATGTACGTGAAAAGTACAAAACATATATAAATAGAAGTTAAAATTTTGTAGTGCACTCCGATGGAAATTCCAAAAAAAAAACATAAAAATCTCTAATATATCTTTCTTTCGCACCTAAATAAGCAATATTATATCAATACTTACTACTCTTAACTTATTAGTCCTATCAAATGTTTTCCTACATGTTTTTTTTATGAACAATTAATATATTCACATATAAAAAATACGTGTTCCAATCCATATAAAAATATAAGTATGTATAAATTTATGCAACAAAGATATTATATTTTATATTATTAATAATATAAATAAATAACATTAAAGAAACAATCTCAACCAAAATCCTACTACATTTATAGCGGAGCATCACACAAACGTTTCACTATACTAATCAGTCACTTATTACACAACTACTTTAGAAATTTTTTTATCAGCAAAATTACTTTGAAAAATATTTCAACCCCAAAAGAAAATCTAATAGCTAAGGGTCTCAATCCACCAAACCACATGAAAAAATGTTTAGCTAGCTAGTGGGTCTGATGCAAAGTTCTTGCTATGTGAAGACCATTGAAAAAAAATCATTGACTTCAAATTTTTGATGATTGTATGTTAAGTCTAGGGATGTCAACGGGGCAGATAGGATACAAGTAGTAGCTCCTCCGTATTCTATTCACTGGATAAATATTTGTCCCGTACCCATACCGATTTCTGTGCGAGTCAAAAAAATTTCATCAAAATTGACACTATGATTATGTTAATTACACCAACAAAGCAAATCATTTTTCTTTGCAACTTCAATTTTGATGAAAAAATCTTGATCCATTTCAAGAAATTTAACAAAAAAGAACAAAATTGTATCAAATTTTCAAAAAATTGGAACAGAATTAAAAAAAAAAGAGCTAGAGGACCAACTTAATTTTTTGTGAACAGGAATAGAGACAAAAAAATAGTAATTAAACCTAAAATAATTTTTATATAAACAACTAAAAATATTATATTTTTTATGATGATAAAAAATAATAAAATTAAATATAAATACTTTTTATAATTTTAATGTAATTGATTTTTATTTATTATGATTATGTGTAAAAAACCAGTCAAATTGAAAAAAAAATTAAATTATTAACAAATGGTTACTTAAAAGATTAATAAAATAATTATTTTAATTTTAAAAAATTATTTAAAAGGTAAAATAAAAAAATAAATGTGAACATAAATAGAGAATATTTTCTTTATGTATAAATATAGATATTTAAAATATCAAAATATATAAAATATATTAAAAATACATAATTTTTTTAAAAGAAATATTTAAAATTGTATATTAAATTATAAAAATATAAAAATATTTGGAACCCCGGTCACTCATGTGTCTATATAAAAATCCGTCCCTATCGATATATATTATCAGATTGAGGAGTGTATACTAGATTATCCAATTCGGTATTTACAATTACATGCCAGATGAGATAATCTGATATATACTTTGAATCCGGTAATGCATATTAGATTCACTAATCCAAAATTTTAGTTTTGAATTGGACAATCTGAAATTCACCATGTTGATAGTTTTGTGAAGATGATAAAAATGAAAATGGTGATGGGCTAAGATGATGGAGATGGCAGCTGAAGGCCAAGACAGGTCCATGAGGAAATAAATTTAGGGTTTTTAATATATTTTGTTGAGAGGTAAGATGAGAATAAAATATTTTATTGGGGTGCAGGAAGAAGAAAGAGGTGCTGGAAGAAATGCTCAAAATCGTGTAAATTTATTTTTCTTATAATTTTAATTACTTACAATTAGTTTATATAAATTCTTTGATTTGAGTCTCATCAAAATGTCAATTCAATTAAGTGGAAATGTGTCAGAGGTTTTACATATAATTTATTTGTATAATTTAAAAAAGTAAATATATTAAATATTTAAATATAAGTGGAAAACTAAATGTATAAAATATATCAAAAGTCTCACTTTAATATTTCTTTGTAAATATTTTATATGTTTACTTCACGAATCTACGTAATCAGATGTACTTCAGAACTTTATTTTACTTTGTTAATTGTAAGATATAAATTTTTTGGATGAGGCTCACCCACCATAAATAAAGTATGTGCAAGTGAGTTCGTGAGAGAAGAAACTGCTTCATAGCAATTATATTCTAAATGAATTACTCAAAAAGAAGTGAGTGGTGACTCAAAAACTAAATTAATTAAGTACGAATAGCAAATCCCAGACAAAATACCACCTAATACTCTGAAGTTTCTATTTCAAAATTCGGATTTCCCAAAGCAATAATTTCTAATTAACGAGTGAAATGCTTGTTAAACATAGAATTCCCAGACAATTTCATAAACAACTAATATTTTCTTGTCATTCTATAGTTCTATTCTTCATCGCCAATTAAGTAAGTTGAAAAGCGACACTTAGCACATGTGCACTCTGCAATATGCTACCCTAATTTTCATTGCCATCTCTCTCTTCTCTATTTTTATAAGGAAAACTAAATTATTGAATTAATTAAGTTGAAAAAAAAAATGTCACCAAGTAAGTCAAGAAGTCTCTCCTTAAAAAATACGTCAAAAAGTCTTATTTTAATACACACTTATTACTGACATTAAAAAAAAATACTAAATATAAGACCTTAAAAAAAGAATACAAAATATTAGTCTTCGTTTACAAGACCCAAAATATATTCCTTTTAAACTAGATCTACTTGTACAACATATAATAATTTCTAAAACTAAAAATAAGGATGAATTATCTTTGTCCAAAAAATGATTAATTGAAATTCATGCAAATTACTTAGTTATGTTTCATATGGAAATCATTTGAATTATATATCAGTCACAGAGTTGTCGTTAATTGATAGTTATATATTGGTGTTATAAATGAATTTTATCTGGTTAAGAATCTAGATGTTATTATTTATGGTGTCCTATTCATAACATGCTTTTTTTCTTTTTTACAAGAATGTCATTCTCATTAATAGTTTACAGGTTTCCAACAATAACTACATTCCCTATATAATAGTTTTGAGACAAATCCTAATTTTGTAATGTCTAAAGAAGTTCGTTTTGCATATAAATTAAAATTAATTAGTTTCTAAATAAATTAATATGTCTGATGAAATGGAAGATTCTAATACTAAATATAATGATAAGTCAGTTCAAACTACAAAGAAACATGATAGAGATATTTCAAAAGAAAGTTAATACTAAATCTTTAAAATAAGAACTTCTAAAATATATGAGTTTTAAAAGTATATGGAATTCAAATTATAGAAGGATTTTCGTGAAGGAAATTATGTTTTTACTTTAGTTTATTCATAATAGTTTTTTTTCCTATTTGTGTGATGTAATTTTATTATGTGTTTGATGTGATTTCTATGTTTTTTTTTCTTTTTTTTTCCTATTTAATAAAATCTTCACATATGGTGTTTAGCATAAGCTTATTTAAAAAAGAGAAAAAAAGAAAAATATAGCTACACATATGTATGTAGTGACGGAGCTTCTATGGAGTTGGGAGGGGCCTTGGCATCCCCAAATATTTTTTATTTTTTTAAATTATATATATATTTTTGAAATTTTTAAGAATTTTAATTTTTTTTTTAAATTATAGATAGTGTATTTTAGAAATTGAAGAAAATTATATTATATATTTTTTATTTTTTTTATAAAATAAAATATTTAATACTAATAAATCATAAATCATAAAATCAAATATAACAAAGAATACAAATATTTATGTTTAATTATTTTTTTTATCTATGTTTTCATCTAAAAATATCAAATTGTAACTAAACAATTGAAATCAAATTGAGACTAAAGAAAATGTGAAGACCTTAATATTTTTGGAGATAGTAACCAAAAGAGTAATTAAACAAAATATTTAATAAGATATTTTTTATTTTCTTTCTCATTGCCTTTTTAATTTTTCACTCTCGTATTTTTTTTTTTGTTTTTGAAGGAAAAATAAAGTTATATATATATATATATATATATATATATTTATTTATTTATTATTTTTGCTCTTATTTCTTATTTGTTTCTTTTCTTTCTCGAATAACAAGATGTAACTCTCTCATCTTACTTGATAATAAAATATTATTTTAATAGTTATTAAAATTATTTTTTTTTTCTCATGAGTATCTTGTATATTCATTTTTTATTATTATAGAAGTAAAGAATAATGTATTATGTGTTTTTTCATAACCGATTTTTAATTATGACTTGACTACCATATATTTCTCTTTTAATAATTATGTCTCTCAATGTTTTACTAGATTATAACAAATTATTTTTTAATATATTTAAAAAAAATTATATTGATGAAGAATAAAATAATAAATGTTTTTTTAAAAGTGATAAAAGAAAAACTACGATGAAAAACAACATAGATTCTACTTCTTCACGTATTTTAAAAAATTATACTAATGATTCGATTTGATGATTCAATTGTTCAGTTACATAAGTTATTTTTTGAAAACATTATACTAATGATTCAATCAAAATCAAATAATCATATTATTTTGGCTCCTCCAACATTCTTAATCAAGATCCGCCACTATATGTATGTGCATATATACGTAGCTAGTGAAGGATACAGATTAGAAGAATAGAAGAATAGGATGCTAGCATTGAAGGCTATTTTAAAATGTCTTTTATACAAAGTAAGTAAGCTTCTGCAATTTTATCATTTTTATTAAGAAGATATTATAGTGTGAGAGATTACAAATCTGATTTTTTAATCAGAAAAACAAAGATGATTTAAATAAGACAAATGATTTTTCCTCATTCATAAAAAATGTAAAACAATAGAAATGATATTTTAATAAAGAGAATTTTAACAAACTTCGACAATCCTTTATCATTTTCCGATTAAAGTGAAAAAATTTAAAAAGTATATAAAAAATAAAAATTAGATTTAATTAGTTGAAACATACTCAGTTTCGTTCCAAAGTTTCAAAATGTTACCCATTTTTACCTTTGTGTTAATTTAGTACCTAAAAATTTAGTACTCAACTTTGGGTTATAAATTGACACAAACATAAAAGATTGCATTAATGCAAATTAACAAATTTAGATACTAAATTAATACAAACGTAAAAGTGTGTATCATTTTGAAATTTTGGAACAAAACTGGGTATAATCCGACTAATTAAATCTAAAAATTAAAATTATAATACCTTAGTGTAGAAAACAAATTTTGTCAAAAAAAAGTTTGTTATCAAATATAAAATTTTGATATTTAAATAAAAGTAAATTGTCACGCTATGTATACTTTATGTCTTCTCTTAGAAAACCAACTAATACGAAACCTATAAATTTTTAAAAATAACTCTTTTAATTGACCATTTTAGGTAAAAATAAAAGACGCGATTCTAGTTCCATCAAATTCCCATTGAAGGTATCCATCAGAGAAAAAATGGTACTATATCACCTCCCAACCAAGGTGCATCGATTATGCAGCAGACTTGAGTGGCCATGGTTAATTTGTAGGGAAGTTGGAGTTGACACATTATAATTGAGAAGCTTGTCATTGTGTGTACCTAATTCATGCATACAGAAGAAGAAACAAAAATTGCGTTGCAAGGTCCAATGAGTTTTGTTGGGATAATATTCTCCTTGTGAATATAAAAAAGCAAAGCATAATATCACAGCCTATTCTTTAAAGAGATTGATTCTGGAGTAGGTGGCAGATTTTGGAGGGATTTAGGAAAGAGTGAGGAAAAGAAAAAAGGTGAGACAGAATGTAAGCAAATGGATTTATGCGCGAGGGAATAAGGATACCAACCATTGCAACAAATCTGATGAAGATGAGAATAATACAAAGTAAAAGGGAATCAATGTTGGGATGTATCTGACTTTATATGCCTTTGAAACGCTCAAACATGTTTTATATATTCCTAACTTTACTCATATGTCAGTCAGGTACTGAATAGGAAAACGAGCTCACAATATTCCATGCAGTTCTTAGTAGGATCCTTCACCCTCAAACCCCACATGCATGCACTCATCTCAATGCTCCAACCATCAAATTTACACACACAATCAATAATTCTTTTATGCTCTGTTCAAACCTATCTACCAACTTAGGCCCCACATAATCAGTACAAGAAGCATGCATCAATGGTAAATATATATGTTCATTGCATGCATATGGAAAGCTTCTTCCAGCAACATACAAGAAAATTTGTGGTATAAAACCTGGAAGTTGACACTATAATTTTAAGTAGTGTTTCCACAAGCAAATAATAATGAGTTATCTCACTGGGAAAAACCTGCTTGCGTGAGTTCTGCCAATTAAAAATGTAAATAGAACTAATCTTTGTGACCTGATTTGTGGCTCAAGACAGATTTTCTATGTGGCATAAAAGCAAAGAAATGAAATTAAACTACAGGGTGCAACCTAACCTAAGTTGATTATCTAGTTACAAAAAATGTTTCATATTACTTAATATACACTGCTAAAATAGGTTCTACAATCACATGAATCTTGTATATATGTTATGTTCCTACTAAAAAATGATATAGAACCGCAATGTTTCTCAGATGCTTTTAATTGATCCTAGTAAAAATCGATGCAAACATCAGTTATATATATAATTGCACTCTTTGATGAGCTAGCTTGGTTTAGATTGCCATATTGTTATTATCACACATCCAATCAAACATGAAAATATTCCTTACATGGTATCAAAAGAAATAAACAAGAAACAAGAGGGAAATCAGAAAAGAGTAAAATTATATTTATTAACAACTTCAAATGTTTTACTATACCTCGGACCTATAACCAAGCCTTAGCTCCAGATCTAGCTCTTCTATAGAGCTAGGGCTAAAATCAAACATCTCTGACTGCACATGATCCTTATCAACTGAACATGGTTTGGGAAAGAATGGAATGGATGAAGTGTCTGATTTTCTCTTCTTGAAACTTGTATCTGTCTCTTTATTCTCAAACTCCACAACTGGGTGAGCTTGACTCATAAACAAGTTCATGCTCATAGCCACCTCAGTTTTACCCTTATCACCCTCACTCCTACACCCAGAATCCAATCCCTGCAACTTTTTCTCAACACTAGCTTCAAGATCGAGCCTACTCGAACAAAATCTGAAGTCATCGGTTAAATTTGGCCAGGATTTGGAAGAAAGAGAAGGGGAAGACTCATGACATCCTTTGAAAATTGAAGAGTTATTGTACAGCGGAATCTGGGGTTTCTCTCTGCATCTCTTGTTAACTGATGTGCCTAAAACTTTGGAAGGTGGAGCAACAACATGAGAATAAGGATCAGAATTAGGGTTAGTGTTATGAGCCAATCCACTGATAGAAGGTGGGTATAAGTAACCCAATGAAGTGAAAGAAATTTGAACCGAATTCTGGGCTTGTGTTTTCTCAATATCATCATTGAGGATTTCATTCTGAGGGCTATATGGTTGCTTTAGTCTTGCTCTATCTCTTCTATGAACATTCATGTGGCCTCCTAAAGCCTGTGCTGACCTAAATTCCCTTGTGCAAAAGGTACAAGAATATGATCGTGGTGGCCACACGCAACCAGACCAAGCTGCATCTTTAGCAAAGGCTTGTTCTTCCCATGAGTGGTCATCATAGGAAGGGTAATTAGTAGAAGAACCATGAAGATTAGAGCTCATAGAGTACTTTCTCTTACTCCTGATCAAACATTGACCCTCCTCCATTGTTCACCTCGATTCAGGAAAAGGAAAAGCGAAGGGAATTTTGAGATTGTAGATATGGGAATTGAAAGCTACATGAGTCTACACTGTGGGAGGAGCTTGAGATAGATGAGGAGAGAGAGTATTTTGGAAGGTGAAGTAGTTGGTACTCTACCTTGAAGGTCTCGGAGTTTAGCTAATATTTTTTTTGTTTTATGGTATATTTTATGGTTGGCTTCCAACACAGTTAATCACACATTTGTATGAATACTCCAAGTTCCCGTTTTCCTGCATTTTCTGTGTGAGAGAATGCGATGCAGCGATGACTAGAAAATTATTCTTGTGGGTCCTTAAATTAGTTGTGTGAGATGGCCACAGATTATTACAGACTCAAATCAAGAAATCTGACTGAAATATCCTCTTTTGATGCAGCAATGACTAGAAAATTATTCTTCTGCCGTTTGGTCTTTTGTGATACTTCTAGTCAAATTATTGTTATTATTATTTGAGCGGAAAACAAACTTTATAATTGAGCAATGTACTCTTTTTATCCAACTAAAAAAATATATCTGGGTGTTGATTATAAATGTAAATAAATTCTAATTAATTTTATCATATACTTAATAAGAGTGTTTCTAAAATTTCCCTCGTTTATGTTTTATTTTCAAATTTTTTTAATATCAAATTCTAAGAAAGAATATTTTAGATAAAGGATTGTTTTCCAAATAAATTAGTACTTCTGCTCGTTTTATATTTGAAAATATAGTGCGAATATGAAAGTTAAATTAAGTCAAAACTATATCAGAATAAGATTCAAATATAAAATCAGTGTATCACTTAAATTTCTAGTGTGAAACACGAGATCCAAAGCCTTAAGCATAAAGTAAAGGGTGATTAATTAAAAGATTTGTAGCCAATTTTATCAAGTATAAGAGAAACTAGTTATTGTGTATATGATCACTAATAGTAACAAGGAAGTGGGGACCAGGAAAAAAAAAGGTTATGGAAGGTCTCAATGATGCATGAATCCCAAAAGGTTAATACCAAAAGGTAAATTTTAATGGTGGACAGATCTAAGGAATAATTTTGGATTTATAAAAGAAACTAGTTCGATAAGAATCTAAAATGGAATATCGGATTAAGAATTACGATAAACTTTTGAAAAGATAGATGGCATGATGAAATCACTCGTGCCATATCCTAAAGTATATGACAATTCAAATATGAAACAAACAACTTTAGACGAGTTAGGACAATTGAATGAAATCAAGTGAAAATGGAACATGAGTTGGAAATGGTTTGAATATGGGAAAAACCATAAGTACATACACTAATGTGAGAACTTTCTACAATCTTTCTAAGTAAGGAAATGGAGACACTTGGATATGGGATGGTAAAGATGATATGTCTTACATTGTTAAAGATGCTAATTTGAAGTTGCATAACAATTATAATTGGGAAGATACAACACTATTTATGACATTACTAATTGTGAAGGTACTACCATCTCTCCAATATTTTGTTTGAAAAGTTACACTAAATAGAATTGCTAATAAGAAATACCTAAGATAGAGAGGATGCAATTTGTACAATGATTTATGTGTTATGTGTGTGGAGAGAGCAAGGAAACTATTTTTTTGGTATAACATAGTGCCTAGAGTATGCAATATGTGTGATATATGGGTAGAAGTGAGTAATGTATACCATAATTAGGTAAAAACACATTTCAACACTTTTACCTCACGAAGTTAAATCAAAATGAAAATATGATTTGGAGGAGGATATCGATAGCAATTATAGAGAGTATATGGAACCAAAGAAATAATATTTTGTGTCAAGACTGATGTAGAAAAAATCTTATGTACGATCCAAATGAGAATTCGGGCATGGGTATGGAGCAAAAATCAAAAGGTAATTTTTTTCATATTTTAATTAGTATTAGAACATTGTTGTAAGATGCTTAGAAAAAAATATAAAAATAGATAACTTGTCCAAATTAGGTTGTAAGAAGATGTGAATGCACATTTAGAACAAAGACAATGAACAAAGAAGAAAACTTGGCATAATAGGGTACTGAATTGATCGAAAGGGAGGATAAAACATAACAAGCCAAAACTATTTAGATTCACATGAGCCAGGTCGAGCTTCAAATTTTTTAAGCTCACTAATAAAGTGGGCTAGGTTGAGTTGACTCATTAAGTGATCAACCCATGGTGGACTCGACTGGGTCGGGTCGGATGACCCATTTTGATAGCTCTAATGACATATCACAATAGACACAATAACCTCCTAGAGTGCATATCAATGTTCACACCATATACACTTTGTGTTCTATAACCGGCATCATCACAGGGTGAAAGACCAATCTACAAGGCAATCAAACCAAACTTAAAAGTAAGCTTGAAAGATATCATGGTTTTATGGCAACTCGGTTTGAATCTAGTTCAATATAATGCTTTTTTAGGTAAAGCAGACCATAACTTACCACAGGTTGAAGGACCTTTCTCATCAATGATTGATTTACTTTAAATATTCTATCATGTAGAAGGTCATGTTTGAAGGACATATGCTAGGGATATTTTGAATTGAATTGTAAAAGTATTATAGTATACTATGGAGACCTAATGTTGGAAAAAAACTATATACAATTTGCATAGAAGTTGAAACACCCAAAATACTTATATATATATATATAGATATATATATATATATATATCTATATATATATATATATATATATATATATATATATATATATATATATATATATATATATATATATATAGAGAGAGAGAGGGATAATTAGATAGATATAGATATATACACACTCTTTTTTTTCTATTTTCTAATTGTTTGGCTTATCATGAGCACACTCACATCTTCAAGATGCTTTTCCTATGTGTGCAGTAATGTTCAAATGATGTATTTCAATTAAATATTTTTTATATTGCACATTTAAATATTTCTACTACTTCTTAATATTTTTATTTATTGTATTTTTTCATACGAGAATATTTAACTCTCAATTTAAATGTTCAATGGAATAAACATTTCATTTACTGAGTAATATAAAAAAACTTATATTCTTTATTCTTATTATTAATTTTTGTTTTATTTGAATGACTCTTTTGTTTTTGTTAAAACAATTTTATTATCTTTAAACAGTTCGACCAGTTTGATATTTTAAAAATTTTCTTAAATCTCGAAGGTATTTTTTGTATTTTTCTATTTCATTTAATGCTCTATCGAATTATTTCTAAGACACACATTTGATTGTTTTTATTTATATTTTTAATAAACTTTATTTTTATCATGACTTTTGTATTTTTTATAGGGTTAAATATGTTTTTGGTCCCTCAAGTTTCAGCAATTTTTGGAATTAGTCCCTCATCAAAACTTTATACCAATTTAGTCCTTCATCTTTCAAAATGCGTGAATTTAGTCCTTTTAACCAAATTTTGTTAAGTTTATCTGATGTTTCAAGCACATTTCATAATAGTATTTGAGTTAACATTGAAGCAAAAATGTGTCAAACAGTGTAAATAATTTAAATACTATCATGAAATGCGTTTGAAACCTCAAATAAATTTAACAAAATTTGGTTTAAAGGACTAAATTCACGCATTTTGAAAGATGAAGGACTAAATTGGTCAAAAGTTTTGATGAGGGACTAATTCTAAATTTCGCTGAAACTTGAGGGACCAAAAACATATTTAACCCTTTTTTATATAATTATTTTTATTTTCTAATTCATTATCACAAGTATAATTTTATCATTGCAATTGTATAAATATTTCTTTTACTATAATATAATATTAATGTGATTTTCATTAATTTTTTTTATCATTATCCAACACATACTAAAGTTCAAAAATGGTAGATATATGTTAAATTTAAATTATTATTATTTTAATCTTTGTTATTTGTGTAATTTTATTCAAGTGATGTATTTTAATTTTTATTATGTATAAAAAAAAGATTTGATTAGAATTTAAAGAATAAAAGTAAAGAAACATTTAAATTATTTTTAATTTGAATATCTATTTTTCTTTTATAATTTTTGAAAAATATTTTTAAAATTTATTAACTAAGTTTCATTACCGTTTGTAAATTTAATAATGTTTTGATTCTCGTAAATTTTTAATTGATATTTTAATTTGAAATGTATACAATTTATAATTTTTTTCTTAAATATTATATATTCTTTTGGTATTGAATATTTAATAATATTATATTTTATTATTTTATTATTTATAAAAAATATTTAATTAATATTGGAATAATAAAAAAAAATACATACATGAATACAATAATATAACAATTTTCCAGTGAGAATGAGGATGTATAAAAAAAAAACTTGATACCTGTTATCTTTTAAGTACGAGGATGATGATGCATTTATTCTTTGATAATAATAATGGGATAACTCATTTTGTTATGTCTTGTCATTCCTATCTTGGTTGTGTGAAAAAGTAAAGAAATCATTGGCTTCCAAGTGGACCAAGTGGAACAAGATGCAGTATGTCAATTTTCTTTCGTAGGAACTTCTACAAGAAAAGCAAAATAAAAATATATACGCTAAATAAGTTTTTTAACAAATTAAGATTAGTTAATGTATAAACTAAAAAGTATTTTGAAAGCTAAATGAGAAATGCAAAGAAAATATTTTGTATACACACTAGTTGCACACACCCTTAACTTCCTGGTACATATTGGTTTATTAAGAAAAACATGTTTAAATCCTAATAAGTATTAATGACGACATATACCAACAAACAAGAATTTATTATAAATATATATATATATATATATATATATATATATATATATATATATATATATATATATATATATATATATATATATATGTCATCGCGTGGTCCAAAGATTGAGAAGGATGAGACATCTCTACTTTCTAGGAAATGATATTTGGATTATAAGAAGAGAACATCTTGATGTTATAAAGATCACTTTATGTGAATTGAAAATTTCAAATTGGATACAAGGTTAGTGCGAAAACACACCAAGTTTTTTCATTAAAAAATAATTGAATAATTACCCAATCACGACAATTTATAATATAATTAACTTTGTGTTTAAGAAGAGGACGAATAGTATAATTTTCGATCTGTATTCTTCCTGCTCAGTTAAGACGAATATTTGCGTTACATTATATTCTCCATGTGTAACCAATTACAAAAGACGCAAACCTGCTACTGCACTGCATAAATTATATTTTTCTTTTGTATGTTTTCTCTCATTATTCTATTTTTTACCACAGATCTTATCTGCATGATTAAAATATTCGCTCTAAATATTTCTGTAGTTTGTAGTTTATAAATTATAATATCTTCGTTACCTTTTTCTTAATCCCCATCCCATTAGAATTGAGGGAAGAAAGTGTATTATTAACTGTAATTAAGAATATTTATGGCTTGAATTCATTTGATTAGGTGCCACATAATGACAACGGTTGTAGGATTTCAACCTGGATGATTTAGGAATAGTAAGATTTGATTTGAATCGCCAAACACCTGATGGTCCAAATTTGCTTGTCATTCTTATTCTCGATTTATGTATGCACTTGTACATATTTCAAATATTAACTAATTCTTTTTAAAGAAATAAAAGTTAGAGTA
>Ga0214544_1001593_pt1 | contig 47558 bp, 24 predicted proteins | sample CNSS3metaG_FD_160074 | JGI IMG/M metagenome (GOLD analysis project Ga0214544, IMG submission 160074) | Root nodule microbial communities from cowpea collected in UCLA plant growth center, Los Angeles, California, USA - CNSS3 | ecosystem: Host-associated > Plants > Roots > Nodule | place: USA...
CGAGGCCAAAAAGAGCCCATATGGCCTCGGGTGCAGCCAAAACCGAGGCAAAAGGCAGGGTCTATGGCCTCGGGTGCTTGGAAAACCGAGGCAGAAGCGCCCTCTATGGCTTCGGTTCTTAACCGAGACCAAAAGCTATGACCTTTTGGCCTCGCCCCAATATGCTTCGGTTCCCGAACCGGTGCAGAATATTAAAAACAACCGCTGCCAAAGGCCCTTCCTGCACTGGTGCTTATTGTAGAGATCCTACCACACAAATAAACATTATCACGAAAAAATAATTCGCAGGTGCTAGATAGTAAAAGGTAGTCCTAAAGAATACACAAAAAATTATGTGGTTCAATTGAAGTGAACTTCAATTTATGTTTACAAAAGAATTCACTATATACAGATATTACAACTTCACATAGTTTCTCTCTCAACAAACTCTCTCTTAGATATAACTCTCGGACATTAATTTCTACTAAAGCTACAATGTTTTATTTTTAGAGCAAAGACCGTTATAACTCAACACGTAAAACACATTTAAACAGACGACGAAGAAATTAATGTAAACAATACTTTTTATTAAATAACATATAATAGACTCTAGACAATTTCATCATCTAGGATTTAGAAGGTGCTAAGAGACTCGATGGTCTTCTAAATTCATCTCTGCATATTAACATTAGATGATCTAGCACTAATGAGATAGTCTAAGAGTCTTTGATCTTGACTGAATCATTATTCACAATTCCCAATATGGTTTGTACTTCATGATTGTAGACCTCTTCCTCTTTCATTGCATTGTATATTCATATTCCTACTCTTATAATTTCAGTTTGTCATTTTGCACACCGAAAGCTTACTACACTATGACCTCATATTTTTCTGTTGGTTTCTCTACCACACAATAAATAACATAACTATGAAAATCCAATTTGTCGAAACCCCATTTCTAAAATGATATCATGGTTGACTATATTATATGCATGCATGTTTTTTGTTGATATGTTAATCATAGCATAGCTTCTGCAATTGTTAATGATATGATGCTAGAAGCCTAAAACACTGCAAATAATAATTCACCCAAACACCCTAAGCAAATGCATGCAACATGAGTACTGTGTCCTAATTAGTAGGTTTCTCTGAGATTGTTTTCTTGTCTTGCTTCTGCATTATGAGTCATTAAGTGGAGCCATGATCATTCTCTTAATCATAAGGAACTGATTTAGCTTTTTGGTGACTTGATCCACGTTATAGCATGCACATATATATACAGTGTTGGATTCCAATAAGTATTACACCAAATATTTTATATAGCAGTTTTTATATTGCATTCATCAATAACACATTAAAGTCCAACTCAAATTGGTAAAGTTTTGTGCAAAAATAATCTAAAACGCGTTTTGTTTGGTTTAGAGTTTACAAAGTTCTAAACTATGATTAGGTGAAAGCTTCTCTCTCTGTCTCTCTCTCTCTCGTAGTTTCTTTGTTGAAAACCAAATGTTACTGGTATAATTAGTACACATGCACTTGTCAATTGTTGTCCTTATTTTCTTGCATAGACAGGGATGTGTCACTGTTTGACCATTGAATTTTCAACCAGTCTCACTCATTCCAGAAATTGTGCGATTAATCAATGAATAGAGTATCAAATCCTAATTGAGAAGCCTTCACTGAGTTCATTCAGATAATGGATCGGTAACCCGTGCTACAAAGTTGTGTTCAAATTTGCAATTTCTCTGATTTGGAATAGTGTGTGTGACAATTTTTAGATAGTGGAAGTGGCTTTTGTGTCGGACATGTGTTATCTCATATCTATCAGATTAGCAGAATATTCCAAGATGGATTAAACCATGAAACAAAAACATTTAAAGTGAATAACTTTATATTAAAAACATAAGTTCTTTAACTAGTAAAATGGTCTAGTATAGTATGTCAACACATATTTGAAAAATATCCTAAAATGTATTAAGTTAGTTAGGTTTTAAGCTCAAGTTTGAATCTGATAAACCTTCTGTTGAAAATTGAAATAGTAGGTACTACCATTTTGTAAAAATCTTGCCAAGTAAATGATCTTAAACAAAGTAATACCCTTAAAATTTAGTTCTTATTTGAGTTGAAAAGAAAAATTAAATACATGTGGTCATTTCTAATATAAAGAAGAAAAAATGAATTAGTATATATATGTTTAATTTGAGTTTTAATTAATAGGTAAAGAAGGGAAATGAAAAAAAAAAGTGAATTATTTTAGCAATACAAGCATTGAAAATAATAATCTTCAATAGTTTCGAATTATTAAATTAAAAAAGAAAGTATAATAAATATTTTGTTTTATGAATATTAAAATGAGTGTTGAAGGCAAAACGGTCACTATCTGGGCTCTGACTCTCAAAGAGAAAGAAAAGTGTGGGCAGCCTTGAAGTGGGACCCAAATGTCGTCGCACGCCTGCACGCCGCGTGGGGCCTACTCGCTCAAACTTGTTTTCAATTTCTCATTATTTTATTTACATTCTATTTTCAAAAGAAAACACTTGTCTCTAGAAAACTTTTTTTTCCATCAAGAGATAAAAAGAAAACATTTCTTTCTACGTTTCATCAATTGGATGTGCTGTTAGATTTCAAAAAAGACAATTTGACAAAGTGAACAATTTCAATTGTTGACAAAGGGAACAATGTCAATTGTTGACAAATTTGCTTTAGAAGATAAAGTGAACAATTTCAATTGTTGACAAGAAAATTAATAGTTAATATGACATAATAAATCATGAATTTATTGAATATATAAATTAATTTTATCGATGATTAATTCAACTTACTTAATGTTTATTCACTTTATAGGAATCAAGATCGTAAAGACAAAATATAACAAATGATATGTGAAAAATGTAATTAACGAAAGTAGAACAATTTTTTTTTTGAGAGTCATTGTATTAACAAACTATTGGCGTAATTTTTAAAATGATCAATTAATTCAAAACATATTAAATATAATTTTAAAATAAATAATCTTACCGTAAATAAAAAATTATACTTTATGTGGCAATATAATAAGCACATTTTAATTAATTTGTATGGATTGGGCTATTTGAGAGACTATGTTTGGTTACTCTTTTCAATCCTTGTTTTTCTTATGATATAGGGAAAGTTCTTAATAGAAAAGTTAGCTTTATTCTAAATTCCAATTTACATTTTAAGTGATAAGTTGATTTTGAGTAATGTTAAGATTATTAAATGTATATAATTGTTAATTGAATTTATAATTTTGTAAGGTTGTTGAGTGAGAGTTTTTGTCTATGATTTGATGAATTATGACTCAATTTTTGGTTTTAGAATGAGTTTGATATTTGTTGTTGTTTATAGAAGGAGTATATGTGGTGTGCATTGAGATATGAAATATCTGAAATGAAATATGTAAAATTTACTGATAATTTAAATTATATAAATGAATATGTATCATCATATAATAAAGAAATTGATAGAAATTCACATTATTCAAAGGCAAGGAATTATTTATACTCCTCGATGCAAGCAAGGATTAACCAAACATATACTAATTACTGCATATATTTGATTAATTGATGGTAGACATAAGTAAAAATATATGAATGAAATACTTTATTGAATTAATTGGGTACTATGTTAAAAATAATATTTTTTTCATAAAAAAAGCTAAATTTATACCCAAGTTAAAAATAAAATTTTAAAAAGTTAAATAAATAAATCAAAATAAATCTATTTTCTCGATCCATTCAATTTTATCTTCTTTTTTTCTAAAAACTGTGTTTCCATTATTTGTTTGACCGTTTTCGTCACTCCTCCTCTCGATCTTTTCATTTTTTGAATGAAATATATTAGGTATTATTATAAACTTTTACATCTGAATAATATTGACATTCCAATATTCATGCTAATTTTTTCTATTTTTTATCATTGTCACTGACTCACTTATATCTCGTGCTTCAACTCTTGCACTGCCTGTACACTTATAGTCCTAGGCATATACAAAGTCTATCTAGAGCTCACTATCGTGAAACACACACACACACACGTAAGTAGTCAATAAAACAAATTTATATAGATTTCTCTAAAGATGTTAAAATAAATTCTAATCTGTGAAGTAACTACTCGACTCATTATGGGTTCGGGCTGGATTATATTAAAAAAAATTAACATTTTTAAAAATAAGATGAACTGAACCCAGCTCACTTATGTCACAGGTTAAATGGTTCAAGTTGGGTTGAAGGTGAGTTGACCTACTTAATACACTAACCTTTTTTACAATTAATTTTTTTTTGTTATAATTATTTGCTACTTTTAATTATATAGGTTAAAATTTTCATATTTTTAAATGTTAGAATATTATTAAATAATATTTGAATAGTTTGAATATTTAATTAATTTGTTTGTCAAGTTATATACGTTGATACTTTAATCTTTAACTATTATCTTTATAATAATATTTCGAGAATTAGATGAACTTTTTAATTCTAATATTATAAAAAATAAAAATAAATTAAGTCAATTCACTTTCATTATAATGCAATAAATATATAAAGTAGATTGCAAAAAAAAAATAGTAAGCGAGTTAATTCACTAATCCACCCACCTGTGATTAATTGGACAGGATTGCAAAATTTCTGGCTCACCCCTTTTGGCTTAACTCGTAGTGAATCAACATATTAATTTACTTTGACATCCCTAAATTTCTCAATTCACTCTTTATTCATGGATTACAATATGTGAGTTTTCTTGTTAAAACCCCCTAACCATAAATTTGAAGAAAAAAAAGTTATTATAGTTTATCAATCATTTGTTAACATCAAAATCTATTAAAAAATAAAATAATATAAAACATGGAATATTTCATCTAATCCACGATAAAAATTATACTTTACGAAATATAGATAAATTATACCTATTTCTACACTTTTTTAAGTTTTTTTAATTTTAATTTGAAAATAAATTACTCCATTCCAAAAACAAAAAAACATAACCCATAGAAATGAAATTTAAGTCACAGGTGCAATCTTTCAAAAATAAAAAAGCAGATTCATAAAAGAATATAATGAGTTTACTAACATGCTAAGTATAATATAAGAGTTCATTGAATTAGATAATATTTCATCATGAAAGCGAACAAGTGTGGGGTTAGTTCAATCAAAAGTCATTGTTCAAACCTCAACTCTCCGAAGATTCTCATTACTAATTTTGTTTTTCAATTTTAATTAATTTGCAAATTCTCTCGTCTAAATCAAATCATCTCTAAGTTGTTTTTCATTTGTTTTGTTTTAATCATGGTTAAATATGTTTTAGTCCATTAGCTTTGAAGTACGTAAAATAAATTTAACAAAATTTGGTTTAAAAAACTAAATTCACGCATTTCTAATGTTGGGAGATTAAATTGATTCAAATTTTTGAAAAAGTATTCTCTACTTTGGAATGTGTTTTGTCACGATTTTGTCTTTAAAAGATGTCTCTAAAGATGGAAGGAGAGGATATTTAAACCGTCTTACACCTCGACTTTTAATTTAAGTGATGTGCGTCTATTGATTGCAGTAAAAACACTTATACTTACCTCAAGGTAGTTAAAATCGAGATTATGATTAAGATACTGAGGAATTCATATAATTATAAATAATAACATCAATAGTAGATCTCACCTTTTAAATATATATATATATATATATATATATATATATATATATATATATATATATATATATATATATGTGTGTGTGTGTGTGAAAATAATTATTCGATTTTAGTACGAGTAGAAATTAATCAAATTTTGGAAATTAATCGAATTTTGGCTCTATACCAAATTATGGTGACAAAATTAAAAAAATTATAATTGTATTAAATTTTAATTGGAAATTATTGTGTTACAACTGGCTGGTTGTGTGGCTGACAACACATAAAATAATATAAAATTTTAATTATTCACAAAAAAAGTATGAACAGCTAATGCAACCGAAAAAAAATGATGATTTGAACGATTTTACGATTTTGTTCGACAATTATACCGATCATACTGTATTACGATTATGCGTGAGATCTGACTCATAAATACTATATAAAATCGTAAGATCTTATGATTTTATAATTTAAATCTCGATTTTAACCCTCTTTCCATCTATAAATCTTATTTTTATTTTATTTTTATTATTACGTGAGTAATTCAAGTTTATATTTGAAAATCAATAAAAATTAAAATTAAGTAAAATGGTAACGTAAAGGAAAAACCTACAAACTATTATTAATGTTTTCTTCATATGAATTGACTCGTAACTTGTGTAAAATATCTCAAGTTACTATGTGTACTGGAATAAGAATCCAACATATAATAATGTTTGTTATTTTAAATTTTATTATTATTAACAGTTTCACCACACAACTGCACCCAGTAGACATGAAGCAATAACGAAAGACGAAAGCAGAACCCTTGAACTCTCAACTCCTTTTTCTTTTATGTAATCATATTGTCATTAATCTAATAAATATTATTAGGTCAACAACACGTATATATATGTACTTAATGCAAAATACACTGTTACGCCAGTTAAATCTCGAAAAAGGAGAAGTTAGACTTAAAAAGCATCTTTATGATGTAATTAGGGCGTGCTTAAACATCTTTGCATTACCCAAAACCTGTTTAAACCATATAATGAAGCTGACTTGTTTTCATGATTACCCCAGTGTTCAATTAGGTCATCATCATGTAACAAACTTTACATAGGTCAACGTATTTTTTATTTTAAAACATCAAAAATTAGGTTTATAAAAAACAAAAAAGTTGACTAGTTTAAAGATTAAAGCAACAATACACCACCCAACAAGCTATTTATTGCGATACTTATAAATTTCTTAGTGCTGATTTACTAGTAAATATTACATTGACTTATTTTTAGTTTTTGTACCACTTTTGACCTAGTCATTAAGTCAATGTTTTTTTATTTTAAATTGAAGACTTTTGTTTTTTGCAGTCTACGACACGCAAATTTGTTTTATTAATGTTTTTAAAACATTAAAAACCATATAAAATAGTAAAAGGTTATCTCATTGAATTCTTAGATTTTATAGTTATAAGAGATTTAAAAATGTAATTAAATATGTTTTTTAACACCTGAATTTTCATTAAAAAATATTTATTTTTATCTTAAACTTTAATATATTTTAGTCTTTAAAAATTTAATAAATAGATATAATCTTTTTAATTTAGTTATGTTAAATTTTCTGACATATAAAACATATTTATAATTGACATTAAAACAAAAATACAATAAACATTATAAATAACTTAAATACTAATATAAAACATGTATAATATATCAAAGAAAAATTTAACATAATTTAATTAAAAAATTATATATATATATTTTTTAAATTTGACACTAAAATATATCAAAATTTAAACATAAATAAATTTTAATTTTAACTCAAATTTAAAATATTTAACGGCGGAAAAAAGGTATGATTACTGTTACTGAAATTCACAAGAAGATGCCATCAATGAAGGAAAAAACAAAGGAAGAAAAGTAAACTGGCATTGCAGGAAATAATCATTGGCAAGAGCGTCTTCACCTTTTTCTTTTGTTTGGCATTCTAATTTAAAGGAAAAAACAAAAGCTCATATGGTTATATATTTATACTTTTTCGTCATAGAATATAAATAGGTAATATATGAATAAAAAAGAAAGTAATTTTAATAGTAAAGTAATATTTTATACTTTTAAATGACTAGTTTAGTCATTAACCTTTTTCACAAATCTGTGGTGGCAATATAGATAAATCTGGAGAAGTGGTTTGACAAAAAGTTAACAACACAGTGATGCTTAAAGTACAATTAATAGAATCCTTGGGAAAAAAAAAAGAAAAAAAAAGAAAAAAAAAGGAAATAAAAAAAATGTAACCTAACTCAACAAAAATAGTTAAAAGCAAAACTTCTATAGAATCCTAGAAGAGGCAACCTGGGATGAGTCAGGCCAGTCCAATAATACATGCTTTTTTCAATTATTTTGAAAAACAAAGTACTAGTTATATTTTCAACTTCTATTATGAAAAAGTATACGTGATTTATGATATTTTTATCTTCTTTTTTTTTTTTTGTTAAAAGGGGAAAAAAAGGTTATGCATACCTATGTAAAAATGATTTGTTTTTACAATAATTATCTTTAAAATTATATTTACGTTTCTTATCGATTGATGATATAAAAATTTTTAATTATTAAGCCTCGAAACTATTTTCTTTTTAGTTTGACTGCAAAATAGCATACTCTTGTTTGAGTAGAAAATATTCACAGAAATACTAATAATGACCCTTTTTTTATTAAATTGACAAACAAAACAGCACATCTGTAATATAATAAAAAAAATATGGAAATTATGTGGCAATTAAACCAAAATTTCGTGAAATTAGACCACGGAGAAAAAAAAAATTCAAATCTATTTCTATTAATGAGACTAACTAGTCTATTTTGTAGGATTTGTATTCCAAAAAAAGCTTTGTTTTGTATATAGAAATGTGAACGAATTAACTGTTTGTTGATTTGAAATTGTTTTTAAAATTTACTTCTCGAGTCTTCAATTATTTCTTTTTATCCTTTTGATACTGTGTAAGCTTTTGCTTTTGTATGATTGATTGAGTTTATTTAATTATTATTTACTCTTTTAATATGTCTACTATTTTTACATTAATTATTTATTTTTAACTTTTTAAACATTTTTCAACATTAATTTTATATTTAATTTTAATCAAATAAAAGTACCAACATTTTTCATCACAATTTTTTTGTATAATAAATATTGTTCCGCTTTGTTTAATCAAATCCTACAGTTAGTTTCCCAAAAATTGTTTATGAATGCCAAGTTTTTAAATTCGAAACACAAAATTATAAAAGAGACAAGTTCCCCACTTTTTCTTTTTCTACGTTCCAATATTTATGTTAGAGATCATGAATATAATATCCCTAAATTTTATTTATATACATCATAAAAAGATTATTAAATAATAATTAACTAATTACTAACTATTTGTTGATTCTAAATTTCTAATTCTTAATTAATGACTAATTTAGAATTAATAACAATAATGTAAATGTAATTAAAGTTATTGATCAATTTATATTTTAATTCAAAAATCAATTATAACTTTTAATTAATAATAAAGACTATTTTAGATACCAACAATTTTTAATTTATAAAATAATTTACAACTCAATGAATATAATGATTAATTATTTTTTATGTTTAATTTAGTTGTTATTTAATGATATTTTTTGTAAAAATAATATTTAAATGTTTTCAATAAAATTCACTTTTACTCACAAATTGTAGTTTAGACGGTCAACAACATAAAAAAATAAAAAGAAAAATAAAAATAACTTATAAAATAATGATAATAATAATAATTTTAATTAAGTTTTAAGTAATTCATACATTTTAATGTCTATAATTGAGTCTTTATTAAAAAAATTATCTATATACTCAATTTCTTTTATACTTTTCATTTCATTTTTGTTATTTAATTTATTCGTTAATTGGTTATTTGTCTCACCATTTTAGTTACTTGTATACACATTAAAAAGTGTAAGGTTTTTAAATTAATATAAAATGATATTGTCAAAAAGTAACACATGACTTGTAATGGAGAAGAAGCTATCATCATTGTAAGTAAAAACTCAATTAATCTTTTAATATACAATAAATTGAAAAAGAAAAATAGAGATTCTTAGAAATACTATAATTTAAGAAGAATTTAATTCTTAATTAATGATAATATATAATAAGTAAAAAGCCAAATTGGTTTTCAAAAAAAAAAAAAAATGAAGATGTAATTAAATTCCAGTGTCTTATCAATGACCCGTTTGAATTATGAAAGTGTCAACCATAATCCGGTTAGTCAGTTACTCTTCTCATTCATTCATTCATTCATTTATGCACTTTCTCTCTTCGGCTGCCATTAATATAAATACTGAGAAGTAGCGAACCGTTTTCCATTCATTTTTCTCAAACTCAACCCTCACAACAAAACACAACACCCTTTGAAGAATCTGATGCACTCCTTATAGCACCATACTTTAACACAAAATTTCTAGTTTATAGATACACAGTGGAGGCTCAACCAAACAACATTTCTTGGATTCTTCAACCATGGCAGATGATCAATTTCAGGCAAGTGGAAACTGGTGGGACACAGCAAGAAACGTGAGGTATGAAAGCGGAGCGTCACAGTCATCTTCCTCTGCCATCACCAACATAAACAACTTTGCTTGGCAAGCTTCAGATATGGCGGACATGAAGCCAAGGTCTTCCATGGATTCTTCTTCTGTGGTTTTTCATGACTCACAGAATAAGCTTCAACCCCCAGATTCTACAACTTCCACTGACCCCAACTTGCATATGATGGGTCTGGGCCTGTCATCCCAAGCCATGGATTGGAATCAAGCATCTTTGTTGTAAGTGCATGCAATCTGTGTAAAGTGGAACCCAACCAAACCAACCCACTAAAAAAGAACACATTTTCGTCGCTTTTGTTATATATTTATAACTTTGGAAACTAATATCTTTAAAAATCAGATTTTTAACTGAGTCAAATAACATGGTGTGTGATCTATGTAGCAGGTATCAGAAAAGGCTTTTATTCTTGTTATTTTCAGCATGATATAGAGAATAGAGTAAATGGTTTATCAATCTTCAAGGGATATTTATGTTGTGACTTTGTTGTTGTTGTTGTTGTTGTGTTTGTTCGATGGTGATAGACGAGGGGAGAAGGGTACAGAGAATAGTTTCAGATCGATGTTGCAAGAGAACTTGAGCTCATCAAGAACAAATTTTCAGCAAGAGACTGGGGTGGAGTTGTCTCAGCAAGTTCAGTGGAGGTCAGAGAAGATGTTCTCTGCAGAATCTTCAAGCAATGAGTTCAAGCAAGTGAATAGGGGTTTCTCGTTGGATCAAAGCAAGTTTAGTCCACAATATAGTTCTGGGGACAGCACAGTGACAAGCCAAGGGTTACCCTCTTCTAACTTTCAGATGGATTCCTCAGCCTTATATGGGACCCCTTCAATATTGCAAGGACTATTGGGACCTGATCACAATAACCAACAACAACCTTCTTCCTTTGAGAACCGCTCCATGAGTTTCCCATACCCAACAACATATGGATTAAACTCTAATAATGAGTTAATCCCTTCCTGGTCCAAAGTTCCTCAATTTTTGAGAGGTTCACCTCCAAAACAACCACCCAATAACCAGCTCCATTTCACTAACAACGCACCCTTTTGGAACGCTTCTGAGGCTGCAAACTTCAAAGATGTTCGCTCCAGCTTCTTCCCTTCATTGCAACCCCCCTTCTCTACGCCAAATTTTGAAGTACAGTCAAAGGTATATACTATTGCTATTACTACTACTACAAAACATGAGCACATAGTTTAGAAATATGATGTGTATTAGATATGGTATTAGGGTTTAATTGAAGTACTGCATTGGATGTTGTGTAAAGTAAAGTTTAGATTTAATTGATAGAGGCATGGTTTTAATTTGCAGAATATATCTGAAGTTAGGGAGTCTGGTAATGTGGGAAAGAAAAGTGGGAATGAGCCAGCACCCAAAAGGACCCGTAACGAAACACCATCTCCTATGCCAGCTTTTAAGGTACAATAAGTGCAACTAACCTTTTAACAAGAAGGGAAAAAGCTTTAAACTTTTTATCTTTATCTTTATTTCTTTCCTTTGAATCCATAAACATGGATGTGAACCTGTAATTCTACTTTCTTGCCTCTTAGGTGAGAAAAGAGAAGATGGGGGACAGAATCACTGCACTCCAACAATTGGTGTCGCCTTTCGGAAAGGTGGGCTTCCAATAAAATTTATTAAGTTATGATCATTTCATTTGTGAATTTATATGTGATATATAATAAGTGCGGATAAGGAAAATAAATAAATGATCATAGCAGTTTTGATAATGCTGCTGCTTTATTATTATAGATTATAGATAAAAGATTAAAACTCTGTTGTATATTGTGTCAGACTGATACAGCCTCAGTGCTCTCTGAAGCCATTGAATACATCAAATTCCTCCACGAACAGGTCACTGTAAGTCCCATAACCCATTAAGATATTCCTATTAAAAAACTAGAAATAGTGGCAAGATTTTCATCTTCTAGCTACGTTTTTTCGTTTTTCTTTTTCTGCAGGCCTTAAGTACACCGTATATGAAAAGTGGAGCTCCAATACAGATTCAACAGGTACCATACGTACGTTCATAAAGATACTGCAATTAAGTCTCTTATTTCTTTCTATGAATCTCTAAATGAATATAGTGATAGCTAGTTCTAAATTTCACTTTAGTTAGAATCCTGATATTTTTAACGTCGTTGTTATAGTTTTTCTTCACTCCATTAAGCATTAAAAAGTTTCTCAGTTTGCATGAACTTTGTTTAACAGAAGGTAAACTATTTGTATAACTATTATACTAAATATATAGTGTAAGTATATCAAATTTCTATACAAACAAAGTTATTTAGTTAAACTGTTAATCGAATAATTATAAACATACATATACTTTATCTTTCTTTTCATTATGCATTTGATCTTTACATCTTTCTCCTCTTTTCTTATCTCATATCTATTATGTTTTTCTTCTTTTTTGTTCTTACATGTCTTATATCCATTGTAATGTTGAATCATTGTTATATCATGTGTTTTTGCACAATGCACTCATTGTACAAGACTTTTTTTTGTCTCTCTTCTCTTCAAAAAGAGGGTAAAAAGAAGAAAAAAATGTGAAATAAGCATTACTCTAATAGGAAGGAAAAGGAAAGAGATAGGAAAGGGCGAGTAAGATGGAGATAAGAAAAAAAAAGATGCAGATTTGATTCTGAGGCACTGATGCTGATAACCTTTTTCCAAATTTGGCAAATTATAATGCAATTTTTTGGCTTTTGATGCAGAATTCTGGTAAATGTAAGGAAACTGAGGGACCAAAGCAGGATCTAAGAAGCCGAGGGCTATGCTTGGTGCCTGTTTCGAGCACATTCCCAGTAACTCATGAAACCACAGTGGATTTTTGGACACCAACATTCGGAGGAGCTTCGAGATAGCAATAATAATAAGGGTAAAATGTGTTTTAACTCTGAAATTTTTTGGTGAAAAGTTGTTTTAGTGGATGTTTTTTAAAGAATGATGATTGTGGTCTTTGTGGTTTTATAATTGATGAATTTCATCTTGTTTGTGAAACCTGAGGGATGAAATTCAGCAATTATAAAAGTTAGAAGGACCAAGAGTTTGGAATGAAATTAAAGAAGTTAAAACACATTTTGCCCTAATAATTATAATAATATAGATGGATGGAGAATTGGGACACGGAAGCAATATCCTGCAAGTAGGTAGCTAGGACATGCATGTACCTTGTCACACACCTGGCCAAGTTGGGAATGATATGATGAAAGAAAAGAGAAACAAGAAAGAGGACACGGAAGGCCACATAAATATGTAAAGGTAGTTAGTTCTGGTGGAGAGTGGAAAAGATGTATAAAAAAGAGACGAGGGAAAATGTGTTTGAAAGAGAAAGAAAGGGAAATGACCCTTCAAAAGATAGCCATTGTTGGACCAACTACATTCAGAATTATGCAGTGTTTGGGAAAATATTGGGACCATTGGGAGCAGAATAAGTTGTTGTAATAATTGCAGAATTGTGCTTAGAATAGTGGGATTAATTAAGCATGACAAAAAAAATGCTGAATATACAGAACAAAGTTCTTACTTCCAAGACTAAACAAGAGGGAGAGAAAAATTGTTGTTGTTATAGCAGAGAGATGATGATAAAGGAGCTTTATTATTTGTTGTTGCTATATTGTGAATAGAGCTGGCACTACCTACCTTTAACTCAAGAGAAAAAGGAATTTAATTGAGAGAATCATTGGAGTATAGAACACAAGAGTGAGTGAAGGGATGCGTCATTTGATTGGAAACCTCACTTTTTATTTGTTTATGTCTTTGGAATAAGTAAGTGGAAGTCAGAAGCTGGCCCACACCCCCCCCTTTTAGGGTTTTTTAATTTTTTTCAAATCAAATGTTTTTATTTTTCACAAAGATTAATTAGATATTTATGTGTTGAAGATGCTTTTTCACATGCTTTTGTGCTTTATACCGAATGGCCACATACATGGCCTTCCATTGGAAGTATGTGTACAAAGAAGACCAAATTCATAAATATTTATATCCTCTTCGGACTTCTGGATTAGGACTCATAGCTCCTCTCATTTGTGCCTGTCATTATCTACTTCTTCTTTCTACCAAAAATCAACACCACCCCCCAAAATTTCAAAATCAATATTTATGTGTACCTTAGGTTTAAAGAGAAAGGACATTTTCTACTTAGAATCACCCCTAAAGCTTCGCTCGTTAGGGCCTGTTCGTTCTATTTTATAATCAATTCTTTTCATTACCTACACTTCCTAATATAAAACCTATATCTAAAATGAATTTAAACACACATATTCCACACTCTAATTAATCTTAATTATTCAAATCAATCATCTCTAACTTTCAACCAAAACAGGAGCTTAGTTTAGCTGATCTGTCATAATATTGTTTGTCCACTGCACTTTTTTACTCATAAATTTAATCTACAGATAACCAAGTGTTATTCTTCCTTTTCTTGTATTATATTTAGGAAAACAATGACAAAATAGCAGAAAAAGAGAATATGATACCATTGTCTTGAGATTTAAAATCTGCATGATTGGTATATCTTTAAACCCAGCAACTTTTTTTAGGGTTCTGCAGCTATTGGCCACAGATATTTCAAATGGTACCCTTCTGATTAGAACTACTTAACTAAATAATCTTACTTTCTACCTTCTCATAGAACATGCAAAGAAGGAGCATCATAGCATTTTAATCTTTGTCATAGTAAACTAATTAAGTTGATTAATATTAGCCTATGCAACTCCACACAACATTTTTTATAAGCCTTAATTACTTTCAACAAAATCTGTCTCCATTATGCGATTCATTTGCTTCTTCTTTGGCTGTATAGTATTCCAATGAAGGAATAACAGAAATAATTTTTTAGCAGTATATTATTTTGCACCTTTTTTTGCTTTAACGGAAAAGAAAATTCGTTTAATTGTTTATAATAGTATATGTCGCATAATTCTGTAACATGATTGATAATCAACGAAAGTCATTGATACCAAAGTTTGTGTATAGATAGATACAAAGGGAAGGAATATAATCATCAAATTATTTTAGCGTATGTATGTATATATCAACAACTGTCTAAGGATTCCACAATTTTATGAAAATGATTACGTTGGTTTTGAAAATTGTAGAAGCAAAGAAGAGAATGTGCTTAATTATGTGTAACATATTGCATGATTAGAGTGCATAATATGACATGAGTTGTGTAAGATTCCATTCCAAGTTTATTTTCTGCGCGTCATGTGTAAATGTCAGGTTTGTTCATCATGCTTGAAAACGACCGTGTCATCGGAATCCAAAAAAAATGAAGTTGCTGCTGAAATTCATGAGTGTGGCTAGGTTAGCTAGTTGAGAAAAGATATGAGGGCAGACACTTTTTGTCATGAAATGATGGAACAAGATGCTGCAAAGCCAGAATTAGAAACCCCTTGATGCATACTAATGATATAGCAAGGGAAAAAGAAAATTAGAGCAAACTGGACCAAAACTGAAACACCAAAATTATCTCACGTCACACTGGATTTCATTCACAACAAAGAGAAAGGACCACATCAATGTTCTTCTTTCGTTAGAATATTTTTTTTTCCTGTGTAGCATGATACTAACACGACATTTAACACGATATGGATATGGACTTTTTGATACGTATAATTCTCAAAATGTAGGATACGTATTAGATTATCATGAATTATTTAAATTAACAATCTAAGATTCATGTACTCAAAATCATATATAGTCTAAATATTCGTGATTATATAAGTTTTGTTCTTTATTTTATCAAAAAATTATATCATAAATTTGAGTTTTTAAAAAATCCTTGCATCTGTCTTTGTTAACATAATGTTGAAACGATGACAAAATTATGTTAGAAACAAAAGAATATCTTTTGAATTGAACACTTTATCTATACATGTCCATAAAAGACGGATCCCAGCTTCATAGATTCTTTCAATACATTACTCATAATTATTTTTTTTTCTGTATTAATCACCTATTTTATATATTTATTTCAATCTAATGCATAACTACTATTTTTATTTTGTGGTAAAGGAACTAAGAAATCAATGAAAATGGAACTGAGAATTAGTGGGGGATGGGATAAGATGCCAATTTAAACGTCGTAATCTCATCAAATCGCTTTCAACAAAGAATTTAAGATGGCTAATTTATCTTTAGTGTAACCCAAACCGACAAGATATTTATTATAATGTACTATACTCTGGCATAAAGATATATCAAACGAACAAAAAGAACTTTTTTAACGCGAATTTGAGAAAAATATATATCGAGGTGTAATTGTTTGCTTTGAATTGGTAACTTTGGTATTACCCATACACACTGCTACTTTTCTGATCTCTTGGCATGAACAAATTGTTTGTTGTGGCCATAGATTCATATTAATTTTTTCACGGATACTTAATCATTTACAAGAGAATAATAAAGCCGATTTTGAACTCAAACTTGTTGCAATATTTATGTGCTTAATGGGGTAATACAAAAGATGGGAACAAATATTGTTTAGCCTAACACGAAAGAACAAGACTGAAAGACAGACAAACTTTCATCATTCAACAAATTCCAACATCCACTGCAACATGCAACATGCAACACGCATACAAAGCATTTCCTTTACGATAATGTAAAGAAACAAAAAATTACTTGCAAGCACAGAAAAATAAAGCTCAATATATTCCAAGACTAAAAAATGGGTGATGATTTTCAAGCAATACTTTGGTATGGTTTAACAATAGTGGTAGTATGTCTATATATGAAGGCATTATTAAGCAGCTTGCTTGAGCTTCTTTGTGATGGCTGCAATGTACTTCCCTTGATGAAATGCTTGCTCCAACTCAAGCTCAGTTGGCTGTCGTGATCCGTCACCGGCGTAAGTTCCGGCACCATATGGACTTCCACCTTTCACTTTCTCCATCTCAAACATGCCAGCACCGAACGTGTAACCGATTGGAACGAATATCATTCCATGATGAACCAGCTGAGTGATAGCAGTGAGCCTGTCATGGATTCAACAAACTTCAACATGTTAGTATTTGATTCATCTTGATAATGGAGTAAGAAACCAAGGATAAGAGGGTGCATACGCTGTGGTCTCTTGGCCACCACCTTGAGAACCGGTGCTGTAGAAGATTCCAGCAGGTTTTCCTGCAAGCTGTTGAGTTCTCCATAAACCTCCAGTAGCATCTAGAAAGGCTTTAAACTGAGCAGCCATCATTCCAAACCTTGTTGGGAAGCCGAACACGAAGCCGTCAGCTTCAGAGAGATCATTTGGTGTAATGATTGGTACATCGCTCTTGGGTGGTGCACTCATCTTACCAAGCACCTCCTTGGGCAGTGTCTCAGGTACCTGTTCATAGTTTCACCAAGACAGAAGTTCTATTAAAACATCTTTTTTTTTCATCTTCACTGACAGAAAAAAAAAATCATCAAGAATGAATTTTGGAGCAGAGTTTTGTTCCAAGACACTGCAGCCTACACAAAAGTTAATCACACAATAACTATTTGCAAACTGAAGGAATCAGAGATCATCCTGCTATCTTGAAACAACATTGGAGACATAGAACTAGAAGAGACGATTGATAAAGATAAATTATCTGAAAGTACATGGAAATCGGAGTATATGGTGACAGTGGAAGAATTTAGCCAACAGAAAGTTTGAAGCTACCCACGATCCTGTTTAGACAAACTTATTCATATGCACTAGTAGGAAAAACTGATTTTAACTTCTATAGCTTTTACTTATAAGATAAACATATTTTTATACAAATGTTTGAGAAGAAGTTTATTCAAAAACAAGTTCTTATTTTCTTCATGTAGCAGTTCAAAGGCAAGCACAATAACGTTGAATTGAAAACCAATAATATCAAAATAACAGAGCAATAGATAGCTGATAAATAAGTTTTTTTTTTTTTTTTTTTTTAATTTCTTCATGCACTGATTTGTTCCACAGAAGAACGAGCCTTAACTCTGGAACTGATGTTGCTCACCATTTGTAATTTCATGCTATGAAGGTGAAACTAACAATGCGATAGGTCATTTACTTTTACTGCATTTATTTACACTAAAGAGGAATGAGCCTCAGCTCTGGAGCTGATTGTTGCTCCCGATCTGTAATTTCAAGTCATGACACAATGGAATGCACAGGAAATGTAAATTATGGAACATAAAGACATGCCTGCCATAATTTTGCTTCAACACCTTCCACAGAAGAAGCCCCTTTCTTTATTTCTTCTGCTAGTTTCTCGACATGTCCATACATGGAATAATACCTATCAAAGCAAGACAACTATATTGTAATTAAAGCTACCAGAAACATGTTCAGTAATTCAATTCATTAATGAAATAGAATTCTTGTGGACAATAAAAAAGAAAGGAACTGCGAATCAACATAACATGTGGCAGGGAGCATGAGCAAAGGGTTATAATGACCAATATAATATAACATTTACATAAAAACAAGACTGCATAAGATTAAAGAAAATATTGCTATATTTCCAATCATTTTAGATGGATCTTATGCAAGAATAAATAGTGCAGTCGTCAACATCCAAACACCCAATTCCTCAATTACTAGTACAAATTCCAAACGTAATCTAAGAATTCCAATTTTCACCAACAATCAAACACTTGAATGTTGGTTCTCTAGAAAATACAGCCAACTTGTGTTTGTTTATTAACATGGAAACATAAACCTCATATCCTTAGTGACCCAGTAGTCAAGCTTGATTCAGTTTAGAAACTGTCGCAATGAAAGTTACTTATTATAATGGCTTGCATTGTTGCACATGCAACAGGAACTTGTGACATGATTTGCACTCATGCCTGTGGAAATTGAATTCAAAAACGTAACTAGGAAGGTCACTCAGAAATTATCAAACGTAGAAAAGACAAGAGGACCTTCAATGAAAACATCATGATGAACCAACTCATGGGTAAAAAGTCCAACCATGAGAACCAGAACATCATGACAACACTTCTTTAGAAGTTAGAACAGGGTCCAAATGATTGTGTAGCAGAGAGAAAATTATGATCCTACTCAACATTTAAAACATTAGAGAATCGCAATGCACTATAGACAGGCTATTAAACACTAACCAGTACATATTCTTGCAAATATTGGAATCGCTTGATCTGAAAATCAATTGCTTCTTAGTTTCCTTTTGTAATTTCCATTTCCTTCATTTTAAATTAAGTGCCAATTTCACCAGTTGGCATAAACAAATATTTAGAAGTTCAAAACCTTGGAATATCAATATACTGTTTTATACTATCAATCCTTTCCCCACCTTTGATAGCAACTATTACCAAAAAGATAACTGAATACAAATAATCTCAGAGAAAAACTTACAGAGAGCAATAGAAAAGCCAATTTATTATGTGATTTTTTCATCTCATAGATATATTTATTTTTCTAATGAACATAGCAGCTAGATGGATGACAAAACAAACAGAGCCAAAAGCACACCTTTTGTATATTTCTGTAGATGTAGATGTTGGGTATTTGAACAGGCATTTGCATGTATTGCTTTAGTATTGTGACACCAATTAACTATTGGTTTATTCTTAAGAATTTCAATGAGAGATCTCAAAGGCCATACTGATCAATTATTCACTTTGATTCATTCTCTCAATTTTACAAGTTGCCTACACATGAAAATAACAGATTTCATACTGCCTTCAAATTAGAAAATTTGAGATGTTCAGTGTTCACACATATTGCCAAACTGTATGAACCAAATCTTGTCTGATGTGATTTTAATTGAGTATCACAAGAGAAAGATTAAATCATCATCAACAAAAGCTCTCTATTGCTTGCACGATAAATTAAAAATAATATACAAAAAATGAAAATTTTTCCCTAACAGAAATTGGTATGAGTGCTTCTACTGATTGCCATTCTTCATCATACTAAAGAACAGAAATATTTACAATACTTCAGCCCAACCATACTTCCAAGAGCGAAGAAATGTTGATTTTAATGCAAATCATCAATTCTTCAATACTAGTCTAACTCAAAACAACATAATTTTATGTTCTTATCTTTAAGGGTGATCAGCACAGTAAACCCAAAAGAAATGAACAACGTCGCTGCGTTGCAAAATTACATAATGGGGGAGTCTATAAACATCTTACTTCCATTACTCAACATTTTTTTATCAGTAAAATTCAAATACATAATCAGATAAATGAAACCAAGGAAAAATGTTTTTTCTGCACAGTATGATTCTGATTACCACCAAACCAAATGCAGAACAATTCATAGAACAAAATCACCAAGAAAACAAACTCACAAAAGGGATTCTGTGACACCAACACCATTCTGCCAACAACCCCAAAACTAAGCGATCAAACCAATTCCCATCACATGGCGCATAGACCACGCTAAAAAGAACAATGCATCAGATCGAAGAAAGCGGCGACACCCCCAGATCTTCAATGGGCATTCAAAAGGCCCAAAATTCAAGAAACCGTTGGAGAGGTGGAGAAAACCCAGAAAACGAAATCTCATCTTGATCATCATAAATGCCGAAACAAGGGACCAAAAAAAGAAAGAAGGTAAAAAGGAAAAACAACACTAACGACAACGACAGTACGAACTCAGAAATTAACGAAGAAGATAAAGAAAGCTTAAGATAAAATAAAAAAACCGTTATGTTAAAAGAAAAGGGTGTAAAGAAGCATACACAATATAAACTTTGACAGCCATTGAAGTCCAGCAAGGTCTCCGAGTGTCTTTCTCTGTGGGTAGTTTTGTTACCTAAACAAGAGCACTAAAGTTGACGATAGAAAATGGGAAGGAAGCACTATATATAAATATTATATATATATATATTTATGATAATATGATGTGTACTTGCACATTGGATTGATTAGTCTGGCAGCATAATAATACGTTTTAATTAGTGGGTAATTTTGTTGATTTGCTTTATGGCTTTGCCTTTTCGAACGTTTGGTAGGTGAAACGACACCGTTGTCTACAACATGATTAATGATGATAGGGTGGTGTCACGCACATCATCATCATGGTTTTCGTGAACTAATGCAGTTCCTCTAGAAGCTGTCAATTTTTTCAACTTTTATTACGTCATTTGTCATAAAGAAAACAAAATAACCTTTATGTAGTAATTTATTTTATCTTTTTATCCCACTTCTCACTCTACTTTTTTATTTTTATTTTCTAAATTACAATACTATATATCAGTGACAGTGAATCATATAAGATTATTACGATAAAGAAAAAAAGTTTTTTTGATTCAAAATTACACACTCTAATTAAGTTTCTTATCTGTGTCTAAATAAATATACATAACGAATTGATAAGAAGTAAGCGTTGTAAAAAATAAAGAACTCGTTTTTGTTAGGTTTGAAAAGGAATTTAAGAGAGCAAATAGATTTTCTTAGAAATAATGATTGGAAAGGTGTGTTAAGCATAGGGTTAATGATGTGATTTTTGAATGGCATTTGAATTAAGAAAAAGAATGAGTGAAGTGGGGTAATTGAGAAAGGTGGGGTTGGTGAGATGAAAGGCGTTGAATTGGTTTGGTTGGTCTAATGACATAAGACATGGTCATGGGTTGAGTTGTGATTGGGTCCACCAAGACCATCATTTCAATTCTGATCAAAACAAATTTAAGTGTTCATAGAATTTGCAGCAATTGCTGAATGAGGTTTATGGACTTTGACTTTCCTTTGATTTTGTGTTTCGATTCGACAAAAGGAATTAGATCACACACCGCACACTTTGCTCACCTAAAATCATTAGTAAATATTCTGGGAACCTATCTCATTTTTAGTGTATAGATTCATTCTCATAAAATTTTGTATTTGAGTTCGATTATAATTTCACTCCGAGTCTCGTTATATTGTTAAATCTTACTTTAAATTCTCTATAAAAACACATCATAATGAATTTGAACCTATTTCAAGTTTATTCATTCTACTTATCCAATTAAGACTAGACAAGAATTCTTGATGATCTGGTTTCCATATTAACTCTTGTGGTTTCAAAATGGAAATAACATGAATCTTTATACTTCAAAAAGAAGAAACTATATATATATATATATACATTTTTTTTATGGAATGATGGTTGATCACATTCTTAACCTAACCAGTAATTCTAATCTCACGTCCACTTTACACAATAATTTCTGAGATAATTAAGGAAAGAGATCAAAAGAGAAAGAGAGATACACGGAAAAAAAGTGTCATTATTTTTTTTTTTTTTTTATAAATAACATTATTTATTTAGATAAGATCTCTGCTGATATTCAAATCTTCTTTGATCGTATTTCTCATTTGATGAAAGCTTCATACATACATTCACACCTTCACATGTGAAACGAAATAATTGTAATTAAAAATTATGACCATAATAATTATATATTAATATACTAAGTTAACATTTTCAATTTTGACATCATCGATGTCTATGCTCAAATGTCACCATGAAGCTTCCTTTGACACATAACCATTGTCCCTCTTTTTTCTTGGAGTGTTGCAGTTTAGACTTTTATTTTTGGTTAAACTTTTCCTACGCAACAGTGTTACCATTGCACCCCATGGATTAGTAACTTTGATGTGGACTTGTAACAGTTTAGCCTAGGCGTTCAGATATGTAATTGTACTACATCTATTTATTATTATTTTTTTTAATATCGAGAGTTTAATAAGAACTTAATTGAAATGCGTATTTATGAAATTTTAAAAATTATGTTGTAATATTGAATATTAGAAATTATATAATATAATTAAAGTATAAACTATCATGAGTATTTAAATTTTTTAAAAATTATAAATATATAAAAAATATAAGATATAAGACATACATAAAAAAATATGTTACAAAAGAATAAATTTGTTATTTTATTTTATTCATATATTATATTATATTATATTATATTATATTATATTATATTATATTATATTATATTATATTATATTATATTATATATATATAATATAAAGTCAAAAGATTTTACGTGATTTTTATATAAAAATAAAATTATTAAATTATTGATTCAATTTTTTTTCTAAATGTAAATTTAGATGAGATGCGAAATTAAATAAGTATTGAATAATGTTTAATATATGTATAGATTATTGCTTGTACTTATAGGAAGTTGTTATTTTATTATGGTTTCATGATGTTGGGTTGTCTGCTAGAGATCTCCCATGTACATTTGTTTTTTTATAAAAAAAAGTTAAAACACCACAAGTTCTCTATTATAATTAATTAATTATTTTTTGTTGATAAAAATTTTAAATGAGATTGAGGTTTGTATGTTCTTAAAACACATTACGTTGTTTAATTAAAATCTCATAAAATAAAATAATTAAAATTGTGATAAAAGAAAAATTACCTTTAAGTATGTTAGTGAAATTGATGAATTACATTAGGTGGCATAGTTAGATTACGTCCCTTTTATTTATTTATTTTATTAAGGGAAGAAGAAGAAGGAAACAAGATTTAAACCCCTCAAATCAACAAATTTGGTAATTATATTTCAACTCCTTGTATATTCTGTAACATACTTTTCTACCTTTCATCTCTAATATTCATTTTCTTTTTGATGCATATACAAAGTGGTAAGCTTAATAAAGAAGCAACCCTAGTTTGAAGTTTGAAGTTTGAAGTTTGAAGATGATTGGCTGAGACTCTTGCGTTTGATGTTATGGCATGTGATCCCTGAGGAATCACGAAGCAAGATAGCACCATAATAATAACCCTAATAATAATGCCACCATGGTCGGTTTCTGACTGTGAATGAAAATGTTACCATGCTTCTTTTTCATCACTTGAACATATTTTTTATATAATGCAAAAAGTGTTACTCATCATCATGGGTGAAGTACATTTTCAGGTTCATTGATGGAGAATATATCAGTGTAACTCGGCGTTAGGTGAGTTCACAGAGTTTTTAACTCGCACTGGGGTAACAATATGATGACCATGGACCAGTTTTTGAGACTTTGCACCAAATCTGGAAGACAAAATAAAGTTCAAAGGTAAATCTTTCATAATTTTATTCACCATTGCATCCAAAGAAGCCACCTTCAACCCTCTTAAGGTGTGGATTACGTAAGTACACAAAAGTGTAGAACTCTATTATTTTTCATTTATTTAGACTTATATATCTATATGTTCTTATTTCCTAGTAAATTACACAAAATTATAAAATATATTTTTTCATTTTATTTATTTTCATCAAAATAAAATAAAACTGTAAATAAAAATATTGCTTTGGTTGTAATGTAATGGACCAATTACCTGAGATTTTGGGGTACTTTTGATTGGACCCATGAAAGATGGATAACACCTAATTGTGCATGATATAAACAGCATCCTAGTGGAGACTTTTTGCCCCCTAACTCTTCTCTACAACACACTGTGGTCCAATCTTTGATTCTCTCCCTCTTTTTCTTTATTTCTTCTTGACAGCTATAACCTCTATTTTCTGGGGTGCAGGTCAATTTTGGGCTATGTTTTAGTGTGGACGTGGCGTTTAAATTTGCGTTTCTAACACAACAAATTCAAAGGAATTAACTGTAAAGTGCATGAAGAGTTGAGCAAGTATTGGCGTCCTTGCTAAGCATTAATGTTGAAAGCTGACAAGTGCCCACTGTTCACCTTTTAATTTGTCTTTTCATAATGAAGCCTCTTGCGTTTCTACATCATTTTGTTGATCGAGGGAGAAAAAATGCTAAAAGTTTTTGTCTATTCACTCTTTCTGATTTCACCTTTGGAGAAATTAGGATACATGATGAAGTTGTAGACCCTGCTCAAGAAATTGGAAGTTCTTTGCATATTAATAAGATAAGAGTGTTGACGATAACAACTCTAGTTTATCATAGCATTTGATTATTAAGGTTTGGTTTTATAACAAGCTTATTTATAAATTTCTTGAAGATAAACTCTAATACATGAATATGTCAGGTAAATTAAATGTAAGTAGTTACATTTGGTATAATTAAGTGTCTTAGCACATTGTAAAGATTAGAAGTGTTTCTAGTAATGAATGTCACATGTAATAGTGTTCATTAATTATGGTTTAGATAGTGGTTGTATTTAATGGATGTAGTTGAAAGATCTTGTCAAGAAGTCTATAGATAGTCCTTTTACTATTCTATGTAAAATACAACAAATTATAATATAGAAAATTTTTATTGAGAGAGACTTGTTTGTCAACAAAATCTGATATTATGTTAGGAAGTGAGTTTTAAGCTTAAATTAATTTTACAAAAAATTGTCTTGTAAAATAAAATTTGCATCCACTTCTATATTGTGAATTAGTCTAATCACTAATTGATGTGAGAGTTTCAATAAATCTCAAATTAGTCTAACAAACATAAAATATCGATACCACCTCCGACCAAAAATCTTAAAATAATAAATTTACTAGTCTTTTTTCTTATATGATCGTCAATCTTAAACTCCCTTGAATTTGCAATCACTTTTGAATTGCAAGTAGAGTGTTGATATCTTCAAAGAGCTTTGTTTTACTCATTAATACCAATTCTATCTCAATTCTATCTCATGTCTCTCTTCAAAAGGTCCACAAGTCTTTTTTTTTTTTCACCAACCTACTTGCATTCCTTTTTCCTTCTCTGTCAAACACACATGGAAAAAAATTATTTACAAAGGATTTGAGGTTGCAAATGATTTTCCAACTAAATACACTTGTTATAACTTCTCGTGTCATTGTTTCTTTTGATCTTTTTTCCGACTTAGTTTCAGTCAGACACAGAACCAAAACAACAAAACCTTTGATGTGATTGCTGAGAAATTCTCTATAATGCTGAAAATAGCCACGCCCTCACGCTAAGCAGTTTCGTTTGAGAGCATATCAAGAAGCTAATAATGAGAATATTTATAGGATAGCTTCCTTTTGAAACATGTTTGGAAACACAACACTTGTTTCAGGTTAATTAACATATTTTCCTCAGTTTCATGGGAAGAAAAAGTAGAAGGGCTATGTTCTAAACACTAATCAATCCATCAAAATATTTACCTTTCTAGTAAAAGATGAGTGAACTTGATTTCAGACTTTTTATAGCTTAGTTTTGAAGCAGCATAGTTTCTGTTATCTCAACGTAGCAAAAATTTTTGTTCTTTTTACAAATATTGTCAACAAATTGTTGCTATATCTTCTCAAACAAGACCAGTAGTTACAGAGAACTCCTGGTATCATTTTCTCGGATGCCAAAGTCTGACCAACTTTAAGGTATGAAAAGTTGTAAACCATGATTTGATTTCTTGGTTACTTTTGTGACCCTTTTATTGTTTTCTTGTGATATCATATTTTCAGCTCTTTTAGTATTCTCTTTCAATATTAGTAATGTTTAGTCACAACTTTACTCAGAAGGAAGAAGGGAGAGAAAGAGTGAGTGAACATAGTCCTTGACCTAGAGTTAATTTCTAGTGATACAAAATGTTATGTATCTATACAAGGTAGATGATGAATGTGACTAGCAAATATTATATCAACGAGCTTCTAATAAGGTAATGGTTATTTCGTTTGTTGAACTTTGTTGCTGCTTACTTGTAGAGGAGTCTCCTTCACCTGAATATTTTCCAAAGAATCCTGGTTGCTTTGGCTCAGGCAATTCAACCTCACTCACTAACATTAAGAGCACACTAGACATTCCAGGCCTATCATCTGGATTCTGTTGAACACACAAGAGACTAACATGAAGGCAATGCAATATCTGTGATTGAAAATTGGAGTTTTCTAGGCTTTTATCAACCAGTTCTAGTGGTCTTCCTTTTTTCCAGAGTTCCCATGCCTGAAAGCCATTAAAATTGCTTGTCATAAAGGATACAAGCATGTTTGATGCATGAGTTTGCAATTTGTGTCTAATTACTTACATGGCCTATGAGATTTTGGCTGTGGTTCTGATTATAATACCCTCTGCTTCTCTTCCCAGATATAATCTCCATCAATAAAACTCCAAAGCTGAAAACATCAGATTTCACTGAAAATAGCCCATCAGTTGCATATTCTGGTGCCATGTAGCCACTGCAGAACATATTTTACATGAAAACTGTTAATTCATTACTTGAATTGAAACTCTTTAACATTTTCTAAAATAGATGTCAAGAAATCAGCTTGACTGGAAGAACATTTATTCACTTACTAAGTACCAACAATTCTTCTGGTGTTTCCTTCTTTCTGATCTCCACCAAATATTCTAGCCATGCCAAAATCTGAAATTTTGGGGTTCAACTCATTATCAAGTAAAACATTACTTGCTTTGAGATCTCTATGAATAATCCTTAGCCTAGAATCATGATGAAGGTAGAGAAGGCCCTTAGTAATCCCACATATAATGTTGAAACGCTTTGACCAGTCTAGTAACTCACTCTTTTCCTGATCTGCCAGATTTTTCCATCAGAAAACAAAATCAAATTGATATATGCTGTTAAAAAGTATTCTAGTGTGTAAAGAGTTTAGGGGATACTCTATCGTGAGATTAATCTTAACTACTTAAATATACAATTCCTTCCTTGGATCCATACCAAAGATAAATGAGTTCAGGCTACCATTTATCATGTACTCATACACCAACATTTTTTCCTCTCCTTCAAGGCAACATCCAAGAAGCTTTACAAGATTTCGGTGTTGAAGTTTTGCAATCAATTTTACTTCGTTCTTGAATTCAGTCAATCCTTGTCCTGAACTTTCTGAAAGCCTCTTCACAGCAATTTCCAGACCATCTGCTAGTGTTCCCTGAAAAGTTAAATTTTCAAATGATCATAAGATAGAAAATTTCATTTTATTTCCCAATTCTTATGGTCATGATAATCTATAAGCAAATTACCCTGTATACAGATCCAAAACCACCTTCTCCGATTTTGTTCTTGAGTGTAAATTTGTTAGTGGCTTTGGCTATAGTTGACAAGTCAAAAACTGGTAGGTCCATATCACCCACTTCCATTGCACTGTTTTGATATGATTTGATACTGAAGTCCGATCTCTCTGACAAAGTATAAGTGGATGAATTTAGATTGTGATAATGATAACTGACAAGCATTGCAGGAAATGTCTTTCAACTTTTTGAAAGAAACAAAAATTCATATTTTCATGCAATGAAAAGAAATCCTATATCTTGCTTTGAGTTATTGACCAAGGAAGGAGAACCAAATTGGCAATAGTGGAACCTGTACACTGTTTACTTCTACGGCTTTTGATGTGGATCACTGCATGGCTGGGAAATAATATATGCATACATCTAACACAATACTACAACATTACTAAGAAATTCAGATACTGTTTTTCCCCTCATGAGAAGAGAAACAGAAATGTGAATTTTACCTTTCACATTGGGGCGTGATTTCTTTCTATAACACAAGCCAAGTATTATTAGAATACCAGAAACTGTTGCCACGGCAAAAGAAACTGTCACTGCAGCCAGGACTCTTCCCTTCTTGTGGCCCTTACTGGTGTGTTCTAATTGAATTTGATCACAAATTTACAGAAGCTGGCATAAGTATTCCCAGATGAAAATCTGGCCTAGCTAAGAAATTTAATTGAAGGACTAAAAGGTGACAAAGTTTAGTTCCTACCTAATTCTGAAGCATCCACTCGAACATATACTTCCTGGCCTCCATCTGAAAACTGTCTCATATCAATGAGATCACCAAACCACATGGCACAACCACTTCCTTGTCCACTGATATCTGAATTTGCATAAGCCATACATGAACAGTTATCCAAGCACATGGCTCTGCATTCCTCTAGCCCAATTGTCTGATCTAGCCAACTATGTGTAGTGTCAGGCGTTTTCATCTCAGGAAGTTTGATAAATCCATCCTTGTGCTTGTTCTCACAGCTTAATTCCTTATTGCGGACACATCCATGAGACCAATCCATTGAGTTCCATGCTTGAGGGGACCTAGGCTTGAACCCTTTCAAACATTGGCACACAGGTGAATCTGATATAACACAATTTGCATTAGCTCCACAAAGGGAATAACTGTCACATAAGTCCAGTGGCACTGAAGTGTAGACCTCCCATATTTGCTTTGATTCAACCCACACATACCGTCTACGAACATAGCTTGTTGCATTCAGCACCAACCTTGAAATCACAGAGGTGTTCTTAAGGCTATATGTGTAGTAAACTTCAGCTTCGTTGAAAACAAACCTGAAGTCATAAATGGGGTTGGCCTTAACATGTGGTGAACCACTTGAATGCAAGCCATTCCATGGTCCACTTCGGTAGAACTTTTGGTTACCCTTCATCATGTATGCTTCAGGATAGTTGTTGAGCACCATACCGAAAGAGAAGTCACTGGGAGATGGATCATCAGGGCTCTTCCATGCTGTTATCTTCCTATTGATACCAGTTCTCAAGTCCCAACCAAACTTCATTTCTGGTAAGAAGGTATCAGTAGGGTAGTCAAAGCTCTGCCACAAGTAGGCCTCAACGTTTGCATCTTTCTCATCTCTCATCACAAGATTGCCAGAATCTAAGAGAAGGGCTACTGGGCTTTCTGCTTTTCTCGAAGAGTTTGTAGTCCAAACAACTTTGCCCTTCTGTGTGAGGACAAGGTTCCCACTGCTGGTGTTCATTCTCAAGATCCCAGATGAATCATTGATTGGATTGAGGCTGTTTGCAACCCAAACCACAGTTTGAATAGGGATTTTCCTGTACCAAATCCCCAGGTAACGTTTCTGGGAATTCCCTGGGGTGAAGAATCCAAGTTCAAAGGTTCCATCTTTCGAAACCAAGGTGGTGTTATCAACATCGTCCCTTAGGGACAGGTCTTGAGAAATGGAATCAAGTGCCAAGGAAATTTCACAAAGACAGAGAAGTATATGATAACACAGAAAAATGATCCTCATTAAAGACATAAGCTTGTAACTTGTCAAGAACTATGCATTTCAGCTACATAAATATACAGTGATTGATAAACCAAAGGAATAAACAACCTGGATTGTAAATTGCTTAGGCTTTTGCAACGATGTTATTGGCACCCTATAAAAAACTGAATTGAGTGAAATGTGAACACAGGAATGACCATGATGCATCACTGTATCTGGATGGAAAATGTTACTTCTTTATGTGATTTTCATTCAGTAATAAATAAATGCGACTGAGAGGTTGGTTGTGGAATAAGAATATATTATGTTACTTTCATAGTAAAAAATCACGAAGTGGTGGTTTGTTAGGGGTGGTTGTGAAAATTTATAGAAGTAGACTTGAACAAACTGGTGCAGTTTCTTTGAAACAACGTTGAACACTAACAGACACATTATTGGAGAGCAGAAGAGTAAGAAATTCTGAATGAAACACTGCTTTAAGCAAAAGTCTAGAAACTCAAGACTCCATAGTCAAAGTCTCTATCTCAAAGACAAGACTTTTCTTGGGTTGCCCAAAACTTTAGCAAAAGACATATTTGTATCTGTTAAAATTATTCCTTGGTGCCTCTGTCTCACTTATTTGTTTTCTGTATTCAAGTCCTTATCTGTCAATTGTATTTATGTTTTTTTAATACATGGAGAAAAGAAAAATAAAATAAAATATTTTTTTGTAAGAACATTTTTAAGCTTTGAAATTGATTTTACAATTAAAAATTAATGAAGAAAAATTCATTGCATTAATTGTGTGAAGGACCAATGAACAGAAACAGTAGCATTCAGTTTTGGTCATAGTTTTGGCATAATTCAACCTTTCTCTGTACTGTATAGTCAGTAGCAAAGAGGTTTTCTAAATCTGGCTATTGCTAAGTTCAGAGAGTGGAGAAAAGCTAAATTGAAGGAACTCACAACACAAGTCAATCTATCACATATATCAAGATCAAAGGAGCATTTATACAAAATGAATATTTTAAAAAATAATGACTCTTTAAAAAAGGGCTTCTGGTTTTTATATATATTTTTCTTAATCTAATTTATTAAAATAATTAAATATTGTAAAAATGAAAAGTGAGAATATTGAATTACTCGTAGAGTAATGTAACCTTCTTCATAATTTTTGTATTTTTCTTTTCTATAATCATTGAGACATTTTCATTTTTAATTATAGAGTAGTGAAAACTTAATTAAAAATATACAGTAACTATTACGAAACAATCAAGACTCAAGACATGATGTGAATGTAATGACTCGACCATATTACTATTTTCGTAACTTCGTAATGAATTTTATTGACGACTTAGATTTCAGGGATATTAAATATCATAACAACACAATATTACAAAAGAAGAGTAAAATTCAAAACGGATAACAATAAAACTCTATTAGGTTACAATTTTAAAAGACCTTAATTTTTAAGGTTATTTATCAAATAGGCTCAATTTATTTTTTATTTACGTAATGATCTTTGGTTTTTAAAATATCTATTATAATATAAAGAAAACAATACTCCATCTAAATGTTCAAGATATCCATCTTATTCATTTAACGCATGTCAATTTCATTGGTTTTCTTAATCATTTTGCCTCTAACTACTATTCAATGAACAAAAATATCCTAATAGCTTTATTCTTAAAATGACCTCGGAAAGTGAAAAGAGTATTTAAACCACATTCATAGTCTCATATTATTTAGAAGTCGAAACCTAAGAGGAATAATGAATCATTCTTGATGGAGAGCTTAAGGAATTGATGGTTTCGTTATCAGTCCCACGAGACTGATGGTTCCATTATCAGTTTCACGGGACCGATGGTTCAAGTTAAATCAATTTCATATTGTTTTATTTTGTAGGAGGTCATGTTTCACAAATCTTTATATGACATAAAGCAGCCTCCTCAAGCCTGGTTTAGAAAATTCAACCTTGTTGTTTAACAATTTGGCATGTCTCGTAGTGAAGTGGATCATTCAGTTTTTTTATCGTCACTCCAGTGCTGGATGTATCTACTTAATAGTATATGTTGATGACATTGTTCACACAAGAAGTGTCTACCTTGGCATCTCCCTCTTAAAGCAACATCTTTGTCATTATTTTCATACCAAAGGTCATGGAAAACTTAGATACTTCTTGGGTATTGAAGTAACACAATCCAATAATTGTATTGTCATATCTTAGAGGAAATATGCATTGGATATTTTCGAGGAAACTGGGTTAATGAATTCTAAAGCTGTAGAAACACTCATGGATCCTAATATCAAACTTCTACCTAAATAGGGAGAGCCTTTCTCAGATCCTGAACAATATAGAGGATTAGTTGGAAAATTGAATTATCTTATTGTTACTCGTCTTGACATTTCCTTTGTTGTTAGTATGGTGAGTCAATTCCTTAATTCCCCATGTGAAGAGCATTGAAATGTAGTCATTCGCATATTAAAGTATATCAAAAGCTCTCCTGGAAAAGGTTTACTATATGATTCCAACCCTAATACAAAAGTTGTATGCTACTTAGATGCTGACTGAGCATGATCTCCTTCCGATAGAAGATCTTCTTCCAAATATTGTCTCGATTGGTGGTAATTTGATCTCTTGAAAGAGCAAAAAACAAAGTGTTGTGGCAAGATATAGTGCATAAGCGAAATATAGAGTTATGGATGTAGCCACTTGTGAACTTGTTTGGCTTAAGCAATTGCTTCAAGCATTGCAATTTGGAGATGTCACTCAAATGACACTCATATGTGACAATCAGACTGCTCTTCACATTAATTCTAATCTTGTCTTTCATGAGAGGACCAAACACGTTAAAATTGACTGTCATTTCATTCGAGAAAAAACCTTATCCATGGATATTAAGACTAAGTTTGTCAACTCAGGTGATTAGTTAACAGATATTTTCACTAAGTCTCTTTGAGGACCTAGAAGTGACTATCTTTGTAACAAGCTTGATACATATGATTTATATGCACCGACTTGAGGGGGAGTGTTAGATAATGTAGTATTTTCATTAGTAGTTGTGCTCAGCCCATTCTGTATTTTTGGGCTTGTCCCATTATCATTATAAATAAACTATCCTTTGTGTATGTTTTACACAAGAGGAGATTAATCCCGAAACCTTTTTTTCATATTATTCAACAACAATAAATGTCAATTAGGTACTATGTGCAATGGTGTCTATGGAACTATATAGGTATTTATTAACTACAGAACAATTGTATGCTTAGCACAATTTATTAGAACCTTTTCCGTATGTCTACAGTTGAATAATTTTTTTCAAAGTTGTAAAACATGATAACATTAGCTTCTATTAAATTTTGTTTGATATGCTAGCTTACAAAACTAATAAAACTTTGAAACTGGAGAATAATATTGAAAGTTTAGCCCAACCCTTTCCTTAGGTATAAATAAAAGAATGAAATTCAACTAATTTTGATGTGAAAATTGTCATTATCAAAAGAATGTACATGAATTCTTGATAATATGAATTTGAGATTACGGTGGTATATTATAGTCAAAGAGTGTTTAACTAAGGCTATGGTTAAGAAGCACATGAGTACTACTAAAAATTCTCATATTACATGAGAATTTTCTTGCAAATTTGCTAAAAGAATTTGCAAGAAAAGACTTTTTCCTACTATTTTTTCTAAGAACTTTAATTGGCAGGTAATTTCTTCGTGGATAATTATTTCTTACAAAATTATAAAATTCGCAAGTATTTTCTACAAAATTTGTTGCAAAATTTGTTACAAAATTTATCAAAAGAATGTACATGAATCCTGCAAATTTTTTTTCATAAAAAAATTTATAAATATTTTCTATGAAAAAAATTTCAAAACAAAGTTGGCATGAAATATGGATTTTTCTAGTAGTGTGATATTTTAAGATGTATTTATTGGGTGACTCAACATAAACAATCCCTTATTTTTAAATTTGCACTTTGACCATTAATGAATTGAAGGTTTCCAGAAATTTGAGAGATGTTCAAATTAGATTATACAGAGAACATGATATCCATTTCTATTGATTATGGTGTAAACTTGAGAATATAACAAAATAAAAGCTAGAAAAGAATTGATTTATTAATGACAATAAACACACAAAAATATGTAAAAATGGACGTTTTCAGTGGTGCATGCAAGTTGGATCATGGGTTAGGATGTGATAATTAGTTAGTTACAAAAAAGTTGGTGGTTATAGAATTCCCAAAAGGGTGAGTTTTTAGGGTTTGTGATTTTGTTTCATTTTTCTGAATGTGCTAATGCTTTTCTGTATGTGCTAATGCTTTCTGCAAGTGTTGTTTATGGTTACATTGGTGTTCGTTTGAAGGGTAAGAGTTTTTTGTTTTTTGTTTTCTTGGAAGAAAAATTGATTTTTGATTCATTTGAGATTTTTTTTTTCTTTTTGCTAGGTTTTGTTACTTTCTAAAAGATCAGTTTAGTAGAATGACTATTAATGTTTGAGATGATACACATTCATCATTGTGGTTACAATTATTTTGTTGTTGCTCTTGATAATATATATTAGGCTTAAATACCTTTTTGGTTCCAATTTTGGTGAGCTTTGTTTTGTTTGGTCCTCATTTTTTCGAAATGTTTAAAATGGTCCTAATTTTTGTAATTTGAGTTCAATTTGGTCATTTTTGTAGATGCCGTTTAAATCGTTAACGGAAGTGAACAGTAATTGTCACGTGTCACTCCATGATTTTTTTTTAATTTTTTTAATTTTTTTTAATTTTTAATTTTTTTTTAATTTTATAAAGTTGTCCACGTGTCAAGTCAGCATTGTGACACATGGCAGTATCTCGTGGCTTATATTTAATTTGGTCCTAATTTTTGTTAATATTGTTCAATTTAGTTATAATTTTCGTTAATTTTGTTCAAATCAGTCCCAATTTTACTTCTCTCCAAATTGACCAAATTTAATTTCTATATAATTGTTGTATTGAATCATTTAAAAAATAATGAAGAATTTTCTTTCTAATTTAAAAAACAATGAAGAATTTTTCCTCTAATTTTAAACTAACTTTAACCCTATTTTTTACGTGTACCAAATATCACTCATATATAATAGTTTCCCTAAAAAAATATAGTTAGATTTGGTATAAATATAATGAAAGAAATATTTAAAACAAATGTGGATTTTAATAAAAATAAAATTTTCAATAAAAGTTTCGTTAATGGTCATTTTGGATAGAGACAAAATTATGACTGAATTGAACAAAAATAACGAAAATTTGGACTAAATTGAACAAAATTAACGAAAATGGGGACCAAATTGAATATAAGCCACGAGATACTGCCATGTGTCACAATGCTGACTTGACACGTGGACAACTTTTTAAAATTTTAAAAATTTAAAAAAAATTTAAAAAATCACGGAGTGACACGTAGCAGTTACTGTTCACTTCCGTTAACGACTTAAACTGCGTCTGCAAAAATGACCAAATTGAACACAAATTACAAAAATTAGGACCATTTTAAATATTTCGAAAAAATGAGGATCAAACGAAACAAAACTCACGAAAATTGGAACAAAAAAGATATTTAAGCCATAATATTATAAACTTACTCTAAAGTTTTCCTAACTCCGTTGACTATTATAGATGGATGATACATACTGCTATAATTAGCAAGCCTTATTCATGAGGAGTACGTTCAATCCCTCAAGAGTGGATCAAGCATGTTGGTTATGAAAATTGAGGGAAATGAACAAATGTGTGCTAAGCAAAGCAGTTCAGTTATTTCCCTTAAGTTTGGTGATTTCATGGTCATTGATTTGCTTAAAGTTATTATTTAGTTTGCTGGATTAGTTGCATAATGTATTTGCAATCTTTGTCATTAACTCCTTTGTGTGACTGCATGAAACATACTATTATAAAATGGGTGTAATGAAAATGCTATAAGATTTTAGGTTTAGACCATCCTTCACGGCCATGGGCTTTGAAGTTGGTATATATATTTTTTTGTTCATACTACCGACTCAATGAAGTTGATATGAATCTTCCTATAATCATTAAATATTGTCTTTACTTATTTCAATATTTACAAACCTATATTTCAGGTATTGGAAATTGGGTTACTGATTGTGTTGTGCCAACTTGCTGATGGCATATGCTTTAAAATTTTGTGGGCATAATACTTTTGAAGTTTTTTGCCCTGATTTGCAAAAAATGGTAATATAGAAGTGACATGTATGGTGTAAAAGTATAAACAATTGTCTCGTTGCCTTCTTTTCCTCTCAATCATTCACATTTCACATTTCTTACCAAGTTTCAGTATTTAGTGCTTGAAATAAATCCTGATAGTAAAACCATTTCTTTTGTTAAAGGATTTTTATTAGAAGTCTATATAGTAGTTATAAAAAAATTTATTCCTAAACCATTTTTTTATTTCAAACTTTTTAGAACCAAATTTAATATTTATTTCATATATTTATTAATTTTTCTAACACCAATTATTTTACAGGCATTTGATTAATGTTTTAACAACTTAAGCAATTATAAAATGAACAATCAACTTACTTAACATCTCTTGCACAATAATTAAATATCTTCTAATATATATTTACAATCTAAAAGATACGCTATCATAAATTTGTATTATAATTATCATTTTAAATTGTTATGTTTAACTACTAAATATAAAATTCACATTTATATTATTAAATAATATTCATGTTAGTGTAATTTTATAATCTATATCTCACAAAAAAATAACATGGTTATTCTTAAAATAATATAGATAAATATATAAAATAATGTTACTTTAAATAATATTTTAATAAAAAGGCTTATAAAGAAGTTTTCTTTAAAAATAAAGATTTAAACCTAAATAAATAAAAAATTCAATTTAGTAATGACTTGTTGTACGTACAAATTGGAATTAATTTATACAATCAATAATTATATGATTTGTTTTTTAAAAAAATTCATTAATTGAACAATTAATTTTATTCATTGTTTTTAATTTTCCGATAATGAATGGATTTTTTTTATTTCATATATTTTGAAATCTTTTAAATTTATATATTTGTAATTAATAATTATATGATTAATTTATAAAGATTTATTATCAATTAGTTCATTTCACTGATTATTTTGATTTTCTTTAATTATGAATGAAGTTTTAATTGGTAATATTAGTATAGTTACTATTATTTTTGGTATTATTATTTGAATCAATAAATATATTTTATTTTAAATTATTCCTTTAATTGTTAATAAAAAGAATTTGAATTAATAATTACTAAAAATATTTATTATATTTTTATTATTTTCATTTACAAAGTCAGTTTTAATATTAATTTATTTTTATAATTACCGTAGAGATAACATTTTTTAATCATAATGATTATTTGATTATGAACAAAAAAATCAATATATTTTCATTTACAAAGTCAGTTTTAATATTAATTTATTTTTATAATTACCGTAGAGATAAATTGTTTTAATCATAATGGTTATTTGATTATGAACAAAAAAAATCAATAATCAATAACATCATTTTCCTTAATTTACAATATATTTATAATTGATATTATAATTTTATTCAATAATTATCTTTCATCTAAATACCTTTCTTCAATTATTAATATTTTCTTGACTATTATTGTTTGTTATTATAAATATAATCAATTGTTATATTTTATTTTAATTAATTTACTAATGCTACTATTTTAATATTTAAGAGAGGTTGAATTTATATTTATTGAAAATTAGAAGATTTATTACACTTTATTATTTTTATTTAGAATGTTAGTATAAAATAATATTATTTTTTAATTATTTTATTGCACATAATAATTATTAGTACAAGATGGACCTTTAACATCACCATTTTAATGTCAATCGAGTGAATAGCCAACCTAAAAAATGACAGGTAACATTTTTATAAATAAAATGCCAAAAATGACGTCGGTTCCACTGAACCCCAATGTCAATTATCGAAATGACATCAGCTCAAGAACCTCGACGTTATTTGACGTTGGCCCTCCAGAACCCTGGCGTTAATTGACGTCTATGATGTCATCTCCGACGTTATTTGATGTTAGGCAGAACCCCGACGTCAATTAACTTCTGGTAAGCTAAGCCCTGACTTTAAAATACATTTAACCTACAACGCGGGACCCATATTTCAGGGCATTGTTCTTTCGCATTCATATTCCCTACTATTGCAGCGACGACGACAAACCTTGCACGGTGAGTTTAGAATAGTTTAAACTCAAATGTTTCTTGATTTTGTGCTTCTCCACCATTCTTGCATTTTGAATCGATTATTTTAAGGATTTTCAGATTGTTTTAGCCTCTAACACTCCCTTTGTAGCAGGGACAACAACGAACATTGCGAGCACCATAAACGACGACGAGAAACTAAGGTTAGTTGGGTTTCATTGAACTCAAAATCATGGCTTGTGGACGTTTTTGAACAAAAATTTTGCATTTTGAAGGCTCGTTTGGGGCGACGCAAGACATCCCTCGTGGGCACCTCTTCGATGGTAATGACGAGGTTTTCAAGCCACCTCCAACTTCGTTCAAAAAACTTAGACATTTTGATATAAGATTAGCTTTTGGTTTCCATATACTTTGAGTGCACACTTGTGTCTTAATTGTATTTCACAAACTTTTTAGCAATTTGAGGAGCATTTTTTGAAAAACGTTTCTTATATATTAATAAAATAATTAGTGTCAAAATTAGTTTATGAAATTTTCTGGAAATTATAATTATTCTGGAAATTTTGTTTTTCAGGTGTGGAAAAATTATAAATACAAAAAAATAAAAATAAAAACAGCAATTTTTTATGTCTGACAACGACAGACATAAAAAGACATCGGACTGGGCAACAACCGACATTAAGGAACGTCAAGGTTGCACTCCGTCATCAATTTTGATGTCACCCGATATGACGTCGAAGTTGGAATAGACGTTAAAAGTCGAAAATAACATACGTAAAAGCCTTTTTTGTTAGTGAATAGAGATGACAAATAAATCCGTCTCCGTGGGTATTTTCCGAACCCGTCCCCGTTTTGATAGAGAATCCCCGCATTGACTAAGTATGGGTATGGGTATGGAGAATCCCCAACTTTTTCAACTGGGTATGGGAATGAGTATGAGGATGTACATATCCCTGCTATAATACCCGTCCCTGTCATATCTCCATTCCCCATTTAAATTATTAAAATATTCACAATTAATTAAATAACCCATATATATATATATATATATATATATTCACAATTAATTTTATCTGCTCGTTTTACATTATTCTAAATCTTTTATATATATATATATATATATATATTAATATTGGTTCATTTTAAACATTGGTTTAAATTTTTATATCTATCATTTCTGTTAACAAATTTTAACATAAATTCCATTTTGTATTTTTATTTAATATTGGTTTAACAAACAATAACAATTAAAGAATAATAACTCAACCCTAATCACACAATAATAACTAATTAAAAATCTTCTTAAAAATTAAAATATCTTAATCATTCAACTTCCATCCTCCTTCAGATAATGTCATTTTTTACCTCAATTAGAGATAAATCAACAAAATATTGTAAAAGACTACTAAAGTCAATATGATCTATTTCATTAATTTTAAAAAATTGATATTAAAAATATACTATTTATTTATAGTTAAATGATTATTATTATTATAAAATATACACAAATTTCAATATTTAACTTTCTTACATTATGTAATTTTAAACCCAGATTATTATTTTTTAAATATAATAATTATTTATTATTTTTTTAAGACATGATTAAATAAAAAATCGTGCATTTGTACAGGTCAAGACCTAGTTACATAATAAAAAATAATTCTTGTGTTACAAAGTTGATAGGAATCAACAATTAAAACAGAAGCAAATGCAAGAGTAAGAACACAGGAATGAATGAGAAGAAACGAAGGCAGAGAGGAGTTAAACTTTCAATTGTTGGGTAGGATTCAGCTGAGAGTGTTCAATGACCAGACCCATTAAGCCAACGCCAATCGAGCAGATAAAATAATTATTTAACTTTTAAAAAGTAGTAATTATAATTAAAAGATATATATTTATAAATATTGTGATATATAAAATAAATTTTATTTTTTTAAATAAAAAATATTATAAGTAATATTATTTAAATAATTTTTTTATTATAAGTAATTATTTAAATTTGAAAAAGTAGTTATTAAATAATAAAAAATAGTAAATAAATACTTTATAATGAATAATTAATTGGATTCAAAAAAAGTAACAACTAAGATGATAAAATTAAAAAATATTTTTTTATTATGAATAATTTTTTAAAATAGTAATTAAAAAGATAAATTAAAAAAATAAAAAAACATACCAACTAATTATTAAAAAGTAGTTATTAAAATGATAAAACTGAAAAATATTTTTTTATTATAAATAATTATTTAAATTTAAAAGTAATAATTAAAAAAGTGAAATTAAAAAAAAAAGATACGAGAGAAGTATATTTTATATATATATATATATATATATATATATATATATATATATATATATATATATATATAAATATAAATGTAATGATCTTGACGGAGAGATAATTTTCTAAAGAAGTATTCGCTTTACAGTTTTTTAAGTTATTTTTTTATTAAGAAATTGATATTATATTATTATATCTATAACGATATATAAATATATTTATTTTTCTTTTGATGTACATATTTTATTTATTTTATTTTTTATTTAATAATTATTTTAAAAATTAAGTATATGTTTTTTATTGATTTTAATTCAAATTTTTATAAAAATTAAAAAATGTAAATATAAAGTACAATAACACGTTAGAGTATACAAAGAGAGTATTTTGAGGTATTCAAAACTTATATACATATACATATACATAGTATTTATAAAAGAAAAGTTATAAATTTGTCACTTAAATTATTGTTGCTCCCAATCTCGCTCCAAGACTAAATTACCACATAATATAATCGATAGTCTCTAATCCTATGATATAGAAACCAAAAATTTGATATCCAAAATCAGTTTCAACCAAAACATAGTTTCTAGATGACTTAATATAATCAATGAATTTGTTAACATTACGTCAAATAGTTAGGACATTATTCGAATTCAATTATATAGGGATAAAGTACGCATACAATATACAACACATACATAATAATGTTTTCGACTCATATTAAAAAAACCAAATATATATATATATATATATATATATATATATATATATATATATATATATAGGATGCAGATAGGACAATTCTTTTCATATTGTTATAATAATTCGTTTTAAATTCCCACAACTATATATTTTAAAATTACCATTTATTTTAAAATTATATGCATTATTATTGATTTTTAAATCGTTATGCGTATTTTGAATTTTCGTACTTGTTAAATAGTTCACATTTTAATTGATTTTTTTATATCACCTATAAATGTTTAATTTTATATGTTTTAAGATTTTATTTAAACTGTTTTAATATTTTATTTGCTGTTACTAATATTTAGAATTTAATTTATTCCTTATTTAAACCTATTTTTATTTATTGTTATCATCGTTTTTCTTAAATTCACTTGAAACCATTTAAAATGTATATTTAATTTAACACATTGAAACATTTCATATATAGAAAAAGAGTAATAATATTTAAACATATTATTTATTGTTATCATTTTTCTTTAAATTCAATTGAAACCATTTAAATGTATATTTAATTTAACACATTGCAACTTTCATATATGGAAAAAGAGTAATAATTTTTAAACATATTATTAATTCTCATAAAAAGAAAATGTGTTTTAATTTTGATTCTGATAAGTTTTTGTACTTCTTAGCTTTTTAAGTTTAAAATCATCGCTTTATCAAGAAAAAAATTTTGTTAATTAACATCCAAAGTCACCAATTTGGAATTATTATTATTTCATTAACTAACTTTAAAACAAGTGAAGATAATACCTAAAAGATCATGATCGATCTTTTTCTTTTTCTAACTCAAAACTGATATAATGATATTTGAACAGAGAGATTATAGTTACGATTACGTAACCACTAATAAGATAAAGAAGCTTAACTAAAAAGAGAAGTAAACATTGAAATTTCACCGTAAGAATTATGTTATATAAAGAGAGGTACCCAATCTGAAATTCAAATTCAATTCAAATTCTACACACACTGCCATGGCTCCTCTGAAAGTTCTTGTGTTGACTTGTTTTCTGAGTTTCTTGTTTTACTGTATCAATGGTGTTGAAGTGAGTCACGATGGAAGAGCCATAAAAATTGACGGAAAAAGGAGGGTCTTGATATCTGGATCAATTCACTATCCTAGAAGCACCCCAGGGGTTGTTCAACACTTCAACACTATTCTTTATATGTTTGTTTGTACAATGTTGTTATTGTTCATATGATGATGTTCTTTTTCCTTTGTTAACAATTTTTTCGTGTATTTTAGATGTGGCCTGATTTGATAAAGAAGGCAAAAGAAGGAGGATTAGATACTATTGAAACATATGTGTTTTGGAATGCACATGAACCTTCTCGTCGTGAATATGATTTCAGTGGCAGAAACGATCTCATTAGGTTTCTGAAAACCATTCAAGACGAAGGTCTTTATGCTGTTCTTCGTATTGGTCCCTATGTTTGTGCCGAATGGAATTATGGGTAATTAATTTGGTTTAACTTCATCATTATTGTGTATAATATCATCAATTCACCCTTCTACTTTAGCTCCATAAGAACACTTTTAACTTATTATTAAATTTTTATTCAGAGGGATTCCTGTGTGGGTTTACAATCTACCTGGTGTTCAGATTCGGACATCAAATCAAGTGTACATGGTATTATGTTTTTTTTTTTAAATATATTATGTTTTTGGGATTTGGTTACAATTTATCATGTGTATATTTTAATTTTGTTAATTAATTTTGAATTGATAGAATGAGATGCAAAATTTCACTACTCTCATTGTGGACATGGTCAGAAAAGAGAAACTGTTTGCCTCTCAAGGAGGTCCCATAATTATTTCTCAGGTACCCTATTCATGATATATTCTCTATTTTTATCATATTATATTATATAAATATAAAAAGTAATTGTATTAAGGGTTGATATCTTGAAACTATATATTTACTTGTTTGATTTTGAATGATACATAAACAAAGATTGAGAATGAATATGGGAATGTGATGTCGAGTTATGGGGATGCTGGAAAAGCTTATATAAATTGGTGTGCAAAAATGGCTGAGTCCTTCAACATTGATGTTCCATGGATCATGTGTCAACAATCTGATGCTCCTCAACCAATGGTATTTTTTTTTATATGGTTTTTATTTTTATTTTCATTTTTTCTTGAAAAAGTTTGAAGCTAATATTTTTTTTTTCTTCTTATAATTGAATGTTAGATCAATACTTGCAATGGTTGGTATTGTCACGACTTCAAGCCCAATAACCCTAATAGCCCTAAGATGTGGACTGAAAATTGGGTTGGCTGGTAGGTTTAAACATATTTACTAGCTCAATATTTTTCTCTTCAGCAATTTTACAATTACTTTCTGCACCCCATCAAAATGTTTTCGGAAAATGTTTTTTTTTTCATAGAAAGAGAAAATTTTTGCTTTCCAAAAATAATTTTCCAAAATAATTTATTGTGTTTCGGAAAATAAATTCAATATTAGTAATTATATTAATTGCCCAGAAAAGTTAGTAAATTGTTGTTAAATTGGTTTTGTAATTCTCAGGTTCAAGAATTGGGGTGGCAAAGATCCACACAGAACTGCGGAAGATGTTGCTTATTCCGTGGCTAGGTTTTTTCAAACTGGAGGCACATTCCAAAATTACTATATGGTAAGTGTATTTTCAGTATTCAATCATAACTATTAATATTATTTATATTTGGCTGTATTCAATTTTTATACCTTAAGAAAAGTACTTTTGTTGTTAAGAAAATGTACAGTTTTACTTGATTATTTTGTAATGTGAATTTTAGTTGACTTTTAATTGATATAAAAAAAGTTACGCGCATTTGATAATCTCATTTCCTATAAAAATCATTGATAATGTAGGGTAAATTAATTATAATTATATGTAGGAACATTTATTTCATTGTGTCTTTTTTTAATTCAAGTACATTCCTTTATTTACTAATATATTGGTAAACATACTACTTATCAATATCGTTTGAATTCTTGTGAAAATTATTTTCTTGATTAGAAAGATAATTACTCTCTTGAAATATAATTTTATTAGTAATTTAAACGACAAAGTAAAAAGAGATTTAGAATAAGCTATATATTAAAAACTTTGGTGTGTATTTTAAAATATTTCACATGATGTTACATATAAATACATGAATAATTTATTTTATGTTGAAATAATGAAACTACAATGGTTAGAAATAACAATATTACATCATAATAACATTCGTCATATGCAAATAACTTTTTTTTTTCTCTCTAGTATCATGGTGGGACTAACTTTGGAAGAACAGCTGGAGGTCCATACATTACTACTTCATATGATTACGATGCTCCTCTTGATGAATTTGGTAATTGCATTTATTTATTTTCATCTTCAATTATCATTTGTCTTTCTCTTTCACTAAACATCAAAGTTCTATAAAGTAAATGTTTCTCCCATGTAATGTGCAGGAAACATAGCCCAACCAAAATGGGGTCACCTCAAAGAACTTCATAGGGTTCTAAAATCAATGGAGAATAGTCTAACTAATTACAGAAACATATCTGAAGTTGATTTAGACCAGTCTGTTAAGGTAAATTAATACAAAAGTACAACACAAATACCCTTATGATATTTTTTTTAAGTACTTATTATGTTACAAAAATTTACCTTGTAGGCCACTGTGTATGTCGCAAATGATTCATCAAGCTGCTTCTTGACCAACACCAACACCACCACTGATGCCACAGTAACATTTAGAGGAAAGAAATATAATGTTCCTGCTTGGTCTGTTAGTCTCCTTCCTGATTGTCAAACTGAAGAGTATAACACAGCCAAGGTATCATAACCTTCTATTTTGTTTTGTTCTTTATGATAAATGATAAATGTAGCCAAAAAATAATTGTGTACTAAAGTTGTACATGTATTTTGTCATGAGTAGGTGAATGTTCAAACCTCCATCATGGTAAAGGTTAAAAACATAGCAGAAGATGAACCAACGACTTTGAATTGGGTGTGGAGAGCTGAGAATGTTGATGATGCTCTCAGTGGAAAAGGAAATTTCTCTGCAAATGGACTTATTGATCAAAAAACAGTTGCTTCTGACACCAGTGATTATCTTTGGTACATGACAAGGTAATCATGCCATACACTCTTAATTTTATCTCTTATTTTGTTTCTTTATTCAAAAGTTGCTAACAATTTTTCCTTTCAATGCTAGACTTGATCTCGATGAAAGTGATCCAATTCTGTCAGATAATATGTCTCTTAGGATTAATGGTAGTGGCCACGTAATTCACGCATTTGTTAATGGAGAACATATTGGTAATATCATCTCGAATATGCTATTAATTTTTGTTAATCATAGTTTTTGTCATAATTTAATTGAATAACATGGTTTCTATCTGGTTGATGGTTTTAGGCTCCCACTGGGCTACATACGGTATCCGCACTGATGAATTTGAGCCTAAGATTAAGTTGAAGCAAGGAAAGAATATTATCAGTCTGCTTAGTGTCACTGTTGGACTACAGGTATTAATTAGTGTTGTTAATAACAATATACAATATGATTAAGTCATGCTTAAGATTTGAATTGACAATGATTTAATGTATGGAACAGAACTATGGACCAAACTATGATAAATGGAGCAGTGGTCTTGTTGGGTCCATTAGTGTAATCAGTAGAAAAGACGATGAAACGGTGGTTAAAGATCTATCCTCAAAGAAATGGTCTTACAAGGTTGGGTTGCATGGTTTGGATAACAAATTCTTCAGTGAAGACTCTCCTTATGCTTCTGCTTCCAAATGGGAATCTGAGTATCTAACCACAAACAGAATGCTGACTTGGTACAAGGTAAGTTATTTTTCTATTGTGTATAAAATTGGAATAGCCTCTTTGATTAAACTAATAAAGTGATAATATTTTATGTTTGTTAAGACCACTTTCAAAGCCCCTCTTGGATCAGAGCCTGTTGTTGTGGATTTACAAGGAATGGGGAAAGGGTTTGCTTGGGTTAATGGCCATAATATTGGTCGCATATGGCCTAGTTATGATGCAAGTGAGGAAGGTTGCAGTGATAAAGCTTGTGACTACCGTGGCCCATATGATGACAAAAAATGTGTTACCAATTGTGGCAATCCCACACAAAGATGGTAGGTTATGTGCATATACAAGTTTTTTTTTAGACAAATGTTAGTTATTAGTTTAGTGAAGGAGTTAAACTTACAATTGATTTGGATTAAACTAGGTATCATGTACCTCGCTCCTTTATTGAAGACGATGTAAACACATTGGTTTTGTTTGAGGAAATTGGAGGCAATCCATCACTGGTGAATTTCCAAACAGTTGTTGTTGGGTCTGCTTGTGGAAACACTGAAGAGAACAATATTTTGGAATTGTCCTGCCATGGACGTCCCATTTCAGACATAAAGTTTTCAAGTTTTGGCAATCCAGAAGGTGAATGTGGAGCATTTAAACATGGCACTTGTGAAAGCAAAAATGATGCTTTGTCCATTGTAAAAAATGTAAGCTTTTCTCATTCATTTTAATTTGTTTCTTTTTTGTTATGGTGTGCACAGAATGATATGGGTTGTTAACTTGATTCGTACTTCAATTTTATAGGCATGTGTGGGCAAGGAATCGTGCATCATTGATGTTTCAGAAAAAACTTTTGGACCAACAAGTTGTGGAGATATAGGGAAGAGGCTCGCTGTGGAGGCCATTTGTTAAGGTTTTTGTTTTGAACATTAGTAGTTAAATAGATTAGAGTGAGTTAGTTTAGGCACAATTTAGTTTATTTCCGTGTTTATGTTTAAATTTGAAACTCTCAGAATTTGCTTAATATTAATAAAATTCACTTTTATATAAATGTTGTGCTTGTTTTATTATGATGATTGTTGATTTCAAATTGTTATTTTACATGAATCATTTATTATAATGGTTAAGGGAAATTATACATTCTCTAAAACGTTGTTAATTAAAAAATAATTAATTTTACTAATTGACTTAATTAATTGTTCCATTTTATTAAGTTTTTTGTTTGACTTCGGTTTTTTAAAATGTTGAGGCCATATACAACCCTGTTCCTACACTGGTAGAGATAGGGATAGAGGAAGTTACGGTGACCCAAATTTATGCTTTAAAGTGTTTTTATGAAATATGTTACGTCAAATGTTCTAAGTTTAGTATCAGATTTTGAAGTCATAGGAAATATTATGATCGATGACTTAAGATTTTTAAAAAAGATAAAAAATAATCGATTTGTCTTAAATATCAATATATTCATAAATAATTTTTTATTCCCAATTAGAAAACAAAGGAAAGTATATATATATATA